>Ga0209207_1000223_pt1 | contig 40632 bp, 30 predicted proteins | sample SaghotsprinmetaG_FD_184140 | JGI IMG/M metagenome (GOLD analysis project Ga0209207, IMG submission 184140) | Hot spring microbial communities from South Africa to study Microbial Dark Matter (Phase II) - Sagole hot spring metaG (SPAdes) (version 3) | ecosystem: Environmental > Aquatic > Thermal...
AGATTTATGCGTGTTTGATCGCTTATGTGATTTTGCAATTGGCGACAATTCCGCAAGAATTTGGCCATAAAGTATTAGATAAGCTACGATATTTACAGGCTTTTATGTGTGAAAATATCAGTTATGTCCACTGGCTGCAAAAATTAGTCTTTTGTTGACAAAACTAGCTTACCACAGGATTAGTGTGTCTATTGTTAGAAAAGGAAATCTTAAGATTCAACACTTCTGGTCCGCACCGTATCGGCAAGGGGTAGCTGATACTCACTATATTGCACGGCTCCCGTGGCGAGGGTCTGTTGGATCTGCTCTAAACGCTGCTGGGCCAACGCGGGGGGCAACACCTCACTCAGGTGACGACCGATCACGGTGGCGGGGGTGCCAATGGCCTCGAATCCGGCGGGAACTTGATAGTCGCGGTAAATTCCCTGGCGATCGACCCGTGCCATCAGGGTGTAGTCCAGGAGGGCCTGGTAGGCGGCTTCGCGCTGGGAAGGGAGCGGTGCGTTCGTAGTAACGACTTTAGTCGTTAATTTTCTAGGCTGTTTCAGGCTAAAGCCTATACTACCAACATGCGGTCCAGGGGGATCAGGGACGGCGGTAACGGGGGCGGAATCGGGAGAAGAGGCCGACATAGGCAAACAGGCATAGGCGCGATCGGGGTCGCTGCGATCGTGCCACAGAATTCCCGCTCAGGGAACGATCGTAAAGGACTGTATCTCCAAAACGGGGCCGATCATGGCGAGGGTCATCACATCGGGACGCAGTTGTCCCTGGAGGCGGACCTGGAGGCCCACCTGCTTCAGTTCGGAGGGCGGGTCCTTGAGTTCATAGGTTTCACCCGTTGCGGTGATCACCGCCCAGGTTCCCGGTCCCAGCCCCGGACGGGCGATCGTGCCCGTAATTTGCAGACTCATGCGGGTCGAACCTCCGTTTTCAAGGCCAGACGGGCGAGGCCCAGGCACAGGAGCGCATTGATCGCCAGGAAACTCCGTGCGGGCAGGCCCATCCCTAACCAGAGGAGGGGCGGATTGGCGATCGCCGCCACGCCCAGAAAGACCGCCATGCCGATCGTGGTCCCGATCGCCCAGCCCTTCCCCTGCGGATGGCCCAGGAGCAGCAGGATCAGCCCCAACGGGATCAGGACGCTGGCAAAGGCGGGATTGAGGACCGCACTGCCCTGGATCACATTGCCCCACTCGGCGATCGGGCTACCCACGAGCCGCAGGGGCCACTGGGGCAGGTCAAAAATATAGAACCCACGCAGGAAGAAGAGGCCCCCACTCCCAGCGATCAGGCCCGCTCCCAGGCCCCAGGTCCACTGGAAGGGGAAGTAGTAGCGCAGGAAAATGGCCAATAGGTAAGAGCCGAGGACCATGAGCAACTTGGGCAACAGGGCCGCCACGCCGCCATCCACCCAGAAGCGTGGGTTGAGGTAGCCGTTATCCCGCAGCCACCGGAAGAAGTCCCGGAAATCGACATTGCCCCGTTCCGCCAGTTGCACGGCATTGGCCGCATCCAGTTGCCCCGCCCCGTAGTAGTTCAAGGCATCGTCGGGTACGGCACGGGCTGACTGTTGCAGGACGTTGAACACCTCATCCGGGTTGTCAATGCCGCTGGCTTTCACCAGAGCCGCCACCCCCGCCACATGGGGAGCCGCCATGCTAGTGCCCTCGTAGGCGGCAAAGATCGGCTGTCCCGTTGCCGGGTCGATCGTGTGTTGTAAAATTCCCCCCAGGTCGCCATCTACCTTGGACCCGCCAGGGGCCGCGATATCAATCCCCGCCCCAAAGTTGGAGTAGGGGGCCTTATCACCCGCTGGACCCAGGGCTGCCACGCCGATCACGTGGGGATAGCGGGCGGGATAGGTGGCCGAGTTCTGGTTGGCATTCCCGGCGGCGGCAACGATCACCACGCCCTTGTCATGGGCATAGTCGATCGCGTCCCGGAGGATCTGGCTTTCGCCCCCGCCCCCCAAGCTGAGGTTAATCACATCGGCCTGATGGTCCGCCGCAAAGCGAATCGCCTCGGCAATATCCGCCACTTCCCCCGATCCAGAGGCGCTCAGGACTTTGAGGGGCATGAGTTTGGCCCGATAGGCAATCCCGGCGACGCCGTAGTCGTTATTCGTGGATTGGGCGATCGTCCCGGCGACGTGGGTGCCGTGGCCATTGTCGTCGGCGGCATCGGTGCGATCGTTGACAAAATCGTAGCCTTCAACGAACTCGGTCTTCTCTAGGTCGGGGACGCGGGCAATGCCCGTATCAATCACCGCGACAGTTACCCCTGCCCCCTGGGTTTTGTCCCAGGCCGGTTCGAGGTTAATGCTCCGGAAGTTCCACTGTTTGGGATAGTCGGGGTCGTTGGGGCTTTCCAGGGTGTGGTAACGATAGTTGGGTTCGATGCGTTCGGTAAGCTTGGCCAGGGGGGAGCGCCGCAGTGCCCGTAAGCGTTCCCGATCGCCACTCACCCGATAGACCTGCTCAGCCTGGGAAAAGGAGCTATTCAGGCGGGGTTCTACCCCAAATTCCGCCGCGATCGCCTGGAGGGCGGGTTCAATTTCGGCGGCTTCATCAGCCCGAAAGTCCAGCAGGATCGAGTCAAATTCGCCTCGGTTGACGGTGCCTAGATAGGCCCAGAGGGCAGCGAACAACCCGATCAGAAATAATCCCAACCAGACAACTTTTTTCATGCGTTTCCCTCGCAGACAGATCGCCAACGATCGAGCCACCCTGGCAAACCCTGGCAAACCCTGGCAAACCCTGGCAAACAGTGGGGGGCCAAGACGGGTATGCCCCCACGATAGCGTAGTTCTCGCCCCCGTTAAGCGTCGGGCATTTGGAAAAGAACCGTACTGAGGTAACGTTCGCCAAAGCTCGGTTGGATAGCCACAATGAGCTTGCCAGCATTTTCAGGCCGCTTGGCCACCATAATCGCTGCGCACAGGTTGGCCCCGGAGGACAGACCCGATAATAAACCCTCTTCCCGCGCCAGTCGCCGACCGTAGGCGATCGCGTCCTCATCGGCCACGGTGATCACCTCATCAATGAGATCGGTCCGCAGAATATCGGGAACAAACCCGGCCCCAATGCCCTGGATTTTGTGGGGACCCGGTGGGTTGCCCGACAGCACGGCACTACCCTTCGGTTCAACCGCGATCGCCTGGAAGCTGGGTTTACGTTGCTTGATCACTTCGGCAATGCCCGTAATCGTGCCGCCAGTGCCCACGCCAGCCACCAGGATGTCCACCTGACCGTCCGTATCGTCCCAGATTTCTGCCGCCGTTGTTTCGCGATGGATTTGGGGATTCGCCGGGTTGTTGAACTGTTGCAACATGAACGCATCGGGCAAGATCGCCGCCAGTTCACCGGCCCGTCGGATCGCCCCCTTCATCCCCTCCGAACCTGGGGTGAGTTCAAGTTCAGCCCCATAGGCTTTCAGCATGGCCCGCCGTTCCAAACTCATGGTTTCCGGCATGGTGAGGATCAGGCGATACCCCTTCACCGCCGCCACCATCGCCAGGGCAATGCCCGTATTCCCGGAGGTGGGTTCAATCAACACCGTGCGACCGGGCTGAATCTCACCGGCCTTTTCCGCAGCCTCGATCATATTGAGGCCAATCCGATCCTTCACCGAGGCGGCAGGGTTCATGCCTTCGAGTTTCATGACGATCTGCCCCACGCAGCCCTCAGACTGGGGAATCCGCTGCAAGCGCACCAAGGGGGTTTGACCAATTAATTCCGTAATATCCTGCGCAATTTTCATCACTTTGCTCTGCTAAAGAAACACGATCAAGGACGCGTCAAGCACACGCTCAAGAGGTTTTATTCTACGCCACCCCACTCGGATGTCACGGTTCAGACTGTCCGATTCAGCCCTTGGCCGTGGGCACTGGCTCGGTGTTGGCGGGGACAGAGACCGGGGGGCGGTCAACCGGGGGCTGGGCTACCCAGGGACGGAGGTGGTCCGGGAGGAGGCTGATCAGTTCAGCGGGGCTGAGATCCCGTTTGGCCTGGATGGCCTGTTGGCGGATGGCGGTGAGGAGGCTGTGGGCTTCTTCGGGATTGATGTGAATGCCTTGCTGTTCTAGGAGGGCGATGACCTGATGCCGACCCGAATGTTTCCCAACGACCAAGCGCCGCTGTTGCCAGCCCACTTCACGGGGATCAAAGGGTTCGTAGGTAACGGGATTTTGCAAGATGCTGTGGGTGTGAATCCCGGCTTCATGGGCAAAGGCATTTTGACCGACGATCGCCTTCCAGGGGGGGACGGGACTGCCGGAGGCTTGCTCAACGAGTTGGGAAAGTTCCAGTAACCGTTGGGTATCGACCCCGATGTCCAGGCGATAAATCTGTTTGAGGGCCATCACCACTTCTTCGAGGGCCGCATTGCCCGCCCGTTCGCCTAGGCCGTTGACGGTGGTATTGACGGAGGTGGCTCCGGCGCGTAATCCCGCTAGGGCATTGGCGGTGGCGAGTCCCAGATCGTTATGGGTGTGCATTTCCACGGGGATGGTCAGGGTGTTCACCAGTTGGCGAACCTGTTCGTAGGCGGTGAACGGATCGAGGATGCCGACGGTATCGCAAAACCGAAAGCGCGATGCCCCCAATTCCTGGGCAAATAGGGCAATTTCCCGCAGGGCATGGCCCGTCGCCCGTGAGGCATCTTCCCCCCCGATCGCGACAAATAAACCCTGATCCAGGGCCAGGTTGATGGTATCCCGGAGGCCCTGAAGCATGACGCGCCACTGGCCGTGAAACTTGGCTTCAACCTGGACATCGGAAACCGGGATCGCAATGTGAACCCGTCGCAGGCCGCAGGCGATCGAGGCTTGGATATCGCTGCGTACGGCCCGGTTCCACCCGATCAGGTCGGCTTTTAAGCCCAGTTGGCAAATGGCCGCGATCGCTTGGGCTTCTTCACCCCCCATCGCCGGAATTCCCACTTCGAGTTCTTGGATGCCAATCTCGTCGAGAATTTGGGCGATCGCAATTTTTTCGGCAGCATTAAAGGCAACCCCCGCTGCCTGCTCGCCATCGCGTAGGGTTGTGTCGTTGATGCGCAGGGTAGACATACTCAAAACCTTGAATGAAGTTAAATCAATGCAGTTACAAAATAAAAGTCTTAAGGGTACATCGAAAAATAGGGGTGCTTATTGAGAATAGCCTAGTATGGCGTGCTTGATTTTCGCAATAAGGCAATTATTCGAAGTGCCCTTAAAAAGACTTAAAAAGACTTAAAATAAAGCTATGTTCCACTTCGGTAATCAGTTTCCTATTGCCCTGAATCACGGGTCAATCCTTGTCAACTCGGTTAACGAGCGATAAACCATGAACACACTCAAAGCCTTACAGCCCCGTGGCAAGGGCAGGAGAATGTGCTCAAGAATACATTTGCTACTGGTTCCCCTGGGGAATGCCAGCACGTTGTTGTAGGGCGGTCACTCCATCATTATCCGAAGGGAGGTTACCAACCCCGCCGATGTTCATACAGTTTTAAGCAACGATTCCCGATCACCATCGCTTTCTCCCGATCGCGATTGCGGTGTCCGTCTGTTGAGTTTAATACCTCCTAGCGGCGAGGGATAGCACTGGGGCTACTGGACTGACGACGGTTGCAAGGGGGCTGGGGTTTTACGAAACAAGGGATTCAGGGGTTTCCCAAGGGGAGTTAGCATTCGATGGCTACCGCATTGCTCCCGACTGGTTTCAGGGGACAAGAGGGGTGGGGTGGGAGGTGGGTTATCCTCGCACCATGCCAAAGCTATCGGTCTGATAGACATGAACAGACTGTGGAAATCGATCGGCAAGGCAATTGACTAGGCGTGGAGATAGATGATGATCAAATAAGAGTTTCATGCCTGAACAGTTAAGGTATGCAGTTCGCGATCGGCAGCATACAGCCTTTCCCATGCTGATGGGGTGCAATTCCCTCATTATTATTAATAAATAAAAAATAAAATCGGGTGAACGAGGAGACAACAGGACCTTGTCCGTCTGGCCATTAGGGGTAGGGGCGAGTTTACCAGCAAGGGGGCAGGCCCCCCAACCCCCGCACGCGGGGGCAGGCCCCCCAACCCCCGCACGCGGGGGCATCCATCAAACCCGCCCGCTAGGGTCAGGTACGGGACCCAACAGGGCGGGTTTATATTCAAATTCAGGGTGTTAATTGTAAGAGGGTTCTAAACCCGCCCCTACGGAATCCGGTTGTGGAGATCGGCTCTTTTCTCTCTTCTCTCTTCTCTCTTCTCAAAGGGATTGGGTTGCTCAACCCGCCCCTACGCATTGGGTTAATGATTAAAGGATAGGACACCGTACCTTACGGGCCTGAGAACTGCCCAACCGTCCCGTCCCAGCACCGCCGTCGCCTTGATCACCCTGCGTTTGATTCAGTCAACCCTGCACTGAGGGATGGCCCTAAAAGCGTTCACTGCGCTTGTCGATCATGTCGGCGAGCAGGGCAAACATCCCAATCTGGGTGGCGGTCACAAACATAATCAACGTGCGTTCGGTGAGATCACGACGATCGAAAATATCCTGGTAGAGGGTCACCAACGAGCCAAGGTAAAAAATACCCGCGATCGGCAGAAACACCCGCAAGGGGGCAAAGTAAATGCCCGTGCGCAAAATTAACTGAATGAAGCGGAGGGTGTCGCGGATCGGCTTGATCTTGCTTTTGCCTAGGCGCGGATAGTAGTCGATCGGTACATAGCGCACAATATAGCGGTTGGTGAGCAGGGCAATGGTAATGGTGGTCGTAAAACTAAAGGTATCGGGCAGAATGCTCAGGAAGCGCTCGACCACACTCTTGCGAAAGACCCGCAGTCCACTGTTGAGATCAGGAATCTTAGTTTTGGTGAGCCACTGGGCAAAGCGCACCAGGAACCACTTGGGGATTTTGCGAAGCGTCGGATATTGAATATTGGCCCCAATGCGGGCACCGACGACCATATCCGCCTGGCTGGCCTGGGCCACTAGCTCCGGGATGCGATCGTTGGGGTAGGTGCCATCGGCATCGGTAATCACGATCAGGGGGTGCTGGGCCACCCGAATCCCGGTTTTCAACGCCGCCCCATAGCCCAGGTTGGTGCTATGCTCCACTAGGCGAATGTCCCCCCGATCGCGCAGGATCACCCCAGAGCGATCGGTTGAGCCATCATTCACCACTACAATCTCGTAAAGGCAGGGGACCCCGTGTAACTGTTCCTGAAGGCGATCGAGGGTGCTGGTAATCCCCTCCTCTTCGTTGAAGACGGGAATGACCACCGAAAAGGCCGACAGACTAGCCAGGGGCGGATCGCTATAGCAAGCGCGTTGAGATAAATCGGGTTTGATCTCCTCCAGCATGGTCTTGATCTCGACGCAAGTCCCCCGCAACAACCGGCAACCCCAGGGCCGCGACCACTGGCTCAGAAACCACTGGCTCAGAAACCACTGACTCAGAAACCACTGACTCAGAGGTCAGCCCCGAGTAAACCATTCCTCATCATACGGAATGGATGGTCTATTTGGGGTATTGGGTTATGGGGGTTATTGGAGTATGCAATCGGGATACGGCTTGAGCGGATGGGGGGCACCCGGCCACCTTACCCGACCCCCTTACCCGGCCACGGCGGCTGAATTTACAGCAACGGCTGGAAGGTATCCACCAGCGCTGCGACGGCATTGGGGATTTGCTCAATCCCCCCTTGGGCCGCCGCAATCAGCAGCAACAGCACGTCACTACCCGTTTGGCGGGCGAGGATCACCCCTTGAACCGGTTGGGTTTGGCCCGCGATCGTCAAGCTGCCAGACCAGTTCACCTGCACACCGCCCGTGGGCAAGTCCACTGGAATCGCACTACTGCTAAAGCCTTCCCCGCGTGCAAAGGCGGTGCGTGCCACTTGGGCCAGGGCAAAGTTATCCAAGGGTTGCTGATCAAAAACCTCTCGCTGCACGGGTTGCACCACAACGGTGTAGGCCAGGACACCATCGGGGGCTTCAATCAGCACCGATCCAGCCAGGGGACTTACCCGATAGCCCTGCACAATCCCCACCCGAAAGCGGGCATTGGCATCAATATAGGTATTCGTAACCGGCAAAGGGGTCACAGCAGGCAAGTCATCCGCCCGTTCTGGCAAGGGGAGCGGGGCCAGGTCGGCGGCGGGCCGGTCAGCCGTTGGGGCAGGGCTACCCGTTGGTTCCGGCACTGGCGTGGGAACGGCATCGGGATTGTCCGCATCGGGATTATCCGCATCAGGGGTATCAGCACCGGGGAAAGTCGTCGGCTCAGGGAAGGGAGGAGACGTAACCGGTGTATCGAGATCAGAGGGCAAATCGGGCGGGGCTTCGGTTGGGGAGGATTGGGCACTCACCGGTGGGACCCCCGTTGGGAAAACTGCCGTTAGCGATCGGGGCGCATTCTCCCAGAGGAGACGATCGCCTCCGATGAGCACGATCGCTGCGATCGCCATCCAGCCTAGCCACCGTAACCACCGTTTGCGCATCGTCCCTGTTCTCTGAATAATTGCCGGAATCATTCCCTGAGTTATTCCCTAAGTTATTCCCTGAACCATTGCTAGTATAGATAAGGGAACAAAAACCACTTGTTAGGTTACTCTAGCGGTTGCTGTGTCTGATGCACACCCCTGCTTATTCTCCCCTATGTCCCCCCTCCCTCTCATAACTTTGCTGACGGATTTCGGCGATCGGGATAGCTATGTCGGTGTGATGAAGGGAGTCATCGCGGGGATTAATCCCCACCTGCGCGTGATTGACCTCACCCACCAGATTCCCCCCCAGGCGATCGCGCTGGCTCGGTTTCACTTGTTCACAGCTTTTCCCTATTTTCCCGCTGGTACCGTTCATATGGCGGTAGTTGATCCGGGGGTGGGCAGTGCGCGACGGGCGATCGCGGTGGAATTGGCCCAGGGCAGCGTTTTGGTTGGTCCCGATAATGGGGTCTTTGGTGGCGTGGTGCAGCAGTATCGGGTGCAAGCGGCGATCGCGTTGACAAATCCAGCCTATTGGCGAGTTGCCGACCCCAGTGCGACCTTTCACGGGCGGGATATCTTTGCCCCAGTGGCGGCCCATTTAGCCAGCGGGGTTCCGTTGTCCGCAGTGGGGGACCCGATCGCGCCCCAAACCCTGGTTGATCTTGATTTACCGGTCTATCAGACGACGGCCACGGGGCTAATGGGCATGGTGCAGGTGATCGATCAGTTTGGTAATCTCATCACTAACATTCCGGCTTCCCGCCTTCACAATCGACCCTGGCAGGTGATCTGGGCAGACCAGAGGATTCCCGCTGCCACCACCTACAGTGATGTTCCCCCCGGCCACCTGTTGGCCTTAATCGGGAGCCACGGTTGGCTGGAAATTGCCTGTCATCGGGGCAGTGCGGCGCAGCAGTTAAAGGCTATTTTGGGGGATACCGTAACGCTTACCTGGCAGTTAACTGACTAGGACGACTGGGGCTGTGCGTATCGACTGGGAGGCGGGTGGGCAGCTCAATCCCACTGAGGGCGATCGGCTATGATTGAGCCAGAAATCAACGCGATCGTCGATGGCTAACTTTCAAGGAAAAGCAAATTTCATCTCTCTTCGGGCTGGAGACCCGCACCTTACGCACAGCGTAGGTGTCGGGAGGAAAGCCTGCCTCCATGTAGGTTGACAACAAGCAACGTCTGGATGAGCTACAATAAGTCCATGAGCCGACTATATCTGCACGCTGTAAGCTTGTAGTCCCTGTAGAGTTGCGTCAAGACGGAGTCCTAGCAGGATTAGTCAGGCTTCTATGATAAATGCGCCTGTTTTCTCTGTGCTTTGCTCCTACTGCTGACTTATCTATCGTCTGTACAGGATTACGGATCTGTATCCCCAACCAGTGCCAGCAAATCCGCCTCCGTCAGACAGGGAATCCCCAACCCTTGCGCCTTAGCCAACTTCGATCCCGCATTCTCTCCTACCACCAGATAATCCGTCTTGCGGCTCACCGACTCTGTGACCTTGCCCCCCGCCTGCTGAATCAATGCTTTGGCGTCCTCCCGCGTCAGCGTTGGCAGTGTCCCCGTCACTACCAAGGTTTTACCCGCTAAGGTTTGACTCGTAGGCATCGCACTCTGTTCGCGTAGCGTCTCCCTAGGAGAATCGCCCACAGCCGCCCGCAACTGCACCCCCGCTGCCTGCAACCGCTCAATTAAGCGTTGATTGGCCGGGACTTGGAACCACGCATAAACCGACTGGGCAATTTCCGGGCCAATGCCATAGATCGCCGCGATCGCTGCCACATTCGCCGTCGCCAACTGCCCCACCTCCGGAAATGCTGCCGCCAACGCTTGAGCATTAACACTCCCCACATGGCGAATCCCCAATCCATAGAGCACCCGCGACCAGGGCTTCTGTTTCGAGGCCGCGATCGCCTGCACTAACTTTTGCCCCGACTTTTGCCCCAACCGCTCCAACTGGGCCAACGGTTCCACCTCTAGCTGATATAAGTCAGCCACCGATCGCACCCACTGCGCCGCTACCAACTGCTGCACCAACTTTTCCCCCAGCCCATTGATATCCAGGGCATCGCGACTGGCCCAATGCAGCAACGCTCCCCGCACGATCGCCGGACAGGACAGATTCACACACCGGGTCACCGCTTCCCCTTCCGTTTGCACCACGGGTTCCCCACATTCCGGGCAGCGATCGGGCAGCACCACCCGTTCCGCCTGGGGAGGCCGCAATTCCGGTAACACCCGCACCACCTCCGGGATAATTTCCCCCGCCTTCCGCACCACCACCGTATCGCCGATATGTAAATCCAACTCCAGCAGGCGATCGCGGTTATGGAGACTTGCCCGACTCACTATCGTCCCCGCCAATTGCACCGGCTGAAACTCGGCCACTGGCGTCAGGGCACCCGTGCGGCCCACCTGCACCACTAGCCGCTCCACCTTGGTCGGGGCTTCTTCAGCGGGATACTTCAACGCCACCGCCCAGCGAGGAAACTTTTGCGTAAAACCCAGTTGTGCTTGCAAGGCCAGGGCATTCAGCTTCACCACCACCCCATCCGTGAGATAGGGCAGATGAAACCGGGCCGTCGCCCAGCGATCGTAATAAGCCCGTACCCCCGCCACGCCTTGACAGCGTTCCCGTTCCGGATTCACCCGAAAGCCGAAGCGTTGTAATAATTCCAGGCATTCCCACTGAGTCGGAGGTAGGTCAACCTTCTCATCCAGAATATGCAGCGTATAGGCAAAGAAATCGAGCTTGCGATCGGCGACAATGCGCGAATCCAACTGCCGTAACGTCCCCGCCGCCGCATTCCGGGGATTGGCAAACAGTGCGAGACCCTCCGCCTCCCGTTCCTGATTAATCTGGTCAAAGACCGACAGCGGCAAAAACGCCTCCCCCCGGACCTCCACCCGTGCCGGGGGATTGTCTACCTGGAGCCGCAGGGGAATGCTGCGAATCGTGCGCACATTTTGGGTAATCTCCTCCCCCATCGTGCCATCCCCCCGCGTGGCCCCCCGCACCAACACGCCATGTTCATAGGTCAGCGCCAGCGCCGAACCATCAATCTTCAGTTCACACACATAATCCGGCAAGGTCAGACTGGTAGGGGCGGGTTGCCCAGACACATCCGGTGCCAAACCGTCAACCTCCCTCAACCCGCCCATTGGGGAATCAGATAATGATCGTTCGCGTAACGTCTCCCTAGGAGAATCGCCCCCCTTCTGCGTCCCTAAAACCCGCTGCCAGCGCCCCTGCCAGTTCCCAAATTCTTCCAGATTAAACGCATTCTCCAGGCTGTAGAGGGGGACCGCATGTTGCACCGACGTGAATTGCGTCGCTGGTTTTTCCCCGACCCTTTGCGTCGGGCTGTCGGGCGTAATTAGGTCCGGGTGCTGGGTTTCCAGGTCCTGAAGTTCCCGGTAAAGGCGATCGTAAACCATATCCTCCATGATCGGGGTATCCAGCACATAGTAGGCATAGCTGGCCTCCGTCAGCAGCCGTCGGAGTTCCTGCACCCGTTGGAGGACTGCCACATTGACATTAGCGGGATCAGGGGCAGGGGAAGTTTGGTCAACAGAGGTCGATCGCGGCACCGTCATTACCCTTAGCACTCATCCCCCTAGCTTACACCGCTCACGCAGGGGGCCTCTGAAGGAAGTTCGCAGCATCCCTTGGGTTTCTGACGTTTATATTTATTACTTTGAACCCCTCAAAATTTGGTCGATTTAACTGAGACTCACCTAGCGGAGAACAACCCAACCATAGGTAATGGCAACGGTCATGAGGGTGAGAGGTATCCCAAAGCGGAGATGCTGCCAGAACGAAAGCGGACATCCGGCTGAGGCGGCGGCGGCGACCATAATCAAATTGGCCACGGAGCCGAATAGGGTCAGGTTACCCGCCAACGTTGAACCAGCCGCCAGCAGTAACCAGCTTGTCGTATCCCCCGGCGCGATCGCCCCTTGCAACAACAACACCGCTGGTACATTGGAAATTAAGTTAGACAGCCCGACCGTGATTGCTAATAACCCGACTGGATGGGCTACGCACGTTGCTACCCCCGGCAATAGCTGTAACGATCGCACGCACTCGGTCAGGATAAACAGCCCCGAAAACAATACCAACAGCGACCAATCTACCTGCTGCAAGACCCGTTCTGGTTTAATGCGTCGGGTGACCAACAGGGCGGCTGCCGCTAAAAATGCCGACTCGGCTAAGGGCAAGCCCACCACAAAAGCCGTCAGGAGCAAACTGGTGATGATCAGCGTTTTCACTAACAGGGCACGATGGTAGCGAAAGCGGGGCAGTTCCGGGAAGGTACAGGGGGCCAACGATCGCACGTCTGGATAGAGCAGCCACAGTAACCCCAGTTGTCCCCCCAACCCCACGATCGCCACGGGTACCAACGCCTGGGCAAAGTCTAGGTAGCCAATCCCCGAAAAAGCCCCCACTAAAATATTTTGCGGATTGCCGCTGAGGGTCGCGAGGGAACCGATATTCGTGGCCCCCGCGATCGCCAGCAGGTAGGGGATGGGATTGAGCTTCAGCGATCGCGTCAGTTGCAGGGTCAAGGGCGTGCTGACTAGGGCCAAGGTATCGTTGAGGAAAAAGGCGGAGAGGAGGCCTGTCCCCACCGTGAGCAATCCCAACAGGCCAAAGGGACTGTGGGTCAGGCGCAGTAGGGAAAGCAGCGCCAGGTTAAAAAAGCCCGCATAGGACAGGTAGGCATTCACCACCATCATGCTCAGCAAAAACACGATCGTGCTGGCATCGATCGCCTGCCAAGCCGCCTCTAAACTGAGCGTGCCCAACCCGACAAGGAGCGCGGCACTGACGAGGGCGATCGTGGCACGGTTCATGCGCAATCCCGGCACTGAGCCAACCCCCAGTGCAACATAGCTGAGCGCAAGGACGATCATTTGTAGCCCCGTGAGTGCGTTGGACATCCCCAAAGTGACTGTCTGGAGGCGATTATCACCAGAGGGAATCGCTCCCGTGTCAGTGATTAATTCGGTCAACGCTTAGAATAGTCGCATACTTGGTCGATCCAAGAGAATCTTGTGGGGTAGGCATCCTGCCTGCCTAGATATCGTGCCTGCCTAGATATCGTGCCTGCCTAGATATCGTGCCTGTCCCTAAAGACAGCCGAGATGGCCATCCCACAATACAATTTGCGATCGACGTGGGATCATTCACTTGATCCTTAAATCTTAAGTGCAAATCTTAAGTGCTCAATTTCTCCCTGACCTTAACCTATGCAAACCCAAGATCGTTCTCCCGCGACGTTGCTCCTGTCCGAACTCAATCGCACTGCCGCCGTGCGCCGCACCACGGGTGAAACCGATGTGTTCGTGAGCCTTAACCTGGATGGCACTGGCCAATGCAATGCCCAAACGGGCATCCCCTTCCTGGATCACATGCTGCACCAAATTGCTTCCCACGGCCTGATTGACCTGGATGTTCAGGCTATGGGCGATCTCCATATTGATGATCACCACACCAATGAGGATGTGGGCATCACCCTGGGGCAAGCGTTACATCAGGCATTGGCCGATCGCAAAGGTATTGTGCGGTTTGGTCATTTTCTGGCTCCTTTAGATGAAGCCCTGGTTCAAGTGGCGCTAGATTTTTCCGGGCGGCCCCACCTCAGCTATGGTCTGAGCATCCCGACTGAACGGGTGGGGACTTACGATACGCAATTAGTGCGGGAATTTTTTGTCGCGATCGTCAACCACGCCCAATTAACCTTACACATTCGCCAACTGGATGGCATTAATTCTCACCATATTATTGAAGCCACCTTCAAAGCCTTTGCCCGGTCCCTGCGGATGGCCGTTGCCGTTGATCCGCGCCGGGTAGATGCGATCCCTAGCTCGAAAGGTGTCCTATAGCCTCCGTTGGCGAAGGGGCGGTTGACGAGCGCGATCGACCTTTAGCTATCCCCTGGGTGATTCCCTAGGAGTGTCTCTAGGGCGGCGATCTCCGTTGCGCTTTGCCGGGGGGAAACCATGACCTTGCCACTGGGATAGACGTAGCAGATGGTATTTCGGTGGGGTTGGGGGAACGGAGAGGGAGGGATTCGAACCCTCGTTACCCGGTTAGAGTAAACAGCATTTCCAGTGCTGCGCCTTCAACCACTCGGCCACCTCTCCAGAGGCTAGCATTCACCCGGTCCAGGGATGCTACCGTTTGTGTGCACTCACTTTGCGATGAGTAGTCTCTCATTGTATAGCAGTCTGGCACCTTTGGCGAGGTACATCTGGCCGACTGGGCTGACCTCAATCCTTGGGCGGCGCTGTCATTACTGGGCAGCACGATCGGTGATGGGCCGTTACGGCAAGACTGACCCCACCCTCTCTCCCCAAGCCAGCTTGCCAACGATGATCAAACGGATTCGGGCAGCATAGCGCCACCCCTTTGCCGAAACCGGATAATCCGAAGCCCTCAAGCACGAACTTGCTGACGGCTGCTCACGTTGCCTCGATCGGGAATATGGATTCGTGATTGATTCGTGTACGCGGCGATAGCCTGTCGCCCATATTCATCGCCTATATCCGTCGCCCATAGGAGTTTACTGGTTAAGGTGATAATTAGAGAGGCTCAGTCGATTACAAATTGAACGGGGGATGGCCGTCTGAGTCGATCGCGGACTTGGCTGTGCCAGGGGCAGGCATGATACCGACTCCACAACTATTTCCCGATCGACTGAGGCTACGATGCTGATGAGTTGAGGCAAGAGATAATGCGGCTAGGCAAGGTGGTCAAATCCAATTCCCATTGTGATTACCTAGTTGAAGTAGATGATAGTTTTGGTGTCGCGTATCCGCCTCAACCAGAGGATTATGGATTTGGCTCGTTTGTGAAATTTGAAGATCTGGATGGTCGCCATTGGGCCGTAGGGATTATTTATAATTCCCAGTTGTTTAATCCGATGTTTTTAAACATGGGGCCGCGCCTTTCCAGTGAGCCTGATCCTTTGTTTACACCCGATTTAATTCAGGAAACCCGAACCCTCCTTGGAATTGTCCTGATTGGGACACTGGTTGCCCAAGGTGAGCAGCGCTATGGTCAACATGGCATTCCTCGCCTTGTTGTTCCGGTGAATACACCCGTTGCGAGGATGACGGCAGTTGAAATTCATCAGTTTCATCTGAATGAAAAGCAACAACCCCAATTCTGTTACTACAGCTTGCTACTGCGCTATGGCGGTAGCTTTGCGACCCATTTGACGCAACAGGTGTTAGATGATTTGGCCAATCGTCAACTTTTCCAAGGCTCAGAACAACGGGCACTGGAAATGCTCTGCAAGGAACTTTCCTGGCGCAACACGATGGGAGCCATGCGCTAGTTTATGAAGAGGGGGCTGGCGTGTGAGGGCAATTGGGCTGTTGTCGAACTCACATTATCATTAGCCACCTGGCCAGTTACTTGCCAAGGCAGATATTGCTGGCTGTCAATGGTAATGATACAACCGTGGCTGTCAATCTTCTCGACGTGTCTTTATTGATTTCTCAAAGAAGACCCATGCATTTAAGATACTAGCTGATATAAATAGTAAAAATGCTCCCCAGAAGCCTGACTCATAGGTCACCTTAATTCCCATAAAATCAGATCCTTGCTTGGCAATTTCACTATCAAGTGAAGATTTTAGCCATAGTAGTGAGGAAAACCCAATGACTGCGGAAATAGCTGAGAATAGTGTGCTTCTTCTTTTTTCAGAGAAGCTGGTCCCTAAACCAACCGCAGCGGCTGTCAAGGCAAAAATTGCCCTCGCATCCGCTGGAATCTTCTCTTCCTCAGATTGGGACCCTAAGCTTGGCATCTTCATCGTTGTGCCAGTGACTAATTCAATCCCTGACAATTTTAGGATCGATAGATTTTGGCACGAGACTGAAACAAATGGTAGAAAGAAGCAAATTAAAATTAATGCGAAAAAAGAAGCTGATATTTTCTTGGTCGTTTTCACAAGCATAAACCTCTTGAACACAAAGACATTTACTCAAAATAACTGAAAGAAGATCACAACACTTAACTCTGGCATCATTATAAACCTCAAACAAAAAGTTATCAAACAAAAGATACCTTTATTACATAAAGCTTTGTTTATTTATTTGTTTATTTATTAAGAAATATAAATAATCCTGTACTACTAAGATGACAATCCTAGATGATTCGTGAGGCAATCCAGCCCTATGTCTATTTGTAGAGAGGGAAGTGACCTGGGATGCATCACCTTAGGCAACACTGACACGGTCTTAAGAAAAACTGAGTTTTTAACCTATTTTCAGACTTATCTAGGATGATCAATACTGTAGGTAGTGAATGGGGCTTCTCGTAAGGAAAATCAGTATAGAGCTTAACAAGATGAAACCTCATAGAGGATCGAGAACCGAAGATAGATGGCAATAACGATCGCTGCCAATTGTTAATATTCGATCGATATTTAATCATCGCTTATTACTTGGCTAAAACCTAGTTGCAGCTAATGGTTGGCGATGGTTGACAATAGCTGGCTAACTAAGATTAACTAATTAGCTAAAGCCTGTTTATCGGCTGGAGTTTATCGGCTGGAACTGATATCCTGTAGATGGCTTGACAGAAACTAGGGGGCATTTGTTATCAGAAGCTTTATCAGAAACTATTTACTGATAATTTTCTTGGTTCTTTGATTTTTTGGGTTTTGTTTTTTGGATTTTGTATTGTCTTAAGTTTCTATGCAATTAAATCTATGCAATTAAATCTATGCGATTAAAGTTAGCGATTTTTGTGTCTGTTGATATGGTTAATTATCTTCTTGTTGATTTTGACCCTTACTAGGAAAACTCAATAGTCGGGCCTTATTTAACAAGTCGGGCCTTATTTCACAGGAGTTCATTAACCGAGAGTTTCTTTCTAGATTTTGACGCGTACCCTCAAGACTTGAGGCAACCATTATGAGTACGAATGTGAGTACGAAAGCTGTAGCCACGATCGATGGTAATGAAGCCGTTGCCCGTGTTGCCTATCCCCTGAATGAAGTCATCGCCATCTACCCCATTACCCCGGCCTCGCCAATGGGGGAATGGGCGGATGCCTGGATGTCGGAAAATCGCCCCAATCTGTGGGGGACGATCCCCAGTGTGGTGGAAATGCAGAGTGAAGGTGGGGCTGCGGGCGCGGTCCACGGTGCTCTGCAAGCGGGAACCTTGACGACCACGTTTACGGCCTCCCAGGGCTTGCTGCTGATGATCCCGAACCTCTACAAAATTGCCGGGGAACTGACCTGCGGCGTGATCCATGTGGCGGCACGATCGCTGGCGGCCCAGGCCCTCTCGATCTTTGGGGATCACCAGGATGTGATGGCGGTGCGATCGACCGGGTTTGCCCTGCTCTGTTCCGCCTCGGTCCAAGAAGCCCACGACTTTGCCCTGATTGCCCAGGCAGCAACGCTGGAAGCGCGGGTGCCCTTTATCCATTTCTTCGACGGGTTCCGCACCTCCCATGAAGTCCAAAAGGTGACGCTCCTGGATGATGACGACCTGCGGGCACTGATTCGCGAAGACTTGATCCTGGCCCACCGTGCCCGCGCCCTGACCCCCGATCGCCCGGTCCTACGTGGCACTGCCCAAAACCCCGATGTTTATTTCCAAGCACGGGAAACCGTGAATCCTTTCTACGCCGCCTGTCCCGGTATTGTGCAGCGGGTGATGGATCAGTTTGCCGCCCGGACCGGACGCCAGTATCGCCTGTTTGAATACCACGGTGCCCCGGATGCGACACGGGTCATTATTCTCATGGGATCGGGTTGCGAAACGGTCCATGAAACCGTCGATTACCTCACAGCTCAGGGCGAAAAAGTGGGGGTGCTGAAGGTGCGCCTGTATCGGCCCTGGGATGCCCAGCAGTTGGTGGCGGCGTTACCGGCCAGTGTCCAGGCGATCGCGGTCCTCGATCGCACCAAGGAACCGGGGGCCAGTGGTGAACCTCTGTATCTCGACGTTGTTACTGCCCTTATGGAAAGCTGGACCGGGGTGATGCCCAAGGTCGTGGGTGGACGCTATGGCCTGTCCTCGAAGGAATTCAATCCAGCGATGGTGAAGGCGGTGTTCGACAACCTGAGTCAGGCGCAACCGAAGAATCATTTCACGATCGGCATCCATGACGACCTGAACCACACCTCCCTGGACTTCGATCCCCAGTTCTCGACGGAACCGGAATCGGTGGTCCGGGCCATGTTCTATGGCTTGGGGTCCGATGGTACGGTCGGGGCCAACAAGAACTCGATCAAGATCATTGGTGAAGAAACCGACAACTACGCCCAGGGTTATTTTGTCTACGACTCGAAAAAATCCGGGTCGATCACCGTCTCCCACCTGCGCTTTGGCCCCCAACCGATCCGCTCCACCTATCTCATCTCCCAGGCCAACTTCATCGGTTGTCACCAGTGGAATTTCTTGGAAAAGCTGGATGTGCTCAAGGAAGCCGTCCAGGGGGCAACCTTCCTACTCAACAGTCCCTACGGTCCTGATGAGGTTTGGGAACAGATGCCGATCGAAGTTCAGGAGCAGGTTATCCGTAAGCAACTGAAGGTCTATGTGATTGATGCCACTAAGGTAGCCCGTGAAAGTGGCATGGGCGGACGGATTAACACAATCATGCAGGTGTGTTTCTTTGCCCTGGCCCAGGTGCTGCCCCGTGAGGAAGCGATCGCGCAAATTAAGAAGGCGATCGAAAAGACCTACGGCAAGAAGGGCACGGAAATTGTCCGCATGAACCTGCAAGCAGTCGATAACACCCTGGCGAACTTGTTTGAGGTGACGATTCCCAGCGAAACCCGCAGTACCTGGCATCGGCATCCTCCCATCCCCGATACCGCACCCGCGTTTGTCCGGGAAGTGTTGGGTAAGATGGCGGCCCGTGAGGGGGATGACTTGCCCGTGAGTGCCCTGCCAGTGGATGGCACCTATCCCACTGGCACCTCCAAGTGGGAAAAACGCAATATCGCCCTGGAAATCCCAGTTTGGGACCCGGATGTGTGTGTCCAGTGTGGCAAGTGCGTCATGGTCTGCCCACACGGGGTGATTCGCGGCAAAGCCTATGAGGCGGCGGCATTGGCCCAGGCCCCCGCGACCTTTAAGGCTACCGACGTGAAAGATAAGGAATTTGCCGGGCAAAAGTTCACCATCCAGGTGGCCCCGGAGGATTGCACGGGCTGTGGCATTTGCGTCGATGTCTGTCCGGCCAAGAATAAGTCGATGCCGTCCCGTAAGGCGATCAATATGGAACCCCAGTTACCCCTGCGGGACCAGGAGCGCGACAATTGGGACTTCTTCCTGAGCCTGCCTAACCCCGATCGCCGTCACCTCCACCTCGATCGCATTCGCCAGCAACAATGGCAGGAACCGCTCTTTGAGTTCTCCGGGGCCTGTGCCGGGTGTGGGGAAACCCCCTATATCAAGCTGGCGACCCAGTTGTTCGGCGATCGCATGTTAGTCGCCAACGCTACGGGCTGTTCTTCGATCTACGGTGGGAACTTACCCACCACGCCCTGGACCCAAAATGCCGATGGGCGCGGTCCCGCTTGGTCCAATAGCCTGTTTGAGGACAATGCCGAGTTTGGCCTGGGTTTCCGGTTGGCGATCGACAAGCAGGCCCAATTTGCCAGCGAACTGCTACAACGGCTAGCGGGGCAAATTGGTGACTCCCTGGTCACCGCGATCCTGAGCAATCCCCAGAAATCCGAGGCGGACATTTGGGAGCAACGGGAACAGGTAGCCCAACTGAAGCAAATCCTGCAAGGCATCAACAGCCCCGATGCCCAACAACTGCTAGCTCTAGCTGATTACCTAGTGCGTAAGAGTGTCTGGATCGTCGGTGGCGATGGTTGGGCCTATGACATTGGCTACGGCGGTTTGGATCATGTCCTCGCCAGTGGCCGCAATGTGAATGTTCTGGTCATGGATACCGAGGTCTACTCCAACACGGGCGGTCAATCCTCCAAGGCCACGCCACGGGGAGCCGTCGCCAAGTTCGCGGCGGGCGGTAAACCCTCGCCCAAGAAGGATCTGGGCCTGATCGCCATGACCTACGGCAACATCTACGTCGCCAGCGTGGCGATGGGGGCACGGGATGAGCATACGCTGCGGGTATTCCTGGAAGCGGAAGCCTACGAGGGTCCCTCGCTGATCATTGCCTATAGCCACTGCATTGCCCACGGCATCAACATGACCACGGCGATGAGCCATCAAAAGGATCTGGTGGACAGCGGTCGCTGGTTGCTCTACCGCTATAACCCAGATCTGCGCAAGGAAGGGAAGAATCCGTTGCAATTGGATTCCCGCGCCCCGAAGCAGCCGGTGGCCCAGTCGATGTACAACGAGAACCGCTTTAAGATGCTGACCAAGAGTAAGCCTGCGGATGCCAAACGTTTGCTCCAGGAGGCCCAGGAGGATGTCAACCTGCGCTGGCAGATGTACCAATACCTGGCAGCCCGCCCGGTGGAAACGGGGAATGGGCACGGCAATGGGCACGGTCCAGCGGGGAATGGGACAACGGAAAAAACCAGTGGCTCCCAGCCAACGACGACGGTTTAGTTAAGGAGATAGAAGTGAGGAGAATAGAAGTGAGGAGAGAGGAAATAAAAGATTAGAAGAGAGGCATTGGAAATCGTTGCGACGCTTGTAAGGGCAGGTTTATTTAGATTGTCATCAACACGATCGATAAGGGTGAACCTGCCTCTACGAATCCCTCCTCGCTCCTCCCTCCTCGCTCCTCCCTCCCTGCCTCCCCCCCTGGATACTGACGGGCAAGATGCCCATCCCACAAGTCATTGCACCCTCACCGATCGATTGGTGATAAGGAGAACACAATGGTTGATTTAACCACTACCTATTTGGGCCTGAATTTGCGATCGCCGCTGGTACCGTCAGCCGCTGCCCCCCTGACGGAAGATCTGGACAATATTAAGCGGCTAGAGGAGGCAGGGGCAGGGGCGATCGTGCTGCATTCGCTGTTTGAGGAGCAGTTGTTACGGGAAAAATTTGAACTGCACCATCATTTGACCTATGGGACCGAAAGCTTTGCTGAGTCCCTGACCTATTTCCCGGAACCGGAGCAATTCCACGTCGGGCCGGAGTTGTATCTGGAACACATTCGCGCGGCCAAGGAATTAGTCCAGATTCCGATTATTGCCAGTTTGAATGGCTTTTCCCGGGGCGGCTGGGTGGAATATGCACGGCTGATGCAGGAAGCAGGGGCCGACGCGATCGAACTCAATGTGTATTATGTGCCGACCAATCCAGATATGCCGGGTTCGGCGGTGGAGCAGAACTATATCGACATTTTGCGGGAGGTGAAGGCTGAGGTTTCGATTCCGGTAGCGATTAAGCTCAGTCCCTATTTCAGCAATATGGCCTATATGGCGAAACAGTTGGATGAGGCTGGCGCGGATGCCTTGGTGCTATTTAATCGCTTCTATCAGCCGGACATTGATCTCGATAACCTGGAAGTCTATCCCCATTTGCTGCTGAGTTCACCCCAGGATCAACGCTTACCGATGCGCTGGATCGCCATTCTCTATGGTCGGATTCGTCCTGATCTGGCCGCAACCAGTGGGATTCACAAGGCCCCAGATGTGATCAAGATGCTCATGGCGGGCGCAAAAATCACCCAGATCTGTTCGGTCTTACTCCGACATGGGATTGAGCATATCCAGGTTTTGGAACGGGAGGTGCGTCACTGGATGGAGGAAAATGAGTATGATTCAGTGAAGCAAATGCAGGGCAGCATGAGCCAGATCCATTGCCCGGACGAAAGTGCGTTTGAACGGGCGCAGTATATGAAGGCCATCCAAAGCTATCACCCGGATTGGATGACCTCAATCTATAACCTGATTAGCCCGTCTACGACAACCTAGGTCACAGGGGCGATCGCTCAAGGTAAGGGCAGGATCTACTTTGGGCGATCGGGCAAATTCCTTGAGATCGTCAGATCGGAGAAATGAAGGCAGGTTAATATGAGTGGTTTAGCAAATTATCAAAGCTGGTATAGATCGATCGCTAGCCTATCAATAGTCGCCCTGATAGAAATGGCTTATCCTTTCATATAGCAATCCTAAGTCATTTATGAGAATGGGAAGGGACATAGTGAATCTCTATCAGTAGATATAGGATTGGCTTCTCTCATGAATCATCTGGGATTGCTATAGTTTCCCAACCCGTAATCGCTCAGGTTTCAAGAAACTGTCAAGCAGCCCAAAGTCAAGCAGCCCAAAGATTGACACAGGGGCGTGATCTGAGAATTTTAGAAGTCAAGCTCTCAGACTCAAAACATCCTGATTACCCTAGCGATCGTCCTAAGGAATACACCATTTATATGCGTGGTAACGCCTTAGAATCCATTTTTAATTCTCCCCAAATGTTAAGGGAATTGCTACCGAGATCCTCAATGCCTGTCCTCAAATTGGCCGGGTTCGCTATGCCCGTGCGGGTAGCGGTGAAGCATATTCAGTCGGATTCCTCAATGAGGGCCATATTGATTTTTTCACCTGTGCGGAAGAGTTGGGAATTTATCCAGGACTTTCAACTCAACCCCTGCGGTGGGGGGTGGAATTCTGTTCGATGTGAGAAAGGCCAAAAAATTCTAACCACAAATAGTGGGGCAGGCAAAATGCCTGCCATGAGTGCATGATGGATCGATCCCAGCGTTGCTTAATCTACCGCAATCATGACATCCGATGCTTTTACAACCGCATAGACCGCCTTCCCTTCGGCTAGCCCTAGCTTTTCCGCCGAGGATTTAGTGATCACAGAGACAACCTCAATCCCCGGAGCCACTTCAACCGTCACTTCTGCATTGACAGTCCCGACAGCCAGAGCTTTAATGCTGCCCTTCAACGCGTTGCGTGCACTAATTTCCATTGTTGTCGAACCCTCATCGTCTGGAATAAGCCAACCCTAGCAGTTCACTGGCTAGGGGCACTGGATCGGGCCACTGGACAGGATCATTAGCTCGGCTCAACCGTTTTGATAGCTGAGCTACAGAACTTTATGCAGGTATATTGGCATGATGTCAATAATACTTGCGCTCAGTGATCCATTTGCGAGCAATTTGTCAGGAAATGATTAGAAAACGACGGTGGTTTTGGGGACTGGCGTTGGTGGGGATGCTGGTAGCCTGTGGGGTGCCCAGGGTGAATCAGTCGCCGTCTACCCCTGACCTTGCCACTATGCCAACGGCTGAGCCAATTACCTTGACGGTCTCTGCGGCGGCTGATTTGAATTATGTGTTTCCCGCGATCGGTCAATTGTGGGAACAAGAAACAGGACATCGCGTGACCTTTAACATGGGTTCCACGGGACAACTGGCCCAGCAAATTGAGCGGGGTGCGCCCGTAGATCTGTTTGCCGCAGCCAACAAAAAATTTGTCGAAGATTTAGACGCTAAAGGATTGGTGCATTCCGATACAAAAGCGTTGTATGGCGTGGGACGGCTCACCCTGTGGCAACGGGAAGCGGGTACCCACGAGATTAACGACATCAAGGATTTGCTGAAACCGGAAATCCAGCGCATTGCGATCGCTAATCCCGATCATGCCCCCTATGGCTTGGCGGCCAAGGAAGCGTTGCAGTCGGTGGGGATTTGGGAAGTTATTCAGCCCAAGTTAATTCTGGGGGAGAATATCAAACAAACCCAACAATACGCTGAAACAGGCAATGTGGACGTGGCGATCGCGGCGCTCTCCATTAGTGTGGAAAAGCCGGGGAAATGGGTGTTGGTGCCGGAAGAACTCCACAAGCCCCTGGAACAAATGTTAGTGGTGCCCAAAAGTGCTCCCCATCCTGAAGCAGCCCAGCAGTTTGCTGCCTTTATTAACAGCGAGACCGGACGGCCCCTCATGCGGAAATACGGTTTTATCCTGCCAGGAGAGGAGCCAATCTCATGATTTGGTCCCCCTTGCTGCTGTCGCTCCAAGTCACCCTAGTTGCCAGCCTGTTGATCAGTATTTTGGGCCTCAGTATCGGCGTGTTTCTAGCTAGGAAGAAATTTCCCGGACAGATTGTCATCTCAACTCTGCTCAACCTGCCCCTGGTGCTGCCCCCCAGTGTGATGGGTTACTTCTTGCTGTTAGTGTTGGGGCGCGGGAGTCCGATTAAAGAATGGTTTGGGATTGACATTTTGTTTACCTGGCAAGCCGCCGCCTTGGCCTCAACGGTCGTCGCTTTGCCCCTGATGGTGGAATCCACCCGTGCCGCGATCGCCAACGTCAACCCCGAACTGGAAGCCGCCGCCCGTACCCTGGGATCAACCGAGTGGGAAGTGTTACGGCAAATTACCCTGCCCACGGCCTATCGGGGCATTTTAGCCGGGTTCGGACTCAGTGTGGCCCGTGGATTAGGAGAATTTGGGGCCACGTTGATGGTGGCCGGCAGCATTCCCGGACGCACCCAAACCTTACCCCTCGCCATCTATGATGCCGTGCAGATGCAGCGTTATGGACTGGCTAATGTCATGGTGCTGATCATGACCGCTATCGCCTTTGGCGTGCTGTGGTGGGTGCGGCACCTAGAAGCTCGCCATCCCCAAAGTAAACCGCGATCGTCCCCAGGAAAGCATCCCGATGAAACTGAGCGTCGATCTTCAGAAGCAGTTGCCCCACTATACCCTAGACGTGAACTTTACCGTTGAGGGAGGAACCCTGGGACTGTTGGGGGGGTCTGGGTCCGGAAAAAGTATGACCCTGCGGTGTATTGCGGGCATTGAAACGCCAGATCAGGGCCGGATTATCCTGAACGAACGCATTTTGTACGACTCGCACCAGGGAATTAATGTGCCGATTCGCGATCGCAAAGTGGGGTTTGTCTTCCAAAACTATGCCCTCTTCCCCCACTTGACAGTCGCCCAAAACATCGCCTATGGCCTCAGAAAATTGCCCCGGAATGCGATCAATCGTCGTGTGGGCGAACAGTTAGCCCAGATGAAACTCACTGGCTTGGGCGATCGCTATCCCAATCAACTATCGGGGGGCCAACAACAGCGTGTGGCTTTAGCGCGGGCCTTAGCCCCAGAACCGGACATCTTGTTGTTAGATGAGCCATTTTCAGCCCTGGATACCCATTTACGCAATGAGCTAGAAAAGCAACTGATCCAAACCCTCTCTCGATACATGGGATTGGCCATCTTTGTCAGTCACAACCTGGAAGAAGCCTATCGGGTTACCCAAAAATTAATGGTGCTCGATCACGGTCAAGTGGTTGCAGCAGGCGACAAACAAGCCATTTTCGATCGCCCCAACACCCTCACCGTTGCCCAACTAACGGGGTGTAAAAACTACTCTCGGATACAGCCGATCAATCGCCACACCCTCCGCGCCCTAGATTGGGACTGCACACTGCAAACAACCGAGGTCGTTACCGCAGCGCATACCCACATTGGGATTCGCGCCCATCAAATCACCTTTGTAGACCCCCGCGAGCCGTCGCCACCCAATACCTTTCCGGCATGGGTCGTGTGGACGAGTGAAACCCCCCATCGGATGACTGTTTATCTGAAGCTGGGGGAACCCCCACTGGATACCGAGGATTATCACCTCCAGGCAGAAGTCTTCAAGGAAAAGTGGGTGCGATTAAAAGACCGTCCCATGCCCTGGTCAATCGCCTTAAACCCCGATCGCTTGATGTTACTGCACGCGTAACCGATCGCCCTGACCGCAGGGACATAATGCCGACGTGAAGCGCGATTCTCCGGGGGAGACGCTGTGCGATCGCCGTTGGCAACCCCACAAGGGCCAGTCAATTACGTTACACTTGTTCATTATTTTTGAGACACCGCTAGACGTTATCGCGATCGCATAGCGACGCCAAAGGCGTATCGCAGGCATTGGCAAAGCAACCGATCGCGGCTCATCTACCGCATTAGGCGGGGCGAGACCTGTTCGCCCTGGATTTTTATGGCTTCTTTTCGCGACATTCTGAACTACTATCGGCCCCACTGGGGCATCGCCCTCTTTAGTATTGGTATCGCCAGTCTGTTTGAAATTATGGATCTGCTTGTGCCCTATGCGATCGGGCAGATTCTCAATGTCCTGTCCCAGCAACCCCTCGATCGCCCGGTGCAGCACCTTGTCGAAGGGGTAGCCACCCTGAGCGGTCAAAGCCTGACCCCCACCCTGGCGCTTCTGACCCTCTTGGCGCTGATCTTCCTCGTCACCGTCGTTCGGGCACCGATCCAGCCTTGGTTAACCCTATGGTTCCACTGGGATATCCCCCTGCGGGCACGACGCGATCACAACCAGCGGGTTCTGCGCAAGATCTTGACCTTGCCCCTGGGGTTCTACGACGAAAACAACCCCGGTCGAATTGCGGGGCGGGTGGCACGGGGGATTATGAACCACACCTGGGGCTATCCCGAATTGGCGGGGCAGATGTTGCCCAAGCTTTTCCGGGTGCTGGGGATCTTCGCCATCATTGGGGTGATTGAGTGGCGGATTGCCCTGTTTTCCTTAGCCTCCTTCATCCTGATTTTGACGATCAGCTTGCGGGGACTCCGGGCTTTGATTCACACCGAAGCCCGCCTCGATCGCTATATGGAGAACACCGAAAGCCGCACCTCGGAAATCATCACCAACATCAAAACCGTCAAAGCCTTTGCTACGGAAGCCAAGGAACTAGAGCGGCAACGGCAACGGGTCGAGCGGGAGTTCAAAGTCGTGGACTATCGCATCCACACGGGCTATGTCACCCTCGCCACCAAGCAGCGGATTCTGGTGCAAGCGTCAGTTTTTGTCGTGCTGGCCCTTACCCTGTGGGCAACGGTGCGGGGTCAGATGTCGATCGGGCACTTTATCACCGTCCTCACCGTGTCCAGCATGGCCTACGCCGAACTCGATCCCATCAATAACCTGGCCGAGGTCTTTGCCCGTCGCTATTCCCCCATGCTGCGGTTCCACGAACTCATGCACCAACCCACAGGCGTGGATGCGGCTACCTGGGTCGATCAAACCTCGGCTCCCCCGCCCACCTATCGGTTCACTGGCAAGGTGGAATTTGCCCACCTGAGCTTTGCCTACCACGCCGATTCTTCCGCGAAGACGCTGCGCGAACGTCTAGTGCTCAAGGACATTAATTTCCTCATCGAGCCGTACCAAACCGTGGCCCTAGTGGGGCGATCGGGGTCGGGTAAGTCAACTCTGGTAAAACTTCTGTTCCGCTACTATGACCCCACTCGTGGAGTGATTCGGATCGACGGGCAGGATATCCGCCACCTGGATGTGACGGGCTATCGGCAACGGCTGGCGATCGTCCATCAGGAAGTCGATGTGTTCAACGGCACCCTGCTGGATAACCTCACCTACGGCAACCCCCACGCCACCTTTGACCAAGTGGAAGCCGCCTGCGCGATCGCCCGTGTCGATGAGTTCATCCCCCAGCTACCCCAGGGCTACAAGACGATCGTCGGGGAACGGGGCCTGCGCCTTTCCGGGGGGCAACGCCAGCGCCTAGGGATTGCCCGTGCATTGCTCGTTGATCCTGATATTCTGGTGTTCGACGAGGCCACCTCTAGCCTGGACTATGAATCTGAGCGGCAAATCCAACTGGCCATGCGATCGCTCTATGGCACCCGCACCCTGATTATCATTGCCCACCGGCTTAGCACCGTCCGGGACGCGGATCAAATCATCGTCCTCGATCAGGGCCAAGTCGCCGAAATCGGGAGCCACGAGCAACTCCTCACCCAACCCGGCATTTACAGCCGCCTTCATACCCTGCAAGCCACAGGGGAATTGCTGGCATAGAGGAGTGAGGAGTGAGGAGTGAGGAGTAAGGAGTGAGGGACAGGTTCACCCTGATTGATCGTGTTGACGACAATCTAAATAAACCTACCCCCACAAGCATCGCAACTATTTCCAACGCTTATCTCCTAGGTTCTCTCTTCTCTCTTCTCTCTTCTCCTCACTCACTTCTCTCTTCTCTTTCCTCACTCTTCTCTGAAACGGCGATCTCAGACGGGGCAGTGGTTTCACCTAGGGGACTGGTTGCAACCGGGGGGGCGGCTGGGGCAGGGGGTGAGGGGGACCCCTCTGGACGGGCGGGTAAGGGCGAGGGCGCAACGGACGATTCTCCTGGGGAGACGCGGTGCGAACGGGCAGTGGTGGACACTTCCAATGCTTGGGCCATTTGCACCTGGCGATGTAAGGTTTCCGCACTGGACACCAGATTGCTCAACCCATTGATCAGGCGGCGGAGATTTTGGCGCAGGGTGGGATCACCGGTCAGGTCATCCAGATCCGCCGTGATTTTTTGCACATTTTGAAATGTCGATCGGGCCGACTCCAGGGTTTGCTGAATGAGCAAAAGGGTGTTGGGATCATTCAAACTGGTCGAGAGATCGCGCAGGTTGACCGATGCCTGGGCCGCATTGGCCGACAGGGTTTCCAGGTTTCTGAGCAACTCGCTTTGCTCCACCTGGCCGATGATCGGGTTCAGGCTGGCGATCGTTACGCGCAATTGATCACTGGTCTGGCGCAGGCTGGTCAACGTGCCTGTAATGTTGCTGCGGTTAGCCACCAGCAGGTTATTAATCTCCTGCGTCGTGGCCCCAAACTCTTGGGCTGTATACCCCAGCGATCGCGCCGATGTGGAAAAAGCTCCCAATTCCTTTTGCAGCGATCGGCTCAGGCTCGAAAAATCCTTCGACAAATCCGTCACCCCAGCGGCGGCCTCGGCGGCATTGCGGGTGACCGCCTCAATGTTGTTATACAGTTCGGGATTACTAAATAAATCGGCAATGCGAATCGTCGATCGCATCAACGCATCAAAACTGACCCCAATCTGGCCCTGGAGGCGATCGCCCTGGCAAATGATTACCGTCGAATCACAGTCCGGGGCCACGGGGCCTGACGCGGAGAAATCAGCGGGCACAGCGGCGAGGGGCGAGATATCCAGATTGACTTCACCAATCAACCCCGTTTCATTGGCTTCGATGATGACCGGTTGGGGAATGATTAAATCCCTGGAGTTGAACTCCACCATTACCTCAATGTGATTCGCTAAGGGCCGCACCCGCGTCACCCGCCCCACCCGTATGCCTCGGAAGCTGACGATCGACCCCAGTTGCAGCCCCCCTGCATCTTGAAATTCCACGATGATGCTGTAGGTATTTTGTCCCAGATGAATATCCCGGACCCACAGGAGTAGACCGCCAAAAACCAGAAACCCGACCAGGATCATCAGGCCAACGGTCCCTTCCCGAATCGTGCGTACCCGCATGATACTTGCCTCACTACCCACTTGAATACCGCATCGAATACCGTATTAAATCCCCAGATCCCCAATTGAATCCCCAATTGCCCCAGGAACTATTCCCAAACCTTAGCAGCTTAGCTTGCCCCCTGAAAAATTGTGCCTACGGTCCCCCTACGCCCCGACCACCTGAATCGGACCGTCAACTGCAGCACTGAAGAACTGGCAAACATAGGGATTATCGCAAACCTCAATTTCGGCTGGGGTGCCTTGCCATTGGACTTGGCCAGCATGGAGAAACACAATGCGATCGGCGGTCCGGCGAATCGTGCTGTCCTGGTGGGTGACGATCGCATAGGTCTGACATCCCCCTGGTTGGCGTTGCAAAAAGCGAATCATATCCTCCACCACCGTTGACGCGATCGGGTCCAACCCAGCGGTGGGTTCGTCATAGAGCAAAATACCTGGGGTTTCCGTGGGATCATCGGGATTGGCAATAATTGCCCGTGCCAAACTCACCCGCTTGCGCATCCCCCCCGACAATTGGGCCGGATAGCGATCGCCAATCCCCGTCAGGCCCAACATTTCCAACTTTTCATTCACCAATTCCCGAATCCGCCGTCGGGGTAAATTGGAATGCTCATAGAGCAAAAATCCCACATTCTCCTCAACCGTGAGCGAGTCAAATAAGGCCGCCTGTTGAAACACCATGCCAATCCCGATCGGGTCTTGGCGCTCCTCCGCTAACCCCTGACGTAATTGGCCCTGGATATAGATCTCGCCCTCATCGGGGGGAATCAACCCGGCGATCAACCGCAAAATGGTCGATTTGCCCGTCCCAGAGGGACCAATAATGGCCAGCCCTTCACCGGGGTAGATTTGCAAGTCAAGGCGATCGATCACCCGATGCTGATCGAAGGACTTGGAGACACCACGGAGTTCAATCAGGGGTTCAGGCATGGCAGGCACAGCAGGCATAACAAGCGTTACAGGGAAAGCATCTTCTCGACAGACCGGGACTTGCCAGCAGCCAACCGGTAATGCCAGTATGCCATCTTGGCCTCGATCGCGGGGCGGTAACGCCCCTGTTACCCGATCGTCTGTCTAACACCAGTTCGATGACCCTCTCCCCAATCCCTCTCCCCAGGGAAAGGGGCCTAAAACCTTAATGATGCCGTTACTCCTCCTTGCCCCTTTTGGGAGAGGGGGCTGGGGGGTGAGGGTCATTTACCGCCACCGAACTCACGTTGTCTTAATGCCACCTCCGTAAATTCTCGGTAAATCTCGCGTAAATCCTCCGTAAATTCTCGGTAAATTCCGTCCCTCATCCTGACAGATAGGCCGATGCCAAGTATTCTGGTAGGCGATCAGCCTCGTCTAGACCATCGTCGGAGCCACCTGATCATGCCAGACTAAACGACAAGGAATGACTGTACGCTTCTGTCTTGTTTGCTTTTTTGGCTCCCCTTCGTTGTTACCAATATGTCCATCGGTCTCCTCAAACAAGTTTTCCAGGCACTTAGAGCCTCTTGTTCATTTGACAGGGGGCGGCAACTTTATTTGGTGTCGGAAGGGATCGCCTTCAGTCGCACAGTGGCCCTCAGCCAGCGACTAGGGAAACGACCCCGCCAGTGGTTTAAGTGGTTAGCGCCAGGGTTATTGGTCAAGCGGTGGCTGTTCCTCAGTGTTGTTGGGGTCATTCTCACCAGCTTGGGGTTGGCGATTTGGGCGAATCTGACCCCCGTCTATTTCCTCCTCCAGGTATCCAAGGAGTTTCTCCGGCTGATCACCCAGGTGATCCCCAGCTATATCAGCGGACCTATCGTGGTGGTGGCGGGGCTGATGTTGATCCTGTGGGGCCAATCGCGCACCTTGGGGTCGATTACCGAGGTGTTGATGCCCGATGGGGACGAGGAACTGATTGATGTTTTGCTGACCCATCGCCGCCTGCACCGGGGACCCAAAATTGTGACGATCGGCGGGGGGACGGGCCTCTCCCACCTGCTGCGGGGGCTGAAGGTCTATAGCGCCAATATTACGGCGATCGTCACAGTAGCCGATGATGGGGGATCTTCCGGTCGTCTGCGGCGTGAGATTGGCGTGTTGCCTCCGGGAGATATCCGCAACTGTCTAGCAGCCCTGGCGGATGAAGAAAAATTAATGACCGAGTTATTTCAATATCGCTTTCGGGCGGGGGATGGCCTCACCGGACACAGCTTTGGCAACCTCTTCCTCACCGCCATGAGCGAGGTCACGGGGGATCTGGAGCAAGCCATTACCGCCAGTTCCAAGGTATTAGCGGTTCGAGGTCGGGTCTTGCCCGCGACTCTAAGTGATGTGCGGCTTTGGGCCGAAATGGCCGATGGCCGAAAAATTGAGGGCGAGTCCAGCATTACGGAAGCCCACGGTAAAATCGTCAACATTGGTTGTATTCCCGCCAATCCCCCGGCGCTTCCCCGTGCGATCGAAGCCATTCAGGAAGCCGACTACATCATCATTGGTCCCGGTAGCCTCTACACCAGCGTGGTGCCCAACCTCCTAGTGCCGGAAATTGTGCAGGCGATCGCCGCCAGTCAGGCCCCGTGCATTTACGTTTGCAACATTATGACCCAACCGGGCGAAACCGATAACTATAGCGTCAGCGACCACATTCAGGTACTCGATCGCGTTTGCGGCCAACCGATTTTTGATGCCGTCCTCGTTCAACGTCAAGTTCCTTCCGCCCGCGCCCTGATCCGCTACGCCCAGGAAAACTCTCACCCCGTCGCCCTCGATCGCGAAGCCATTGCCCAGAGCGGGCGCAAACTCGTCCTCGCCAACATCCTCCACGAAGACCCCGACACTGGCCTCGTCCGGCACCACTCCCAACGGCTCGCCCGTGTTCTGTTTCGCTGGTACGAACGCACCCAAAATAATTAACGTTTGCCTTTTACCTTTTGACCCTTGAATTCTCCATCCCCACCTGATCCCGATCTCGCTGCCCAACTGCACCAAAGCCAGCTTGCCTGTCGGCTGGCTCAGGAAATGGCGCGGTTTCACGCTGGTTTTTTGGGGCGGGTGGCCCATGAGTTGCGATCGCCCCTGAATCGGATCTTGGGGATTCACCAGATCATCTTGGCGGATCTTTGTGACAGTCCTGAAGAAGAACGGGAATTCCTGGCCCAAAGTCAGGCAGCGGCCCAAGAGTTGCTCCGGTTGCTCAGTCAGGTGAGTAATCTGTCAAAACTGGCCTATGGGACCGAAAAGTTGGAAATTCAGCCCCTGCAGGTCCAGACCCTCCTGCAACATGTGGTCGATCGCACCCATCTGCAATTCACTAACCGCAATCTCCACCTACAGGTGGCGGCAATAGATCCCAATTGGTATGTTCTGGCTGACCCGGCGGTGACGCTCCAGGTGTTGGTGAACCTAGTGGAAACCCCGATCGCCCATCTCGATCAGGGGACGATCGCGATCGCGGTGGCCCGCCAGGACAGGAGGCTGCCCGATGCTGGGAAACCGCAGCCGCAGATGGACATTGTGATTGAAGGAGCGTTTTCAGTTGATCTCTGGCCCGATTCGATCGCACCGCCCCCTGCACTGGCTGATGTTACCGAATCTCCCTCCCCCCAGCATCAACCACCTCCCGGTGTTTGGCCGACGCTGGGTTTATCCCTGACGATTAATCAACTGCTGATCGAATTAATGGGCGGCGCGTTGGAAATTATCGCCAGCGAAATGGGAACGCAGATTCACTGTGTGTTGCCCCTGTGTCCGCTGGAGGATGAATTTTTATAGGGTAATGCAAAATTCAAAATTCAAAATTCAAACCTAGATGGGCGGGTTTACAAGGGGTATGGGTTATCCAGCAGCGTTTTGGCATAACCCGCCCCTACGATTAAAATTCAATCAAAATTCAAAAATTCATTCGGAATTCAAATATGAATCGTATTGTTACCTACAGTCCAGCTTATACGATCGTGCCGACCTATGAGTGTTTTAATTGCTGTCGTTATTGCAATTTTCGGGTTAATCCGGGCCAGGATGAGTGGCTGTCGTTAACGACGGCTCGCGATCGCCTACAGGCACTGCAAAATACCGGAGTGATTGAGGTGCTGATCCTGAGTGGCGAAGTCCACCCCGACAGTCCGAGGCGGGCGGCTTGGTTTGAGCATCTTTACCAGCTTGGCCAACTGGCGCTTGAGCTAGGGTTTTTACCCCACACGAATGCGGGACCGCTGAGCTTTGCAGAAATGGCCCGTTTGAAGCAGGTTAATGTGTCCCTGGGGTTGATGTTGGAACAGGTCACCCCGCGTTTGCTGACGACGGTCCATCGCCATGCGCCGAGTAAGGTGCCCGAAAAACGCCTGGAACAACTGGCCTGGGCGGGGGAATTGGGCATTCCGTTTACCACCGGGATTTTGCTGGGGATTGGGGAAACGATCGCGGAACGGCGGGAGTCGTTACAGGCGATCGCGGCGCTCCATGCACGCTGGGGCCATATCCAAGAGGTGATTCTCCAACCCCATCGCCAGGGTCAGGCCCAAACTTGGGTGGGTCCGAACTTAGACCCCCAGGAATTTATTCAGAGCATTGCGGATGCCCGCCACATCCTACCGCCTAGCATTACGATCCAGGTTCCCCCAAACCTGTTGCCCGACCCCACTTTCCTGCTCGCCTGTCTCGAAGCGGGCGCCCGCGATCTCGGTGGCCTGGGTCCCAAGGATGAAGTTAACCCGGACTATCCCCATCCCCAGGTGCCGGTGTTACAAACCCAGTTGGCAGCGGCGGGTTGGCAGTTAGTACCCCGATTACCGGTGTATTCCCAGTATGAGATGGGGGAATCGCCTGCGGGTCCATCTTGGCTGTGGCCGACGGTACAAGTTGCCGTGACCCAATGGCGCACCGGTTTGGCCAGGGGGCGCAGGGGGTCTGGAACGGGAAAAGTGAGTAAAGAGAAGTGAGTAAAGAGAAGTGAGTAAAGAGAAGTGAGCGGAAATAGAACTTAGGAGATAGGCGTTGGAACTGGTTGCGACGCTTGCGGGGGCAGGTTTATTTAGGTTGCCTGTCAACACGATCAATAAGGGTGGACCTGCCCCTACGAATCCCTCCTCAGTCCTAATTCCTCACTTCTAATTCCTCACTTCTAAATCCTCTTTTCTCACATTCAGAGCGTAGGAGAGTCCCAGTTACCCGCCTTAAACCCCCTGGGGGAATTCTTCCCAGAGTTGGGTGGTTTGGCGCAAACTCGTATGATTGCCATTGCCCAAGATCAGGTGATCCAGCAGGGGAATCGCCAGTAATTGGGCCGCCGCCAGTAATTGCCGGGTCAGGGTCAAATCCTCTGGACTGGGTTCCGTATTCCCAGAGGGGTGGTTGTGGGCAATGATGATGCGGGTGGCGTTTTGGCGAATGACTTCCCGGAAAATGTCGCGGGGGTGGGCCAGGGTTTCGGTTGCGGTCCCGATCGTAATGACCTGGGTGCCAATGAGCCGATGTTTCACGTCTAGGAGCAATACGGCAAAGCGTTCCTGGGTCTGCCACATGAGATCATGGCTGAGGGCCATTGCTGCCGTTTCTGGGCTGTCGATCGCCGTGCGTTCATTGGGTCGCAGTTGAAACACCCGTTTGCCCAATTCGATTGCGGCCAAAATGGTTGCCGCCTTGGCCGGACCCACGCCTGGAATTTGCATTAACTCCTGCACATGGATATCGCGTAAGACTTCGAGGGGATCGCGCTTATGTTGTTCCAGGGTTTGCAGGATGTAATGGCCCAACCCGACTGCGGACAGCTTACCGGGTCCTTGGCCCGTCCCCAGCAGAATAGCGATCAATTCCGCCGAGGAGAGTGCCTTGGGGCCGTGGGCAATTAAGCGTTCACGGGGGCGTTCAGTTGCAGGCAGATCCAACACCCTGAGGCTATAGGTCATCGCATGGGTCCTTGAGTGGAGGTCATCTTGACTCAATTGACCGATGCACGGATTGAGTCCGCGATCGGGCTTTATCTTCAGTTATGCCCACAGATAAAGTTGGTTTAACACCAGCGAGCACCCATTGCCGAAATCTTCACAATTCACCTCGGTCGCAGCGCAAAAGCTATGGGGTTGGTGCCCCGTTGGCCAGCACCCTTGCCGCCAGCGCAGGGGATAAACGGGGGATAAAGAGTATGGGAAGATGGGCAAACCCAGCCCCCGTAGCAGCCCTGGTATTCCCTATGACGGTGCGTGACTTTCCCTGGCCTTCGGCGACCCCTCCCTTTGATTTGGCCCCCGTACCCAGCCCTTTGCCGACGCTGGGGAATCCGGCCCTGTGGGCAATCCTGCAACAGAAAATTGCCGCTAGCCCCCACCAACGGCTTACCTTTGCCGAATATATGGATTGTGTACTGTACCATCCCCAGCAGGGCTACTACGCGACCCACGTTCAGTTCGGGACCCAGGGGGATTTTGTCACCGCGCCCCATATTGTGCCAGACTTTGGGGAACTCCTGGCGGTCCAATTCAGGGCGATTTGGGCAAGTCTCGGTTACCCCGATCGCTTTACCCTGGTGGAGATGGGAGCCGGGGAGGGCGTTCTGGCTCGTGATCTGCTGCGATCGTTGCATCAGCAAGCGCCGGATTGTTTTGCGGCCCTAGACTACTGCATGGTCGAAGCATCCCCCCATTTACGCGATCGCCAACACCAAACCCTGCAATCTCTAGGGTCGCTGGCCGATCGGGTCCGTTGGCAACGTTTAGAGGATCTACCAGCGAATGGCATCACGGGCTGTTTTTTCGCCAACGAGTTGGTCGATGCCTTCCCAGTACACCAGGTGATCGTTCAGGATGGGCAACTTCAGGAAATCTATGTGACGATCGCCCCTGAAAGCGGGCAAACTGGCCCCCGGTTGCAGGAAGCGATCGGGGATCTCTCAACCCCTGCCTTGCTGGCCTACTTCGATCGCCTAGGCCTGGATCTGCGATCGGGGCAGTATCCCAACGGCTATCGCACTGAAGTGAATCTAGCGGCCCTGGATTGGTTGGCCCAAGTAGCCAGTCGGTTAAATCAAGGCTATGTGCTGACGATCGACTATGGTTATCCCGCCGAACGTTACTACAATCCCCGGCGACCCCAGGGCACCCTGCAATGCTATTACCAACAGGCGCACCATAATGATCCCTATGCCTATCTGGGGCACCAGGATCTCACCGCCCATGTGGATTTCACGACGCTGCAAGGTTGGGGGGAAGCGCAAGGGTTAACAACGATTGGGTTCACGCAACAGGGACCCTACTTAATGGCCTTGGGATTGGGCGATCGGCTCAGTGCTTTGGCAAATACCCAGGACTACCTCACTGGCCATGCTTTACAACACTTGCTACAACGGCGACAAGCCCTCCATGATTTGATTAACCCCTTGGGCATGGGTAACTTTGGCGTATTGCTTCAGGCCAAGGGGCTAGGGGCAGCGGCAGCAACCGCATGGCCACTCCCCCAACTGGCCAACCCATCACCCTAACCCCATCGTTCAGCCTCTGGTACTTCCCCGATGACAACCACACCCTTATCCCCAAAAGCCGAATCCCCGCAAACCGAATCCCCGCAAACCAATACGGCAGAGGCGTATCTGGCGCTGGAGGTTGAGTCTGAGCTTCGTCATGAATACCGGAATGGAGAGATTGTCCCTATGACTGGCGGCACGCCTGCCCACAATGAGATCGCCAGTATTCTCAATGCACTTCTACGCTTTGCCCTTAAGGGTCAGCCTTATTGTATTTTCGTGACGGATCAACGCCTCTGGATTCCAGCGGTAAATTTGTATACCTATCCCGACATTATGGTGACACCTCGACCTGCGGAGTTACAAACGGGACGTAACGATACGGTGATCAATCCCATTCTGATCGCCGAGGTGTTGTCAACCTCGACGCAAGGGTACGATCGCGGGGATAAATTTGCGGCCTACCGCACGATTTCGACATTTCAAGAGTATCTATTAATTGATCAGTATCGCTATCATGTCGAGCATTATCATAAACAGGCGGAAAATCAATGGTTATTGATGGAATACCAAAGTCCGGAGGCCAGTTTCACGCTGCGATCGCTCCAAGTGACGATCGCGCTGGCGGATCTCTATGAGGCGATCGCGTTCTAAGACAGTCGCCCAAGGTCCAAGGACAACTACTCCCGCAGACCATCCCCTGGACGGCGTTGAATCCCATGCGATCGTCGCCACCCTGGTATCGTGGGAGGATGTGCAAACCCGTTGCCAGACGTTGCTCCCTCACGAACTGGGTGTAATCGCCCCCTGACATGGCTAGACTGGTGACGGTTTTCGGTCTATTCCCTTCTTCCCTATGAACGCAGCAGAACCCCCTATTCAGCGCTTTCGCTTTGATCGGCAACTGTGGCATCGCTTTATCGAGATCGCCCAGCCCTACTTTTATCCGACCAATCGCGGTAGTACCTGGGTATTCGCCGGGTTACTGATGGTGTTGCTGGTTGTGGTGGTCAGCCTGACCTTTTTTCTGGCCGTGGGCCTCACCCTGCTGGGTAAGCTGCTCTTCCCGACCTTCTTCACCGACCTCGCGGGGGGCTTGGTCACCCAGGTGGATGGCCTCCTCAATTCGCCGATCCCTTACATTGCCCTAGGGGCACTGGTGCTCAGTGGCCTGATTTTTGCCTCCCAGCGGCGTAAACTTCGGCAACGATGGCTGCAATGGGTGTTGTTGGGGCTGCTGCTCTTCCTCTCGTTTGCTGTGAATGGCATGAACGTCATTCTCAGTTTTGTCTTCCGGTTTATTGATAATGTCTTAGTCGAAAAAAACGCCGCTGCTTTCTGGCAATTTTTGTGGGTTTATGCAGGGGTATTGATTATTGCCATTCCGGTGATTGTTCTGTATCGATACACCCGTTTGAAATTAGGACTGTTCTGGCGGGAGTGGCTAACCAAGGATTTCCTCGATCGCTATTTTGAAAACCGCGCCTACTACGAACTGGATTCCAACGCGGCCAACACGGAAGTCGATAATCCAGATCAACGGATCACCGAAGACATTCGCTCCTTTACGGGAACCACTCTCTCCTTTTTACTCGATATTTTAGATTCGATTCTGACGCTGATTTCCTTCACCGCGATTCTCTGGTCCATTTCACGACCGTTGACGGGGGGACTGGTTGTGTATGCCCTGGCAGGTACGGCGATCGCGGTCATTGCCGGGACCAAACTCATCCGCATTAACTATGACCAACTGCGTTTAGAAGCGAATTTTCGCTATGGTATGGTCCATGTGCGCGATAATGCCGAATCGATCGCTTTCTATCGGGGTGAAAGTCTGGAAATTCAACAGGTTGTCCAGCGTCTCGTTGCCGCCCTACGCAATTTTGACTTTTTGATTATTTGGCAAGCGATCATTGATTTCTTTCAGTATGCGTATAACTACTTTGCTCGCCTAGTTCCCTATCTGATTGTTGCGCCCTTATATTTTGCGGGTAATGCTGACTTTGGGACGATCGGGCAATCCTACTTTGCCTTTAGCCAGGTCCTAAGTGCCCTCTCGCTCATTACCAACCAGATTCAGTCGATCGCCAGCTTTGCCGCCAGCATTAACCGTCTGGGAATGCTCAACGAAGAATTGGATCAACCTGGCCCCGCGCCCGATAGCCCCGATCACCGCATTGAAACCCGCATTGCTCCCCGCATCGCGATCGAGCATTTAACCCTGCGCACGCCCAATTCAGAGCAAACCCTGATTGAAGATTTGTCCCTAGAGGTGGGGGATTTCGAGCGGTTGCTGGTAGTGGGGGCCAGTGGTTGTGGCAAGAGCTCCTTCCTGCGGGCGATCGCGGGTCTGTGGACCAATGGGGAGGGGGCGATTACCCGTCCCGATTCCCAGGAGATGCTGTTCCTGCCCCAGCGTCCCTATATGCTGCTGGGTAACCTGCGTGAACAACTGATTTACCCCAACCTGCGCAGCCACATTAGCGATGATGAAATTCTAGAAGTCCTGCAATTGGTGAACCTGGCCGATTTACCGCAACGATTAGGCAGCATGGAGGTCGTCAAAGACTGGCCCTCGGTCCTTTCCCTGGGAGAACAACAACGGCTGGCCTTCGCGCGAATTCTGCTATCCCATCCCAAATATGTGATGCTGGATGAGGCCACCAGTGCCCTAGATGTGAAAAACGAACGCCAATTATATGAATTACTGAGAAGTCTCGAACTGGTCTATATCAGTGTTGGCCACCGGCCCAGTTTGTTGGACTATCACCAGGTTGTCTTGGAGTTGGGCACTCAAACCGGTTGGCGGCTCTGGAGTGCGGAGGAATATCGCTTTAGTCTCTAGGCGTTTAAGCAGCCTTTAAGCAGCCTCATAATGGACAGTCTGCTTTGTCCAAGATTAATCGCGACTCAAGATGTGTAGCGGTGCAGTCCCGATCGAGGCATGAATCTAGCTGGTTGAATTCACTGGACAACGATTCACCATCATTTCAGTCTATTGCTTATTTTTATTCTTGATTACCGATCGGATCATCTTCCCAAACTGTTTATCCTTTTGTCTTTTTTCAAGATAAGACATTTGATTGAATTCCGATTCTCTTCTAATTTTCAAATAGTTTTGATAGCGCTGTTCAGATAGCTCACCCGCTTCAATGGCGATCAGAATTGCACAACCCGTTTCGTTGGTATGGGAACAGTCAGAAAATTTGCAGCTTTGCGCAAGCTCCGTAATTTCTGAGAACGTTTCATCCAGTCCCTCATCCACAGACAGACTGCCCAGCTCCCTCATACCGGACGTATCAATAATCATCGCGCCATTGTCCAGGCGAACCAGTTGACGGCTCGTGGCTGATTGACTGACAAAACTACAAAACCGGAAGCTGTTTGAGGACAGTGAATTCACGCGCCAGTGCCACATCCAATTGTCGTTTAGAAGCGAGGGCGGGTTGCGGGTCTGGCCCACTCGCCAGGTAGC
>Ga0209207_1000224_pt1 | contig 40563 bp, 36 predicted proteins | sample SaghotsprinmetaG_FD_184140 | JGI IMG/M metagenome (GOLD analysis project Ga0209207, IMG submission 184140) | Hot spring microbial communities from South Africa to study Microbial Dark Matter (Phase II) - Sagole hot spring metaG (SPAdes) (version 3) | ecosystem: Environmental > Aquatic > Thermal...
GCCGCCGCGCCAGCCGAGCTTTTCGATCCCCGCCCAGATCGCCCGGATGATGAACTCCGGCGTGAAATGCGCATATTGGGTGCAGCGAGCAAGTGACGCGTAGTCGCTCTCGCAAACCGCTGTCTCGAGCGAAGAACCAATATCGTCCCAACCCTTTCGGAAATCGACCTCCCCCGGCCGACGGAACATACCGTTGGCCAGTTCGCCGGCACCAAAGCCGGTGAAACGGATCAAATGCGCCTGTTCCTCTGCCGTCGCCGGCCGGTCCTGCCTGGCAATGCCGTCGGCGACGAGGATCGCTGCGACATTGGCGCGGGCGCGATCTTTCCACGAGGCGGCTAGCTTGCGGTCGCCGTCAAGGTAGAAGTTTGCCCGAAGCCTCGCACGCCGGACAGGTGTAGCAACGGGGAGGGCGGGTGCTGGTGCTGGCGGCAGGGGATCGGGATCGTCGTCATTAGCGGCATCATCAGGCGGGAACCCGCCAAACGCTGTCACACCAAGACCGAGGCCAGACGAAAGCACGCTCAAGCCGAACATGTCGAGCGAAAAGGGATCGTTGCTCATGAGAAAAGCTCCTTTGGATTGAGGGCGTGCGCCATTGCTCGGCCACCGAGAAGGCCGCTTTTGGCGCGAAATTTGCGAATGATGATCCGGCTCAGGCGGCCAGCGATGCGGGGAGGTGGCGTAGATGTACCGGCAGCTTGGCCGCGATCTCGTCGTCAGACAGGGTGTCGAGCAACTTCAGGCACGTCCCTTCACTGCCGCCGTAGAGCATCACTGTCCGATGGCCCTGCATCTGCTTCGGCCAGCTGTCGCCGGCATAGCCTCGATAGTCGTCGGTGGTCGTGCTCCAGATGTGCTCGAGCCGTTCTTCGCGGCTCATGGCCCGGACTGGCCGAGTTTCGCGGTCAATGATCGCGGCCCGCATCGTCTCCACAGAGTTCGGTTCCGAGAGATCGCAATAGGTGTGGAAGTAGCGGACCGCTTCATCGATACGGATGGCATAAAACACCGATGTCAACGAACCGGTCATGAACTCACGCATCGCAAAGATCGGCCCGCGCATCCAGAGCGGTGGTAGAATGTCGAGCATGTAAGAGTAGGAGGCTTCATCGATCTCCAACCATTCGCCGGCGTAGGCGGCAGACTGATCGCCGCCAAAACGGTCTGGGCGCTTGGCGTGCCGATCGAACATGCGGAACATGTCGGTGCGCTTGGCTACACCCTGAAACACTTTGCGGGGGAGGGATATCGAGGTCATCAGCTTGATCCTTTTGGGGTTTTGGGACCGAAGGCAGCACTGTCGTTTCGACCTCGCTATCCTCTTCAGTCCTTCATGACCCCTCCCGATCGGCCGGCCTCGTGTCCGGCCGGGTCAAGGGCCGGCGCATGCCGGGCGAAGCCTCCCTTGACGCGGCTGGCGCGCATGCGGCAGGCCTCATCCTCTTCTCCATTTTCCTTTCCCGTCTCTCCTTTTCTCTGTTCTTCAAGACCTCGTTCCAATCCTCAGCCGGCGGACATAGCCGCTGCCAGTCGCAGCCGGACGCTTCAGCGAGCGCCCGCAATCGTTCTGCGTAGACCTCCCCTTGGGAATTGGCATCCGTCGCCGCGACCAGTGTTAGTCCCGGCCGCGCAGCAAGTTCTGCAAGCGCCGCATCTGTCGCCGGAGACCACCCACCGCCAGTGCTGAGATAAAGAGTTTGCTCCCGCGGACCTTCGAGCGCCGCGAGACTCATCGCGTCGATCGCGGCCTCGGTAACGCAGAGACGAGAGGCATCGCTTGATCCGAAGCGAAAAAGAACCTTCGAGCCTCCGGTGGCAAAGCCACGCCAGTCGGGACCGCGCTCTTCCCAACCGACGACGCAACCCTCGCTATCGACATGGGCTGCCCATAGACTGCCAAAGGGTCCTTCCCGCAGGATGCCCTCTCGGATGGCCTGCCGGACTATGGCAGGCGGGACCCCGCGCTCCCAACATAGATAGCGCCAGGTGTCGGAACCGGGCGACAGCGTGCGTCGGCTTCGCCAACGCTCAAAAATGTCTTCCAGTGGCACGCAAGACCGCGAGGACCTCCATTCCGGCCGGGAAAGTTGATACCCCACACTTGACGCGACCGCTTCCGTTGCGGACGGGAATGGAATTCCCTCCAGGAGCATGGCAAGTCCGAAGACATCGCCTTTTTCGTCGCTAAGTGGATCGAACCAGCCACGTCCGTCATGCGTGACGATGACGATGTTGCCGCCACGCCGATATTTGACGGCGCGGCGGGTGCTCTCCTTCAGATCGATTTCGTAACCGGCCTGCTCCAGTAGGGACTCGCAACTCACCTTGGCGCGCAGCGCCTCCAATTCTTCTCGTTTCATATTTTTTCAGCCGCCTGGCGGCCGTCCCTTCTTCTTTCCCGCAAATTGCGGGTCACCTTCCACCCGCCGCGAAGAGCGAAGGGGGCAAGGGCGCAGCACGCAACTGACAAAAATTGCAGCGACGTGCTGCGGCAAAGCTTCCCTTGCGGCCGACAGATCGCCAGCGGCAGGAACAAGCGGGTCTCAATGAGACCCGCGCGGGAAATATTCATGCACGATCTCAAGATCGTCTTCGTCATCGAGTTCGTCGGACGGAAGGACGCCGAATTCGCCGCCGGATTTGAACAGTGTCACTGGAACCATGAGGATGCGGGAAAGCGAAAATGCGTGGCTTTGAGCGAGTGCAAGATCCTGTGCCATGTGAGAAACCTCCGTCCGGAGCGGGCCGATCCCGCTCGATGGCTCCTCAAAGGACCGGGGACGGTCGCGATCACCGCGAAGACGAAGGCGGAGCGGCGGCAGCTTGCTAGCCGACCCCGATAGTGGGTTGATCGACGGAGATCCGGACATGGTCCAGGACGCTATCTATAAAGAGCGGGATTGGTTTGCTTCGGCGGGAATTGAGGTATTCGGCACAGATCGGTCACGGAAGCCAGCTCAGCATTTGTTGCCGAGAATCTGTCTGACCAGCCCACCAGTCAGCGACGACGTGCTTTCTCCTGATCGGACAAGGCTTCGACAACAGAGAAGTCCATCTCAGCGCGTGGCTCTATACGGGCGACTTCGCTGGCGACTTTCGACCAGTGCCAGAACTCCCCGAGGTCACCTGTGGACCGGCTATGGAACGCACGGCGCTGTGCTTCGTAGTAGGATCCGGCTGGATCCGAAATTGTGAGAAGCGTGGCGTCAGCCTGCCATCGCCGCCGTATTGCCCGGCACTGTGCGAGCCATCGTGTGAGGAAGCTGATCATCAATCTCTAGATACGTGTGGCGATAGAGGCAAATTACCACAAAATCCGAATGACAGAGAGGCGAAATTATATAAATTATTTCAACATCTTATCAAAAATCGCATAAGCAGAATTATGGAACTCAATTGCGTAATTGATGCTCGAACGAAGTCCCTGAGAGCAGCAAGACCGAATGGCTTGCATCTAACCTAACCGTCAGCTGTGTGCCGGACACTCCACACATGCCCGTCTTTCGCATTCGCCTGTTTGGAGATGCATGAGAGGCCGGTTCTGTTGATCAGCGACGAAGAATATTGCGGTCAAACGCCGGCCTAAAAAAAGATGATGAAATTTATCATATTATGTTGATCGCCAGAAATTCAGTCCTATAGATGTGCGTGGCGAAACATGTCGCCCGGCGTTCCTCTCCCGCTGCACCAGACCCGTAATTTTTGCGGATCACGCCCAGAAGTTTGCCGCTTGCCAAAAAGGATCGGTCAATGACGTTGTCTCTCAATAAGTTTCCTGTGCGCCGCTATCTTCTCGGGTCGACCACGCTCTTTGGTGCGCTGGTCGTCTCTTTGATGCCGATCGTGGCATTTGCGCAGGATGCCGCTGGCGGCGTGACGGAACTTGCGCCGATCATCGTCGATGGATCGAGTGTCGAGACAATCAGCGAGGACAATGATACCATCGTTCCGAAGCGCTCCGTTTCAGCCCTGAAGACCGACACTCCGCTCATCGAGACGCCCCGCGCGGTTTCGGTCGTGACCCGTGAGGAACTGGAGCAGCGCGCGGTCACCGACATGATCCAGGCGACCCGCTACAGTTCCGGCGTGACCACCGGCGCCTTTGGCTATGATCCGCGTTTCGACCAGGTCTACATCCGCGGCATAGAAACGACGACCACTGGTGACTTCCGCGACGGACTGCGTCAGCCGATCATGACCTATGGCTCGTTCGCGACCGAAGTCTACACGCTGGATCGTATCGAGGTGCTGAAGGGACCGGTCTCGGTTATGTACGGCGCGGCGAGCGCTGCCGGCATCGTCAACCGCATTTCAAAACTGCCGCTTGAGGAGGCCCATCACGAAGTCGAGCTGCAATACGGCACCGTCGGCCGCAAGCAGGCCGCCTTCGACTTTGGCGGGCCGATCAATGACGAAATGTTCTACCGTGTAGTTGGCCTCGCCCGCGAGGGTGAAGGAAGCTACGATATCGCCGACGACCGTTATCTGCTGCAGCCGTCCTTCACCTGGCAGCCGAGCGACAACACGACCTTCACCGTCTACGGCCTGGCCCAAAAGGGCGAAACCAGCGCAAGCGCCTGGAGTTACCTGGATGGCGATGACGTCTTCCTTTATACAGATCCGGACTTCAACGGCCAGAAGGTCGATCAATACCAGCTCGGCTATCAGCTTGAGCATGAGTTCAAAAACGGCCTGACCTTCCGCCAAAACGCCCGCGTAGGCGATGTCGCGTTGAAGGCGCATTATCTCAACCGCGTCCTTGTGAATGGCGACGGCACCTGGCCGACAACGTCGGTAACGGACGACATGCGCACCTACCAGATCGACAATCAGCTCGAAGGTCAGTTCGACACCGGCAGCATTTCCCACACGCTGCTCACAGGCCTCGACTACACCTATGTCACCTCCGATTTTGCCATGGGCAGCGGCAGCGTCGCCCCCGGTACGCCCGGCTCCGCTGTAGCGGTCCCTGCGCTCACCTATTTCACGGGTAGCGACCTCAACCAGACGGGCGTCTACGCCCAGGATCAAATGGAATTCGGCAATTGGCGCGCCGTCGCCGGTCTCCGCTATGACTGGGCGCATCAGGAATCCATCGTGAAAGGCGCCGGCGGCTCGACCAGCGTGAAGGATGATGGCGTCCTCTCCGGTCAGTTGGGGCTTCTCTACGTCTTCGACAACGGCATCGCGCCCTATGTCAGCTACGGCACATCCTTCGTTCCATCCACCGCGCTTGCGGCTGATGGCTCCGTTCTGGACCCGACCGAGGGCCGCCAGATCGAGGTTGGCGCGAAATATCAGCCCGAGGGCGAAAGCTATTCGTTGAGCGGCGCGGTCTATCGGCTGGTCGAAACCGGCAAGCCCCAGTACGATTCGAGTTTCCTCTTCTCCCACAACTCGGGCGAAAACACCTATACGGGCTTCGAGCTTGAAGGGCGCACCGAATTCGACAACGGCATCAGCCTGATCGCCGCCTATACCTATGCGCATGCCGAAATCACCGACAACATCGACCCGACGCTAATCGGCAACACACCGTCTACGGTTCCGCGCCATGTCGCGTCCCTGTGGGTGAACTATGCGCTTCCGGATGATACCGCCCTGGCCGGCCTCAGCATCGGCGCCGGCATACGCGCCATGAGCGATTCCTTCACCAGTGACGCAAATACCAGTAAGAACTCTGGCTCCGCCTATCTCGATGCGGCTCTGTCCTACGATTTCGGCGTCACCTCACCTGAGCTGAAAGGCCTGTCGCTCTCGATCAGCGCCACCAACCTTGCTAACCGGCTCGAACAGGTCTGCACGGACGGTTACTGCTATACCGGCAGGAACCGGACGGTTCTCGGCTCGCTGAAGTACCAGTGGTAATCGTCGGACCGAGCGTTCGTTTCCAGGCAATTGTCCCGCCGCGCTCACTCGGGCGCGGGTGACGATGCGAAAATGGATGACGTCGCCGCCTAAAGTTTTCTGTGGAGCGACCATGACTGAAAACGCCTGCGTTCTGCCCGGAACTGTCTATTTCGACCTTGCGCCAGCTTCGGGCGGCGAGCCCTACCGCATCTTCCTTTTTATGCCAGACGGAGAGCCACCTTCCGAAGGCTGGCCGCTTCTGGTCACGACCGACGGCAATGCGACCTTTCCCTTTGCCTTCTCCAGCCTTGTGACGCAAGCACCCTACCCGACCGGAACCGGTGTCAGCTGGGGTGTGGTCGCGGCGATCGGATATCCTGGAGACGCGCCCTACAATGCCCTGCGACGGGCATGGGACCTGGGGCCGCCACCGATCAAGTCCTATCCACCCTATTTCGAGGGTGGACCTCCCGTCCGCGTCGGCGGGACGGCAGAACTGCTTGACTTCATCGAGATGCAACTCTTTCCAAGGCTTGCCGAAATGGTGCAGCTCGACATCAAGCGGCGGTCGCTATTCGGCCATTCCTTCGGCGGTCTCTTCACGCTCTACGCCCTTTTCGAGCGACCTGGCCTCTTTGCCAACTGGATTGCGGCCAGCCCGACCATCTACTGGGAGGACAGTGAAATCCTGAACAATGAGACAAGCCGACACCGTATCCCCGGCAATACGGCCTTCCTGCATTTGTCAGCCGGCGAATTCGAAGGCGACAGTCTGGCCCCCTTCCAGTCTCGCAATAAAGATGCGGCCACGCGCCTCGAAAAGAAGAAAACCGAGCGGACGGTGGCACTGGCGCAAGAGATGGCAGAGCGCCTGAACGGTTCCGATGATGGCATTCGGACCCAGTTCGAGCTTTTCGCCGGACAGACCCACATGTCCGTGCTTGGACCGGCCGTCAATCGCGCCGTAAGCATCGCCTTTGCCGTTGTGCCGGAAATTGACACGTTGCATGCAAATGTTGAATGAGGCGCAAAGGGTGGCAGTTTCCGGATTGCCCAATATTTTCCCGCCAAGACAAGAAAAGGAGGTGGCATGACCTCAGTGCAGAACACCACCCACACGCCCGAAACAACGAATACATTCGTGGTGGAGAAAGTTGGCCTTTCGATCGAAGGGAACGCCATTCTCTCGGACGTCAGCCTCGATTTTCCGGCCGGAGAAGTGGTGGCCCTGGTTGGTCACAATGGGTCGGGGAAATCCAGCCTGTTGAAAATCCTCGCACGGCAACTCATGCCGACTGCCGGATCGGTCGCTTACGGCGGACGCGAGCTGGAGCTTTATCAGAGCCGCGACTTCGCACGTTCGGTTGCCTATCTGCCGCAGGATCTGGGGACGGGTGCTGACATGACGATCCGTGAACTCGTCGCCTGCGGCCGCTATCCTTGGCATGGCGCCCTCGGGCGTTTCTCCGATATTGACAGGGGCATGGTCGACGCGGCGATATCGGCAACACATATCGAGAAATTTGCAGAACGGGTGGTGGGAACGCTATCCGGCGGCGAGCGCCAGCGCGCTTGGATTGCCATGCTGATCGCACAGGATGCCCGGTGTCTGCTGCTCGACGAACCGACGGCGGCACTGGATATCGCGCATCAGATCGAAGTGCTGTCTCTGGTGCGGCGACTGGCCCATGAAGGCGGCAGGAGCGTCGTCATCGTCCTGCATGACATTAACATGGCCGCGCGCTTCTGCGACCGCATCCATGCGCTGAAAGGCGGGCGCGTGGTCGCCAGCGGCACGCCAGGCGAAATTCTCCGGCCGCAGACACTCAACGCGATCTACGGAATCGAGATGGATGTGATTTCCGTTCCGCACCTTTCGCATCCGCTTGCCTATGCCTGCTGAGGTCCGACACGCGATGCAAATTTCACGACGCGTATTCCTGCACAGTGCGGCAGCCGCAGCCGTTCTGAGCCCGACACCCCTTTTTGCCGAGATTGGCGGCCAAAGGATCGTCAGCCTCGACTATGGTCTGGCATCGACGCTCCTGTCGCTCGGCTTGCCGCCTGTCGGCATATCCGACCTTGCCGACTGGGGGAGATGGGTGGTCGAGCCGCCCATGCCGGGCTCGGTTGTCGACATCGGCAGCGCCTATGAGGTCGACTTCGAGGTCCTTCTCCAGTTGAAGCCGGACATTATTCTGACGACACCTTATCTGGACGAACTCCTGCCCCGCCTCGAACCGATCGCGAAAGTTCTGCGGCTTGAAATCTTCACGCCCGACGGCGGCCCGATCCTGCCGTCATCGATTGCGGCGACGCGCAAGCTGGCGGCAGAACTCGGCCGCGAACGCGAGGCGGAGCTATTCCTTCGCCGGTCAGACGCATTTTTCGACGGATGTCGAGCGCGGCTGGCCGGCCGGTCCATTCCCCCGCTTGCCCTGGTGAGCTTCATGGATGCCCGCCACGCGCGCATCTACTCGGCCCCCGGTCTGTTTCACAATGCGCTTGAGCGGATTGGCCTCAGCAATGCCTGGACGCGCCAATCGAATTATTGGGGCTTTGAGACGATCGGTATCGAGGACCTCTCCACCATCACAGACCCGGACGCGCGGCTGATCGCGCTGGAGCCCGTGCCGTCGGATGTTCTGCCGAAACTGGTCGAAAGCCGGCTCTGGCAGGCGTTGCCATTTTCCCGACCCGGCCATCTGTCCGTTATCCCGCCGGCCCTGATGTTCGGCATGGTCAACGAGGCCGTGCGGTTTGCAGGCCTGGTGACCGACCTTCTGGAACAAGACGCATGAATGCCGTTCAACGCGACAATCTCGGGCCCGCAGTCTTCTCTCTTCTGCTGCTCTGCGGCGGATGCCTGGTATCCTGGCTTCTCGTGGAGCCGACGCTGTCGGGGGCGGTCGCACCCAGCTACGACATCAAGCACATGGTGCTCTACCACTCGACATTGCCCCGACTGGCCACCGCGCTGATCGCCGGGGCGGCACTTGCCTTGTCGGGCGCCCTGTTTCAGCAGGTTCTGCGCAACCCGCTGGCCGATCCGACGACGCTCGGCGTTTCGGCAGGCGCCAATCTCGCACTGGTCGTTGTATCGCTTTTCTTGCCCGGCCTTCTCGGCGTCGGGCGTGACATGGTTGCCTTGCTGGGAAGTGCCGTCGCTGCTGCAATCGTCATTGGTCTCGGGGCCAGACGCGGCTTTTCTCCCTTCGCCCTGGTCCTCTCAGGCCTTGTCTTAAGCCTCTGGTGCGGCGGCCTGGCGGCCATTCTGACCTACCTGAGCCAGCGCTACCTGGCGAGCTTGTTCATCTGGGGCGCTGGCTCTCTGGCGCAGCAAAGCTGGGTCATTCCTCTTTCGCTTCTCTGGAAACTGGGCGCCGTGGCCTTCATCTCCACCCTGGTGATCAGGCCACTCTCACTGCTGGATCTTGGTGAGAGCAGTTCGGTGGCGCTCGGGGTAAGGCTCGCTCGCCTTCGCATCGTGGTCGTCGCCTGCGCGGTCGCGCTGGCCGCCTTCGTGACGAGCGCGGTTGGCGTCATCGGCTTCATCGGGCTGGTCGCGCCGACGCTTGCTCGGCTTTGCGGAGCGCGCCGGCCTGTGCAATTGATAATCTGGTCACCTGTGATTGGCGCCGGGCTTCTCTTTCTGGCCGACTCCGTTCTGCAATATGTTGCAGGCACTCTAGGCGACTTACTGCCAACTGGTGCCGTTACCGCCATCTTCGGCTCGCCGCTGCTTCTGGCGCTTCTGCCGCAATTGAAGATCCGTCACAGGATTGATCAGGCCGCCGCGCGTCAGAGATCACACCCATGGAGCGCGAAAACTCTTGTCATCATCGCTGTCGTGAGTTTCCTCATCCTTGTCGCCATCGCCCTTTTTGTCGGCCGCAGTCCTGGCGGCACCTGGGCTGTTGTCTCTGGTGAATTCTTCGGCGACATTCTCGAGATCCGGGCACCGAAGGTCTTCGCGGCCTTCGCATCCGGGGCAATGCTTGGCGTCGCAGGCCTGATTCTCCAAAAGCTGACAGGCAACGAGATGGCCAGCCCGGAAGTCTTGGGTATCAGCGCTGGCGCGACCTTTGGTGTGGCGATCGCGCTTTTTGCCATCGCCCCGGGTTTCTCAGGCCAGTTTGCCTTTGCCGTCGCTGGTGCTGTTGCGGTTCTCGCCGTCATACTTCTGAGCTCACGTCGCTCCACCTTCGCCCCAGAACGGGTGCTGCTGGCTGGCATTGCACTGAGCGCCATGGTCGACGCGGTCGTCGGCGTCCTGAGTTCGACCGGAGATCCGAGAGCCGTCCTGCTCATGCGCTGGATGAGCGGCTCGACATATCTGGTCAATAGCACGACCGCTCAAGTGGAAGTGGTCATCGGGGCAGTGCTGATCGCGATCGCATTGGCCGCACGCCGTTGGCTGGATATCCTGCCGCTCGGCCCGGCACCTTCAACTGCGGTGGGCATACCGCTGGCGCGATCGAGATTGATGCTGTTCGGGCTTGCCGGTCTGATGACGGCTGCCGCAACGCTGACCGTTGGTCCGCTCTCTTTCGTCGGCCTTATGGCCCCGCATTTTGCACGAGAAGCTGGTCTCACGCGTGCTCGGCAGCAGATGATCGGCGCTGCCCTTATTGGTGGCGGACTGATGGTCATCGCAGATTTCGTCGGCCGCACCATCGCAGCGCCCTACCAGATCCCGGCCGGGCTGGTCTCTGCCCTCCTTGGTGCTCCTTGTTTGATGTATCTGTTGAGTAAAAGACGCTAGGCGGCATCAAAGCGCTGGGTTGCAAGGCCCTTAAGCGTTCTTCCGCTTTTCAATCGAATGGCCACAAGGTTTGGTCTCACTGTGGCCGTCACAACATGAAAAATTATGAGTTCCGGCATCGATAGCTTAGCAGCCGGCCCACTTCCTACACCAGCGTTGATCAAGGCTGGGGGCACCACCAGCAGGCGCTGAAACAGGTATCGATGAGGCTGCATCAAGCCAAACGCGATAAGGCGTTCAGCACCGCGGTTAACTCGTTCCGAGCAGCATCCCGATAAGTTTAACTGTTCCACACGAAAGCCCCGTCCCTTCGACTCCGCTCACGTTGGAGCTGGCATAACGGGCTCTATGCACCATTCGCCAGTGGTAGCTCCAAAAACATCTTGATCCAATTCTCGGGGCGATCTGATCTATCGTGTGCTTCAACTGGATCGCGTAAGGCACATTGCGACCTTCAGTTTTCATGGACAGCCTCATTGACAACCGCGATTAGAGAACTCAGCGGGACATGATCTGCCAATGTTATTGGGTGCCCAGCCAAAATGCTCCACAGATTGCCGAACCCAATCGACACGCAGGCGTTTAAAGGCCCAACCGGAGAAGCGCTTCTGCCGCCTTTACATTCCCGAGTTCAGCCGCCTGACGATAGAGGGCAACTGCGCGTTCAAAATCCTTGGAGATACCCTTTCCCGTTTCGTAGAGACCGGCCAAGCCGACCATGCCATCTGAGGCAATGATGTCTCCGCGAGATGCAGATTTCGTGTACCACTCCATCGCTTTGGCGTAATCTATGGAAACGCCGGTTCCCCACTCATATGCTCGGCCGATATAGAATTGGCTGGTGATGTCTCCCGCCTCTGCCGCCTTCAGAAACGACTTCGCAGCAGCGATGTCATCGCCTCGCTTCTGAGCGATCAATCCGACATAGCGACCCGCCTTTATGTCTCCCAGGGCTCTGGCCTGGTGGAAATGATCGAGTGCCTTGTCCAAATCGACGGCAACACCCCAGCCATTCATCCATATCTGGCCGACGAGCAGGTTCCCGCGGCCTTTTCCAGCATCTGCGGCCTTCTGTGCCCAATGCAACGCTGCATGATAGTCCTGGCTTACGCCATTACCGCCGGAGAGATAGATCTGCGCGATGTGCTCCATGGCGGTGGAATCACCTTCGGCAGCCGCCTCTTCGAACAAGGCAAGGGCTTCCGCAGTTTGGCCAGCGTCCATGGCCTTCTGAGCACCAGCCAGTTCGGGGTCGTTCATGACATGCGTCTGCGCCATGGCAGCAGATGTCATCACCAGCAGGATGGTTCCGGCCATGAGAAGTCGACGCATCTTTTTACCGCCTCTCGATTTCAATCAGGCTTTGACCTGCCGGAACAGCCATTCCCGGGCAGCTTTGATGTAGAAGAACTTGCGGGCCGAGGCCATGTGATCCACGCCCTCGAAGGTCAGGAACGTGATGTTTGCCCCCTCGTCCAGATAGCCATTGACCTGCTTGCTGAGCGCCGCCTGATCCCCGACCGGGAAGATAAGGTTCGGGTCCAGCATCTCTGTCGGGCGCGTGACTTTCGCACCGGCTTCGCGCCAGACAGGCACGCATTTTTCGTTCCAGGGCGTTGCTTTGCTGTCCTTGCTGCCGGTGATGATCAGGACATTTTGGCCAGCAAGATCCACCATGTCGGACGGACGCTGCTGACCGGCGATGATCAAACCGCCAGCGTAGGTTTCGGGGTGCTTGGCCATCAGCCAGAGAGACGTCATGGCGCCCATGGACCAACCGGTGCAGTAAACCCGCTTGGGATCGATCTTCAGCACCTTGTCTCTGCGGTCTTCGAGGTTTGGATTGCCGAAGTTCCAGGTATTTGACAGCAGGGACTGCACCAGTCGATGCGTGTTCTCAACGTCGTGCGTATGCTCCCAGTAGTCATTCATCGTGGTCCGTTCATAACGCGGCGTTATGACCACACATTCATGCGCCTCCTGCTCTTCGGGCATGCCCCAGATGCTTGCGATCAAGGTTTCGGTCAGGGTTTCCTTGCAGGTTCCATCGTAACTGGTTCCCGAATGGGTAATGGCGAGCACCAGAGGGTAGGCTTTGTCCTCTCCGCCATTGGCCAGGAAAGACTTGGGCAGGTAGATACTGTACTCCAGATAGGTGGCACGCTCGTCGTCCCACCACCAGTGGCTTTGTTCCCAGTCATCGACACCGCGGATCGCAACGTTAAGGCCTCTTTGGCCTGTATTGGATATGCCCTTGTCTGCTGCCGAATACACGGCACCATCTACCGTGCGAATATCGCGAAGCTGAGAGACACTGACGCTTTCACTGTCTTGCGTCGGAAGGCTCAGATCCGGATCGTGCGGGAATTCCAAGACCACATACCGACCCGCGACACTGGTCTGGTCACCGCGCAAAGCCGGGACATCGTTGGTGTAAATGGCCCGGATACTTCGCGGCTGCGGTGCCTCGGAGGTATCGTTCTTGTCAACGATATCAGGCATGCCAGGAAAATAGCTGGCCGGAGCCGGTGTAACCGCCGCAGAATAGCTATCGGACGCAAGGGACGATGGATCGATATCCACATCGTATTCCACGGCGATCGCGTAGACCTTCTGCCCACCGCCAGTGACCTCACAGACGGCTGTCACACTCTGCAGCCCCGGAGTTTTGGGCTTGCCAGATGAACCAGGGAGGCCTGCAGACGCGGCAGAGAACCCTCCACCACTTGATTGAGCGGATGCGCCCCCGGCGTAGAGGCCGATGACGGGAACCAGCACAACGCTGGCTGAGAGAAAATGCCGTCTGGATAGTTCCGCCATGTTAAGCCCTCTTCATCTTGACAGTGCGACCTTCAGTTCTTTCTGCGGGAGCCTTCAAAATTGGATTTATCTGCAATGGTTTGGAGTTCTCAGTTGTTGCAGTCTGCAGCGGTGGTCGGCGCATTCCGGGAAATCCTCGCAACAACACCAAGGCCTGATTTCAGGCCTTGACCTGCCGGAACAACCAGTCGCGGATATGCTCGATCTGGTAGGCAATCCGCCAGGTGTTGACGTGGTTGGAACCGGGGCTGTCTTCCTGGCCTTCCAGATGCACCGTGCCGGTGGCGAAATGCGCATAGAGGATCGGCGTGCCGCCGGTCTTCTCGAGCTCGGCTGCAGCGGCAGAGAGCTCTGCGGGCGTCGCCCGGCCATTCCATTCCGCCCGGGAGACCTTGGCACCTTCGGCTTCGAGAACTTCCATGATGGCGTTCTGTCCCGGATAGGCCTTCACGTCTCCGGCGCTGACCACCACCCACATCTTGTCGGTGGCGAGCGGCTTGCACAGTTCCGGTGCCCACTGGCAGGCGACGAGGAAGGACGCGGCAAACAGGTCTGGATACTTGATGTTGATCGCGATCGACAGCATGCCACCGCCCGACTGGCCAGTCGTGTAGAGGCGGCTCTCGTCGATCGAGTACTCCGCCGCGACCGCCTTCACCAGCCCAACCACGAGGTCGAGATAGGGCGTATCTTCCGACTGGTCGTTGACGAACTGCTCGGGAAACTGCGGTGCCACGACAAAGCAGGGACGCTTTGCCTGTTCCGCCGGATCGGCCCAGATGACTGCGCCCAGCCCCTGCACCAGCGTGCGGTCGACCTCGGTCGAGGTCACGCCCGCGTCATGCATGAAATTGACGAGCGGATAGCGCTTTGAGGGATCGTAGTCGCGCGGGATGAAGAGATTGTAGGCGAGCGTCTTGCCGGTTGCCGGATCGGTGTAGACGAGCGGCTTGAACTCGTCGACGATCAGGTTCTTCTGCGTTGTGTTCGAAACAGCCGCATCGTTTGCAGCAATCTCATCGCCTGCAACCGTCTTGACTGCCTTGGCCTGGACCACGCTCGCCTCGGCCTTCTTGTGGACGATATCGCGCTTCACCTGAATATAGGTCGGGGCTGCCGCATCCTCGGGCGACAATTCGACAATGACGAAGCGGCCGTTGCGGCCCTCAGCGGAGAGATCTGCCGTGGTGTTGGCATAGACGCGCGTCACCGTGCGGTCGGCAACGGTAAAGGCGTCCGCAGACAGAGCGGCCGACTCGATCTCCGTGCCGTATTCGAGCGCCAGCGCCGTCAACCGTTGACCATCGCCGAAGACCTGCGTGATGGCGGTCACCGCCTGAATACCCGCGCCGCCCTCGACGGCAAGGACAAGACGGGGCGTGGCAGCGGCAAGGCCAAGGCCTGCAAGGCTGACGAGGAAGGTGCGTCTGTTCATGGTTTGCTCCAAAGTCGTGGAAGCGGCCACGATGGCCGTCGATTGATTGCCTGTTGAACGGCACCCTCAGACATTTCCGTCGTCGGTCTCAGAATTATTTTGATAAGACTCGCCTCTCTCCCGCCGCCAGCTGCGCCAGAGATGGAAGCCGGTCGCCAGGACCAGGGTTCCGAGCAGCACAATGCCGATCGCATTGCCGATGAGCGAGGCGACCTGAGCGATCTGGCTGGCGAAGACATAGCCGAGCAGGCTATAACCGCAGCACCAGCACACGGCACCGAGGACGGCAGCAAGTGTGAAGGAGGCCCACGGCAGAGACAGTGCGCCTGAGAGATATCCCATATAAGGACCGAGCGGGCTGAACACGGTGCGGCTCAAGAACACCGCCACCGGTCCCCGGCGGTTAAGCAGGGCCTCAGCCCTGCCGAACAGCCCTTCCATGCGCGGATGCCGACGCAAGCTTGCCAAAAGCGGTGCACCACCCTTGCGCGCCAGCCCATAGGCAAGCTGGTCGCCGATCACGAAGCCGCCAAAGGCTGAGATCTGAACCTGCCACAGCACCAGATCACCGCTGGAGGCAAAGCCGCCTGCGGTCATCACGAGGATCGAGGAGGGCACCGGCAGCGCCAGGCACGACAGCAGCAAGGCACCCATGATGAGCCACAGCCCATAGGTTGGAACGAGCCCCAGGAGAATTTCAGTCATGGTCGCCAGCCCCGGCCGCGCCGCGTCCATGCTCCAGACCGGGCGGCATGTCCTCGCGCCCACCGTGATGCCGCCGTCGCTCCGTTTCGAGCGCGGCCTTGGCCTTGCGAATCCGGGCCTCGAGCTCCGGCAACGTGATGCCCATATGCTCGACCACATCGGCCAACGTCGGCTGCTTGTGATCGGGTTCGAGCTGCATCTCGCGGATGATCACCTCGCGTGGCAGGTCCCAGGACTTCGCCACATAATAGGGGGACATCCACGGCGCGAGAGATTGCTGCTGATGGGCGGGATCAGAGAAATAAAGGAGTTCGGACACGAAGCGGACGCCGAACCACGTAAGCCCGGCAAGGGCGATGACCAATACGCCGGTCGGCAATGGATGCCGGGTCAGAAGAAATCGGAAGAAGCGCATGGGTTATCCTGGCAACTGCATTGGCGCTTGAACGGAAGCTCGCGTCGTTTCCGTCGCTGTTCCAATGAGAAAGATCGCCCCACCGACGGAAAATCTATTCACGACCGTTCAAGAAGGCAGTTCTTGTCGCCAACCTTCGTGAGTGCTTGGGTGATCACCTTGACGCCGCCGGGAGAAATCAGTCCTGTATTATTTTGTCCGGCACGCTTGATGCCGGCCATGCTGGCGATACGGTCGCTGGCGCCGGCATCGACCGAAAAGAGGAACTGCGCCCGCTTGCAGGACGAAGATGCATGTCTGCTGGAAGCCTTCGCCGCCGGCGATAACCGCGCGGCGCAAAAGCTTATCGAGCGCCTGTCGCCTAAGGTCCTTTCCCAGGCGCTGCGCCTGCTTGGCACACGCGCCGAGGCCGAGGATATCACGCAGGAGGCCATGCTCCGCCTGTGGCGGGCGGCTCCGACCTGGCAGCGACGGGCCAAAGTCAGCACATGGCTCTATCGCGTGACGGCCAATCTTTGCCTGGACCGCCTGCGGGGCCGCCGAAACTCAGTACCGTTCGACGCCGTTCCGGGTGAAATGACTGCGGGCGATCCCTCCATCATTGCGTCGCTGCAACAGGAGGCGCGACTGGATGCCCTGTGCCGGGCGCTGGCCGAACTGCCCGAACGCCAGGCGCTCGCGGTGTCCTTGCGTTTTATCGAGGGGCTCGGCAATCCGGAAATCGCCGCGATCATGGATATAGGCGTCGAGGCGGTGGAGTCGCTCACCGCGCGTGGCAAGCGCGCCCTTGCCGCTGCATTATCGTCAAAGAAGGAGGCCTTGGGTTATGCAGATGAATAATGACCGGCTGGACACACTTTTTGCCGATCTGCGCAGCATTGAGGCGACCCCGTCTGATGCATTGACAGCAAGGCTTATCGCTGACGCAAAACGCGAGAGTGATCAATTGGCCGCTAAGCGCGAGCGCCTGGCAGATCGACCTTCCGGCTTTTCCATGCGCCTGCTGGTCGAAGATATCCTCGGCCTGATCGGTGGATGGCGCCCTGCGTTTAGCATGACAGCTTCGTTGTTCTGCGGCATCTGGTTTGGTGCGCTCGGCAGTGATCCCGCGATGCTTCTGCCCGGCCTTGGCCTCGACCGGCCGACGATCACTTTAGACCTGCCTGAAAACCCATCAGAACTCATCGCAACACCCGAAGGGATGACCGAGTAAATGACGAAACGAATCAGCAGATGACCGACAGATTGTCCAACCGCCTCGTCGAGGCCATACCCTCGCGGACCCATCGGCGCATCTTCATCGGCTCGCTCAGCCTCAATGCCCTGATCATCGGATTCATGATCGGCGATGCGCTGTTCATTCACCCGCCACAGCCACTCCGCTCTGTCGAAGTCTCTCGCAACATGCTGTTTGACGCACTTCCAGGAGAAGATCGCCGAGAGGTTGCCGATCTGCTGCGCGAAGACCCAAGCTTTCGCGATCTCTCTGAGACAAACATCGCCGATCTTCGGACCGTATTGACGGCAGAACCCTTCAATCCGGCTGCACTGGAACGCCTGTTGTCGGAAAAGTCGGAACGTATGCAAATTGCCGAAAACGTGCTTCAGGCGGCGCTGGTCGCGCGCCTGGCAGCCCTCACACCAGCGCAGCGCAGCCAGGTCGCAAGAGAACTCGATCGGCGCCCCTAGTCGCCATCAACACTTAGACACCGGCGACGGCTCGTTGGTGAAACGACTCCTGTGAGGGCAGAAGAACAGATGTTCAAACGGATTTGCGGATAAGAAGGGACACCGCAGCTGAAATCTCACTCTGCTCGACCCGCCGTCCAATAGCCCGATGCCTTGAGCCAGGCCTCTTTATGACCAAGATCTTCAACAAGGTGCCTCCTGATGGTCTTGACCACGCCAGCCTCGGCGGCCACCCATGCAAAGGTCTGCGGCGACAACTCGACTTGGCCCAGAACGTCCAGAAAAGGAGCGGCTTCACGCGACTGGCACTCAGCCCGGTGGATCCACTTTACATCGACCTGAGCCTTGCTTTGCAGATCCTGCTCGTCTTCCTTGTGAGGCACCGCAACAATCACGGTAAACGACATTTCGGGCGGCGCCTCTTCCAGCCTGCGTCCAATTGCCGGCAAGGCCGTCTCGTCCCCGATCAGCAGCCATCGCTTCACGCCTTGAACAAGACCTGAACCCTTCGGGCCGCCAACGGTGAGCTTGGAACCCTCAACCGCGTTCAGTGCCCAACGCGTTGCAGGGCCCGCATCGTGCAGCGCAAAATCAAGCTCTAGGGTTCGCGCATCCGTGTCGAAGCGACGAGGGGTGTAGTCTCGCATGGCGACATCGCCTTCTCCGTCATCAACGAAAATCTTCACGTGATCGTCGGGTGACAGGCTGACAAAGTCCGAGAGATCCTCGCCCTTTAACGTGATCCGGATCATGTGAGGTGTCAGGCGGGTCGTCTTCGCCACCGTCAGAACTCGCCTTTTCAGCTCATGCCTGACCCGCTCGATTTGCGGTTGAGCGACATATACACTCTCGTCCATCACCGTCTCCTTCACGCACTGCTCAAGGCCTTGCCTCAGCCTAACGTTCGTCACGGCTACCGTCTGCGCCGACCTCGATCAAGTTAAATGTTGACAATCAAACTCATGTTTCCTGCGCTGTGACTTGCGCATGTTGCAATTTGGAATTCTTCAAAAACGGTCGTGTTGACCCCCGAGCAACGGCCTGAAAATAGATGACTGTATTTGTCATGTTTAGGGGATAACAAATGTTTCATGATCATTGGGGTCGCCAGGGAAATTCCATGCGCCAAAAATACGCCAGCATGATGCGGGCAACCGCACTTGGCCTGTTGCTGATCGCTGGAACAGGCCAAGCAACCGCACAGGACGCTGCAGAAGAAGTCGAGCAAGAAGACGAGACAGTCCTGAGCACGATTGTCGTCAGTGCGGGTCAGCAGCTGAAGCAGGCGCCAGGGGTTTCCAACATCACCGCTGAAGATATCGCCCGCATGCCGCCGGTAAACGACATTTCCGAGCTCATCCGAAAGATGCCGGGCGCCAATCTGACCGGGACCACGGCCAGCGGCCAGAGAGGCAATCAACGTCAGATCGACTTGCGCGGGATGGGGCCGGAGAACACGCTGATCCTGATCGACGGCAAGCCGGTCCTCTCGCGCAACTCCGTGCGCATGGGCAGAGCCGGAGAACGTGATAGCCGCGGCGACACGAATTGGGTTCCGGCAGAAGCCATCGAGCGTATCGAGGTTATTCGCGGGCCGGCCGCAGCAAGATACGGCTCAGGCGCGGCGGGCGGTGTCGTCAACATCATCACCAAGAAGCCTGAAAAGCTGTCCGCGACAATCACCACTCAGGTGGTCGTCCCGCAACATTCGAAGGAAGGCTCGACAGTCCGCACGAATGTCATGGTCGGCGGCCCCATGACCGACACCATGTCGTTTCGTCTGCTCGGCAACTACAATCGAACTGGTGCTGACGACGTTGACATCAATGCCGCCGCCAATGTCGATCCGGCAAATCCCGCCCCCGCCGGTCGCGAGGGCGTCGTCAACAAGGATATCAGCGGTGTCCTGACGATTTCGCCCACCGATGACCATGTGATCGATCTGGAGGCCGGATACAGCCGTCAGGGCAATATTTTCGCCGGGGACCGGCAGTTGACGCAAACAAATGCAATTTTGGATTCCATGATCGGCGAGGAGACAAATGTCATGCGTCGCATGACACTGTCCGCCAGCCATAAGGGAACCTATGATTTCGGCGAATCCGACAGTTATCTACAATGGGAAAGGACTCGAAATACAAGGCTTCTCGAAGGCTTGGCAGGCAGCCCCGAGGGCTCAATCAATTCGACAGAGTTCGGCACGTCCGTCCTCGATAACGTGACCGCCAAAACCGAGTGGAATCTCCCCTTCCACCTTGGATTTGAACAAAATGTCACCCTCGGCGCCGAAGTGCGAGCCGAGTGGCTTGATGATCCCGTTTCCACCCGCCAGGTCGTCACGGGTGTTACTATCCCCGGGACGACATCGGATCCAGCCCAGCGTGACACGACCATGAATTCGTGGATGCCGGCGCTCTACGTCGAAGACAACATCATCGTCACTGACAAGCTGACCCTGACGCCTGGGCTGCGCTTTGACTATCACAGCGAGTTTGGTGCCAATTGGAGCCCAAGCCTCAACGCCGCTTATGAAGTAACCGACACCGTTTCGGTCAAGGCGGGCATTGCCAGGGCTTTCAAGGCGCCAAACCTGTTTCAGCTCAATCCGAATTATGTGTACTACACACGCGGAAACGGTTGCCCGATCGACTATCCAAGCTTGGGCGGTGGCTGCTATGTCGTTGGCAATCCGGATCTCGAGCCGGAAACCAGCATCAACAAGGAAATCGGTATCGCCTACAATGACAGCGACGGGCTGGTTGCCGGCGTTACCTACTTCCACAATGATTACAAGAACCGGATTGCATCAGGACTGGTGCCTGAGGGCACGGCTGGAACATCGCGCTACTTCCAATGGTACAATGTTCCGGAAGCGGTTCTGTCTGGGCTCGAAGCTAATTTCGCGATGCCGCTCACGGAAGTGCTGACCTTCTCGGCCAATGGAACCTACATGCTTCAGTCCGAAGACAAGAGGAACGGACAACCTCTCTCACTTGTCCCTGAATATACCATCAATGCCGCTCTGGACTGGCAGGCGCGGGAGGATCTCGCCTTGACGGTATCACTAACGCATTACGGCAAGATTTCGTCACCCACGGTGACAGCAACGACAGGCGCTGCGGTCACCAATCCCGAGCCACGCGACCCCTATTCGCTTGTCAATGTCGGCCTGAAATACGGTATCAACGAAACATACAGGCTCACGGCCGGGATCAACAATGTCTTCGACAAGCAGATCCTGCGTGAGGGTAGTGGCAATGCTGCCGGCGCCAATACCTATAATGAGCCGGGCCGGTCGTTCTATGTTGCCCTCACGGCAAGCTTCTGATGCTCAGGCCTGCGACAGGCTCTTCCCCAGTCGCAGGCCTCATCGACCGGCTCACTGCACTTCCTTGAAAACATAGAACCCCGCAAGCGAGTAAGCCATGGCTGCCTGGCAGCTAGCCGTAGTAGGTGGCGATACGCTGGCCGCGAAGCATGTCGATCTCGAATCGAGTTCCATAAACTCTCTCGAGAACAGGCTTCTGAATGATGGCCTCGGGACTGCCGAGCGCATCGAGACGCCCCTCCTTCATCACGACAATCTGGTCGGAATAGCAGGAAGCAAAATTGATGTCGTGGAGAACGACCACCACGGTCTTATTCAAATCACGAGCCATGCGCCGAAGAAGCCCCATCATGTTGACGGCGTGAAGCACGTCGAGATTGTTCAGCGGTTCGTCGAACAGCATGAAATCGGTGTCCTGACACAGAACCATTGCCACGAAGGCTCGTTGCCGCTGCCCGCCTGACAACTCATCGAGAAACCTATGCTCAAGCGGGCCCAGGTCGAGATAGGCGAGCGCCCGATCGATATGCTCACAATCTGCAAGCGCCAGGCGACCCTTTCCATAAGGGAAACGCCCGAATGCCACGAGATCGCGCACAGTCAGACGCGCTGCGAGGCTGTTGTCCTGGCGCAGGATCGACAGCCGTTTCGCCAAAACATCTCCAGACGTTGCGAATACATCCATACCATCGAGCCTGACTGATCCGGCGTCAGGCTTCAGCAGCCGCGCCATAATCGACAGCAGCGTCGATTTGCCCGCACCATTGGGTCCGATAATGGATGTCAGTCCACCGCGCTCAATGGTTAGGTTTACAGCTTGAAGAACCTGGACGCTGTCATAGGTTTTCGACAGATTTCGTATTTCGATCATCTGGAGGTCTTTCTCAGGGCCATCAGGATGAAGAGGATGCCGCCCAGGAACTCGATGATGATGGACAGCGCGGTATCGAAGGCAAAAAGACGCTCAAGGATCGTCTGTCCACCGACGAGGCTTATGATGCCGACCAGCACTGCCGCGGGAACGGTCCAGACATGCCTTGCCGTAGGCACGAGCGCATAAGCAATGCTAGCCACGAGCAGGCCAAAAAACGTGACTGGGCCGACCAGCGCCGTCGAAATCGACACCAGAGCAGACACGACGATCAGAACGAGACGAACGACGCGATCATGATCCACGCCGAGTGCGATCGCATTGTCACGGCCGAGCGACATGACATCGAGATCATGCCGCAGACGCCAGACAAGCAGACAGCAAACAACAAAGACGATCGCCGAGATCATGGACAGTTCACGGTCTGCCGAATTGAAGCTCGCAAACAACCGGTCTTGCAGGACAACGAACTCGGTCGGATCTATAACCCGCTGGAAGAAGCCGCTCACGCTACGGAAAGACGAACCTGCAACGATCCCGATCAGCAACATCAGATGGAGGCTTCGGATTCTCCCCGTGAACAACAAACGACACAGGAGCAGTGAGGCACCCATCATCAGGCAAACCTCGCCGAAAAAGAGTACGCTGGGCTCGAAGGCGGACACCGTGACCGAGCCGATGAAAAAGATCAGCAAGGTCTGGAGCAAGGCATAGAGGGCGTCGAAGCCCATGATCGAGGGGGTCAGGATCCGGTTGGCTGTCACCGTCTGGAAGATAACGGTCGACATCGCGATGCTCGAGGCCACGATCAGGAGCGAAAAAAGCTTCCAGGCTCTGAACGGCAGCACGAAGGACAGATTTCCACGGATACCGACCAGCATGAATGCCGCGATCGCGGCGAGAGCGGCGATCAGCAGAAAAATCATCGGGCGGAACGGATGACCACCCGGCGCAGCTGTTAAACGAGATCTAGCCAAGACGCTGACGCTTTCCAATCAGCATCCCGATAAAGAACAGGCTGCCCAAAACACCAAGAACGGAGCCGACGGGTATTTCAAAGGGTGCGATCACCAGTCGACCAAGAAGGTCGCAGGCCAGAACCAGAACGCCTCCGCTCAGTGCAATCCATGGCAGGCTCTGTCGCAGCCTGTCGCCCATGACCATGCTGACAATGTTCGGCACGATCAATCCGACAAAGGGCAAGGAGCCTGCGGTCACGATGACGCTGGCCGAAACCAGGGAAACGATCACAAGACCGGTGTAGAGGATGACGCGAAAATCGAGTCCGAGATTGGTGGCGATAGCTTCGCCAAGACCGAGGACGGTGAAGCGGTCTGCTGTCAGATAGGCCAGGACCAGAAGGGCAAAGGCCACCCAAAGGAGTTCATAGCGCCCACGCAGGACTGCCGAAAAGTCTCCATTGCTCCAGGCACCCATGCTTTGCAGCAGATCGAAGCGATAGGCAATGAAGGTTGTCACCGAACTGATGATGCCACCCAGAATGAGGCCGATGAGCGGAACCATCACGGCCGAGCGAAGCGGCACACGCGACAGGATGGTCAGAAACAGCATCATGCCGCCAAGGCCGAAAACTCCGGCAAAGACCATTTTGCCGAAGACGGGCATATCAGGGTAAACGAGCAATGCGCAAAGCATGCCAAGACCGGCCGCGTCGGTTGTACCGGTCGTTGAAGGTTCCACGAAACGATTGCGAGCCAACATCTGCATCAAGACGCCACTGACAGCCATGCCAGCACCTGCGATCAACAAGGCGATCGTGCGGGGCAGCCGGCTGGCGAAGAAAACGAGCTCTTCGCGCGACGACCAGTCGCCAGCGATAAGGCGCATCACAGAAAGATCGCTCACTCCAACAAACAAGCTCGCCAGGGCAAGCAGGCAGATTGCGATAGCAAGTCCCTGTATGGGTCTGGGCAAAAAACCTCCTTGCCCTGCCACCGGACACACCGATGGCAGGGCAGTGATCAGTGTCACTCGCTTCAGTGATTGTGGGCAGCGGTCAGCTGATCAATCGCGACCTTTAGCGATGTGGCACCGCCGCCGACCGAATACCAGGAGGTTGGGTTCAGAAGCACGACATGCCCCGCCTGATAGGCTGCCGTCTGCTGGACGATCTCATTATCCAGAACCTGCTTGGCCGCCGCCCCGTCACGTCCGATCGCAGCGTCGCGATCGATAACATAGAGCCAGTCCGGGTTCTTCTCCAGAATGTATTCGAAGGTTGCCGGCTGGCCGTGCAGCCCGACTTTAACGTTGTCGTCCGCAGGTCTTACCCCGTAGTCACCAAACAGGATGCCGAAGCGCGAACCGGCCCCGAAGGTACTCATCTTACCACCAGTCGTCAGAACAAGAAGACCCGTCCCGGCCGTGGCGGTCTTGCTGCGAAGTTCCGCAGCCGCCTGGTCGAGGCGTGAAACAATCGATTCCGCCTGCTCGGTCTTCGCGAAGATCTTGCCAAGCGTCAGAATGTTGTTTTTGGCATCGGCGAAATAGGAATTCCCATTGACCGAGAGGTTGATGGTGGTCGCCAGTTTCGACAGCTCAGCCTTTTTGGCACCAGATCGCCCACCAACGATGATCAGGTCGGGCTCGAGCGCGGCGACAGCCTCGAAATCCGGCTCGAACACGGTCCCGACCTTAGCATAGCGCTCATCTTCATACTGTTTGAGATACGGGGGCTTGTTGCCACCCGGAACGCCGGCCACATCGACACCAAGCGCTGACAAGGTGTCGAGTGACGCCAGATCGAATACGACCACTTTCGCCGGGTTCACGGGAACGGCGACGTCGCCGTCGACATCCCGGACTGTCAAGTTTTCGGCATTAACGGACCCGGTGAAGACACCGATAGACAGCATCGCCAAAGTCAACATACTGAAAACGCGCCAATTAAGCATATTCATACCCTATGTTCTCAACCAAGCGTCGAGCTCGGCGCTTGATAAGTTGATATTTTGGGTAGACTTATGTAAGGCGTGACTGCAGGTCAATCGCACTCTTTTGGAATCATTCCAAATTGCATTACTCGCAAAATGTCTTGTCAGATTGCCGGGGAATGAATGCCGAACCGCCAGACAGAAGCCGGAACTAACGTTTCACCTCACGACAGGGCTCAGCCGCTTGCCAATGCGCGCCTGATCGTGGCGCTTGATGCCCTGCTTCGTGAAGGCAGCGTCAATCGGGCAGCCGCAAGCCTGAACATTCAGGTTTCCGCTATGAGCCGCCTCCTCGGAGAACTTCGCCGCTATTACAGTGATGAGATTTTGGTGCGCGCGACGGGAGGTATGCGCCCCACACTATTTGCCGAATCGATCCGCGATCGAATCCGGGCCGTGAGCGAGCAGTTGCAGGATGCACTCACCCTGCATCAAGGCGAGATTGCAAACGGAGCGCCCTCAAAGGGCGAAATCTGGGAAGCTTCCACCCACTGGCCGGCCCCACCCCTTGCTGCACGGGTTCAAGACCCGCTTTTTGCTAGTCCGACACCAACGCAGTCGATGATGCACCTCTCCCGCATTGGCGACAATGACGACCCATCCAGGCGGCTTGCCAAGTATATCGGCTTGATCGGTCCGGGCGCTGGACGCAGTCGCCCCCTGGCCACAAGCGAGGCACAGGATGCGCTCGGCATCATCTTGCGAGGAGAAGCGGACCCGGTCCAAATTGGCGCCTTGCTCGTCGCGATGGAATACCGAGGGGCAACAGCCTTGGAGCTTGCCGGATTCGCAAAAGCAATCCGGCAGGAAAGCGGACTTCTGGGCCAGTTGAACGACCGGCCGGATCTCGACTGGCCAGCCTATGTTTCTCCACGTTGGAGAGAAGCGCCCTGGTTCATACACGCTGCAAGACTGGTTGCCTCGGCTGGCTTCAAGGTATTGCTACACGGCAGTTCTGGGCAAGGGCAAGGCAGCGGAAAGTTCGAACAGGCCGCGAGGGATGCCAAGATGCCGATCGCAACCTCGGCGGTCCATGCAAGAGATCTGCTGAGAGACGGCTCTCTTGTCTATCTGCCGTTGGGAGCCGTGGCACCAGCCGTGCAGAGCCTTATGGCACTCCATCCGACATTTGAGATGCGAACGCCAATCAATGCCTGCGTCAACATGATTAACCCGCTTGGGGCTCGTGCCATGGTGGTCGGAGCTGCCAGTCATGGTCGGCGCGCACTGTTCCGCGAGTTGGCGCACCACTTGGACACCCCGCAGATCCTGGTGGTCGGAGGAACGCGCGATATCGCCCAAGTGCGACCAGAAAAGACATCCTATCTCTTTCGTCGCACCAACGGCTATGACCAGGATATCCTCGTCGGGCGAAAAGATCTCTGCGGACCACAGCCTCGGGGACTGCTGACACAACGTGAATACTGGAACGGCATTTGGAGTGGCGCGGCACGCGACGAGCACGCAGAAGAAATCATCATTCACACAACGGCCGCTGCCCTGCTTGCGATTGCACCGGAAGAACACGCCCTCTTCGAAGACATGTTGGACATGGCCCGCAAACTCTGGAAAGAGCGGGATGCGCGGACAGAAAACAACAGATGACCACCTGGAGCCTCTTTCGAACCGAAGCTGCAATGGACATAGACCACATTTACACCTTAGCCCTGGCTATATCACGCAGGCCTGTTGCGTTGTAGGGCTGGTTGGCGAACTGAGCGATCGCCCCTTTAAAATCCGCTCTCGGGTGGTTTCCGCGCTCTAAGACATGTAAATCTTCGAGGGGCTCTTCCTTTTGGGGTGCTGAGGCAGCCTGCATCATAGATAACTATCTGATGAAAGCGTTCTCCTCAGCCGTTCCGCAACGAAATCGCTGATAGCTAAAGCATCCGCCAGCGCCAACTAGGCGTCGATGTAGTGCTCCGGCGCGTAGAGGTGCACAAAGCCAATGGGCGAATTATTCGCATCATGTCTAACGCGAGTTGAAGTTCGGTCACGATGGGGTTCCATCCAAACTCGTCGAAACGTCCGGACCACGTTCACCTTTCAACATTCCAGTTTTCGGAAATGATGCCAGATCAAACACATATCGTGTCGCTTGCGTATTGAAGATTGACAAAGGCGATCAGAACCCGAGCGGAGTAGCCCCTCCGGTTTCGCCGTCTAATTCGAAAAGCGGATGACGGAGCCATCTTGGAACTTCGGAGTCCACTCCAGCAATCCCGGCTCCCACATAGCCGTCACAAAAGCCAACCCCAGCTAGCGGCTCAAACACGACCGCCATCAGGTTTCTGACTGCTAACATGGAGATCAGAAACCTGATGGGAAACTCATAGTTGCGGTTCATCCGGAATTTCAGCCGGTGAAATGAGGGGGCCACCACCGGAGGTCAAGTGGCACGCTCATGCCGAAGACCTGTGGTCGGATACGGCCCGGCCGGGACACGGTGTCGGGCAAGCATTGCATGAACATTACGTCTTCGCCGGGCGTAATGCTGGCGTAATGATCCTGTCGGAACCATCGAGCGGTCGGCATGTGCCGGATGTTTCAAGGGGCGGTCAATGACATCCAGAAACGCGGCTACGGCTGCCTTACTCTGCATCTTTCTTGCGAGCTGCAGCTCCGTCGCCATCACCCAGTCAGGGGCGCTCTCGTCATATTCCAACCTCTCGTCACAAAGCCGTTCATCCGACGCGAAGACCTTCGTGGACCGGCGTGGCGTGGCGTCGGCAAGAACGATAGCTATCGTCCCCGCAAGCCTCTCCGCGTCCGCATCTGCTCAAATTCCCACCCTTGAGGACGGCGCCCTCGTCGCAAATGCCGTCGATCGGGCGATGTGCCTCGCTCTTGCCGAGAAGTTCGAGATGGTTCGTTCCGGCAACGTGGCCGACATTACGATCCATGCCACCGTTTCGAACATCGTTCCGACAGGAAAAACGGCGGCGGGCATATCAAAGGTCGCGACGCTCGGGACATCCGCGGTTCTTCCCGTGGGGGTCCCGCGGCTGCCGATCGGCCTTGGAGGACTGGCGGTGGAAATCGAGGCGCTCGACGCAGCGGGCCAGCAGAAAGCAGCGATGACCTGGGCGAAGGGGGCGAATTCGATCACAAGCAGCGCCCGCATCTCCGAGATCGGCGACGCATATGGATTGGCGGGCGCCGCAGGCAGGCGGTTCGCCCGGATCATCGCGGAGGCGAGCGACGATCCGGGTTTCAGGCTTCCATCGGCGGAGCGGGTCGCAACGTCACTGGGTGGCCGCTCCCGGAGCGAGGTCTGCGAGGACTTCGGCAGATCCACCGGCTTCGCGGGGTTGGCAGGGAGCATGCTCGGCGCGCCGCCCTCATGGTCAGACGGCGGCTACCGCCAATAGGAATGGTCGGAGGGCGTAATGTTCCGGCAATGTGCGGCCCGGAATCTGATCAAAGAGATGCCCTTCCGGCATCTTGAAGGAGCAAGATGATGAATATCAAGAAGATTGGCAGCCTGGCCCTCGCGCTTCCGCTGGCACTATCGATGACCTTCACGCCCGAATTGGCACAAGCCGCCAGCAAGAAGGACAAGATCGCGATCGGGATCGGACTGGGCCTCGTCGGCGGCGCTCTGGTGTCGCGCGGCGATCCGGGCGCGGCCATCGGCGGCGCGGTGGCAGGCGGTCTGATCGGCGGCGCGATCGCGAAGGATCGCAAGGACCGCAGGAGAGAGTGGCGTCACGACTATCGGCGCGACAATCGCCGCCATCGCTGACCACGGAAAACGAACCAAGGAAAAGACATGAACTCGAAAACGATCCTCCTCGCCTCCGTCCTGTCTTTGTCGGCAGCATTTGCCCACGCTGAGGATTCCGGCGACGCAGAAGTCATCGACAAGGGCTTCGCCGCCATGGACCTCGACAAGGACGGCAGCATCACCAAGCCGGAATTCGCCACGTACATGACGGATTATCTGGCCAAGCAGCGCGCGGAGTTCGACAATGGGTTCGACGCGCTGGACGCCGACAAGGACGGCAAGATCAGCAAAGAGGAATCCTCTGCCAATTCCGCGCTCGAGGCGAACTTCGAACAGATCGACGAGGACGGCGACGGCTTCCTGACCAAGGAAGACCTGCGCGCCGCCATGCAGGCGGCGCAGGAAGCCGCCCAGTCGGAATAGCTTGCCGCGGCTGCTGACCCCACAGTTGCGGCTAAACCCAGGATGCCCCGGCATCCTGGGTTTTTCGTTTTAGGACCCACCGACGGCTCGCAGTCAGGTTGGAATTGTCTTCGGCAGCCCCAGCTTCAGCCTGAAGCAGGCTCCCCTGTCCCGTTCGACGATCGAGATCCGACCGTTGTGAGCGCGCACGATCTCATCGACGATGCTAAGTCCGAGGCCGGCCCCGGTCGACTTGGGCTTCGTGCGGTAGAACGGCTCGAACACCCTCCCGCGCTCGTCCTTTGGAATGCCAGGCCCGTCGTCGGCGACCTCGATCGTCCCGTCCCTGCGCACCTCGACGCGGATGGTCCCCGAGCCGCCTCCGTGTTCGATCGCGTTGCGGATCAGGTTGGTGACCGCACGTTCGAGCGATGCCTGATCGCCCCTAGTCACCAATGATGGCACCTCCGCGTCGAATTCGAAGTCGTAGCCCGCGGAGATCGCGAGCGGGCCGCAGTCGGCGGCCACCTGTTCGCAGGTGGATACAAGATCGACGTCCTCCCAGCTCTGGTTGCCGGCGAGCCGTTGCATGTCGAGAAGCTGCTCGGCCATTGCGGCGAGCCGGGCGACGTCCTGCAGCAGTCTTGCCCTCTGCGGGCCAGCAACGAGTCCTTCAAGCCTCGTCTGTAGGATCGCGATCGGAGTCCTCAGTTCATGTGCTGCGTTCGCGAAGAAGCGCTGCCTTTTGCTGAAGTCGTCGTCGATACGGGTGAGCGCGGAGTTGATTGCGGAGACGAGCGGATGAAGCTCCTCGACCACCCCTTCCTTCGACAGCCTGACGCCCAGGCTGTTCGCATCGATGGAGGCGGCGGTCGCCGTCGTTTTCCTCAGCCCTGAAAGCGCGCGGCCGACCAGGAACGGAAGGCACAGGAAGACGCCGACGACGGGCAGGACGGTGAACGGGATGTAGATTACCTTCGCCCCCCACAGGAGGGATGTGAAGGCGCTTCCGGGCACTGCGTTTCCGCCGTACAGGACCTTCACCTCGCCGAAGGAAGTCGGTGTACGCGCAACCATGGCGGTGATGGTGGATCCGTCGTCTCCGCGCAGGTCGAGGGAGCGGACTTGTGCGAGCTCCTCTACGACGCTGGTGAAGAGCGAGGGCACCGAACCAAAGACAAGTTCGCGGCCCGCCGCATCCAAGGCGACAAACCACAATGAGGGATGGCTCTCCACGAGTTGTGCGAACTGTTCTGTCTCGCGAATCTCCATTCGACCGTCGACGAGCCTGAGCGCCTCGACGATCACGGGCAGCGACGCCTCGTCCACGGGATTGGTGTCCGGCGTGATCCTCATGATAAACAGCAGGAAACCGACGTTGATGACAACGAGAAGCATCGCCAGGACGAATGAAAACTGGGTTACGAGCTGGCTCTTGAGGGAATTGTTTCCCGTCCATCGCATTCACGACGCCTTCAGCAGGTAGCCAAGTCCCCGCATGCTGTGGATGGAGACCGTCGCCCCGGCGTCGGCGAGCCGCTTTCTCAGACGCGAGATGTGGCTGTCGAGAGCGTTCGACTGTATTTCGTCGTCATAGCCGTAAACCGCCTCCTCGAGGTTCCTGCGCAGGACAGTCCGCCCCGCCCGCCGGACCAGCAACTGGAGAACCAGCATCTCACGGCGGGGCATGGGGAGCGGGACGTCGTCGATCACCGCTTCGTGGCTGTCGAGGAAGATCGTCACATTGCCTTCGCGGACAGATTGGCTGGAATAGTTGTCAGCGCGGCGCACTACTGCGCGAAGCCGGGCCATCAGTTCGTCGACGAGGAATGGCTTCCCGAGATAGTCGTCGGCCCCTCCGTCCAGTCCTTCGATACGGTCGTCCGGCATGTTGTGGGCCGTAAGAACGACAACGGGCGTCCGGTCGCCGGCGCTCCGCATGTCTCTGAGCAGTTCGAAACCGTCGCCGTCAGGTAGCTGGCGATCGAGGATGACCGCGTCGTGGACGTTTTCTCTGACGGCCTCGCGTGCAAGTGCGAGGTTCGGCATGTGGTCAACGACATACCGGTGCTGACTGAGTACCGCACCCAGCGCCTTCGCCATCTCCACCTCGTCTTCTACCAGCAGCACTCTCATATTCGACCCCATAAAGGCCCTGATGCCAGGGCGACCCGCCTTCATGAAGAAGGCTCCGATTTTTACGGTAGTCCGGAGATCGACCGTGTCCAGCCGGTCTCCGCCTTTTTTTGTGGCGACGCGGGCATGGGACCGCGCCGCGGCTTCATTCCGCAGCCGAGATCTGCGCCGGCCGATCACCTTCCGTTTTCGAGGATCGGCGCGAAAATCTCATGACGAAGGCGAAGAACACGGGCACGAAGAAGATCGCGAGGATGGTCGCCGAGATCATGCCGCCGAGGACGCCAGTGCCGATCGCGGTCTGGCTCCCGGAACCTGCCCCCGTGGCCAGTGCCAAAGGAACCACGCCCAGCGCAAAGGCGAGCGACGTCATCAGGATCGGCCGGAATCTAAGGTGTGCGGCTTCGATCGCTGCATCGAAGGTCGATTTTCCCTCCGCCTTGAGGTCCTTGGCGAACTCGATGATCAGGATGGCGTTCTTGGCGGACAGGCCCATAATCGTGATCAGGCCGATCTTGAAGTATACGTCGTTCGGCATATCCCTCAGCATGACGGCTCCGACGGCGCCGATGACACCGAGCGGGATGACCAGCAGGACGGAGAGCGGGATGGCCCAGCTCTCGTAGAGGGCGGCGAGGCACAGGAACACGAGCAGCACGGAAAGGCCGAGAAGCATCGGCACCTGTGCGCCGGACTGGATTTCCTGAAGCGACTGCCCGCTCCACTCATATCCGAAGCCTGCCGGAAGCTGTGAGGCGATCCTCTCGATCTCGGCGATGGCGTCTCCCGAGGAATAGCCGGGGGCCGCCTGCCCGGTAATGCGGATGGCTGGGAAGCCGTTATAGCCGACGATCTGGGTCGGGCCCTTGGCGAACTCGTAGCTTGCGAAGGCCGAGATAGGCACCATTCCGCCGTCGGAATTGCGCACATTCAGGTTCAGGACGTCGAAGATCGTACCCCGCTTCGCCGCGTCCGCCTGTACGGTGACCCGCTGCATGCGGCCCGAGTTGGGGAAGTCGTTGACGTAGGACGAGCCGAGATTCGTGCTGATCGTTTGGTTGATGTCGGCGAAGGTCACGCCATAGGTGTTTGCCTTTTCGCGGTCGATGTTCAGAACAGTCTGCGGAGCGTCCGCCAGACCCTCGACCATCACGCCCGCCAGTACCGGGCTCTTTGCCGCTTCGGCCAGTAGCTGGTCGCGCGCGGCGTTCAGCCCGGTGGTGCCCTGGTTGCCGCGATCCTGGAGACGGAACGCGAATCCGTTGGTGCTGCCGAGACCTGGAAGCGCCGGCGGTGACAGCGCGTAGACGATCGCGTCCTTGATCGACTGGAAGGCGCCGTTGAATCTGGCAGCCAGTGCCTGCGCGGACTCGGACGGCCCCCGTTCGTCCCAGTCTTTCAGCGTGACGAACGAGAGGCCGGCGTTTTCGCCCGAGCCCGAGAAGCTAAAGCCGCCGATGGCAACCACCCGGTCGACGGCGGCCTCGGCCATCATCACCTTCTCCATGCTCTCGATGGATTCGAGCGTGCGGCTCGCGGTCGCGTCGGCAGGACCCTGTATCTGGGCCATCAACGTTCCCTGATCTTCGTCGGGGAGGAATGAGGAAGGCAGTTGAAGGAACATCCAGGCAGTCGCTGCCGCGACGACGAGATAGATGACCATGACGCGGCCTGATCGGCGCAGAAGACCGCCGACCCAGTGGCTGTATCCACGCGAAGTCCTGTCGAACCCTCGGTTGAACCAGCCGAAGAAGCCCTTCTTGCTGTGGGCATGCCCCTTCTCGACGGGCTTGACGAACGTGGCGCAAAGCGCGGGGGTCAGGGACAGGGCCAGGAAGGCCGAGAAGAGGATCGACGCGACCATGGTCAAGGAGAACTGCTGGTAGATCACGCCGACGGCGCCAGGGAAGAAGGCCATCGGCACGAACACCGAACTCAGGACCAGCGTGATGCCGATGACCGCACCGGTGATCTGCTTCATCGCCTTCTTGGTGGCCTCCTTGGGGGGAAGTCCCTCCTCCATCATGATACGCTCGACGTTTTCCACGACCACGATGGCGTCGTCCACGAGGATGCCGATGGCCAACACCATCCCGAACAGGGTCATCACGTTGATCGAGAACCCGAGCAGGTAGAGGATCGCGCATGCGCCCAGCAGGGCGATCGGCACGACGATCGTCGGGATGATCGTGTAGCGGATGTTCTGGAGGAACAGGAACATTACCAGGAAGACCAGCACCATGGCTTCGAGCAGCGTGTGGAGAACCTGCTCGATGGAGATGTGGACGAAGGGCGTGGTGTCGTAGGGGATCGAGTATTCGATGTCCGATGGGAAGGACGGAGCCAGCTCCTCGAGCCTTTCCCGGATGGCGGTGGCGACGGTGAGCGCGTTGCCACCGGCGGCGAGCTCGATGGACGCCCCTGCCGCCGGCTTGCCGTTGATGCGGACCGACGTCGCGTAACTGTCTGCGCCGACTTCCAGACGCGCGACGTCCCGCAGCCTTACCGTCGAACCGTCCGGCTGCGCACGCAACACGATCTCGCCGAACTCGTCGGGCGACGCGAGCTGGCCCTTGATTATCAGAGACCCCGTCGTGCGGCGGTCCGGGACAGACGGCGTGGTTCCCAACCGTCCCGCAGCGACCTGCGCGTTCTGGGCGCGGATCGCGTCGGTTACATCGGCGGGGGTAAGATTGAGGCCGACGAGCTTGTCCGGGTCGATCCAGACGCGCATCGCCCGCTCGCCGCCGAAGAGCTGGACGTTGCCGACGCCGGGAATACGGCGCAGCTCATTGGCGACGTTGCGGCTCATGTAGTCGCCGAGCGAAAGTCCGTCCGTATCGCCGCTCTTCGAAGTCAGTGCCGCAAGGAGCAGGATGCCGCCGCCTGCGGTTTCGACACTGATGCCCTGCTGGACGATCGACGATGGAAGACGGGCCTCGACCCGTCTCACCCGGTTCTGAACTTCAACGGCCGCGGTCTCCGGAACGGTACCAGGCTCGAACGTCACGTCGATGTTTATCGATCCAAATGCGTCGGCGGTGGATTCATAGTAGAGAAGTCCCGGTATCCCGTTCAGCTCCTCTTCCATGAGGCGCGTGACGGCCTCGTATGTGTCCTCCGGAGACGCACCGGGATAGGTTGCCGAGACGGAGACTTGCGGAGGCGCCACGTCCGGGTACTGCGACACGGGCAGCAGGGTGAGCGAGAGCGCACCTGCTAGCATGATGGCGATGGACAGGACCCAGGCGAAGACGGGTCTTTCGATAAAAAACGCTGGCATCGGCTTACCCTTCTTTATCGGCATTCGATGCTTCGGCGGTCGCCGGACCCTGCCAGGGCTCGGGCTTGACGGGCAGGCCCGGCCCGATCTTCTGGAAACCTTCTACGATCACCTTGTCCTTGTCGTTCAAGCCTTTCAGCACGACCCATCTGCCATCGACGATCCAACCGAGCTCGACATTCCGAATCTCCACCGCGCCATCTGAATTGACGACGTAGAGCTGGGGTTTCGCGGAGGTATTTCTCTGGACGGCCTGTTCCGGGACGGCGAAGGCGTTTTCCAGCGCGCCCTGGCGAAGCATCGTGCGGACGTACATGCCGGGAAGAAGGTTGCGGTCGGGGTTGGGGAACTCGGCACGCAGGATTAGCTGGCCCGTCTGGGCGTTCACGTTCGCCTCGGAGAAGAGTAGCTTGCCGGTTTGCGGGAACTGTCTGCCCTGCTCGCTGACGAGGCGCAGGGCCACGTTGCCGTCGGGATCACCTTTGAGGTGTCCCTGTTTCACGGCGTCCTGGATCGTCAGGAGCGTGTCTGCCGGCTGGGTGAAGTCCGCATATATGGGGTCGATCTGCTGGATCACGGCCATCGGATCGGACGAGGCGCTTACCAGCGTTCCTTCCGTAATCAGGGCGCGTCCGATGTTGCCGGAGATGGGAGCCCGGACTTCCGTGTACTGGAGGTCGAGTTCGGCAGCCCGAAGTTCCGCCCTCGCCCGCAGGACGTCAGCGTCCGCTTGGGCGCGCTGCGAGACTGCGGTCTCCGACTCCTCGGCGCTCGTGACGCCCCGCTGCTGGAGCTGTTTCTGCCGGCTGGCCTTTTGCGCTGCAAGCTGCTGGGCGGCAATGGCTGAATCCAGCGTTGCCTTCGCGGAATCCACGGCCGCCTGGAACGGCGCAGGATCGATGACATACAGGAGATCGCCTTCCTCGACCGTGGCCCCCTGCTCGAAAACCCGCTCCAAAACAAGGCCGGTCACCCGTGGCCTGACCTCGGAGGTGATCATCGGCGCGACCCGACCAGGTAGCTCCGTCTCCACCGGTATGGTCTCCGGCTTGACTTCGATGATCGAAACGGGCGTCGGCGGGCGTTGCCCGCCTTGCTGTCGGGCGGCCGACTGGCCGTCGCCGTCTTCCGCCCCGCAAGCCGCCAGGGCCGTGCATATGATCAGTACCGCGGCCGACCGCCGCAAAACCTCTAGGACCTTCATCACTGCTCCATCTCGTTGTTTCGCCATCATGCGGGCATCGCCTCTGGCAGCCTCTCGACAAACGCGTTCCTGCTGGCCAACGGAATTCCCTGTTCGTTGAGGCGGGTGCTGAGACGCCGATTGATTTCACGACCCACGCCGTACTGCTGTAGGGGAAGCGTGCGGATCGCGCCCTTGATGACGATTCCGTCCGGACCGACGTTGTCCACGCCCCATACGTCGAGTGGCGACAGTATCTTGCTCTGGAACCGGGGTTCGCGACGGACCTCCTCACCCACCTCCTTGAACGCGGCCATGGCCGCCTCCACGTCGGCATCGAGCGCCAGCGTCACGCCGACGGTGTAGACGCCGTAGCCGCGCGAGCTGTTCTTGAGCGCCTTGACAGTCGAAAACGGGACCGAATGCAGAGCACCGTCGCCGTCCCTTATCTTCATGGTGCGGATGGTGAGAGCCTCCACCGTGCCGGACCGATCGCCAGTGTCGACCACGTCTCCGATGGCGAGCGTGTCTTCCAGAAGGATGAACAGGCCGGTGATCACGTCCTGAACAAGCTGTTGCGACCCAAAGCCGACGGCAAGGCCGACAACGCCCGCGCCGGCGACCAGCGGAGCGACGTTGATACCGAGGTTCGAGAGGACCCCAATGACGGTAAGGACGGAAAGAACGACGAAGGCGACATTGCGGAGAAGCGGAAGCAGCGTCTTCACGCGGGCAGACCGTTCACGGTGAGGGCCGCCTTGGGCGGGTGCGAGGACTGCGCCTATCCATGCGTCGAGGACCACCCACAGGATCCAGGCAACCAAGATGACGAGGACGATGGAGAGGACCGGCCCGACAACGGAAATGCCCGCCCCGCTCACGATCCAGCGCCCGAGATCGATACCCCAAAGTCCCAAGCAGAACGAAGTCGCGAGTGCGACGGCCCCGACCTGGACCGCACTGTAGAGGATGTCGGCGAGACGCGCGTTGACCGCTGCGCGCACTCCGGGAATGGGACGTCGGCTCCTGGCTTCCACGCGCCGCGTCTTTAGGCGCCTGATGCCTGCAACGGCGATGAAGGCCAGCACGATCAGCACCACGGATAGGCTTGACTGCGTCAGAAAACTGCCGGACCGGGCGCCGAACAGCCGAGCACCGATGTTCAGGATCACAAAGGCGAACCCGAAATACTGCCAGTTGGTACCCAGCCAATATGTCGCTCTATCCAGAACCGAACCGGTCGGATCGACGGGATGACCCCGGACGATCAGTGACCGCACGGTCCGGCGATGCATTGCGATGACGAACCCGGCGAAAATCGGGACTGCCAGATCAAACGACAGCGACGCCAGGTCTCCAGTAGCGGGTCCGATCGCGCTTCGAATTTGGGGTGTCGCCACGACTGAGCCCGCAGCGGCGATACCGACTAGGACGCCCAGCAGTGGAGCGAGCCTCCTTTGCGCATAGGCGATGACCCGCGCTCCCTTGGACGGAGCAAGCAGGACCAGAAGACTCGCAGTGATCCCGGAGGCGGTCAAGCCGAAGGCAAATGGCAGCGCCAACAGCATGAAGATCAAACGTTCGAATTCGCTGTAGGGAAGAAAGTGCGCCCAGGCCGAACTCGCGGCAACGCACATGGCAACGGGGATCGACGCGAACGCTACTCGTTTGGCAACATCGTTGCCGAGCGCACGGATCCCCGGCCTGCGAGGAGCGTTCCTGCGAATCCTGGAACTCACAAAGCCGAGGGCGAAGAATGCCAGCAAGGTGACGATGGACCAGCCTAGCGTCGAGCGCATCCCGAAATTCTGGAGCTTTTCGACTGCATCTGGACGAGAAAGCCGTCGTTCGATCTGCGCCTCCGCCTGACCCACCTTGACACTGAGAGGTGAGCCCAGGGCGGCGGTGGGAAGACGTTGCCCAAGTTCGACGAACCAGGCAGAAACTCCGGTCAGCAGCCCCTCTTGAAACAAGGCGTCCGCTTCGGGACCATCGCCTCTCGGCTGTTGCACCGCCCCGGCCGCCGCCGCCGGGCTCTGCGGCGGCTCGCTTCTCGCTTTCTCGAGCTGCTCGATGAACCGCTGGCGGGCGGCGTCGTCCTTCAGTACTTCTACGAGACCATCAAGCGTAGATCCTTCCGGCGGGGCAGGAGTCGTGTCCTGCGTCCAAGCCGGGCCGGCAGACAACGCCAGCGCGGCGACGACGGCAATAGCACGCACGATGTTCATCAAGTCTCCTGGTTCGCAAGTTTGGCCAGTTGGCGTCCTTCTCCATCGACAAGCCGCTCTCTTCATTGCAGAAACATTACGCCCATGGGTTCGGGCCTGCCGGACGCAACCCAACGCCCACAACGGGAATGAAACTGGATAGTTCCTTTTTGCATTTCCGTTTGACGTCAGTGCCGCGACCTATCGATGGACGGGATCCTCCGTTTCGGAGGCATGATCGGGGAGTTAAGAGGATCGCATGACCGGAACGAAGACGACACGTAGAAGGATGGGCGCGTCGCCGCATGCCCGCCCGCAGGGCCGCCCTGTAAAAGGAAAGGAGGTCCTGCTCACGGCCGACATCATCAGGGCGGGTCGCCGGCTCTTCTTCGAGAAGGGCTACGAGAACACGAGTACCGACGAAGTCGCTGCTGCAGCCAAGTGCTCGAAGCGGACGATATATGCCCGCTTCTCGACGAAGGTCGACCTGTTCGAGGCTGTCGTTCTCGATTTTGTCGCGGAGAAGCGCTCGCTGACAAACCCGCGTGTCCTCGCCGGCCGCACGCTTCGCGACCGCCTTTTGGTCATGGCGGAGACGACTGTGGAGACTTTTCTGCAGCCAGACGTGACCGCGCTCTACTTCCTAGTCCATCGGGAGGCCGGGCGTTTCCCAGAACTTGTCCGAATCGTGGAGGCGAGCGGCAGGAAGCCGTCGGTCGACGAGATGGTCGCTCTGCTGTCGGATGGGGGAATGCAAGGCGACCTCGAATTCTTCGCCGAACAGTTCTTCTCCCTAATCCACGGGCCGCTGATGCGTTACGTCATCCAGGGAAACACGGAAGTGACCGACGAATTGCTGGAACAGGCCAGGCGATCGGCGGACTTCTTTCTGAAGGGCTGCGGATGGGGGTCCTAAGCAATTGGCCCCGCCAAAGGCGAGGCCATGGGGCGTGACCCGAGGCCCTAGTAGTACGGCGACTGGCACGCCGCGCGGACGCCCGCACGCGGGACGTAGGTGTTGTCCGAAGCACGGTAGGTGCGATAGCGCGACGAGCACCACTCGTAGTGCCGAGGATTGACGCCCGCCTGCGCCGGACGCGAATTGCTGATCGCTCCGCCGATGACCGCGCCGGCTCCGAATGCTGCGAGCGGATACCACCAGCCGTCGGAATGGCGACGATAGCCGCGACGATATTCGCGTGAGCCGCGCTGCCCATTGTACCAGCCACGGCGATCACGGTCGCCCCGACTATACTGGACGGTTTCCACCGCGTCATGCGAGACGACCGGCTTGGGACTGACGAATGGCATGGCCGAGGTCGGAGCTGCCGAGGTGATTGCTGTCATGAACGACAGACCGATGATCCAGGTCTTGTTTATCCGCATGATGTTCTCCTAACTGACAACCGCTAAACTCGACACATACGGGATCGTTCCGAGGTTTGTAAACCGGACAGTACCATTTCTGATTCCGCTTTCGTTGCTGCTAGGCCACAGATCGTGACAATGCATGCCCAGAGCACCACAAAGGCTATGAATGTCCAGTGGCGGCGATAGGTACTGAATAGTTTTCATTACGAGGTTCCGCGCGTGGTCCGCTTTAAACTTCTATGCTGCCTTTTTCTGCTCACGGCCTGTGCCCGCCCCGGACCGAGCACGCTCGCCCTCGTCGAGCCTTTTAGCGGTGCCAAGACCGTCTCCATCCTAGTCGCAACGAACAGAGAAGCCGCCAACGACGATCATGGATCCTTCACAGCAGGGCGCTCCGACAAGCTTCATTATCTCGAGGTCACGGTGTCGATCCCGCCCGGCCACAAGCCTCCGGAGATCGAATGGCCGACCGGGGCGCCCGACGCTGCCCGTTCTTTCGCAGTTATCGGACGGAAAGAACTGACTCGGATATCATTTGTGGAAAGGACACGGGCTAGGAGAAACGATACGCCGGTTGGCATCTTCGTTCACGGATATAACTACAGCTACCAGGAAGCTCTCTTCCGCCTCGCGCAGATGTCGGCGGATTCGGCCGCAGATGATGTCCCCATTCTCTTCGACTGGCCGTCGCAGGGATCTGCAACGGGTTATGTCGCAGATCGAGATGCCGCAGCCTTTGCACGCGACGATCTGGCATTTGTTCTGACGGATCTAAGCGGCGCGAAGGTGAGATCGATCGTCATGGCCCATAGCATGGGCGCGTGGCTAGCCGTGGAGACAGTCAGGCAGTTGAGCCTGACCGGGAGGGAGGACGTGCTGGCCAGCATCGAACAGCTTGTTCTCGCCGCGCCGGACATCGACGTCGACCTCCTGCGCAAGCAGTTGTCCGTGACTGCCAACCTCCAGAATCCGATCATCGTGCTGACAGCCAAGGACGATCTGGCGCTCGCGCTGTCCCGCCGTCTGGCCGGCTCCACCGGCACGGCAGGGGAGCTTGATATCAACGACTCCAGAACGAGGGAGCTGGCGCTCCAGGAAAACTTGCAAATCGTGGATATCTCGAACCTGCCTTCGATAAACGGATCAAACCATGACCGCTTCGCTTCTCTCGCGGCCACCTACCCCCAGCTAAGGAACGAGCGCCAGCTCAATCCAGTAGCGGGAACGGGGATGCTCGTGCTGAACGGCGTCAGGTCCGCTGTTAACGCCCCGTTCCGTTCATTCGGGAAGCAATGGATAGCCGCACCCGTCTGGTCGCAGTGAGCCATGTACACTGTTACAGCGGCTTTCGGGTCGACGTATCCGTTGGGCAGCCTTTGCTCCGAATTCGGAGCCCTGCTGGTCGTTGACGGCACGCAA
>Ga0209207_1000228_pt1 | contig 40325 bp, 31 predicted proteins | sample SaghotsprinmetaG_FD_184140 | JGI IMG/M metagenome (GOLD analysis project Ga0209207, IMG submission 184140) | Hot spring microbial communities from South Africa to study Microbial Dark Matter (Phase II) - Sagole hot spring metaG (SPAdes) (version 3) | ecosystem: Environmental > Aquatic > Thermal...
AAGCATGAGCGAGCCCACCACAGTTGCCTGCCCCACCTGCGGCGCCCCGGTCGAATGGGGCCCGCAAAGCCCCAACCGGCCCTTCTGCTCCGAGCGCTGCAAGCTGATCGACCTGGGTGCCTGGGCGGCCGAAGAACACGCCATCCCTGGCGACCAACTGGAAGACGATGTGTTTTCCGGCGAACTGCCTCCGCGCCAGCATTAGTCGCCTGAGCCAAGCAGCCCCAGTAGGAGCCAGCTTGCTGGCGATCAGGAGGCCCGGCTCGCCACAGCCGGCCCCGGGTGCGTTTTACGGCCGCATAAAGGCGTAATCGCGCTCATCATCCAGATTGTCGGCGAGAAACTGCAGCTCGGCGGCCAGGTCCGCCGCCGAACGCAGCCCCTTGTTGCGCTGCACCACCTCACCGAGCAACGCCCGCAACGCCAGCAGAGGTTCGATCCCCTGCTCGGCGGCATCCTGCAGGCTCTGTTCGAGCTGCTGCCGTGCCCATTCGTATGCACCCATACTCTGTCCTCCCGGTTGATCCACCTCGAGCCTGCCAGGCAGACACCGGCAGCGCTTGATCTGGATCAAACCCGGCGCCGCGATCACAGAGCTGAACACCCGCTTATCAACTTGCTCAATCGCGCTCATCCTTCCACGGCGCCGAGAGATAGCGGGTGCGGTTGAAGGTTTCCAGCCACTCCGGCTGAAACACCACCAGGGCGGTGACCAGCATGCCGTTGATAAAGGCCTCGGGGAACATCACCAGCCACAGGTAGCCTACAAAATCAGCCAGCCAGGGCGGTGCGACCCAGATGCCGTCGATCATCAGAATGCCCAGTCCCAGCAACAGGCTGGCCAGGGTCGCCAGCCCTGCGGCGAAAAAGCCGCTGCAGAAGATATAGACGAACAGGTTGCGCGGCTGCCGCCGTTCCACCCACAACGCACAGAGTTCGGTGACCAGCACCGGAACCAGTACCAGCAGCAGGCCGTTGACGCCCATGGCGGCCAGGTCCTGACGCCCCAGGGCGACCATCGCCAACTGCGCGGCAAAACCGGCCAGGATTGCCAGGGGCCAGTCCAGCAGCAGAGTGACCACGGTCAGGCCGATAAAGTGATAAGAAAGCCCCGACTCGAAATCGCGCCGCACCAGCCACAGCAGTATCAAGCCCAGCACAGTGGCGAACAGCAGGTGCTGGCGACGCGGATCGCTGATCAGCTGCAACCAGGGCGTGCGCCACAATGCCCAGAGCAGCAACGCTGCATAGAGCAACCCGGCGCTCCATTGACTGAAGGGGGACAGCAGTTCGGCGCCTATCATCGGCAGGGCTCCAGCACGTACAGGCAGACAGTCTAGCGCGCCAACGTGCAATCCCCATGCGACGCGCTGCCACGCTGACCAGCCCCTACCCAGGGCCATAGGCAGCGGGCTAAGCTGTGGCCATGGACGACTCCGATTATCTGCGCCTGCTCACCTACCAGGCCGAACAAGCCAACGCCTTTCTCTCCAATGCGCGCAAATGGGAACGCGAGCGTTGGGTCTGTCAGCGCCTGCTGCAAGCCCTCAACGTGCCGCACCGCCTGGAGGACTTCAGCGCAGCCGGCCAGGAGCCGCCGGATGTGCTGTTCCGTGAGGCCAACTTCGAGGTGTTTTTCGTCCTCGATGAGGGCCGCCGCCTCAACGACGAGTGGCGCGCCGAGCTGGAGCGCCGGCGCAGTGCCTTTTCCCTGAGCCAACTGGTACGCCGCGAGGCCAAGCCCAGGCGCATCCCCCTGGGCGAGTTGCAGCAGCGCCTGGCGCCGACCCTGCGCAAGAAGGCGCACAACTACACCGAACGCGGCCTGGATCTGGGCGAGCTGGATCTGGTGGCCTTTGTCAGCCTGAAACGGGCGGTGGCCGACTTCAACAGCCACTTCCCGCCGCCCACCGAGTTTCTCCGCCAGGGCTGGCGCTCACTGTCGCTGGTGGGGCCGACCTTCGCCCGGGTGCTGTTCGCCCATCCCGACGCCCCGGATTTCCTGCGGGCCAACCTGGGCCGCACCCTGCTGTTCGATATCGGGATCAGCCTGTGAGCCCACTGCAGGAACTGCTGGCCGCTGTACCGCAGCAGGGCCTGGTGCGCTGGATCGGCGTGCGCCCGGAGGCCCGCGCCGAGATGCTGGAGCTGGAGGCGGTGGAAGCACGCCGCGAAGCCGGCCTGACCGGTGATCACAGCCGACCCGGGCCGCGCAATGCCCGCCAGGTCACGCTGATCCAGTGGGAACACCTGGCGGTGATCAATGCCCTGCTTGGCCGTGAGGGCGAAAACCGGCTGCACCCCAGAGACCTGCGGCGCAACCTGGCGATCAGCGGCATCAACCTGTTCAGCCTCAAGGGCCGGCGCTTTCGCATCGGCCAGGCCGTACTGGAAACCACCGGCTGGTGCCAGCCCTGTCACAAGCTGGAGGAGCGCCTGGGGCCGGGCACCTTCCAGGCCATGCGCGGCCACGGCGGCATCACCGCACGTGTCCTGCAGGGGGGCATCATCCGTCTTAACCAGCAATTGACTGTCGAACCCCTGTAAGCCCCCACGCCTGCGGCCTGCTAGAATGCCTAGCGTAAAACCCAAGCCCGCCCGCCATTCGAGGTATGCATGACCAGCCGACTGAGCCCGGAAGACCAGCAGCGTGTAGACCAGTACCTGAGTGCACCGCAGCATCAGGTCGAACGCCAGCCGTTTCGCGTCTGGCTGCTGCTGAGCGTGATCATCGTCGCAGTGATCGGCATGGGCCTGCTAAGCCGTCTTCTGAGCAGTCTGGTGCTATGAGCTGCTTCGCGCTCGCCCAGAACCGCTCGCCCTGCTTTTCTAAAAGCCTTGTGAGAGTGTCAAATGTCCCATCGCATCCTGATAGTCGGCGGCGGCGCCGGCGGCCTGGAGTTGGCTACCCGCCTGGGTAGAACCCTGGGCAAGCGCGGCCAGGCGCAAATCACCCTGGTCGACGCCAACCTGACCCATATCTGGAAACCCCTGCTGCACGAAGTGGCGGCCGGCTCGCTTAACTCCTCGGAAGACGAACTGAACTACGTGGCCCAGGCCAAGTGGAATCACTTCGAGTTCCAGCTGGGACGCATGTGCGGGCTGGATCGCGCCGCCCGCGAGATCACCCTGGCCGCCACCCGGGATGAGCAGGGCGAGGTGTTGATGCCCGAGCGCCGCCTGGGCTATGACAGCCTGGTGATTGCCGTGGGCAGCACCACCAACGACTTCGGTACTGCAGGCGCCGCCGATCACTGCCTGTTCCTCGACACCCGCGCCCAGGCCGAGCGCTTCCATCAGCAACTGCTCAACCACTACCTGCGCGCCCATGCCGGACAAGGTGGCAGCACCGAGCAGATCAGCGTGGCCATAGTCGGGGCCGGCGCCACCGGGGTCGAACTGGCCGCCGAACTGCACCACGCTGCCCACGAACTGGCGGCCTACGGCCTGGACAGCATCCGCCCGGAAAACATGCGCATCACCCTGATCGAGGCCGGGCCACGGGTACTGCCGGCCCTGCCCGAACGTATCGGCAAGCCGGTGCATCAGACCCTGGAAAAACTCGGCGTCACCGTGCTCACTGGCGCTGCGGTCAGCCAGGTCACCGAGGACGCCCTGCACACCGCCCAGGGCCAGGTGATCCAGGCCAGCCTAAAGGTGTGGGCCGCCGGCATTCGCGCCCCGGGCTTTCTCAAGGAGATCGACGGCCTGGAGAGCAACCGTATCAACCAGCTGGTGGTACGCCCGACCCTGCAGACCAGCCGCGACGACGCTATCTTCGCCTTCGGCGACTGCGCAGCCTGCCCGCAACCGGGCGAGGACGGTCGCACGGTACCGCCCCGAGCCCAGGCCGCACACCAGCAGGCGTCCATGCTGGCCAAGTCGCTGAAGCTGCGTATCGAGGGCAAGCCATTGCCGGAATACCGCTACCGCGACTACGGCTCGCTGATCTCGCTGTCGACCTTCTCGGCGGTGGGCAACCTGATGGGTAATCTGACCGGCAGCGTGATGCTGGAAGGCTGGCTGGCGCGGATGTTCTACATCTCGCTCTACCGCATGCACCAGATCGCCCTGTACGGCATGACCCGCACCCTGCTGATGATGCTGGCCGACCGCATCGGCCGCAGCACCGAGCCGCGCCTCAAACTGCATTGAGCCCCAAACCGGCCCGTCGCTGACGGGCCGGCTATCTGCCGCAATAAATCGCAGGCAATAAAAAACCCGCCAGAGGCGGGTTTTCGATTTGGTGGGTCGTGTAGGATTCGAACCTACGACCAATTGGTTAAAAGCCAACTGCTCTACCAACTGAGCTAACGACCCTGAAGTTGGTCGGGGTAGGGGGATTCGAACTCCCGACATCCTGCTCCCAAAGCAGGCGCGCTACCGGACTGCGCTATACCCCGGCGAAAGATTGGCTCCGCGACCTGGACTCGAACCAGGGACCCAATGATTAACAGTCATTTGCTCTACCGACTGAGCTATCGCGGAACGTTGCATCTTTCATCTCTGCGCGGGCCTTGCCGTTAAGCGTTTCCCGTATCAGAGGCGCGCCATTTTACGTTTCCAGAACGCCCTGTCAACCCCCTAAAGTGCTTTTATGACAATGATTTGCGGCGCGCAGGCGAGCTGCTATATGTTCCAGCTGAAGCACGCCTTGCGCAGGGCGCGCCAGTCGCCCGGCTTTATCCAGGACAGCTTATGAGCACCCAAGGACCGCCGCCCCTCGATCCACAGCACAAGCTGGCAGGTCGTGTTATCCAGCCACGCCACGGCGAACTGGTGCAACGGTGCCGGCAACGGCTGATGAACACCCTGGCCGAACAGCTCGCCCGGGTTTTCGCCCAGGTCGACGACAGCCTGTTCGAGTGCGCGGAAAAGGCCGAGAACAATCAGCTGCAGAACCTGTTCTTCGACAATATGCGCGAGATCCGCAAACAGCGCCCGCAGCTCGAACGCAGCTACCACCAGACCCTCGCCCGCACCCTCAACGACTTTCTCGAAGGCCGCCTGCAGCCCATCCCCCGCGCCCAGCCGCTGGATGCCGAGCAGATGATGCTGGTACAGAACGAAGACTACGAGGAAAGCCTGCAGATTACCCAGATGGTCAGCCGGGTCAAGGCACGCTGCGCCCAGCCCCTGTTCACCCTGGAGCAGCGCCTGGCCCTGCTCAACCAGGGGCAAAAGCTGGCCGAAGACAGCAACCCCTTCGGCCCCCTGGCCATTGCCCAAGCCTGGCGCCACAGCCTGGCGCCCATGCCCTTCCCGCTGCGGATCAAGATCATCCTCTACGAGCTGTTCGACCGTTTTGTCATGCACAGCCTGGATGAACTCTATATCGGCCTGAACCAGCAGCTGATCGATGCCGGCATCCTGCCCAACCTGAAATATCGGGTACAGCGCAGCGCCAGCCCAGCCCGGCCAAGCAGCGCCGAAGCCGCACCGCCCACCAGCGAGCCGCCCGTGCCTGTAGCGACTGCCCCCGTCACGGCCCAGGGCCCGAGCCCGACCGTACAACTCGATGGCCCACCACCCAGCGACCCCGCGCAGCTGCTCGGCAGCCTGGCCGCCCTGCTCAGCGAGCACCGGCAAAGCGCTCCGGACGCCCTACTGCCGGGCAACCGGCGCAGCATGGCCAGCTTCAACCCCAGCGGCGCCACCCAGCGCTACAGAGCCAACGAAGTGCTCGACGCCCTCGACCGCCTGCAGCAGCAATCGGCCCGGGACCTGGCCCAACGCCTGCAACGGCCGCAACAGGTGGACAACCTCAAGGCCGATCTGCAGCAACAGCTTGAGGGCCACAGCCCCCAGCCCGGCCAGCACAAGCTGAGCGAGCAGGATGCCGACGTGATCGACCTGGTCGGCATGCTGTTCGACTTTATCCTCGACGACGACAACCTCCCACACAGCTGCAAGACCATCCTGTCCCACCTGCATACGCCCTACCTGAAGGTCGCGCTGCAGGACAAGGCCCTGTTCACCCAGCATCAGCACCCTGCCCGTCGCCTGCTCAATGCCATGGCCCAGGCCGGCGTGCTCTACGGCGGCGAAGGTGACGAGCGCGGCCTGCTGGATAAACTGCACTGGCTGGTGGAGCGGGTCATCCACGACTTTACCGGCGACCTGCAACTGTTCGAGCGCCTGCTGGAGGAGCTCAACAGCTTTGTCGCCACCCTGAGGCACAAGGTCGAACTGCGCGAACGCCGGGCCGTCGAGGCCGCCAAGGGCCGTGACAAACTTCTAGGGGCCCGCCAACGCGCCGCCGAGGTGATCGAGCAGTGCCTGCAGGGCCGCCAGCCGCCCGAGATCATTCGCAACTTTCTGCAGCTGACCTGGACCGATGTGCTGGTGTTTGTACTGCTGCGCCAGGGCGAGCAGCACCCGCAATGGCAGCGCACCTGCGAAGTGGCCGAGCAACTGGCCTGGAGCGGCACACCCCTGGACAGCGCCGGGCAGAAGCGCCTGCAGACGCTGCGCGTGGCCCTGCTGGAAGACCTGCGCAAGGGCCTGCAACTGCTCGGCGGCTACCACGAGGACGGCATTCGCCGCCTGCTGCAGGACCTGGTGGCCTGCCAACATGCCGTCCAGGCCAAACAACCGCAACTGGCCGCCAAACTCACCCCCAACCTGGCAGAAAGCCCCCTGGGCGCGATGCTTGGCGAGGATGCCTACCTGCTCCAGCCCAGCCAGAGCCCGGGCCTCTCGGCCCGCGCCCAGCAGCTAAGCGAGGAACTGCAGCACATCGAGTTCGGCACCTGGTTCGAATTCAGCGAAAACGGCGCCTCGCGCACGCTCAAGCTGTCCTGGTTCAGCCCCACCACCCACAACTACATGTTTGTCGACCACAGCGGTCAGCGGGTCGCGGTCAAGGCCCTGCAGCAACTGGCCAGGGAAATGGAACAGGGCCAGGCCCGCATCCTGGCCGAGGAACGCAACGCGCCGCTGGTAGACCGGGCGCTGCACGCCATTTACCGGGTGCTGCAGCGCTTTACCGGGCGCAGCCCGGAACGCCATAAGGAAACCCCATGAGCGATGAGCGTCGCCTGCACGACAGGCACAGCACCGACCTGGCCCTCGAAGTCTTCGAGCTGCATAGCCACAGGCGTCTGGGCCGGGTGGTCGACCTGTCGGCGGACGGTTTTATGCTGTTCAGCGATACGCTCCTGGCCGCCGACGAGCTGGTCGAATGCCGCCTGGTCAGCGAGCAGGTGATAGAGGGGGTGGGGGAAATCCAGCTGGTGGCCGACTGCCTGTGGAGCCGCCCGGGAGCCGACCAGCAACACTGCTGGGCCGGCTTTCATATCATCGACCTGGCCGAGGATCAGGCTGCAGCCCTGGAGATTCTGCTGCAGCATCTCTAGGGTCTAAACACAAACGCCCCGCTCGGTGGAAACCGAACGGGGCGTTTTATTGCGCAGAGATTTAAACGAACACGATCTCCTCGCCATCCACCTTAGCATGCACCACCGCCCCCGGGGCGAAGCTGCCGGCGAGAATCTGCTGGGCCAGGGGATTCTCGATCCAGCGCTGGATGGCGCGCTTGAGGGGCCGCGCGCCATACACCGGGTCGTAGCCCACTGCCACCAGCTTGTCCAATGCCTCCGGGGTCAGTTCCAGGCTCAGCTCGCGTTCGGCCAGGCGTCCGCGCAGGCGCTGCAGCTGGATCTCGGCGATACCGGCAATCTGCTCGCGGCCCAGCGGCTCGAACACCACCACCTCGTCGATCCGGTTGATGAACTCGGGGCGGAAGTGGCTGCTTACCGCGTCCATCACCGCCGCGCGCTGCGCTTCCTTGTCGCCGACCAGCTCCTGGATCTGCGCCGAGCCGAGGTTGGAGGTCATGACGATCACGGTGTTCTTGAAGTCCACGGTACGGCCATGGCTGTCGGTCAGGCGACCGTCCTCCAGTACCTGCAGCAGCACGTTGAAGACATCCGGGTGGGCTTTCTCCACCTCGTCCATCAGCACCACCGAGTAGGGTTTGCGGCGCACCGCCTCGGTCAGGTAACCGCCCTCCTCGTAGCCCACATAACCGGGCGGCGCGCCGATCAGCCGCGCGACGCTGTGCTTCTCCATGAATTCCGACATGTCGATGCGCACCAGCGCCTCTTCGGTGTCGAATAGGAACTCGGCCAGGGCCTTGCACAGCTCGGTCTTGCCCACCCCGGTGGGGCCGAGGAAGAGGAAGGAGCCGCTGGGCCGGTTGGGATCGGCGAGCCCGGCGCGGGAGCGACGCACGGCGTTGGCCACGGCCACCACCGCCTCGTGCTGGCCGATCACCCGCTGATGCAGCAGGCCTTCCATCTTCAGCAGCTTGTCGCGCTCGCCTTCGAGCATCTTGCTCACCGGAATGCCGGTCCACTTGGACACTACCTCGGCGATTTCCTCATCGGTCACCTTGTTGCGCAGCAGCTGGTTCTCGCTCTTGCCGTGCTGGTCGACCATCTGCAGGCTGCGTTCCAGGTCGGGAATGATGCCGTACTGCAGCTCGGCCATGCGCTGAAGATCGGACTTGCGCCGGGCCGCTTCGAGGTCGGCCTTGGCCTGCTCGATCTTCTGCTGGATCTGCGCCGAGCCCTGTACCTCGGCCTTCTCCGACTTCCAGATTTCTTCCAGGTCGGCGTATTCCTTCTCCAGCTTGGCGATATCCTCCTTGAGTTTTTCCAGACGTTTGAGCGCCGCGTCGTCGTCTTCCTTCTTCAACGCCTCGCGTTCGATCTTCAGCTGGATCAGGCGCCGCTCCAGGCGATCCAGGGCCTCGGGCTTGGAGTCGATCTCCATGCGGATGCGACTGGCGGCCTCGTCGATCAGGTCGATGGCCTTGTCCGGCAACTGGCGATCGGTGATATAGCGGTGGCTCAGTTTCGCCGCGGCGATGATTGCGCCGTCGGTGATGGTCACCCCGTGGTGCACCTCGTAACGTTCTTTCAAACCACGAAGGATGGCGATGGTGTCTTCCTCGGAAGGCTCGTCCACCAGCACCTTCTGGAAGCGCCGCTCCAGCGCAGCGTCCTTCTCGATGTACTGGCGGTATTCGTCCAGGGTGGTGGCGCCCACGCAGTGCAGCTCACCCCGGGCCAGGGCCGGCTTGAGCATATTGCCGGCATCCATGGCGCCCTCGCCCTTGCCGGCGCCGACCATGGTGTGCAGCTCGTCGATAAACAGGATGATGCGCCCTTCCTGCTTGGACAGCTCATTGAGCAGGGACTTGAGGCGCTCCTCGAACTCGCCACGGAACTTGGCGCCGGCGATCAATGCGCCCATGTCCAGGGCCAGCAGGCGCTTGTCCTTGAGACCATCGGGCACTTCGCCGTTGACGATGCGCTGGGCCAGGCCCTCGGCAATGGCGGTCTTGCCCACCCCGGGTTCGCCGATCAGCACCGGGTTGTTCTTGGTGCGCCGCTGCAGCACCTGAATGGTGCGACGGATCTCGTCGTCGCGGCCAATCACCGGGTCCAGCTTGCCGTCTTCGGCACGTTTGGTCAGGTCGACACAGTACTTGTCCAAGGCCTGGCGCGACTCCTCGACATTGGGATCATTCACCGCCTGACCGCCGCGCAGGTTGGTCACGGCATTTTCCAGGGCCTTCTTGCTCACGCCCTGGCCGAGCAGCAGCTTGCCCAGGCGAGTGTTGTCATCCAGGGCCGCCAGCAACACCAGCTCGCTGGAGATAAATTGATCCCCCTTCTGCTGGGCCAGCCGATCGGCCTGGTTGAGCAGGCGCGCCAGATCCTGGGACAGGTTGATGTCACCGGTGGGGTTCTGCAGCTTGCCCAGCTGGTCGAGCTCGCGGGTCAGGGCCTGGCGCAGGCTGGCCACATCAAAGCCCACCTGCATCAGCAGGGGCTTGATCGAGCCACCTTGCTGATCCAGCAGGGCCTGCATCAGGTGCAAGGGTTCGATGGCGGCATGATCCATGCCCACGGCCAGGGACTGGGCATCGGACAGGGCCAGTTGCAACTTGCTGGTTAAACGATCGATTCGCATAAAGCGTCATCCCTCTAGGTAAGTGCAGGCCGGCACGCTGAATCGCACCTGATACAGAAAGCCTGCGAGATGAAGAGTAGATGAGGACGATTGTGCGGGTTTCAAGGCGCGCGATCTTGACCTGGGTCATACCGCGCCCGCGCCACCTGGCCGCCCCGGCTATCAGCCTGCCAGCCAGATCAAGCTGGCAAAGCGCCCGGTCTGCGCCGTCCGCCGGTAGGAATAGAAGCGCGCATCGCTGTAGGTGCACAGGCCGCCGCCATATACGGCGCGAACGCCGCGGGCAGCCAGACGGATGCGCGCCAGCTGATAGAGGTCGGCCAGGTACTTGCCGGGATTGGCACTGGGACGGAAGGCCTCCAGCGCCTCGGCATGCTGGCTGACAAAGGCGGCATGAACCTCGGGACCCACCTCGAAATGCGCAGGACCGATGGCCGGCCCGAGCCATACCAACACGTCCTCGGGCGGCACGGCCATGGCAGTCAATGTGGCTTCCAGCATGCCAGCGGCCAGGCCGCGCCAGCCGGCATGGGCAGCGGCCACGCGAGTGCCGGCGCGATCACAGAACAGCACGGGTAGGCAGTCGGCGGTCATCACGCTGCAGGCCAGGTTGAGCCTGGCCGTCCAGCTGGCATCGGCCTGCGCCACCCGGGTCGGGTCGGCCTCGGCCACGGCAATGCCATGCACCTGCTCCAGCCAGGCAGTCTTGCAACCCAGCTGGCTGAGCAGACGCTGACGGTTCTTGGCCACGGCCGCGGGGTCATCGCCCACATGCTCGGCCAGGTTGAAGCTGTCGTAGGGCGCCTGGCTGACGCCGCCGCTGCGGGTGGTGATGCAGGTTTTGACCCGCGCCGGCGTCGGCCAGTCGGCGACCATCCAGTTGTGCGCCCGGTTGCTCACCCGATAAAGGCCTCGCGATCCTGGCGCAGCAGGGTCAGCAGCCAGACGAAGTCATCCGGCAGCGGCGACTCCCACTTCATACGCTGCCCGGTCAGTGGGTGATCCAGTTCCAGAAAGCGCGCATGCAGAGCCTGGCGCGGAAACTCCTTGACCGCCTGCACCATGCCCGGGCTGGCAGCCGGCGGAATACGGAAGCGCCCGCCATAGACGGGGTCGCCCACCAGGGGGAAGCCGATATGACTCATGTGCACGCGAATCTGGTGGGTACGCCCGGTTTCCAGCTTGACCCGGGCATGGGTGTGCGAGCGGAAGCGCTCCAGCACCCGGTAATGGCTGACGGCCGGCTTGCCGCCGTCGGTCACCGCCATGCGCTGGCGCTGCGACGAGCTGCGGCCAATGGGCGCGTTGATCTTGCCCCCGGAGGTAATCACGCCGATCACGATGCACTCATAGATGCGGCTGACGCTGCGTTTCTGCAGCTGATCGACCAGGCGGGTCTGCGCCTCGATGGTCTTGGCCACCACCATCAATCCGGTGGTGTCCTTGTCCAGACGGTGCACGATACCGGCCCGGGGCACGTTGATGATGTCCGGCACGTGGTGCAGCAGGGCATTGAGCAGGGTGCCGTCGGCATGCCCGGCGGCCGGATGCACCACCAGGCCGGCGGGTTTGTCGATGACCAGGATCTGCTCGTCCTCGTAGAGGATATTCAGCTCGATATCCTGGGCCACCCATTCGCCCTGGGCCTCCTGCTCGGCACTCAGGGCCAATATGGAACCGCCATGGACGATATCCCGCGGGCGCAACACGGCGCCGTCCACGGTCAGACGGCCCTCCTTGATCCAGGCAGACAGGCGCGAGCGCGAATGCTCGGCGAACAGCTGGGCGGCCACTTGGTCGAGGCGCTGCCCCCCAAGATCAAAGGGCACCTCGGCGTTCAGTTCAACGATCTGCTTATTAATAGAGGACATGTTCGGCAACGGCGGGGCCCAGGCTTTGGTTTCGGCCACAGGCTTGTGGTTAAATACGGCGTCTTTGCCCCGGGGGGTTCCAGGGGCGCTCATCATAACAGGACGGCTTTGCTCAAGACAGCCGCCGTCACAGGGACGCAAGCCGCCATGCAAGTGAGACACCTGCTGCTGATCGCAATCCTCGCCTTCACCACCGCCTGCTCTTCCAAGCATGTGGTCGACGAAAACCTGAGCGAGACCGAGCTCTACCAGCAGGCCCAGGCCGACCTGGACAGCCGCAACTATGGCAGCGCCATCGCCAAGCTCAAGGCCCTGGAGTCGCGCTACCCCTTCGGCCGCTTCGCCGAACAGGCCCAGCTGGAACTGATCTACGCCTATTACAAGAACGTCGAGCCGGAAGCCGCCAAGTCCTCGGCCGAGCGCTTTATCCGCCTGCACCCGCAGCATCCCAGTGTGGACTACGCCTACTACCTCAAGGGCCTGGCCTCCTTCGACCAGGACCGCGGTCTGATCGCCCGCTTCCTGCCGCTGGACATGACCAAGCGTGACCCCGGTGCCGCCCGCGACTCCTACAACGAGTTCGCCCAGCTCACCAGCCGCTTCCCCAACAGCCGCTACGCCCCGGATGCCAAGCAGCGCATGATCTACCTGCGCAACCTGCTGGCCGCCTACGAGGTGCATGTGGGCCATTACTACCTGACCCGCAACGCCTATGTCGCCGCCGCCAACCGCGGCCGCTACGTGGTGGAAAACTTCCAAGAAACCCCGGCCGTGGGCGATGGCCTGGCGATCATGGTCGAGGCCTACCAGCGCCTGACCCTGGACGATCTGGCTGCCACCAGCCTGGAAACCCTCAAGCTCAACTACCCGGATCACCCGAGCCTGGCCAGCGGCCAGTTCGTCCCCCGCGAGCGTGGCGATGAGGAGCGTTCCTGGCTGGCCAAGGCCACCCTGGGCCTGATCGAGACCGACACTCCCCTGCCGCCGGGCGAAACCCGCGCCAGCCAGGACGTGATCCGCCAGTACGAAGATGCCGAACAGCAGATCCCTCGCGAACTGATGGGCGACGCACCGCAAGCCAAGAAGCGTTCCTGGTTCAGCTACCTGACCTTCGGTCTGTTCGACTGACAGCCCTGGAGCAATAAAAATGCCGCGCACTGCGCGGCATTTTTTATGGTTCTACGTAGAGTCTGGGGGGATTGCCGACTGACACCGGACGGGCAATCAAGTCTGTGCTGCTGATAACTGGGCACTATCCATTACCGCGCCATCAGCCCCTACAACTCGGCAATGGATAGTGCCACGCCATTGGCAGCACGTACTCGCAGCACCAGCGCCCGGCCCTAACCCTGCGGCCACCCCTCCGGCACGCGTACACAGACCCGATCTCGCCCCTCATGCTTGGCCTGATAGAGCGCCGCATCGGCACGCTGCAGCAGGGCATCCAGGGTATCGCCCGGCACCAGCTCCGCCACCCCGGCACTCAGGGTCTGCGGCCGGCCGCTGGCAAAGGGCTGCTGCCTGGCCCGGGCGCAGATACGCTCGGCAAAGGCGCGGGCCTGCTGCAGATCGGTTTCCGGACAGAGCAGCAGAAACTCCTCACCGCCCCAGCGCCCCAGACCGTCACTGCCGCGAGCGCATGCCTTGAGCAGCTCGCTGAACTCACGCAGCACCTGATCGCCGACCTGATGCCCCAGGTCATCGTTGACCCGTTTGAAATGGTCGATATCCAGCATGATCAGCGACAGCGGCCGGCCATAGCGCTGGGCCTGCTCATGGGCAATGGCGAAGCGGCTGTCCAGGGCGGCCCGGTTGGCCAGGCCGGTGAGGCTGTCGGTTTGCGATTTGATCTGCAGCTGCTGATTGAGGCGACGCAGCTTGGCAATCCAGAACAGACTGGTCAGCAGGATGATCAGAAAGACCGCCGCCAGCTGGCCGATCAGGCGGTAGTCGACGGGGGCCTCGACCCGAATCGACACATGGCGATTGGCGATCTCATTCAGCTCGGCCGGGGCGATGCTGGCGATACCCAGGTTGAGCAGATCGCGCAGCGGCTCATGGCCCTTGAGCACGCCAACCCGAAAGGCATTCTCGTAGCCCGGCACCTGGCCGGCGATCTTCAGGTTGAACCAGCCCTCCTTCTTGATGGTATAGGCCGCCACGGTCAAAGAGCGCATGGTCAGATCGGCCTTGCGCTCGTTGACCAGCGCCAGGGCCTGGGCCTCGTTGTCCGTGGTGATAATGCGCAGGTTGGGAAAGTCGCGACGGGTACGCTCCTCGATGGAGGTGCCCGACGGCAGGGCCAGGCTCTTGCCAGCCAGGGCGGCCGGGTCCAGGACGAAGGGATGCTCCTCGCGGGCGATCAGCACATTGACGTCGGTAAACAACGGCTCGGTAAAGATCAGCCAGGCCTCCCGCTCCGGGGTCTGGTTGAGAAAACTGAGCAGCTGACACTGCCCGGCGCGGGAAGCGGCCAGGCTGTCATCCCAGTGCGCGGTGGGCACCAGCTGCAACTGCAGGCCCACCCGCTCGGCCACCAGGCGCAGCAGATCGGCGGCAATGCCCTCATGCTCCCCCCGGGCATTGATCACCTCGAAAGGCACCCAGTCCGGGTCAACGCACAGGGTAGCCAGCGGGTTGGCGGCCAGATAGGCCTGCTGCTCGTCATTGAGGACAACGGCGGCCTGGCCGAGCGCGGGGCCCGCCAGCAGCAATAGACTGAACAATACGCGAAACACCGATACCCCCATCTCTGCAGGCGGACTGCCATGCCGCCAAGGTGACAGCGGCTCACAGGCTATACCAGCGCAAGCATCAGTAACAGCAGGCCCTGCGCATGCAGCTGTTGCCGGGAGCGGAGCAGGTTGCGGGCTTTACACAGGTTTTACCTTGCCTGATGCAATCTCCACCAACGGGGCATGGTCGAACGAAGTAACCGGAACACCCGGTGCCAATAGAGGAGAATCGACCATGACCTTGCGTATCCCCCTGATCACTGGCCTGGTGGCCAGCCTGGCGCTGCTGGGGTTGCAATCGGCCCAGGCACACAACCGCGACGCCGTGATTGCCGGCGCAGTGGTGGGCGCGGTGGTGGGCGGCGTTGTCGCCAGCCAGCACTATGACCGCCCCAAACACTACTATGCCCCCGCCCCGGTCTATCACCAGCCGCCTGCGGTGGTCTACTACCCGGCCCGGCCGGTGTACTACCATCCGGCCCCGGTGTACTACCAGGTCAAGCCTTACAAGCACCGCCACTGGCACAAGAAACACCCGCATTATCGCGGCCACTACGGCCATCGCCGCTAGCCTACCCCACCGCTCACGGCACATCCGCTGAGCGGCGGGGCGGCGGGGCCGGCTAGCCCTGCAGGAAGCGCAGGGTATCGGCGGCGCTCTGCTCGGGAATTTCCTCCATGGGAATATGCCCGACACCCGGATAGGTCTTGACCTGAATCCCCGGCAAATCACGCTGCCAGAGCGGCACATGCTGCGGCGAGATCCAGCGGTCACCCTCGCCCCAGAGCAGCAGGGTCGGCGCCTTGATCTGCGCCACCCGCGCCGGCGTGCCCTGCAGCTCCAGCTTGTTGACCTGCAGCAGGACACGGAAGATGTCCATCATCGCCCGCCGGTTGCCCGGCCGGCGACTCAGGTCATAGTAGCGATCCACCACACCCGGTTTGATCCGCGACGGCTCGGCGTAGACCTCCCTGATACCCTGGGCGATCAGGGCCCGGGGCATCCACAGGGGCATCAGCCGCGTCGCCCCCGGCAAGGCCGCCGCGGCGATCATCCAGGGTACCTTGGCCATGGGGTAGCCCGCCGGGTCGATCAGCACCAGCTTGCTCACCCGCGCCGGCGCCGCCAGGGCGAAATTCCAGGCGATATAGCCCCCCAGGGAGTTCCCCACCAGCACGGCCTGCTGCACCTGCAGGTAGTCGAGCAGCAGGCCCAGCACCTTGATCATGCGCTCGGCGGAGTACTGGCCATCGCGGGCCGGCCCGGTCAGCCCGAAGCCCGGCACATCGAAACGGATAATCCGATAGTCCCTGGCAAAAGCCGGCATCCAGTCATCCCAGGTATGCAGCGAGGCGACCACGCCATGAATCAGTACCAGGGCCGGCTTGTCGCGGCTGCCTTCATCGCGGTAATGCAGGTTGAAGCCATCCAGCTCGATATAGCGAGAGCCGGCGGCGGCGTTGCCATAACGGGCCTTGAGTCGCTCCAGGGGCAAGGCGCCAAAACCCAGGCCGGCCAGGCCGCTGGACAGTGGAGAGGCAAGGGGAAAACCGGAAGCAGACATGCAGGCACCTCGACGCTGTTGTTATTGGAATAGCTGAACGGCGCCATCAGAGCATGGATAGCCGCGCCCCGCGCCCAACCTAGGTTGAGCGCGGGGCGCGGCACAGCGAGGCGATCAGCAACTGGCTGAGCACCCGCTTGGCCTGCTCGATGTCCTCGCGGCTGGCCGCCCGCCCGAGCAGATCCAGGGAGGCCGCCTCCATGGCCCAGATCAGCGCCCGGTAGGTCAGCGGCTCGTGCTGCTGGCCAGCACCGTGCAGACGCTCGGCCAGCAGCCGCGCCATCTCGCCATGGGCGCGCTGGCGATGGGCGGCCAGGGGCGAGTCGGCGCGCAGGGCTTCCTCCTGCATCAGGCGGATGATCGGCCCCACCGCCAGGTGATAGTCGAAATAACGCGCCACCATGGCGTGCAGCCAGGCTTCGGAACTGCCGGCCAGGTCCTGCATCGCCATAAAGCGCGACAGCAGCAGGGCCACGGCACTCTGGTAGATGCCTTCGAGCACCTGCATCTTGTTCTCGAAATACTTGTAGAAGGTGCGCCGCGACACCTGAGCCGCCGCCAGCAGGTCATTGACCGTGGTTTCGCCCAGCCCCTTGCGGGCAAACACGGCGATGGCTGCCAGCTGAATATGGGTGCGCTGCAGATGCCCCACCAGCGGCCCCTCGCCACCCTGCTCCTGCTGCCGATGCAGGGCGCCGTAGCCACCCAGGTCCTCGAATACCGCCTGCACTGCATCCAGCTCGGTCATCACCACTCCCACTGCGCCCAACCTTGGCGCGGGTGACGCCGCGTCTCGGGCTGATTACTCTAAGGCCTGACCTCACTGCTGGATCCTGCCGTGCGCCTCACGCTAACACGCCGCACCCCGCCAATACTGGCCATCCTTTTGCTGGTCTGCGCCCTGCCCCTGCAGGCCACGGAGCTGTTCTACCTGGGCCAGAAGATCCCGGATATCCATAAGCCCTGGAACAGCGCCGATTACCAGCAGCTGCTGGACGCCCTCGCGGTTATCGACAAAAACCAGGCCAATGCCCTGCCGCGGCGCAGCGGTGAGTTCACCGGACCGATCTACCAGCGCATGGTCAGCGAGGAAAATTTCCGCCCGCAGCTGAATATCTACGCCCCCCTGGAACTCAGGCAGAACGAAGCCCGCGAGGCGCTGTTCCGCCTCAAGGAGCTGATGCGCCTGTATTTCGACTTCAAGGCCGCGCAGCAGCCCTATGGCGCCGAGGCCCTGGGCCTGATGAGCTATTCGCTGCGCCAGCAGGCGGTGCTGTTCAGCCAGACCACCGAATTCTGGATGACCCTGGCCGAGAGCGAACAGCGCAACCCGGTGCGCCTGCAGGGCCTGCATGAAACCAAAGCCGCCGCGGCCATGCTGACCTCCAGCGCCCTGGACTACCTGGGCCTGACCCAGCAATTCGCCCGCAACGAACTGGTGCTGTACAGCGCCGAACTGGGCAAGCAACTGCCGGAGCTGTTTATCCACCTGAGCGGCGAGGTTCGCGAGCAGCTGCTGCAGCGCAGCGCCAAGCTGGCCGAGCAGCATGCCTATGCCGAAGTGCGCAGTAGCCTGGGCGAACTGCTGCCGGTATTGCAGGGCCTGCAGGCCGACATGCAGGCCAAACTGCAGGCCGCCGACCAGGCCAAGCCCAAGGCCAGGCCGCTGGATCTTTCGCTGCCGGGCGAGTGATCCCCAGACCATCCGCCCGCCCAGTAAACCCGGCATAAGCTCTAGCAGGCCGTTGAAAAACTACTTGCGTGGGCAATCCTGCGTTAAAAACGGTCTCACAGCCGAAGGCTGAACGTGCTTTAGCACGGCCCCGGAGGGGTGAGCGAAGCGAATCAAATGCTCATGTACCACTTGTACACTGCGCTTTTTCGACCGTTTTTGCCTTGTATTGCCTGCCTCGCCTACGTTTTTCAACGACCTGCTACCCCAGCAGTCCCAACTCCTTGGCCCGTGCCACCGCCTGGGTACGCCGTTCCACCGCCAGCTTGCTGTTGATATGACGGGCGTGGGTCTTCACCGTGTGCAGGGAAATAAACAGCCGCTCGCTGATTTCCTGGTTCGAGCAACCCTGGGCGATCAGTTGCAGCACGGCCAGCTCTCGCCCGCTCAAGGCTTCAATCACCCCGGCGGCCGGCTCCGCCAACAGCGGGCCGGGCACCCCAGGCGCCGGCAACTCGGCCAGCAGGGCCCGGCGCAGCGGCGTATCGGCGATCAGCTGCAGCTGCTCACGCAGCCACTGGCCATGCTCGCGCAACAGCTCATGGAAAGGCAGCAAGCCACCGCCCGAGGAAGCCTCCAACGCCTGTCTCAGATACTGCCGCGCCGCCTGCTCGGTGCCCGCCTCCAGGGCCAGAGTGGTCAGCTGGGCCAGGGCCATGGCCTGCAGCAATTGTCCACCGGTGCCACGGGCACGCTCGATCAGGGCCAGCAGGCGCTGCTCGGCTTCGGCGGGCTGGTCGCGCTGGCGCTCCAGACGGGCCCGCTGCAGGTCGATATGCCAGGGCAGGTAAGGATGGAACTCCGGTGCGGCGGCGGCCTTTTCACCGCTATAGGTCTGCGCCAGACGGCTCAGCCAGATACCCGCCAGATCCGTCTGCCCCTGCAACAGCCAGAGCTCGCACTTACACAGGGTGACCATGGCCAGGTAGTAGATCGGCGGAATATCCCAGATATGCATCAAGCGTTCGGCCTCGGCCAGATGGGCGTGGGCCGCGGACAGGTCGCCGGCCCGGCCATCCATATTGGCCAGCACGCAATGCCCGATCAGCAGGCTGATATCACGGCAGGCACGGGCCTCGGCGATACCCGCCTGCAGTCGCGAGCGGGCCTTTTGCGGCTGCAAACGCAGGCTGAAAATAAAGCCTTCATACAGCATCAGACGGGCGCGCACCGCATAGTGACGCTGGCCAGACAGGCCATTGAGCCGCGACAAGCCGCGCTGCACCTCATCCTGGGCGCGCAGCACCTCGCCTCGCGCCTGCAGTACCCGGGCCCGGTCGTAATGGGCCAGGGCCTCGAACAGTGGATTGCCGACCCGCTGGGAGGAGTCCAGCGCCTCGCGGTTGAGGGTTCGTGCCCGCCACAGATCGCCCTGAACGATGGCCAGGTTGGCCAGGCTGGACAGGCACATCAGGCGCTGGCCATAGCGCTCCTCCGGCAGACAGCCCAGAGCCTCGCTGCAATGCTGCTGGGCGCGGGCGGTTTCGCCACGTCCCCGGGCAATCACCCCGCTCAGGGCCAGCCACTGGGCCAGCAGCCCCTGCTGCTCCGCCGCGTTGCCCGCCGGCAGAAAGCGCTGCAGATGGGCGAGCAGTTCTTCCGCCGCATCCAGCTGGCAGGCCAGCGCCAGGGCCCAGCCATACAGCAGAATCAGGCGCGGCGTGCTGGCCAGCAGGCTGTCGGGCAGGTGCATCTTCCAGCGCAGCAGGGTGGCCACGTTCTGCTCGGCCAGTAGCTGCTCCTCGGACAGGCTCTGCACCAGGTTGGCCGCCACGTCTGGCTGCCCGGCACGCAGAGCCTGCTCGATGGCCTCGTCCAGCAGGCCCTGGGCGCTGAACCAGCGACAGGCGCGCAGGTGCAGGCTGGAGGCCGCCTGGGTCAGACCGGCGCTGGGGCGGCTGCGCAGCAGATCGGAAAACAGGTGGTGATAACGGAACCACTTGCCCTGCTCGTCCAAAGGCACCAGAAACACCTGGTGAGCCTGCAGATGCTGAAGGATGGCCGCGCTGTCATAACTGTCGCGCAGGGCGTCACACAGCTCGGCGCAAAAGCGTTCCTGGCTGGCGGTTTCGAACAGAAAGGCCTGCACTTCGGCCGGCTGACGCTCGATCACTTCCTCCAGCAGATAATCGCGAATCAGGCCCTCGCCGCCATGGGGCATGGGCAGCAATCCTTCCCCCTCCTGGGCCTCCTGGGCGGTCAATGACCACAGGCGCAACCCGGCGACCCAGCCCTCGCTGCGCTGCAACAGCGTGCGCAACGCCTCCTCATCGAGGCGCGCCCCCTGACGGGCGAGCAGCTCGGCACTTTCCGCATCGCTCAGGCGCAGGTCCTGTTCATGCAGCTCCAGCAACTGCCGCGACAGGCGCAAGCGCGCCAGGTGCCAGTCAGGACGCTGACGGCTGGTGACCAGCAGCAACAGCCCAGGCGGCAGGTGGTTGAGGAAGAACTGCAGGCAACGATCGAGCACACTGCCCTGAGCCAGGTGATAGTCGTCCACCACCACCAACACAGGCTGCTCGGGATCCAGGCGCCGTGCCAGCTCATCGAGCAGGCCATCGAGCCACTCCTCGAAGGCGAAGGGCTGATGGCGCTGGCGCAAGCGCAGCAAGCCCATGGCGTCGGCGCCCAGCTGCGGGAAAAACTGCTGCAGGCCGCTCAACAGACGCTCCAGAAAGCGCCCCGGATCACTGTCACGCTCACTCAGCCCCAGCCACAGGCTCTGCCACTGGGGCGGCAGGGCTTCGCAGAACTCGATGGCCAGGGAACTCTTGCCAAAGCCCGCCGGCGCGCTGATCAACAACAGCCGCCCGGCCAGGCCGGCCAGCAGACGTTCGCAGAGATGGGGACGAGGCACATGGCCGGCAGGCAAGGGGGGACGGAAAAAGTGTCCGCCCACCGCAACGGATGAAGAAACCACGCCAGGCATGCGAAACAGATCAGTCATCAAGCGGATTCTTGTAGTCGACAGGCAGGGGCACTACCAATGCCTAGCAGCCTAGCGCCTTGCAGGGTGCATTTGAAGCCCCGCCAACCAGACATTGGCAGCCAACTGCGCCAGCCCGGCCCCGACGCAGCAGACGAGAACGGCTGCAAAGCCAGAAACGACGACGCGTCCAGGCTACCGGCCCTGGCTGATGGGCGGCTTTATCCACTCGTCCCGCTTATCGACAGCGCTGGAGGGACTTGCTGTCAGGGCTCAAGAAGGCCTTTGCAGGTAACGCCAGTAACACTGCGGTAACACCCGCAATTGACTTCACCTCCCCCCATCAGGACTATAGGCGTCCCGTTGCGCCACACCGGTGCAATTCGAGGCCAATGCAGGCCCATTTGAAGCAGCACAACTGCCGACGGAATGCCTGAGCGAGGACAGTTTTCATGCCTGAAGTAACCCTGACCACCCTGCAAAGCCTCAAGCACAGCGGCGAGAAGATCGCCATGCTGACCTGCTACGACGCCACCTTCGCCCAGGCGGCCTGCCAGGCCGGCGTCGATGTGCTGCTGGTGGGGGACTCCCTGGGTATGGTCCTGCAGGGCCATGACAGCACCCTGCCGGTCAGCGTCAGCGACATGGCCTACCATGTGGCCTGCGTCAAACGCGGCAACCAGGGCGCGCTGATTCTCGCCGACCTGCCCTTTATGGCCTATGCCACCCACGAGCAGGCCCTGACCAACAGCGCCGCCCTGATGCAGGCCGGCGCCCATATGGTCAAGCTGGAAGGCGCTGCCTGGCTGGCCGAGCCGATTCGCCTGCTGGCCGAGCGCGGTGTGCCGGTCTGCGCCCACCTGGGCCTGACACCCCAGGCCGTCAATATTCTCGGCGGCTACAAGGTCCAGGGCCGCCAGGAAGCCCAGGCGCGGCAAATGCGCGCCGACGCCATGGCGCTGGAGCAGGCCGGGGCGGCCATGCTGCTGCTCGAATGCGTGCCCAGCGAACTGGCTGCCGAGATCAGCCAGGCGGTGAAGATCCCGGTGATCGGCATCGGTGCCGGCAACGCCACCGACGGTCAGGTGCTGGTGCTGCACGACATGCTCGGCCTGTCCCTGAGCGGCCGCACGCCCAAGTTCGTGAAGAACTTTATGGCCGGGCAGAGCAGCATTGGCGGTGCCATCAGCGCTTATGTCAAAGCGGTCAAGGAGCAGAGTTTCCCCGCCGCCGAACACGGATTTTCTGCATGAACACAGTCAAGACCGTGCGCGAATTGCGCGCCGCCGTGAGCCAGGCGCGCAAGGAAGGCAAGCAGATCGCCTTCGTGCCGACCATGGGCAACCTGCATGCCGGCCACGCCGCGCTGGTGGAAAAGGCCGCCCAGCGCGCCGACTTCGTGGTCGCCAGCATCTTCGTCAACCCGCTGCAGTTCGGTCCCAGCGAAGACCTGGACAAGTACCCGCGCACCCTCGCCGCCGACCAGGAAAAACTCCTGGCCGCCGGCTGCAACCTGCTGTTCCACCCGGATGTCGCAGAGATGTACCCCCACGGCATGCAGGGCCAGACGCGGGTCAGCGTACCCGGGGTTTCCGAGGGCCTGTGCGGTGCCAGCCGACCGGGGCACTTCGAAGGCGTGGCCACGGTGGTGAGCAAGCTGTTCAACATGGTGCAGCCGGATCTGGCGATCTTCGGCCAGAAGGACTTCCAGCAACTGGCGGTGATCCGCACCCTGGTGCGCGACCTCAATATGCCGATCCAGATCATCGGCGAGCCCACGGTACGCGCCGACGACGGCCTGGCCCTGTCCTCGCGCAATGGCTACCTGGATGCCGAGCAGCGCGCCATTGCCCCCCTGCTCTATCGTCAGCTGCAAGACATGGCCAGCGCCATTCAGGCCGGTGCCCGCAACTTTGCCGAGCTGATCGAGCGGGCTCAGGAGCAGCAACGCCAGGCCGGTTTTAAACCGGACTACCTGGAAATCCGCGAAGCCACCAGCCTGCGCCCGGCAACCGCAGAGGATCGCCAGCTGGTGATTCTGCTGGCAGCCGTGCTCGGCAGCACCCGCCTGATCGACAATCTGGCCTTCGACCTGGCGCCCTGACCCGCACCCGCTTGCCTGCCCCCCGCTGCCGCCAGTTACACTCAAGGCCCGGACAACCCGGGCTTTGTGCTTTTCGCCGGCCCAGAACAAGGAATTCCCTGCATGGCCTACTACCAGCAACCGCACGCCGTCACCCAACTGCCCGCCTGGCAGGCCCTGCGCCAACACCGCGAGCAGATGCAGGACTTCAGCATGCGCGACGCCTTCGCCCGGGATGCGCAGCGCTTTGCGCGCTTCTCCCTGAGCCATAGCGGCCTGTTGCTGGATTACTCGAAGAACCTGATCAATGACACCACCCTGCAGCTGCTGGTGCAGCTGGCCGAACAGGCGCAGCTAAGCGAGTCGATCCAGGCGCTGTTCAAGGGCGAGCGGGTCAATGCCTCGGAAGGCCGCGCCGCCCTGCATACGGCCCTGCGCAGCCCCGTTGGCCGGCGCCTGGAGCTGGACGGTGTGGACCTGATCCCCGAAGTGCATCGGGTGCTGGGGCAGATGACCGAACTGGTCAGCCGTATCCACAGTGGCCTGTGGCGCGGCTACAGCGACAAGCCCATCACCGAGGTGGTGAATATCGGTATCGGCGGCTCCTTCCTGGGCCCGCAGCTGGTGTCCGAGGCACTGCGCCCCTTTACCCAGCGCGGCGTGCGCTGCCATTACCTGGCCAATATCGACGGCAGCGAGTTCCGCGAACTGACCGCCCGCCTCAACCCGGAAAGCACCCTGTTTATCGTTTCCTCGAAATCCTTCGGCACCCTGGAAACCCTGAAGAACGCCCAGGCCGCCCGCGACTGGTACCTGGCCCTGGGCGGCCCGGAAGCCGAGCTGCACAAACACTTTATCGCGGTCACCAGCAACCCGGCGGCGGCCACCACCTTCGGTATCAAGGCCGAGAACATCTTCCCCATGTGGGACTGGGTCGGCGGCCGCTATTCGCTGTGGTCGGCCATCGGCCTGCCCATCGCCCTGGCCATTGGCGTGTCCAACTTCAAGGAGCTGCTGGCCGGGGCCTACGCCATGGACCAGCACTTCACCCAGGCGCCATTGAACGAAAACATGCCGGTACTGATGGCCCTGCTGGGCATCTGGTACGGCAATTTCTGGGAGGCCAGGAGCCAGGCCATCCTGCCCTACGACCATTACCTGCGTAACTTCACCAAACACCTGCAGCAGCTGGACATGGAGTCCAACGGCAAGGGCGTGCGCCAGGACGGCAGCCCGCTGGACTTCACCAGCGGCCCGGTGATCTGGGGCGGCGTCGGCTGCAACGGCCAGCATGCCTACCACCAGCTGCTGCACCAGGGCACCCAGCTGATCCCGGCGGACTTTATCGTGCCGGTCAACAGCTACAACCCCCTGGCCGACCACCACCAGTGGCTGTTCGCCAACTGCCTGTCCCAGGCCCAGGCCCTGATGCAGGGCAAGACCCGCGCGGAAGCCGAACAGGAACTGCGCGACAAGGGCCTGGATGAAGCCGAGGTGCAGCGCCTGGCACCGCACAAGGTGATTCCCGGCAACCGGCCGAGCAATATCCTGGTCATGACCCGGGTCGCGCCCTTCAACTTGGGCGCCCTGGTCGCCCTCTACGAGCACAAGGTGTTCGTGCAGAGCGCCATCTGGGGCATCAACGCCTTCGACCAATGGGGCGTGGAGCTGGGCAAGGAGCTGGGCCAGGGCGTCTACCAGCGCCTCACCGGCCAGTTGGACACCCCCGCCGGCGACGCCTCGACCGAGGGCCTGATCCAGCATTTTCGCGAGCGGCATCGCGGCTGACAGCGCTCAACTGCGGCAGAAGCGCTGACGATACTCATCCGGGGTAACCCCCAGGTGCTGATTGAAGCAGCGCCGCAGGTTGTACAGCGAGGCAAAGCCACACTGCTCAGCCACCCGTTTGAGCGAGCGGGCACCCTGTTCCAGCTGACGACAGGCTGTCTCCAGACGCAATTGCTGCAGATAGTGCCCTGGCGTTATCTGCAATTCCTCGCGGCAGCGGCGATGCAAGGTACGCACCGACAGCGACAGCCCCGCCGCCATCGCCTCGTTATCCAGTCGCTGGTGCAGTCTGGGCTGTAACCATTGCTTCAGGCTTTGCGCCAAACCGCCTGCAGGCCCTGCCTGGGCCAGCAACTCGGCACTGAACTGTCGCTGCCCACCACTGCGCCTGAGTGGCAACACCAGATCCTTGGCCACCGCCAAGGCCACTGCCTGCCCGCAATCCTCTTCGACCAGCGCCAGGCACAGGTCAATCCCGGCGGTCACTCCGGCCGAGCTGTAGCAGTTGCCACCCCGGATAAACAAGGCATCGGCGCACACCTTCACGCCCGTGAAACTGCGTTGCAGCAACTCGACATAGCGCCAATGGGTAACCGCCATACGGCCATCCAGTAGTCCGGCCTGCCCCAGCAGAAAGGCGCCGGTACAAACCGAACAACAGCGCGCCAGCTGCGCGGCGGCCTGACGCAACCAGGCGGCCAGTTGCCCACCTGCCAGCGCCTGCATCACGCCGAAACCACCGGCCACCAGCAGCGTCGCTCTGGCCAACTGCGCAACGGGCGGCAAGGGCTCCGTCAGCAACACCACCCCGGCCGAAGCGCGCACCTCGCCGCCCTGCTGCGAAATCAGGCGCAGACGGTAGCGCGGCGGTAGTCCGGCAGCCGTCAGGCGATCGTTGACCACGGCAAACACCTCCAGCGGCCCGCTGGCATCGAGCAACTGGAAGTTGTCGAAAACCAGCAGCAGGACATCCTGCAGTTCAACGGGGGGGAGCAGCGGAAATTCGCGCATATCAATCATCCTTGGCACCCATGCACAGGCGCCCGAGCGTGCGGAATTGGCAGATATTCACTCAATAATGGCATTACTGCCAAACGCACGCGGGCGACACTAAGGTCTCGACTGGAGACTGCCATGCCTACTCGCCTTCTGCTGCTCAGCCTGTGCCTATGCCTGGCGCTCGACACAGCGCCCGTGCGCGCTGCAACCGCGCCACAGATAACCGACGAGACCATCGCCCCCCATGTTCTGCGCCCAGGCCGCACGCGCCCGGTGATTGCGGTATTGGGTGAAAACCGCATGACCGAACTGATCGACTTCGTGGTGCCCTACGGGATCCTCAAGCGCGCCGATATTGCCGATGTGCTGGCTGTCGCCCCCGAACCGGGCGCCATCAAAATGCTGCCGGCCCTGAGTTTTGCCGCCGATCTCAGCACGGCCGAGTTCGACGCCCGCTACCCGCACGGTGCCGACTACCTGATCGTGGCCGCCACTCACCACGCCGACGATCCGCGCCTGCTCGCCTGGCTTCGCACACAGGCTGAGCAAGGCGCGACCCTGCTGGGAATCTGCGATGGTGTACTCAGCCTGGGGCACGCCGGCCTGCTGCACGGTCGCCGCGCCACCGGCCATTGGTACTCGGCCCGCCAGCGCCGGGCAAAATTCCCCCAGACCCAATGGCTGGAGCAGCGCCGCTATGTGGTCGACGGCACGATTGTCAGCAGTTCGGGGGTCAGCGCCGCCATGCCCGTATCCCTGGCCCTGGTCGAAGCCATTGCCGGGCGCGAACGAGCGCAACAACTGGCCGATGAACTGGGCCTGGCCGACTGGTCGACCCGCCACGATAGCCACGCATTCACCCTGCAACGTGCCGACTACCTGACCCTGGCCGCTAACTGGCTGACGTTCTGGACCCATGAAACGCTGGCCATCCCCGTGCAGACCGGGATCGATGAAATCGCCCTGGCCCTGAGCGCCGATGCCCACGCCCGCACCTACCGCTCGCAGGTACTGAGCATCGCCGCGGCACCGCTGCTAACGCGCAGTGGCCTGCGCCTTATTCCCGACCGTCCATCCAAAGCGCCAGGCATGCACGCCCTCGACCTCCCCAGCGGCCCTGCGAGCCATGCCCTGCAGCAGGCCCTGGCGAACATCGCCAGCCGCCACGGCCATTCGACTGCGCGCCTGGTCGCCCTGCAACTGGAATACCCCAGCCCCTACCTTGCACCGGACTCCCCCCCCTGAGCCACCACGACACTTGAACCAAGCACCCGCTTGGTCCACCCTTGGGAACATCGCGGAACACAACTACAAGGACCCGCCATGTTCGAGATCACCCGCCATCCCGTGCCCGATGCCGTGCGCCAGCGTGCCCACCTGAACAACGACGACTACCTGCGCCTGTACCAGCAATCCATCGAGCAACCGGAGCGCTTCTGGCGCGAGCAGGCCCAAGCCTTCCTGCACTGGTTCAAGCCCTGGGACAGCGTGCAGCAGGGTGATCTGCTCAGCGGTGCGGGCAGCTGGTTCAAGGGTGGCCAGCTCAACGTTGCCTACAACTGCATCGACCGCCACCTGGAAGAACGCGGCGAGCAGATCGCCCTGATCTGGGAAGGCGACAACCCCGCCGAATCCGCCAACATCACCTACAACAAGCTGCACAGCCATGTCTGCCGCCTGGCCAACGTGCTGAAAAGCCGTGGGGTAAAGAAAGGCGACCGGGTGTGCATCTATATGCCGATGATCCCCGAAGCCACCTACGCCATGCTCGCCTGTGCGCGCATTGGTGCGGTGCATTCGGTGGTGTTCGGCGGCTTCTCCCCGGACGCCCTGCGCGACCGCATTCTGGATGCCGACTGCCACACGGTGATCACCGCCGACGAGGGCGTGCGCGGCGGCAAGTACGTGGCGCTCAAGGCCAATGTGGACAAGGCGCTGCAGAGCTGCCCGGCAGTGTCCACAGTGGTGGTGGTGGAACGCACCCAGGGCGAGATCGACTGGGTGGAAGGCCGCGATATCTGGTACCACAAGGCCCTGAGCGAGGTGTCCGGCGACTGCCCGGCCGAACCCATGGATGCCGAGGACCCGCTGTTTATCCTCTACACCTCCGGCTCCACCGGTAAGCCCAAGGGCGTGCTGCACAGCACCGGCGGCTACCTGCTGATGGCGGCCATGACCCACAAGTACGTATTCGACTACCACGAGGGCGATATCTACTGGTGCACTGCCGATGTCGGCTGGGTCACCGGGCACAGCTATATCGTCTACGGCCCCCTGGCCAACGGCGCCACCAGCCTGGTGTTCGAAGGCGTGCCGAACTACCCGGACGCCTCGCGATTCTGGCAGGTGATCGACAAGCATCAGGTGAATATCTTCTACACCGCGCCCACCGCCCTGCGCGCCCTGATGCGTGAAGGCGAAGGCCCGGTCAAAACCACCTCCCGGGCCAGCCTGCGCCTGCTCGGCTCGGTGGGCGAGCCGATCAACCCGGAAGCCTGGGAGTGGTACTTCAATGTGGTCGGCGAGCGCCGCTGCCCCATAGTCGACACCTGGTGGCAGACCGAAACCGGCGCCATCCTGATCACCCCGCTGCCCGGCGCCACCGACCTCAAGCCCGGCTCGGCGACCCGGCCGTTCTTTGGCGTGCAGCCGGTGCTGCTGGATGAACAGGGCAAGGAAATCGACGGCCCCGGGGCCGGTGTGCTGGCGATCAAGGACAGCTGGCCGAGCCAGATCCGCAGCGTCTACGGCGACCACCAGCGGATGATCGACACCTATCTCAAACCCTACCCCGGCTACTACTTCACCGGCGACGGCGCGCGCCGCGACGAGGATGGCTACTACTGGATCACCGGGCGGGTGGACGACGTGATCAACGTCTCCGGCCACCGCATCGGTACCGCCGAGGTGGAAAGCGCCCTGGTGCTGCATGACGCGGTGGCCGAGGCCGCGGTGGTCGGCTACCCCCATGACGTCAAGGGCCAGGGCATCTACGCCTACATCACCCTGATGAAGGGCAGCGAGCCCAGCGAGGCCCTGAGCAAAGAACTGCTGAGCCTGGTCGGCAAGGAAATCGGCAGCTTCGCCAAACCGGAGCTGATCCAGTGGGCCCCGGGCCTGCCCAAGACCCGCTCGGGCAAGATCATGCGGCGTATCCTGCGCAAGATCGCCTGCAACGAGCTGGACAATATGGGCGACACCTCGACCCTGGCCGACCCCAGCGTGGTCGACAGCCTGATCGAGCAGCGGCTTAATCGCTAAGCGGCTGCACGTCGTAGGGCGGGTTAGCCAAGGGCGTAACCCGCCAAGCGATCTCCAGCACACCGCCATCCCGCACAAAAGCAGCACAACCGCCCCGGCGCCCCCCCCTGCATTGCCAGCCCCCATATCGACACTAACACCCAGGCGCTGACCGGCCGGTTCGCAGGCTGGCCGCAGACAAAGCCTCTGTGCCAACATAGCGCCCTTTCGCGGCCCGCCGCGCCCAGATGAGGATCGCTAGATGCAAGACGTCGTCATAGTCGCCGCCACCCGTACCGCCATCGGCAGCTTCCAGGGCTCGCTGGCCAATATCCCGGCACCGGAGCTGGGCGCTGCCGTGATCCGTCGCCTGCTGGAACAAACCAAGCTGGACGGCACCCAGGTCGACGAAGTGATTCTCGGCCAGGTGCTCACCGCAGGCAGCGGGCAGAACCCGGCACGCCAGGCCGCCATCCTCGCCGGCCTGCCCCATGCGGTACCGGCGCTGACCCTGAACAAGGTCTGCGGCTCGGGCCTCAAGGCCCTGCAACTGGGCGCCCAGGCTATTCGCTGTGGCGATGCCGAGGTGATCATTGCCGGCGGTATGGAGAACATGAGCCTGGCCCCCTACGTGATGCCCGGTGCGCGCACCGGCCTGCGCATGGGCCACGCCAAGCTGATCGACAGCATGATCACCGACGGCCTGTGGGATGCCTTCAACGATTACCATATGGGCATCACCGCCGAGAACCTGGTGGACAAGTACGGCATCAGCCGCGAAGCGCAGGACGCCTTTGCCGCGGCCTCGCAGCAAAAGGCCGTGGCCGCCATCGAAGCCGGGCGCTTTGCTGACGAAATCACCCCGATCCTGATTCCCCAGCGCAAGGGCGACCCGATTGCCTTCGCCACCGACGAGCAACCCCGCGCTGGCACCACCGCCGAGGCCCTGGGCAAGCTGAAACCGGCATTCAAGAAGGACGGCAGCGTCACCGCCGGCAACGCCTCCAGCCTTAACGATGGCGCCGCCGCCGTGCTGCTGATGAGCGCCGATAAAGCCAAGGCTCTGGGCCTGCCGGTACTGGCCCGCATCGCCAGCTACGCCAATGCCGGGGTCGATCCGGCAATCATGGGCATCGGCCCGATCGGCGCCACCCAGCGCTGCCTGGCCAAGGCCGGCTGGCAGCTGAGTGAGCTGGACCTGATCGAAGCCAACGAAGCCTTCGCCGCGCAAGCCCTGGCCGTGGGCAAGGAGCTGAACTGGGACGCCAGCAAGGTCAACGTCAACGGCGGCGCCATCGCCCTGGGCCACCCCATCGGCGGTTCCGGCTGCCGGGTGCTGGTGACCCTGCTGCACGAGATGATCAAGCGCGACGCCAAGAAGGGCCTGGCCACCCTGTGCATCGGCGGCGGTCAGGGTGTGGCCCTGGCCATTGAGCGGAACTGAGTTGTAGGGTGGATCACGCTTCACCGATCCACCGTCATGGTGGATGTAAACAGCGACATCCACCCTACCCAGTGCACCGACACAACGCCGGCCAAGTGCCGGCGTTTTTCTTGCTAAACTGCCGGCCTTTCCTTACTCCGAGATGCCGCGCATGCCTGCTCTTGACCAGGCGCTGCGCGCCGCACTGATCGCCCGTGAAAACCTGCTGGCCGAGCTGCACAGCCAGGGCACCGACTGTTACCGCCTGTTCCACGGCAGCCAGGAAGGCGCCGGCGGCCTGACTCTGGATCGCTACGGCCCGCAACTGCTGGTGCAAAGCTTCCACCAGAGCCTGACCCGCGAGCAGTTGCTGCCGCTGGCAGCCCAGTGCGAGCAAGCCCTGGGTACAGATCTGCAACTGGTCTATAACGACCGTTCACAGGGCAACTCGCGGATCGATCGCAGTGATGCCGTCCATCAAGCCGACGCCGACGCCCTGAGCGACCAGATTGGTCAGGAATGGGGACTCAACTACCGGGTGCGTGGCCGCCATGCCGGGCAGGACCCGCTGCTGTTTCTCGACCTGCGCAATGCCCGCGGCTGGGTCAAGGCCCATAGCGCCGGCAAGTCCGTGCTCAACCTGTTCGCCTACACCTGCGGCGTCGGCCTGAGTGCCGCGGCGGGCGGCGCCCGGGAGGTGGTCAACCTGGATTTCGCCGAGGGCAACCTGGCGGTGGGCCGTGAAAATGGCGCCCTCAATCCCGAATTGCCGGCCATGCAGTTTATCCAGTCGGATTATTTTCCGGCGATTCGTCAGCTGGCCGGGCTGCCGATCAACGCGCGCCGCGGGCAGAAACTGCCACACTATCCGCGCCTTGAACAACGCCAGTTCGATCGGGTGTTTCTCGACCCACCGGCCTGGGCCAAGAGCGCCTTTGGCACCGTCGACCTGCTGCGCGACTACCAGAGCCTGCTCAAGCCGGCGATTCTCGCCACCGCCGAGGATGGCGTGCTGATCTGCTGCAACAACCTGGCAAAAGTTGCCCTGACCGACTGGCGCGAACAGGTGCTGCGCTGCGCCGAAAAACTCGCGCGTCCGGTGCGCGACTGCCAGGTACTGGCCCCGGCAGCGGACTTTCCCTCCAGCGATGGCCAGCCGCCACTGAAGACCCTGATTCTGCAGTTCTAGAGCCCTGGCCTGAGAAGTCGTGCCTCCGCGGAACTGTACCGACGTGCCATACTCCAAGGCACCTTTGGTCGGCACAGATGCACTCTCTTATGCTTAAAGGACTCAAGCGCACGATCGGCGCCCTGCTGATCGCCCTCACCCTCTACAGCCTGCTGGGCTTTCTGATCCTGCCGGGCATCGCCCTGCGCATCGCCAACCAGCAACTGGCCCAGTACGCCACTGTGCCGGCCAGCCTGCAGCGCCTGCAGCTCAACCCCTTCAGCCTGGAGCTGAGCGCCTGGGGCCTGAGCATCGGCGCGCCGGGCGAGGAGCAGCTGGGCTTTCAGCGCCTGTACGCCAACCTGCAACTGGACAGCCTGTGGGGCGGCGCCCTGCACCTGGCCACCGTCGAGCTGGACAGGCCCAACAGCCAGCTGCTGTTCGACAAGAACGGTCAGCTCAACCTGACGCAGCTGTTCCGGCTGCCCGCCAGCGACGCGACCGACAGCGCCACAACGCCTGGCGAACCCTTGCCGCTGCGGATCGACAGCATTGCACTGAACCAGGGCAATCTGCGTTTTGAAGACCTGCGCCCCAGCCAAGCCATCGAGTTTCACTACGACGACCTGAATATCGAGCTGTTCAACCTTAGCACCCTGCCTGAGGACAATGCCGAGCTGCGCCTGACGGCCAGAGGCCCTGCAGGTGCACAGATCGACTGGAACGGCACCCTCAGCCTGATCCCCCTGCATTCCAGCGGCAACCTTAAAGTCAGCGATGGCCGGCTCAAGGCCATCTGGCCCTATGTGCGCGACATCCTGCCCCTGGAGCTGCAGGAAGGCGCCTTCAACCTCAGCAGCGACTATCGACTCGACCTGAGCGAAGGCGCCCAGCTGCAGCTGGACGGCCTGAGCCTGCAGCTGGCGCCGTTCGCCATCAATGACAGCGCCGGGCAACCACTGCTCAAACTGGCCAGCCTGGAGGTCAGCGACAGCAGCCTCGACCTGCTCAAGCAGCAGATCGTCATCGGCAAGGTGCGCAGCCAGCAGCTGCAGGCCTGGGCCAGCCGCGAGGCCGATGGCCAGCTGAACTGGCAAAAGCTGCTGGCCAACGCTCCCGCCAGCACAGCCACGAACGCAGCCGATACGCCCGCCACAGCGCCAGATGACGCCGAGTCGTCAGCGGTGCAAGCCAGTGACAACGCAACAGCCGCCAGCAAGCCCTGGCAGATTCTGCTGGGAGATATGCAGCTGCGCGATTACCGGCTCAACCTGAGCGACCGGGTACCCGCCCAGCCGGTAGCCCTGGAACTGGGGCCGCTGAACCTTGACCTGCAGGACTTCGATAGCCTCGGCAACACGCCTTTCACCCTCAGGCTCGATAGCGGCCTGGGCAAAAGCGGCCAGCTGCAGGCCGAAGGCCGGGTACAGCTTAGCCCCCTCAGCGCCAGCCTCAGGGTCAAGAGCCAGCAGATGGACCTGCGCCCGGCCCAGGCCTACCTCAGCCCCTTTGTCCGTATCGAACTGCGCAGCGGCCTGCTCGGCAGCGACCTGGCAGTCGAGCTTGCCGGCAGCGAGCCCCTGGCCCTGAACCTCAGCGGCAGCGCCCAGGTCAGCCAGCTGCACGTCCTCGACACCCTCAGGCAGCGCGATCTGCTGCGCTGGCAGCAGGTCGATCTGTTGGGACTGAACTATCACCATGGCCAGCACCTGCAACTGGACAAGGTGCAACTGCAGCAGCCCTATGCGCGCTTTGTCATCAACGAAGACCTCAGCACCAACCTCAGCGAACTGCTGATTGCCCAGCCGGCCGAAGCCGCCAGCGCCGCGCCGGCGGGCCAGCCTTTGGCCATCCATATCGGCGCCATCGAGTTCAAGGACGGTTCGGCCAACTTCGCCGATTTCAGCCTGACCCCCAATTTCGCCACCGCCATCCAGCAGATGAACGGGCGTATCGGCACCCTCGACAGTCAAACGCAAAAACCCGCCCGCGTGGATATCACCGGCAAGGTGGATCGCTATGCGCCAGTCAGCATCAAGGGCCAGCTCAACCCCTTCGATCCCCTGGACAGCCTGGATATCCACACCCTGTTCAAACAGGTCGAGCTCACCACCCTGACCCCCTACTCCGGCAAGTTCGCCGGCTTTCGCATCCGCAAGGGTCGCCTCAACCTCGACCTGCACTACCGCATCAGCAAGGGCCAGCTCAACGCCGAAAACAGCGTGGTGGTGGAGCAGCTGGAACTGGGCGAGAAGGTCGACAGCCCCAATGCCGTAGACCTGCCGGTGCGTCTGGCGGTGGCCCTGCTCAAGGACACCGAGGGCAAAATCAGCATCAACCTGCCGGTCAAGGGCGACCTCAACAACCCCGAGTTCAGCGTCATGCCCATCGTCTGGCAGACCCTGCGCAATCTGGTGCTGCGCGCCGCCCAGGCGCCTTTCCGGTTTATCGGCGGCCTGGTCAGCGGCGGCAGCGATGTCGACCTCGGCCATGTACCGTTCGGCGCCGGCAGCAGCGAACTGCCAGCCGCCGCGCAGAGCACCCTGGACACCCTGGCCAAGGCCCTCAGGGAACGCCCGGCCCTGCGCCTGGAGATCGAAGGCATGGCTGCCGCCAGCGATGGCCCGCTGCTTGCCGAACAACGTCTGCAACGCGAGTTCCAAGACAGCTGGCTGCGCATCCTGCAGCGCCGTGGCGAGACCGTCCCCAGCGACGCCAGCCTGCTGCAGGTACCCGAGGACGAACAGGGACCGCTGCTGGAGGGCATCTACCGCACGCGCCTGAAACAGCAGCCACCGGCCGAGTGGCGCGAACTGAACAGCGCGCAGCGCAGCGCCCAGCTGCGTGAAGCGGTGCTGCAGTCCTGGGCCCAGAGCAGCCTGCTGCAGCGTCAGCTGGCCCAGGCCCGGGCGGCACGGATCAAGGACTACCTGGTCGATCAGGGCGGCCTGGCCGGCGAACGCATCTATCTGCTGGATGTCCAACTGGCAGAGGCGCAAACTGACGGCAGCGTTCTCAGCGCCCTGCATCTGGACAGTGACTAAGCATGAAAACCCTGCTCAATACCCTGCTCGCCTGCACCCTGCTCGCCAGCCTGGCAGCCCAGGCCAATACCCTGCGCTGTGGCAGCCAGCTGGTGAGCATCGGCGACCGCCGCTTCGAGGTCCTGCAGAAATGCGGCGAGCCGGTCTACCGCGACCTGATCGGCTACAGCCTCAGCGCCCATGATCGCCGCGAGTACAGCATCGAGGAATGGGTCTACGGCCCGGACAACGGCATGCTGAGCATCCTGACCTTCGAAGGCAATCGCCTGCGTCAGATCGAACGTCAACGCAGCCGCTGACAGGCCACGCCATGAAAACCCTGATCCTTGCCCTGCTGATGCTCCCCCTGGTGGCCCAGGCCTCCTCCACCCTGCGCTGCGGCAGCCAGCTGATCAGCATGGATGACGCCAGCAGCACGGTGCTGCGCAAGTGTGGCGAGCCCATCAGCCGCGACTTTCTCGGCTACCGAGAGCGCGTGGATATCTACGGCTTTCGCCATGAGGTGGCCGTGGAGGAATGGAGCTACGGGCCGCGCAACGGCATGTACCACTTCCTGCGTTTCGAGGCCAACCGCCTGATCCGGATCGACAGCAAGCGCGGCAACTGACAAAGCCGACGGCGCCTGCTAGCCTCGCCGACCTGTCGCACAGGAAACCGCCACCAAGGAAAGGTCGTCCATGCTGATCATCCCCGCCGAACACCCCCTGGACTGGAAAAAGCCACCGGTCATCACCCTGCTGCTGATCCTGCTCAATGTGCTGGTCTATTTCGGCTACCAGGGCGGTGATCGCGCTCGGGAAGAGCAGGCGGTCAAGCTCTACCTCGATGGCGGCCTGCTGGCCCGCGAGCGGGCTCTGTTTATCCCGGCCTTTGCCGAGCGCCACCAACTCGATGAGCAAAGCCGTGAACAGCTCGACGGCATGCGGCGCCGCGACCTGGCCCGCCTGGCCCTGTTCGACCTGCAGTTCGAACACAACCTGCATCACCACCCCGACTACCTGAGCGATGCGGCCTGGCAGCAGGCCCGGCAGAAGGCCGAGGCCGCACGTGATCGCATCAGCATCCTGCGCTTCGGCTTTATCCCCGCCAAATTCAGCCTGGAAGGCCTGTTCGGCGCCATGTTCCTGCATGGTGACTTTGGCCACCTGGCCGGCAATATGCTGTTCCTGTTTATCTTCGGCTTCGCCCTGGAAATTGCCCTGGGGCGCTGGGTCTACCTGGGCCTGTACCTGCTCAGCGGCCTGGCTTCGCACCTGCTGTGGTGGGTGATGGACCCGGTATGGGTCGCGGGGGTAGGCGCCTCGGGGGCCATTTCCGGGTTGATGGGCATGTATCTCGGGGTCTACGGCCTGCGCCGGATCAACTTCTTCTACTGGCTGGGGCCCTTGTTCGGCTACTTCCGCGCCCCGGCCCTGTGGATTCTGCCGGTATGGCTGGGCAAGGAGCTGTACGGCCTGCTGCTGGCCGAAGGCAACGTCAACTACTACGCCCACCTGGGCGGCCTGCTGGCCGGTTTTATCTGCGTCTGGCTGCCACGCCAGGGCAACCGTCTGCAGGTCGACGAAGCCTACCTGCACAAGGAAGACCCGGACGCCGACTTCAAGCGCGAACTGAGCGGGCTGGACCAGCAGATCGGCAGCTTCGCCCTGGAGCAGGCCGCGCAGCGTGGCCTGGCCATGCTCGGCCGCTACCCCGGGCGAGCCGCATTGCTGGAACGCCTCTACCCCCTGGCCCTGAACCGCCAGGATCGGCCGCTGCTCGGCAGCGTGCTGCAACAACTGCTCAAACTCCCCGAGGGTGCCAGCGGCCAGGCCCTGCTGCAGCGCCTGGCCGACGACAGCGGCAACCCCCAGCATGGGCTGCTGCGCCACCCCGGCGTGCAACTGCACCTGCTGCAGCGCCTGCTGCAAGGCCACGACAGCCAACGCGCCCTGGGCGCCTGGCGCCGCCTCAGCCAGGGTGCTCAGCGCCCGGAAAAACTACCGGCCCTGACCCTGCAACTGGCCAAGGCACTGGGCAAACAGGGGGACTTTCGCGGCCTGGCGGAGCTGGCCCAGTTCCTCGCCGAGGCCTACCCCACGGCCGAGCAGACCCGGCAGCTAAGCCTCTACCGCCAGCATCTGCAACAGACTCAGGCCTGAGTGGCGAGCTTGCCCAGCGTCGCCTGCAACGCCCGGACCTCACCCAGCAGCGGCGACTGCGGGTAGCGGGCCAGGATAAAGGCCAGCAGCTTCTGCGCCGGCTCCACCTGCCCCAGCCCCTCGGCAAAGCCGCGGGCCGCCAACAGATAGGCCCGGGGAATATGCGGGTACTGGGGAAAACGCTGATGCAGGTTGCGCAACAGGCTCAGGGCCTCGCGGGTCTTGTGCCGCTGCAACAGGGCCTCGGCGACTGTCTCGCAGACCTGGGCATCCTCGGGCAGATAATCGGCCTGCAGCTGCCGGGCATTGAGCAGCGCCGTGGCCGCCAGAGACGGATTCAGCCGGGCGGCCAGGGGCAGGTAATGGCTCAGGTGACGCAGGCAGCGACTGCGCTCGCGCAGGCCGAACAGCAACTGGTGGAAGCGCTCGTTCAGACGCAGATCGTCGGCATGGCGCTCCAGGGCCGCCGCCAGGGTTTCCAGGGCCTGACCGCTCTGCCCTTCCTTGAGGCGGATCTCGGCCTGGGCCAGGGCACGGCGGCGTTGGTAGTCGGCGGCCGGATAGCTCGCCTGGCCATTCTCATCGGCGATCACATAACCCAGGGCGCCCTGATACTGGAACACCGCATAGCCCATCATGGCGCACATCACCACACCGAAGTAGGCGAACAGAAAGGCCGCAATGGGCATCAGCACCACCCTGGGCAGGCCGCTGGAGAGCATATGGGTGACCCAGCCCGGCGACTGCCAGAGGATAAACAGGAAGGCGCAGAGAATCAGGTAGCGCCAGCCCATGGCGCGAATCACCTGGCCTACCTGGTCGGGGCTCAGGGCCGCGCCCAGTTCCTTGTCCAGGGCCAGGCGAATGATGCTGGCCGGCATTGCCAGCAGGATGCCGATGGTCACCGCCCAATACAGCGCCTCGCTGTTGAAATCCGCCGCCAGCCACAACGCGCCGAAGGCGATGGCGAACACCACCAGCTGGCGGAAAAACAGGGTAAAGCCTTCACCGCTGAAGGCGCTGAGCAGGCTGGGGGCCTGGCTGCCGGCCTGGCAACTGGCCTCGATCACACTGTGAAAGTACTTGGTCGCTACGCTGAACAGACAACCCCAGAGAATCAGCGAAGGCGGCATAAACAGGCTGGCCAGGGCCAGCAGCACCGCGAACGCCATGGGGCCGCCCTGCAGGCCATAGAGAAAGAAGCTGGGAATCCGCTCCCAGAACGGCTGAGCGGTGTTGGCCGCGCCAAGGAACTGCAGCGGAGCATTGCACAGCGGGCAGCCCGGCAGCTCGTCCGGTGCATCGGCATTCAGGGGAATACAGCAGTCGCCGAAGCTGCGTGCGCAGGGCAGGCACTGCCAGGTGGCAGGCTGGGCGGGGTGATAGCGGCAGAGCGTCTTGTCCATAAGTTGGGCTTCCTAAAAAACGGCATAAAAAATCGCCGGGAGCGATTTTTAACGTCGCGCAGTGACGGCCCGAAGGGTGGCCGCCAGGGATGGCAGGGCATAAAAAAAGAGGGCCATCGAGGCCCTCTTCTTGTGTACCGCGAGACGGGGAAGTTTACACCCCCGAAGCCTCGGCGGCAGCCACGTCCTTGATGGACAGCTTGATACGGCCGCGGTTGTCCACGTCCAGTACCAACACCTTCACTTCCTGGCCTTCCTTGAGCACGTCGGTGACCTTCTCCACACGCTGATCGCTGAGCATGGAGATGTGCACCAGGCCGTCCTTGCCCGGCAGGATGTTGACGAAGGCGCCGAAGTCGACGATGCGCTCGACCTTGCCGACGTAGATCTTGCCGATCTCGGCTTCCGCAGTGATGGCCAGTACGCGTTGCTTGGCCGCCTCGGCCGCTTCCTTGGTTTCGCCGAAGATCTTGATCGAGCCGTCGTCTTCGATGTCGATCGAAGCCTTGGTCTCTTCGCAGATGGCACGGATGGTGGCGCCGCCCTTGCCGATCACGTCGCGGATCTTGTCCTGGTCGATCTTCATCGCCAGCATGGTCGGGGCATTGGCCGACAGCTCGCTGCGCGACTGGGCAATCACCTGGTTCATCTGGCCGAGGATGTTCAGACGCGCTTCCAGCGCCTGCTCCAGGGCCTGCTCCATGATTTCTTCGGTGATGCCCTGGATCTTGATGTCCATCTGCAGTGCGGTCACGCCCTTGGCGGTACCGGCCACCTTGAAGTCCATGTCGCCCAGGTGGTCTTCGTCGCCGAGAATGTCGGTCAGTACGGCGAACTTGTCACCTTCCTTGACCAGGCCCATGGCGATACCGGCCACCGGTGCCTTCATCGGCACACCGGCGTCCATCAGGGCCAGGGAAGCACCGCAGACCGAGGCCATGGAGGACGAACCGTTGGATTCGGTGATTTCCGACACCACACGGATGGTGTACGGGAATTCGTCGGCGTTCGGCAGCATGGCGGCTACGCCACGACGGGCCAGGCGACCGTGACCGATTTCGCGGCGACCGGTGGCGCCCATGCGACCACACTCGCCCACCGAGTACGGCGGGAAGTTGTAGTGCAGCATAAAGGGGTCTTTCTTCTCGCCTTCCAGGGTGTCGAGCAGCTGCGCGTCACGGGCGGTACCGAGGGTGGCAACCACCAGGGCCTGGGTTTCGCCGCGGGTGAACAGCGCCGAACCGTGGGTCTTGTCCAGTACCCCGACTTCGATGTTCAGACCACGTACGGTGCGGGTGTCACGGCCATCGATACGCGGCTTGCCGTTGACGATGTTCTCGCGCACGGTGCGGTATTCGATTTCGCCGAAGGCATCCTTCACTTCACCGGCAGAAGGCTGGCCTTCTTCGCCGGAGAACTTGGCCACCACCTGGTCTTTCAGCTCGCCCAGACGCGCATAGCGGTCCTGCTTGATGGTGATGGTGTAGGCCTGGGAAATGGCCTCGCCGAATTCGCTGCGGATGGCGTCCAGCAGCGCGGTGTTGGCCTGCGGCGCAGTCCAGTCCCAACGTGGCTTGCCGGCTTCGGCGGCGAGTTCTTCCACGGCCTTGATCACCGACTGGAATTCGTCATGGGCGAACAGCACGGCGCCCAGCATCTGGTCTTCGGTCAGCTCCTTGGCTTCCGACTCGACCATCAGCACGGCGTCCTTGGTGCCGGCCACGACCATGTCCAGGCTGGAGGCCTTGAGCTGCTCGTAGGTCGGGTTCAGCAGGTAGCCGGTTTCCGGGTGGAAGGCCACACGGGCGGCGCCGATCGGGCCGTCGAAGGGGATGCCGGAAATGGCCAGGGCGGCCGAGGTGCCGATCATCGCGGCGATGTCCGGATCGGTCTTCTTGCTGGTGGAGACCACGGTGCAGATCACCTGCACTTCGTACTGGAAGCCTTCCGGGAACAGCGGACGGATCGGGCGGTCGATCAGACGCGAGGTCAGGGTCTCTTTCTCGCTCGGACGCGCTTCACGCTTGAAGAAACCACCGGGGATCTTGCCGGCTGCGTAGGTTTTTTCCTGGTAGTGCACCGACAGCGGGAAGAAACCCTTGCTCGGGTCGGCGCTCTTGGCGCCGGTGACGGCCACCAGCACGGTCACGTCGTTATCAACGGTGACCAGCACGGCGCCGGAGGCCTGGCGGGCGATACGCCCAGTTTCGAGGGTGACGG
>Ga0209207_1000229_pt1 | contig 40324 bp, 32 predicted proteins | sample SaghotsprinmetaG_FD_184140 | JGI IMG/M metagenome (GOLD analysis project Ga0209207, IMG submission 184140) | Hot spring microbial communities from South Africa to study Microbial Dark Matter (Phase II) - Sagole hot spring metaG (SPAdes) (version 3) | ecosystem: Environmental > Aquatic > Thermal...
TGGTCAACATGGACGACACCGTGGTGCTGGCCACCGTCGTTGCCAAAGATGAAGTCAAGGACGGTCAGGACTTCTTTCCGCTGACCGTCGATTATGTCGAGAAAGTCTATGCCGCCGGCCGCATCCCGGGTGGCTTCTTCAAGCGCGAAGGACGTCCGTCCGAAAAGGAAACGCTCACCTCGCGCCTGATCGACCGGCCGATTCGTCCGCTGTTTCCGGAGGGCTTTTATAACGAAGTACAGGTCATCGTTCATGTCCTGTCGAGCAATCCTGAGATCGATGCCGACATCCCGTCGATGATCGGTGCTTCGGCCGCTCTGGCCATTTCCGGTATCCCGTTCAATGGCCCGATCGGCGCGGCGCGCGTCGGTTACCTGGATGGCCAGTACCTGCTCAATCCGACGCGCAGCCAGCTCGAACGCTCACAGCTCGACCTGGTCGTTGCCGGAACGGCAACCGCCGTGCTGATGGTCGAATCGGAAGCGCAGCAACTTTCCGAAGAAATCATGCTCGGGGCGATCGTTTTCGGCCACGAGCAAATGCGCACGGTCATCGATGCCATCAACGCGTTGGTCGAAGAGGCCGGCAAGCCGGAATGGAACTGGCAGCCGCCCGCGAAGGACGAGGCGTTGATCGCCCGCATCGCCGAACTGGCCGAGGCCGATCTGCGCGCAGCCTATCGCATCACCAGCAAGCAGGCGCGCCTCGCCCGCTGTCGCGAAATCTCCAGCAAAACCATTGCCGCGATCTGCCAAGGCGAAAATGCTCCGGATGCGACGACGGTCAGTAACCTGATCTTCGAACTCGAAGCGAAGATCGTACGCAGCCAGATCCTGAATGGCGAGCCGCGCATCGATGGCCGCGATACGCGCACGGTGCGGCCCATTTCGATCCGTCATGGCGTGCTGCCGCGCACGCATGGATCGACCTTGTTCACGCGCGGTGAGACCCAAGCGCTCGTCGTGGCTACGCTCGGCACCGGCCGTGACGAGCAGATCGTGGACTCTCTGCACGGTGAATTCCGTGAACGCTTCATGCTCCACTACAACATGCCGCCTTTCGCCACGGGCGAAACCGGTCGCGTCGGCAGCCCGAAGCGGCGCGAAATCGGTCACGGTCGTTTGGCCAAGCGGGCACTGACCGCCGTGTTGCCGCCGCCGGAGGAATTCGGCTACACGATGCGCGTCGTCTCGGAAATCACCGAATCGAACGGCTCCTCGTCGATGGCCTCGGTCTGTGGTGGATCGCTGGCGCTGATGGATGCTGGTGTGCCGCTCAAGGCGCACGTCGCCGGCATCGCGATGGGGCTGATCAAGGAGGGCAACCGCTTCGCCGTGCTCACCGATATCCTCGGCGACGAAGATCACCTGGGCGACATGGATTTCAAGGTCGCCGGCACCGATCAGGGGATCACCGCGTTGCAGATGGACATCAAGATCCAGGGCATCACCAAGGAAATCATGGCTGTGGCGTTGGCGCAGGCGCGCGAAGGCCGCATGCACATCCTCGAGCTGATGCGCGCCTCGATCGGCGAGGCCAAACGCGAAGTGTCCAGCTTCGCGCCGCGCATGCTGACCTTCAAGATCAATCCGGAGAAAATCCGCGACGTCATCGGCAAGGGCGGTGCGACCATCCGCGCACTGACCGAAGAAACCGGCTGCGTCATCGATATCGAGGATGATGGCACGGTCACCGTTTCGTCGGTCAATGCCGAGGCGGCTCAGGCGGCGAAAAAGCGCATCGAGGACATCACCGCCGAAGTCGAGGTCGGCAAGGTGTATGAAGGAACCGTGCTGCGCTTGCTCGATTTCGGCGCCATCGTTCAGGTGCTGCCGGGCAAAGACGGTCTGCTGCACATCTCGCAGATCGCCAACGAGCGCGTCAATGCCGTTGCCGATTACCTGAAGGAAGGTCAGACGGTTCGCGTCAAGGTCATCGAGACCGACGACAAGGGGCGCATCCGTCTGTCGATGAAGGCTTTGCTCGCCGAGACGTCATCGGCGGCGCCGCCAGTGGCCTGAGCGCCGCGAAGGAATTGCCCGGTCGCCGTGCTGACCGGGCTGACTTTCAGAGCTGAAAGCGGGGATGGCGGCGCCTATGCCGGGCGACCCGCCATGGAAAAGGCCAGGATCTTCCGGCCTTTTTTCTTCCAACCTGGCGATCGGTGGGCCGGTGACGCGAGCCGCAGCACGAGGCGGATGGGCGTCCGGTGCAGTGGCTTACTTGGCCATCTGCTTTTCGCGCCGTTCTTCCAGTTCCTTGCAGTCAATGCACAACGTCGCCGTCGGCCTTGCTTCCAGCCGCTGCAGGCCGATCTCGACGCCGCAGCTGACGCAATAGCCGTAATCTCCGGCGTCGATGCGGGCGATCGATTCGTCGATCTTCTTGATCAGCTTGCGTTCGCGGTCGCGGTTACGCAGTTCGAGCGCGATGTCCGATTCCTGACTGGCGCGATCGTTCGGGTCGGCGAATACCGTTGCCTCGTCCTGCATCGTGTGCACGGTGCGCTCGATGTCTTCGAGCATCTCCCGCTTCACCGCCATCAACATGGCCTTGAAATAGGCCAGTTGCTGCGGACTCATGTACTCCTCGTCCGCTTTGGGAACATAGCGTGGAAACTGTTTATGCAGCAGGTCTTCAGCCATGATCTCGGCCTTTTCGGTGAGTCGAAAAGGGCGCCTTTATAAACGAAACGAACGGGCGCTGCAAGAAAAAACTTCATCCGCCACGGATGTTCGACTGCGGCGGTAGTTCGGCGAAAGGCACCGGCGACGGCGGTTGCCAGTCGGGTTGCCGATGCTCGACGACGATGGTGGTGAAGATGCCGCCCCGGACGTAAAAACGTGCGACGAGCCGCAGATAGCGCGGTTGGAGCGCCTGAATTAGATCGCCGGCGATGCGGTTGGTCACGGCCTCATGGAAATGCCCCTCATCGCGGAAACTCCAGATATAGAGCTTGAGGCTCTTCAGTTCGATGCAACGCTCGTCCGGTACATAATCGAGGGTCAATACGGCGAAATCCGGCTGGCCGGTTTTCGGACACAGACAGGTGAATTCCGGGATCTCGATGTGGATGCGATAGTCGTGTTCGGGTGCGGGATTGGCGAAGGTTTCCAGAGTCTTGGCGGCTTGCGTCGGCATGGCAACGTCTCGCAAAACCCATGATTATAATTTCACGCCTTGCCCTTTGCCTGTAGATCGCGCCGCAGTGGCGCCGCGGGGTTCACCGTTGCGCCCACCTTCACGAATCGTCCGCCAGCGCCTGGAGCGCCATAGCCAGGGGTGGGGCCGACGATCATTCGGCTTCCGCGCCGCGGATCGCCTGCCGCGGGCGGGAGGCTGCAGGCCCGGCAAAATGCCGTCACCCGTTCATCGTGCGCCTGATCCGACTCAAACTCGCTGGCTTCAAATCCTTTGTCGAGCCCACCGTCGTGCTGTTTCCCGGCATGCTCTCCGGGGTCGTCGGCCCGAATGGCTGTGGCAAATCGAACGTCATCGATGCGGTGCGCTGGGTGCTCGGCGAATCGAAAGCCTCGGAATTGCGTGGCGAGTCGATCCAAGACGTCATTTTCAAGGGCTCGGGAGAACGCAAGGCCGTGAGCCGGGCCAGCGTCGAGCTGGTCTTCGACAATAGCCAGGGACGCGCCGCTGGCCAGTGGGCGCAATACGCCGAGATCACCGTCAAGCGCGTCCTCGATCGCGACGGCAATTCCGCTTATTACATCAACAACCTGCACGTCCGTCGCCGCGACGTCATCGACCTGTTTCTCGGCACCGGTCTAGGGCCGCGCGCTTACGCCATCATCGGCCAGGGCATGATCTCGCGCATCGTCGAGGCCCGTCCCGAAGATCTGCGCCTGTTTCTCGAAGAGGCGGCCGGCGTTACCAAATACAAGGAACGGCGGCGCGAAACCGGACACCGGCTCGACGATGCCCGCGAAAATCTGGCCCGCGTCGACGACATCCGCAACGAACTGGGTGGGCAGATCGAGCGGCTGACGGCTCAGGCCGAGGTGGCGCGCGAATATCATCGTCTGAATGAGCAGCTCGCCCGCCAGCAAGGCTTGCTCTGGGTGAGAAAGACGCTCGAGGCCGCCGCCGAGATCGAACGCCTTGCCGCTGCGTTGCGGGAAGCGGAACTGCGCCTCGACGCCGATACCACCGCCCTGCGCGCCATCGAAGTGCAGATCGAGCAGGCGCGCCAGGCGCACTACGCCGCCTCCGATGCGCTGCATGGCGCACAGGCCGAGCTTTATGCCGCAACGGCCGAAGTGCGTCGTCTGGAAAGCGAGATCGCGCAACGACACGAACGGCGATCACGTTTAAAGACCCGCCTCGGACAACTGGCGAGCGAACATGAACGCTGGCGGGCCGAGCAGACGCGCGTTGGCGCCGACGAAGAGCGCTGGCGCTTGCTGCTCGAACAAGCCGGGGCGCGATTGGTCACGGCCCAAGCCCGTCACGAGACTGCGGCGGAACATCTGTCCGTCGTCGAGGAGGAATTGCGCTCGCTTGCGGCGGCCGCAGTCGAGGCGCGTCGCCTGCTTGCCGAAGCGGAGCAGGGCCTGCGACTGACGCAGGCCGATGCCGCCCATGCCCAGCGGGCGCGTGACGCCCTGCGTCAGCGGCGCGCTCGTCTCGAGGAAGAGCGTCGCCGACTGACCATGCCCGATGCCGTGCAACGGGCGGCGGCCCTGGAGGCCGAGGCCCAAGCCGAGACGCTCGTGCTCGCCGCCCGGCAGACGCTCGATGCCCTTCAGGCCGAACAGCCCGAACGCGAGCGGCAGCGGCAGGCGACGCAGCAGGCGGCGCGCGCTGCCCAGCAGCGTCTGACCGAAATACAGGCCCGCCATCGGGCGCTGGCGCAGCTGCAAGCCCGGCTGAAACCAACGGGCGAGATCGGCGACTGGCTGCGCGTCCGTGGACTGGCCGACGCCTTGCCGCTGTGGCAGGTCATCGAAGTCGAGCCCGGCTGGGAAACGGCGCTGGAAGCGGTGCTGCGCGAGCGTTTCGCGGCGCTGAAGGCCGACGGCGCACAGTGGGCCGCCGCCTTGCTCGATCCTCCGCCGCTGAGTTTGGCACTGGCTTCCGATGCGATGCCGACCACCGCCGCGGCCGGTGCGCCGGCCGCCGACAGCCTGCGCGCTCGGGTGCGTTGTCGCGATGCCGCTTGGTCGGCCGCGCTCGACGAGTGGCTGGCGGGCATTCGTGTCGTCGAGGAGGTCGGCCAGTTGATGGCGGTTCCCGTTGGCGATTGGGTGAGCCGCGAAGGTCACCGGCGTACGGCGCAGACCCTGTGGCTTTATCGTCCCGATGCGCGTCTGCACGGTTCGATCGAACGTCAGCGCGAACTCGATACCTTGGCCGGGGAGATTGCCGCGCTCACCTTGGCCGAGGAGCAGGCGCGTGCTGCCGCCGAGGAGGCCGAAGAGCAGCTGCGCCTGCTCGCCGAGCGTCTGCAGCAGGCGCGTCGCGCCGCGGATCTCGCCAGCCAGCGCCTGCATGCGGCGCAGGTCGAGGCCCTCAAACTGAACGAAGCGCAAACCCGCTTTGAGGACAAGGCGGCGCGTATTGCTAGCGAACTGGCTGAAATCGACGCCGGTGAAGAAGAGGAGAGCTTGCGCATCGCTTGCGCCGAGGAAGAGAGCGAACGACGGCTCGTGCAGATCGAGCAGCTGCGCGAGCGGCTCGATGCGGCGCTCGAACGGCAGCGATTGGCGGAAGACGCCGTGCGGACGGCCCAGGCGCAGGAGCGGCAGCTGGCGCGCGAAGTTCAGGAGGCCCAGTTTTCGGAACGCGAATGCAGCGGCAAGCTACAGGACAATGCCCGCACCGCCGCCACGGCGCGCGCCCAGATCGAACGGCTGGCCCGGGACATTGCCGCCAGCGAGGAAGAGCTGGCGGGCCTTGCCGACGATCGATCCGAGGTAACGTTGCAGGCGGCGCTGGCGACGCGCGCCCGTCTCGAGGCGTCCTTGGCCGACCGGCGCGAAGCGCTCGAAGCCGCAGCCCGCCTTGCGCGCGAACTCGACGAAGAGCGGCTGCGGCTCGAACAGGGGTTGCTGCCGGCACGCGAGCGCATCAACGACATGAAGCTGATGCAACAGGCGGCGCAACTCACCCGCGAACAGTATGCCCAGCGGCTGAGCGAGGCCGGCATCGACGAGGTGCGCCAGGCTGAGTTGGCCGCGCTCATCGATCCGGCGATGAAGGAAGGCAGCCTCAATGGCGAGATCCAGCGTCTGACACGGGCCATCGCCGCGCTGGGACCGGTGAATTTGGCGGCACTGGAAGAGCTCGAGGCGGCACGGCAGCGCAAGGGTTTCCTCGACGCGCAAGCCGAGGACCTGCACAAGGCCATCGAAACCCTGGAAAATGCCATCCGCCGCATCGACCGCGAGACGCGCGAACAGTTGCTCGAAACCTACGATACAGTCAATCGTCATTTCGGCGAACTGTTCCCGCAACTCTTCGGCGGTGGTGAAGCGAGGTTGATCATGACCGGCGAGGAGATCCTCGATGCCGGCGTGCAGATCATGGCTCAGCCGCCGGGCAAGAAGAATTCGACCATCCACCTGCTTTCCGGAGGCGAGAAGGCGCTGACGGCCATTGCCCTGGTCTTCGCGATGTTTCGTCTCAATCCGGCGCCGTTTTGCCTGCTGGATGAGGTCGATGCGCCGCTCGACGACTCGAACACCGAGCGTTTCTGTAGCCTGGTCAAACGCATGTCGTCGGTGACGCAATTCATCTTCATCTCGCACAACAAGATCGCGATGGAAATGGCAACGCACCTGATTGGCGTTACCATGCAGGAACAGGGGGTTTCACGGGTGGTCGAAGTGGATATCGAGGAGGCGGTGAGAATGACCGAAGGGGAAGCTCGATGAGCGATTTACAGCTCGCATTGCTGGCGCTGGCCGGGGCGATCGTTCTGGCCGTCGTCGTGTATAACAAATGGCAGGAACGTCGTCACCGGCGGCAAGCCGAAGCCCTGTTCCAGGGAGCGCAAGCCGATGTGCTGAGCCGCCAGGAGCCGTTGGGGCCCCGATCGGATACGCCCCCAACCGACGATGAAGGCAACTTCGAAGAAGCAAAAGTCAGCCCCGTCGGCACGGTGCGGGTGGCCGAACGTCGTGAGCCGGTGCTTGGCCCGCCAGGCGGAGGGCTGGACGAAGCGAAAGCGGCGATCGAAGCCGCTGCTGCTACAGCGGAGGAAAAACCAGAGTCGTCCCCGCCCCGAGTCGATGCCGGAACCGTACCGGCATCGACCGTCGAATGGCCCGCACAGGGCGAGGCCCTCACGCCCCCTGTCGAGGAAACGGCCTTGCCTGCCGGCTGGTCCGATCCGGTATCCGACGCCATCGTACGCCTGGACTTCGCCTCCCCGGTAACGCCGGCCATGCTCGTCGAGCGCATCGCTGGCTGGGCTCATCGCCTGCATCGGCCGTTGCGCGCCTTGACCTACGTGGGGGCACAGTGGCGACCGCTGGCCAGCGGCGAACCGGCGACGAGTGTGCTGGTGCTGGCGGTACAACTGGCCGACCGGCGCGGGGCCATCGCTGAGGACGAGGCCGATGCCTTCCTAGCTGGCGTGCAGGGCCTGCTGCGCGAGTTTCCGGGGCAGGCCGACGTGCCGACGAAAGCGGCACTCCTTGGTCATGCCCGCGCCCTCGACGAGTTCTGTGCCACGGTCGACATCCGGCTCGGAGTCGGCTTGATGGCGGCCAGCGGCACGAGCTTCGTCGGCACCAAGCTTCGCGGTCTGGCGGAAGCGGCGGGATTGACACTGCATGAAGACGGAAAATTCCACATGATCGACGATGCCGGCCGGCTGTTGTTTACGATCGGCAACGCCGCTGGTGAACCGCTGACTAGCGACGGCTTGCGTGCCCAATCGTTCGCCGGCCTGCTGCTGCAGCTCGATGTACCGCGTGTCGCCGATGGCGCGCAGGTCTTCGACCGCATGCTGGTCGTCGCCCGCCAACTGGCGCACGGCCTGGGCGGACGACTGGTCGATGGGCAAGGACGGCCACTCGGCGATGCGATGATCCAGAACATCCGCGGCAAGATCGCCGAGGTGCAAGCGCGCATGAACGCCAACCAGATTCCTCCGGGCGGTCAGCGCGCGCTGCGCCTGTTCGTCTGAAGCATGGACGAGATCGCCCAACGCCTGGCCGAGCTGCGCCGCGAGATCGCGCGACTCGATTCAGCTTACTACGTGCTCGATACGCCGCTGGTACCGGATGCCGAATACGATCGGCTGGTGGCCGAATTGCGCGCGCTCGAGGAGGCCCATCCCGAGCTGGTGACGCCCGATTCGCCGACGCAGCGGGTCGGTGGGCGACCGTTGGCGGCGTTCGCACCGGTGCGGCACAGCCAGCCCATGCTGTCGATCCGCACCGAAACCGAACCGGGGCTTGCCGGCGCACTTGCTTTCGATGCGCGCGTGCGCCGGCTGCTCGAGCTTGCCGCTGATGCGCCTGCGCTCGAATACTGCGCCGAACTGAAATTCGATGGCCTGGCCATCAGCCTGCGCTATGAACACGGCCTGCTCACCACGGCGGCAACGCGCGGCGACGGCGAAACGGGGGAGGATGTGACGCAGAACGTGCGCACGCTGCGCCAGATCCCCTTGCGCCTCATAGCCGATCTACCGCCCGAAGTGTTGGAAGTGCGCGGCGAGATCTTCATGCGCCGCGACGATTTCGAGCGCTTCAACGCTAGGCAGCGCGCACTTGGCTTGCCAACGCTGACCAACCCGCGCAACGGCGCTGCCGGCAGCATACGCCAGCTCGATGCGCGCATCACCGCCCAAAGACCGCTTTCTTTCTTCGCCTATGGCGTCGCCGTAGTGATCGGCTGGCCTTTACCCGATCGCCAAAGCCAACTGCTCACCGCCTTGGCCGCTTACGGTTTTCCGGTCTGTGAGCATCGTGCCGTGCTTGCCGGCCCCGAAGCGCTGGCCGCTTTTCACGCCCAAATCCTCGCTCGACGGGACACGCTGCCCTTCGACATCGATGGCGTCGTCTACAAGGTCGATCGGTTCGATCTGCAGCAACGCTTGGGCACGGTCAGCCGCGAGCCGCGATGGGCCGTGGCGCACAAATTCCCGCCACAGGAGATGCTGACCACCGTCGAAGCGATCGAGGTGCAGGTCGGACGCACCGGCGCGATCACGCCGGTGGCGCGCCTGACCCCCGTCTTCGTCGGCGGCGCCGAAGTGCGCAACGCGACGCTGCACAACGAGGATGAGGCGCGGCGCAAAGACGTGCGCGTCGGCGATACGGTCATCGTCCGCCGCGCCGGCGACGTCATTCCCGAGATCGTCGCCGTGCTCTTCGAACGCCGATTGCTCGATGAAAACAGTCAGCCGGCCCAGCCGCCGTTTATATTGCCGCCCCACTGTCCCGTCTGTGGCTCGGCGATTGAAAAGCCGCGCGATGAAGCGATCGCGCGCTGTACAGGCGGGCTTTATTGCCCGGCGCAACGCAAGCAGGCGCTGATGCATTTCGCTTCACGGCGGGCGATGAACATCGACGGTCTGGGCAAACAACTGATCGAGCGCCTGGTCGATGATGGCTGGGTCAAGACTGCGGCCGACCTCTACCATCTCGACGCGGCGCAACTGGCCACGCTCGAGCGCATGGGCGAGAAATCGGCCGTCAAGCTCGTTGCCGCGATCGAGGCCAGCAAGGCAACGCGCCTTCAGCGTTTCATCTACGCCTTGGGCATCCGCAACGTCGGCGAAGCGACGGCGCGCGATCTGGCGCGCCATTTTGGCGACCTGCCGGCCTTGATGGCTGCCGACGAAGCAGCCCTGCAAGCCGTGCCCGATGTGGGGCCCATCGTCGCCGCTTCGATCCGCTGTTTCTTTGCCGAACGACACAACCGCGAAGTCATCGAGCGGCTGCGCGCCGCCGGCGTGCATTGGCCCGCTGAAAGTCAGGCCGGTGGGCACGGCGCTGCCGCGGCCGGCAAAGTCGCCGGCAAGACCTTCGTCCTCACCGGCACACTGCCGCATCTGACGCGCGATCAGGCCAAAGTGGCCATCGAAGCCGCCGGCGGCAAGGTGACAGACTCGGTGTCGAAAAAGACCGATTACGTCGTCGTCGGCAGCGACGCTGGCAGCAAGCTGGCGCGCGCTCGGGAACTTGGTCTGATCGTCCTCGACGAGGCTCGACTACTGGAGTTGCTCGAATCATGAACAAAGTCAGCAAAGCCGTCTTTCCCGTCGCCGGCCTGGGCACGCGCTTTCTGCCGGCGACCAAGGCCAGCCCGAAGGAAATGATGCCCATCGTCGACAAGCCGCTGATCCAATACGCAGTCGAAGAAGCGGTGGCCGCTGGCATCACCGACCTGATCTTCGTCACCGGCCGATCAAAACGCGCGATCGAGGATCATTTCGACAAAGCCTATGAATTGGAAAACGAACTCGAGCGCAAAGGCAAGACGATCATACTCGAGGCGGTGCGCAAGCTGCTGCCGCGTGACGTCAATTGTGTCTATATTCGCCAGTCGGAGGCGCTTGGTCTCGGCCATGCCGTGCTCTGTGCCGAGCCGGTGATCGGCCAGGAACCCTTCGCCGTGCTGCTCGCCGATGATCTGCTCGATGGCACGCTGCCGGTGCTGCGCCAGATGGTCAATGTCTGGAACTACTACCATTGTTCGGTGCTCGGCGTGCAGGAAGTGCCGCGCGAGGAGACCGCCAGCTATGGCATCGTCGCCACGCGGTCGCTCGATGAGCGCGTCGAGCAGGTACAGGCCATCGTCGAAAAGCCGAAGCCGGCGGAAGCGCCTTCGTCGCTCGCCGTCGTCGGCCGCTATGTGCTCACACCGCGCATCTTCGATCTGCTGCGCCGCGTGCCTCCCGGCTCGGGCGGCGAGATTCAGCTCACCGACGGCATCGCGGCGCTGCTCAGCGAACAGCAGGTGCTGGCTTATCGCTTCGAAGGCATCCGCTACGACTGCGGTTCGAAGCTCGGCTATCTGCAGGCCACGGTCGAGCTCGGCAAGCGTCACCCGGAAGTCGGTGCGGAATTCGCCGCCTGGCTCGCGAGCCGATCGTCGACGCCACAATGACTGACGCGTGGCTGCCGTGGCTGCCGACGACACGCCGATGACCGACGAACAAGCGCGCGCGCTGCTCGCCGCCGCCGAACTGCTCTACAGTGCGCAGGACATCCAGGCCGCGCTCGAAGAGCTGGCGGCCGCCATCACCGCCCGGCTTTCCGGTCAGCGGCCGCTGGTGCTCACCGTCATGGGCGGAGCGGTGATTTTCGCCGGTCAGCTGTTGCCCCGCCTCGCCTTCCCGCTCGAATGTGATTACCTGCATGCGACGCGCTATGGCCCGGCGACACTCGGCGGCGAAGTCTCCTGGCTGGCCGAACCGCATCTGCCGGTTGCCGGTCGCACCGTTCTCGTCCTCGACGACATCCTCGACGAAGGCATGACGCTGGCGGCGATCCGTGACTGGCTGCTCGGGCATGGTGCCCGCCGCTGCCTGATCGCGGTGCTGGCCGAGAAAGAGATTGGCCGCCCCCGACCGGTGAGCGCCGACTTCGTCGGCCTGCGGCTACCCAACTGCTATGTCTTCGGTTGCGGCATGGACGTACGCGGCCTGTGGCGCAACTTGCCGGCGATCTATGCGCTCAACGAGCGCTGAGAAAGGGAAACGCTGGAAAAATGGCTGCGCGGGCGCATCGCTTTCTTCGGCATTTCCCGTCGGTGTTGCGCTAGATCGTCGGCGTTCATTGGCCGCCCACGGCGCCAACGCGGTTGGTCGAGGTATTTTCGTTGCCTGTTGCCGTCGCGCTCAGTCCGCCGCCGCGGGCACCGAGGCGGGTATTGCCCTGAATCGTCGTTGTTTTGCCACCCTTCATCGTATCGGCTGCGCCCGCGTTCGCCGCTTTGCCGCCGTTACCGGTCGCGCTGGCTGCGGCGGTGCCGTAACGGCTCCCGCTTACCTTGCCAGCGTTGCGCCAGAAGCGTTCGTGCAGCCCTTCTAGCCTTTCCTCGTTCGCCGTCGGGCGGAAGAAATCCGGCACCGACGGCAGCACGACCGGGACTTTCCCCGGCGCTGCATAACCGGCTTGTCCCGGTGTCAGATCGATGCACCCATGCGCCGTCTCGAGATAAGTCGCCCCGTGATTGACCTTGTCGTATGTGCCGCTGTCACCGAGCGGTGAGTCGGGCAACAGCACGACCGTTTCGTGGTCAGTGCCGCGGATGCCGATCACCGCTGTCGGTGTTTTGACACGCACCGCATCCGGTGTACGGCGACCGATCCAGCCGCTGATCGCCCGTAGCGCACCATAGGCCAGCGTCACGACACTCGTATCGTCGTCGCGCTGGTGATGACGATAGGCGGTCAGTTCGATGCGCGTCTGCGCACGCAAGGCCAGCACACTGTCGTCGCTCAACCGGACATGTAATTCACCGTCCTTGCCCGTGACGAGAGTGTCACCGCGCCGTATTGCCGCGCCCATTTTTGCGGGCTGTGGCCGGCCGTGAGCGTCGATACGCAGGACATTGCCACTGGCGAGTTCGATCGCCCCGGCCAATTTATGCCTCTGCACTGGCGGCTGTGCCTTCACCAGAAGGGGCCAGGCGAGGAGGAGTAAGGGCAACAAAGCGTAAACGCGGGTGTAAGTGTCAAGCCACAGATGATTGTACGGTCGTTAAGGGAAACGCTGAAGAAATTGCGGCGCGAGCGCAAGGCCGCAAGGCGCCCGCGCAGCCATTTTTTCAGCGCTTTCCCAGACGCTCTGTAATCAGGGTAGTGAAGTAGAGCCGCTTGCCTAGGTTGAGTGGCGCCGTGGAGCGATGACGATCGGCGAAGTATACGTCGTAGGCGATCGAAGCAGGGCCGTCGAGGGCGTGAGACCAGGGAGCGTAGTCAGCCGGACCGGCACGGCGAGAGGGCCTAGACGGGCAGGGGCATCCGTTTTCGGCGGAGTGGGAAGCCGGACGCGGCGAAAAAAAAGCCCCGCCGGGGCGGGGCTGTTGCGACGGGGCGCCGATGGGCAATCAGGTCGACATTTCGGTCAGGATGTTGCGCAGCCAGCTTTCGCCATAGGCGTGTTCCTCTTTGCCGAGCGAAAAGTCGGCCGGCGAAATCGCCGTCGCCGAGGACTTGACCTTGCCGCCTTCGAGCTTGAACACCTGCGCAATGCTCACCGAACGATGATCGTCGATGGCGCTATAGCAGACGTTGATGCCGGAGAAGTCGACCAGCTCCTTGCCATTCATCATATTGACGACGTTCATCGCACAGACCTTGGCCTGCGAGTTGGCCGAGTAGCCAGATTTCGGCATCGGCGGGCCGTCGGACGGGATCGCGCAGGCATCGCCGACGATGTGCACGAACTTGTGCTTGGTCGATTCGAAGGTGACCGGCTGAATCGGGCACCAGCGCTTATCCTCGCCGACCAGATCGCCCTTCACGGCGATGTCGCCAGCGCGCTGCGCCGGAATGAGGTTGATGACATCGGCCTTGAAGTCCTCGACGCCCTCGATCGACACCAGCTTTTCCTTGACGTTGACCTTGGTTACTTTCTTGGCGCCGATGTATTCGAAGTTGTCCTTGTATAGTTCGGACCAGGCCTTGGTGAACAGCGGTTTCTTCGAGACGACGTCCGGGTTGGCGTCGAGGAGGATCAGCTTGGACTTCGGCTTGTGCTTCTTCAGATAATGGGCAATCAGACAGGATCGCTCGTAGGGGCCGGGCGGGCAGCGGTAGGGCGTGACCGGCATGCTGATGAGCACCTTGCCGCCATCGGGCATGGCCTGCAGCTGCTGGCGCAGCAGCGTGGACTGCTCGCCGGCTTTCCAGGCATGCGGGAAGGCCTTGGCGGTGTTGGCGTCGTAGCCTTCGATTTCTTCGGTGCGAAAGTCGATGCCGGGGGCGACGATCAGATGGTCGTAAGCCAGCGTGCCGCCCTTGGTGGCGACGGTCTTCGCCGCTGGGTCAATGGCGGTGACTTCGTCATAGACCATCTTGACGCCATGATTGGCGGCCAACTTGTCGTAGGAGATGGTCAGCGTGCTCATGTCGTTCATCAGGCCCGCGATGTAGAAGTTGCTGAACGGGCAGGAGATGAACTGCTTGTTGCGCTCGATGAGCACGACTTCGATGCTCGGATCGAGCATGCGCACATACTTGGCGGCGATCGCGCCCCCGTAACCGCCACCGACGACGACGACGCGGCGGCCCTTCTTTGGCATCAGCGTGTTGGCATGGCCGATCATCGGCAGGCCGGCGGCGCCAGCACCAGCGGCGAGCAGCTTGAGAAAGCTTCTGCGTTCCAGAGTCATATCCGTTCCCCCTTATTTCACGCTGGCGTAGAAGTGCATCAGCGCGTCCAGATCTTCCTTGGACAGCGGCTTGACTTTCTCGGCCATCTTTTCTGGCATCTTGCGCTTGCCGGAGAGATACATCTCCATCTGCAGCTGCAGATAGGGCAGCCACTGGCTGGCCATCACCGGTGTTTCGTCCTTGCCCTCGCGGCCTTCTTCGTTGTGGCAGCGGTTGCAATGCTTCTCCTGCAGCACGGCGCCCTTGGCGACCTTGGCCTTGTCGACGTTCTGGTTCGTGACATGGAGCTTCTGTTTGGCGAAGAATTCACCCATGGCCTCGAACTCGGCATCGGTATACCCCTTGGCCAGACGGCCCATGACCGTCGAGGGACGTTCGCCGCTCTTGAACTTCTTCATTGCGTCGACGATGGCTTCCTTCGAATGTGCGGCCAGGCTGGGCATCATCAGGCCGGCACTACCGCCGTTGGTGCCGTGGCAGCCGCCACAGGCATTGGCGAGCATCGCCGGCGTCGGCGGCGCTGCGAACGCTGCCGACGACATGGCCAGGGCGCCGGCCGTCAGCGCCCATCCACTCCATCTCAGATTCATATCGATTCCTCCAGGGTTAAGGACAAACGAACCGCAGTTGTGACCCGCGGCAATCACTGCTTCTGGACATTGATGTAATTCTTCACACCGGCCTGATCCTGATCGAGGCCGAATTGATAGCCCAGCGAAACATAGTGGTAACGGGCGTTGCTGTGGCTCTCATGCACCGCGAAGCCAAAGTTGTAGGTCTTGCCGGCGACGATGCTGTGATCGCCCTTGGCCTTGGCGGCCAGATCGCGCTCGAACGTGACGACCCACTTGTCGCCTTCCTTCTTGCCCTCGGCCTTGGTCAGTGCGGCACCGCCGGTCATCGTACGCTCAGAGGTGACATGGCCATCGACCGGCTTCTCGCCCTTGCCGCTCCGCCACTGCATCAGGTCCATGAACTTGCCGCCATCGAGGTTGGCATCCTTGATGTATTTCGTCTTTTTGTCGTCTTTGGCGTCCTTCATCGACCGCAGATCGGTATGGCAGGTGGCCCAGCAGCCGTTGAGGTTGGCGCCGTCGACCGTGCCGCCGCCGTCGAACATCATCGTCAGTTTGACTTCGTTCTTGTCGTCGAGCTTCTTGCCCGTCACCGCGGTAGCCGGAAACTCGAAACGGAAATAGATCTTGTTGCCATCATGGGCCGCCTGGAAGGTCGCTGCCAGCCAGCCGACCTTGCCAGAGATCGGATTCGGTTCGAGCACCGATTTGGAATTGCCCACCGGCTGGCCTTTGATGATCTTGTCGCCGATTTCGTTGGCATCGCTGTCGTGGCAGCGGGTACAGCCACGGTTCTTCTTCACGATGTCATCGGCCGACGAATGGTCGGCCTTGTTCATGATCCACTCGAGGCTCGCCTGCCCTGGGTAGAAGAGTGTCATCTTGCGGGCCGGCACCTTGCTCCAGTCCGGAGGTGCCGCCAGCGCGCCGCCTGCGACGAAAACACCCATGATCGCCACCGCCATTTTTTTCATTCATCGCTCCTAGTCTTAGCCGCCTGCAGGCGGACCTGAAAGAATCGACACCCGCCGGCGGGCGGGTGCGCGTCAAAACAATCCGGGGTCAGCTTTCCTTGGCGCCGCCCTTCTCGAGCAGGTGATGCACCGGCTTGTGGGCGATGCCCTTGTGGCACTCGATACAGGAAACCTTGCCATCCTCCACCGCCCCCTCGTGTTTGGTCACCGAGCGATCCTTCTGCTTCGAGGTATCCATGGTGTTGAAATCGTGGCAGTTACGGCATTCCTTGGACTGCGCCTTTTCCATCTTCTCCCAGACGCGCTTGGCCATCGTCAGGCGCAGCGCCTCGTATTTTTCCGGTGTGTCGATGGTGCCGAGGATGTGGCCAACGACGTCGCGCGCCGCCATCAGCTTCATCGTCGCCTTGCGGGCATAGTCGATCGGATTCTTGCTGCTCGCCACATGGCAGTCGGCACAGTGCACGGTCGTGCCGCTGCGGTTGCTGTAATGCACGGTCTTCTTAAGCTCTTCGTAAGGGATGATCATCTCGTGGCAGGAAATGCAGAACTCGGTGCGGTTGGTCCATTCCATGCCGGTATTGAGGCCGCCCCAGATGATGATGCCGCCCAGAACGCCGACGGTGATCATGCGCAACATCGAGCACTTGGGCGGATTCATCAGACGATGCCACCAGCCGCGCAGTCCGCGTGGTTCGTTATTGGTAGAGGTCGGATTTTCGTTGGCCATCGGGTTCCTTCCTAGGTTGGGTTCGCCGAAGAGCTCGGCACCGGGGTTGATATGGGCCGTGACGGAACGCCAGAGCGGAAGCCACCGATCTGCCGCGCGTCACGGTCCGCTATGCAATGAATCCATAACGATTCGGTCATCGCAGACCACCGCAAGCCTACGCGCTGCCCTCCCGCCCGGCGCATCGGCTGCGGAGCAGCAATGGGAGTAAGGAGGGGGCAGCAATGTGATTATTTTCACGATTATTGCAGGGGAAGCGCAAGGTGGCAAGACGGTTCGGGCAGAAAGTTTGGATTGCCGGATCAAGCGGCTTTCTATTCGAAAATTAGCATTATCTAATTGATGCGTAGCAACAAGTTCAATGCCATCGGGGAGAGAGGCTTCTCGCCATGCGATGAAGTATGCATTTACACATGATAAAAAAATTATACCAAAGTGCTAGCCAGTGAGGCTTGTCGGGTCCATTTCGTGCATCGCCCCAATCGCCGGCGTCGTGGGTAGAGTAGGGCGCGGACGAAAGGAAACGCCATAGGAAACGCTAAAGAAAGCCGCGAGCGGCAGGAGGCAAGGGCGCGCGGCGCGCAGCGACCGAGACATATCGCCAAATACGATCGGTGAGGGAGCGAGCACCGCGCAACGCCGCGATGTGCCCGCGCAGCCATTTGTCCAGCGTTTCCTTCCGCTTCGCCGCCGTGCCGACCGGACTAACAATCATGGTGGTTGCCACCACCCCTGGAAGATGAAAATCGGCAGTGCCGTGGGAGCGACCCCCGGGTCCGGGGGCCTCGATGACCGCGGTGGCAGCCCGTTCGACCGCCGCCACGCTCGCGCGCGTCCAGCAAGTTTGGCTGCGCCGGGAAAAAATGTTCGCTACCGCGAACGTGCTGTCGCGGGCAAGCCCGCTCCCACGAAATATGCCTTTCGAGTGATTTTCACGCTAACTCTGGCATCTCGGCGTCGTCATCCTGTGCCGGGCAAGCGTAAAGCGGCTGATAAAATGGTGGGTTGCGGCGCAGCATGTGGCGCGACCTCGTCTTGCCACCGCGCGGGCGGCCGGCGCGCCGCCCCCGGCCCATCCTCCTGACGAGACGTTCGCATGAAAGCTTCCTGCAAGACGCCCACGATCGGCATGGTTTCGCTTGGCTGCCCGAAAGCGACTGTCGATGCCGAGCTGATCCTCACCCGCCTGCGCGCTGAAGGCTACGCGATCACCGGCCGCTACGACGAGGCCGAGCTGGTGATCGTCAACACCTGTGGCTTCATCGATGCCGCTATCGAGGAGTCGCTCGCCGTGATCGGTGAGGCGCTGAGCGAGAACGGCCGGGTCATCGTCACCGGCTGCCTGGGCAGTCGACCCGAAACGATCAGTGCGGTTCATCCGAAGGTGTTGGCCATCACCGGTCCGCATCAGCTCGCCGAGGTGATGGCGGCGGTGCATGCCCATCTGCCGTCACCGCACGGTCCTTTCGTCGATTTGGTGCCGCCGCAGGGCATCAAGCTCACGCCCCGCCACTACGCCTATCTGAAGATCGCCGAAGGCTGCAATCATCGCTGCACGTTCTGCATCATCCCGGCCCTGCGCGGCCCGCTGCGCTCGCGGCCGATCGGCGAGATCCTCGCCGAGGCTGAAAAGTTGGTCGAAGCCGGCGTGCGCGAGCTGCTCATCGTCGCCCAAGACACCGCCGCCTATGGTTTGGACCTGAAGTATCGCACCGGCTTCGTCGGCGGTCGGCCGTTGAAGACGCGCCTCAAAGAACTGGCACGTGCGCTGGGCGAACTCGGTGTCTGGGTACGGCTGCTTTATGTTTACCCTTATCCTTCGGTCGATGAGCTTCTGCCGCTGATGGCCGAGGGACTGATCCTGCCCTATCTCGATGTGCCGCTGCAGCATGCCAGCCCCCGCCTGCTCAAGGCCATGCAGCGGCCCGGCGATGTCGAGCGCGTGCTGGAGCGCATCGCGCTGTGGCGGCGCGAAGTGCCCGATCTGACCATACGCTCGACCTTCATCACCGGCTTCCCCGGCGAGACGAATGCCGATTTCGACCTGCTGCTCGATTTCCTTGACGAGGCGCAGCTCGACCGCGTCGGCTGCTTTGCCTATTCGCCGGTCGAGGGTGCGGCAGCGAACGCCTTGCCCGATGCAGTACCCGAAGCGCTGCGCGAAGAGCGGCGCAGGCGCTTGATGCAGCATCAGGAAGACATTAGCACGCAAAGACTGGAACGGCTGATCGGCCGCCGGCTGCAGGTGCTGGTCGACGAAGTGGATGAAGACGGTGCCATCACCCGCAGCCAGGGCGATGCGCCGGAGATCGACGGTCTGGTCTATGTCACCGACGGCCAGGGACTCACCATCGGCGAGTTCGCCGAGGTCGAAATCACCGACTGCGACATCCACGATCTCTTCGCCACGGTGGCGGCATGAGGCGGGAAGAGGTTCTCTCGGCACTGGCGGCCATCGTCGGCACCGAATGCGTGATCACCGAGGCGCAGCAGCTGGCGCCCAGCTTGACCGACTGGCGTGGCCGTTACCAAGGCCAGGCGTTATGCAAAGTCAGCCCCGCCGACACGGCGCAAGTCGCGGCCGTCGTCCGTCTGTGTGCCGCAGCCGGTCTCAAGCTCGTGCCGCAGGGCGGCAATACCGGCCTGTGCGGCGGCGCGATCCCAACTGGACAAGATCAAGTACTGGTCAGTTTGATGCGGCTACGGCGCATCCGCACGCTCACCGCCGATACGATCACCGTCGAGGCCGGCTGCACGCTGGCCGAGGTGCAGCAGGCGGCGCGCGCGGTGGGCAAGCTTTTTCCGCTCTCGCTTGCTGCCGAAGGCTCGGCTAGCATCGGCGGTAATCTCGCCACCAATGCCGGCGGCGTGCAGGTTCTGCGTTATGGCAATGCGCGCGAGCTGTGCCTGGGGCTGGAGGTCGTTCTGGCCGACGGGAGCGTCTGGGACGGACTACGCGCGCTGCGCAAGGACAATACCGGCTATGACCTGAAACAGCTGTTCATCGGTTCGGAAGGCACGCTCGGCATCATCACCGCCGCGGTCCTCAAACTCTTTCCCGCACCGAAGAGCCGCGTCACCGCCTGGCTGGCCGTGCGTGATCCGGCCGCCGCCGTGGCCTTGCTCGACCGCCTGCGCGTACATTGCGGCGAGCGCGTCACCGCCTTCGAACTCATCGGCCGCACGGCGCTCGATCTGGTGCTCGCCCACATTCCCGACAGCCGCGAACCGCTCGCTGGCCGCCCGGCCTGGTCGGTGCTCTGTGAGCTCAGCGACAGCGGCAGCGAGAGCGACCTGAACCGATGTGTCGAACGGCTGTTGGCGGATGCCCTCGACGCTGGCGAAGTGCTGGACGCGACGCTGGCGATGAGCGCCGCCCAGGCCGCCGCCTTCTGGCGGTTGCGCGAGACGATCCCCGAGGCACAGCGCAGCGAAGGCCCGTCGATCAAGCACGACATCGCCGTGCCCATAAGCAGCATCGCCGAATTCCTCACCCGTTGCGATGCGGCACTGCAAGCGGCTTTTCCTGGTTTGCGCATCGCCTGTTTCGGTCACCTCGGAGATGGCAATCTGCATTACAACCCGAGTCATCCGGATCGGGCGGCCAATGCCGCGCTACTCACCCAGGCCGAGGCGGTACACCGCATCGTCTATGACCTCGTGCACGCCTTCGGCGGCTCGATTTCGGCCGAACATGGCGTCGGCCAATTGCGGCGTGACGAGATCGTGCGCTACAAAAGCCCGATCGAGATCGAGCTGATGCGCGCCGTCAAACAGGCGCTCGATCCGAACAACCGCCTCAATCCGGGCAAGGTGGTGTGATCGAAGCGGAGCACTGCTTCGCCGCATCGCCCGCCGTGTCGCTGAATGCGGTCCGGCTTCCCGCTCGCGACGATTTCTTTCCAAGCTGTTTACAAGCGTTAAATCGGTGCGTAAAATGTGGCCTCTCTGTCGGGGGTATAGCTCAGCTGGGAGAGCGCTTGCATGGCATGCAAGAGGTCAGCGGTTCGATCCCGCTTACCTCCACCACGGAAGTCGTAGCCTTAGCTAGCTCGGTTTTTGCATAGTCCCTATCGTCTAGAGGCCTAGGACAACACCCTTTCACGGTGTGAACCGGGGTTCGAATCCCCGTGGGGACGCCAGGTTGCAGCGAAGTGACGCGAGATGCGCCACCTTCTCGGTTCAAGCGCGGAGCGGTAGTTCAGTCGGTTAGAATACCGGCCTGTCACGCCGGGGGTCGCGGGTTCGAGTCCCGTCCGCTCCGCCACCCGATCGTTGAAAAACGCGCCTGCGGGCGCGTTTTTCATTTCTACCGCCGATGCGTTCAGTCGCGAGCCCGATGACCGATTCCACTGTCCGCCGCTTCGCTGGTCTCGAACGCCTCTATGGCCCCGGCACCTCGGCCCGCCTGGCAAAGACGCATGTCTGTGTTGTCGGCATCGGCGGTGTCGGCTCTTGGGCCGTCGAGGCGCTGGTGCGCTCGGGGGTCGGGCGCCTGACGCTGATCGACCTCGACCATGTCGTCGAATCGAACTTCAACCGCCAGATCCACGCCCTCGACGAGACGCTCGGCATGGCCAAAGTACAGGCGATGCGCGCGCGCATCGCCCAGATCAACCCGCACTGTCGCGTGACGGCCATCGAGGAATTCGTCGCGCCGGACAACGTCGCGGCGATCCTGCCTGCGTGTGCTGCCGTCATCGATGCGATCGACCAGCGCCCGGCCAAGGCGGCGCTGCTCGCTCATTGCCGGCAGCAGGCCTTACCGGTGGTGACCACGGGTGGCGCCGGCGGCCGTAGCGATCCGACACGCATCCGCATCAGCGATCTGGCGCGCACGACGCACGATCCGCTCTGTGCCCGGTTGCGCGCCAGTCTGCGCCACGAGCACGGTTTTCCGGCCACGGGCGATTTCGGCATCCCCTGTGTCTATTCGACCGAGCCGATCCGCCGTGCCGATGGGGCTGACTCTTGTGCCAGCGGTCCGCAGGGAGCACCGCTCGCCTGCGCCGGCTATGGCTCATCGGTGGCGGTGACTGCGGCTTTCGGCTTGGCGGCCGTTTCCTGCTTGCTGGCGCGCTTGCTTGTCGTGCCGGTATGAACGAGGCACAATCGTGGCCCCATCCGCCCCCCGCATCGCCGAGATACCGATGAGCGCATCTCCTCCCGTCATCCTGGTCACTGGCGCGGCGCGGCGTATCGGCGCCGCCATCGCCCGCCTTCTGCATGCGGCGGGGGCCTGCATCGCGCTGCATTATCGCGCCTCGGCCGCTGAAGCACAGGCGCTGGCCGACGAACTGAATGGCGAACGGGCCGGCTCGGCGCTCACCGTTGCCGCCGATCTTTGTGACAGCGCCGCGCTGCCCCCGCTGATCGAAACCGTCGTCGCCCATTTCGGCCGGCTCGATGCGCTGGTCAATAACGCCTCGTCCTTCTTTGCCACGCCGCTCGGCGCCATCGACGCGCGCGCTTGGCACGAGCTGATGGGCAGTAACCTGCAGGGGCCGCTGTTTCTTGCCCAGGCGGCGGCGACGCATCTGGCGGCCTCGCCGCTCGAAGGGGGCGGCGCGATCGTCAATATCACCGACATCCACGCCGAGCGGCCACTGGCCGGCTATACGCTCTACTGCGCCGCTAAGGGTGGGCTGCTGACCCTGACGCGCGCGCTGGCCATCGAGCTGGCGCCGCGCGTGCGCGTCAATGCCGTCGCGCCCGGCGCCATCGCCTGGCCGGAAAACGAGCATGATTTTCCGCCCGCCGAGCGTCAGGCGATCATTGCCCACACGCTGCTCGGGCGCATCGGCGAGCCGCTGGACATCGCCCGCACGGTGCGCTTCCTGATCTTCGATGCGCCCTACGTCACCGGCCAGACGATCAACGTCGATGGCGGCCGCACGGCGCATCTGTGAAGCCATGACCACCTACCGCCAGGCGCACAAGGCCGAATACGAAGCGAACAAGCTGGCCAAATTCCTTTACCGCATGGTCGGCAAGGCCATCGCCGACTACCGCATGATCGAGGACGGCGACCGCGTCATGGTCGCGCTTTCCGGCGGCAAGGATTCGCATAGCCTGCTCGACATCCTGCTCACGCTCAGGGAGCGGGCGCCGATCCGCTTCGAGCTGATTGCCGTCAATCTCGACCAGAAGCAGCCGGGGTTTCCCGCCGACGTGCTGCCGGCCTACCTGCAGGAACGCGGCCTACCCTACCGCATCGTCGAGGAAGATACCTATTCGATCGTGCAGCGCCTCGTGCCGCAAGGCAAGACGACCTGCTCGCTGTGTTCGCGCCTGCGGCGTGGCATCCTCTACCGCGTCGCCAGCGAGCTGGGAGCGACGAAGATCGCCCTTGGTCATCACCGCGACGACATCCTGGCCACGCTGTTCCTGAACATGTTCTTCGGCGGCAAACTCAAGGCCATGCCGCCCAAGCTGATCTCGGACGATGGTCGGCACATCGTCATCCGGCCATTGGCCTATTGCCCGGAAAAGGATCTGGCGCGCTGGGCCGAGCTACGTCAATTCCCCATCATCCCCTGCAACCTGTGTGGCTCGCAGCCGAACCTGCAGCGCCAGCAGGTGGTGCAGATGCTGCGCGACTGGGATCGATGCTTTCCCGGTCGCATCGAAACCATGTTCCGCAGCCTCGCCCATGTCGTACCATCGCATCTCATGGATACCCGCCTGTACGATTTTGCCGGGCTGACGCCCAGCGGGGTGGGCGAGGCCGACGGCGACAACGCCTTCGACCCGCCCACTTTCGCCGACGCCGTGCCGACGCCGCTGACTTTCGCCACCGGCGCAGGCCGAAGCGGAGATGCGGCATGAGCGGCCAGGTGCGTGAGCTGTGCGTGCTGTTCGCTGATGTCGCCGGCAGCACGCGGCTTTACGAACAACTCGGCGACCGCGAAGCGTTGCACGCCGTCGAGCGCTGTCTGAACCGGCTCGAACGCGCCGCCTGGGCGTACGACGGCCGTGTCATCAAGACCATCGGCGATGAAGTGATGCTGGTCTTCGCCGATGGAGCGAGCGCCCTGCTCGCCGCCTGCGAGATGCAACAGCGCATCGCCCAGTTGCCGTCGGTCTGCGGTCAGAAGCTGGCGGTGCGCATCGGCTTCCATGAAGGGCCGGCGATCGAGGAAAACGGCGACGTGTTCGGCGATACGGTCAATGTCGCCGCGCGCGTCGTTGCACTGGCGCGCGCCGGGCAAATCCTCACCACCGCAGCGACGCTCGCCCGTCTGCCGGACTGGCAGCGTAGCGGCACACGCGAAATCGACCGCTTCGCGCTCAAGGGCAAGAGCGAAGACGTCATCGTGCATGAAGTCCTCTGGCAGGGCGATGCCGAACTGACCATGAAGGCCGAGAGCATCGCGGCCGCCGCGCCGGTGATCAGGCTGTGGCTGTGGCACCGCCAGACCGAGTTCATCGTCGACGAGCAGCGACCGCTACTGACCCTCGGCCGTGACCCGGCCAGCGACATCGTCATCGACGATCCGCGCGCCTCGCGCAGTCATGGCCGCATCGAGCGCCGGCGCGAGAAGTTCGTCCTCGTCGATCACAGCACCAACGGCACCTGGGTGCATTTTGCCGGCGAAGGCGGTTTCCTGCTCAAGCGCGAGGAAACGCTGCTGCGCGGCGAAGGCCGCCTCGCCTTCGGTCATACTGGCGACGATGGCGAAGCGATCGAATTCCGCGTCATCACCTGATCCGCCGCCTCGGCGGCGAAGACCACCGCGACGCGCGTCCCTCGTCCCCCCTCGCCACTGTCGAGAACGATCTTTGCGCCATGCGCCTCGGCGATCTCGCGACAGATCGGCAGACCGAGACCGCTGCCCTCGACGCCGGTATCGAGCGCGCGATAGAAACGCTCGAAGACCCGTTCGCGCTCGGCCTCGGCGATGCCGATGCCATCATCCTCGACCTCGATCGTCGGCGCCTCGCCGCCCTTGACGCGCACAGTCACCCGGCCACCGGCCGGCGTGTATTTGATGGCATTGTCGATCAGGTTGCGCAGCACCTCGCGCAGCAACAGCGCATTGCCCGCGACGCAGGCTGGCGCAGCGCACTCGAAGCCGAGATCGATGGTCTTGGCCAGCGCGCGCGGCACCCAGTCCTGGGTTTCCTCGCGCGCCAGTGCGACGAGATCGACCGCTCCGGCCAGTGTCGGCGATTCCTGGTTCGCCTCGGCCCGTGCCAGCATGAGCAGTTGATTGATCAAGCGCGCGACGCTGTCCACGCTGCGCGCGATCTGCTGTAGCGAACGGCGCAACTGCTCCGGATCGCGCTCGCCCAGCGCCAGTTCGGCCTGCGTCTTCAGCCCGGTGAGCGGCGTGCGCATCTGATGCGCCGCATCGGCGATGAAGCGCTGCTGGGCCTGCTGATAATCGAGCAGGCGTTGCAACATTTCGTTGAAGGCCAGCGTCATCGGCCGCAGCTCTTCCGGCACATCGCGCGTGTCGATCGGCGACAGATCGCCCATGCGGCGCTGGTGAATCAGCGCCCGCAGGCGGCCGATCGGCGCCAGTCCGCGCGACAGGCCCAGCCAGACCAGTGCCGCGGCCAGTGGAATGATGGCGAACTGGGGCAGCAGCACGCCGGAGATGATGCGCGAGGACAGTGCCTCGCGCTTGCGGCGCGTCTCGGCCACTTGCACCAGTACGGCGACCGACGCATCGCCGATGCGGCGGTAAGCGACGCGCACCGCCTCGCCCTGAATCGCCGCATCGTAAAGGCGCACTTCGCCGATGCGCGCTTCGTCCTGGCCCGATGGCGGCGGCGGGATCGCCTCGTCACCGGCGAGCAGTTTGCCGTCCGGCCCGCGCAACTGGAACCAGGTGGCATCGACGGCATCGTTGTGCAGCAACACGCGCGCCGCGCGCGGCAGATTGACGCTCACCCGCCCGTCGTCCTGTCGTACCAACTTGGCGAGCGCGACGACCTTCTCGGCCAGCGCCTGATCGTAAGGCAGATCGGCAATACCGTTGGCGACATGATTGGTCATCGCGACGCTGATCGGCCACAGCAGCAACAGCGGTGCCAGCATCCAGTCGAGGATTTCGCCGAACAGCGAATTCGGCGCCGGCGGCGGTGCCTCCTCCGGCCTCATGCCTTGTCCTTGCCGGCGAGCAGCGCCCGGAAGCGCTCCAAACGGGCGCGTCCGGCCTCGCGGTCGGCGGCGCCCGGCGACCCCGAGGCCGGTGCCGGCAGCTCGGCGCCCATCTCGGCGATGAAGCGCGACGGCTGGCGCGTCAGCCATTCACGGCCCTGCTGACGCCGCTCGCACCAGGTCACCGTCAGCGACAGCTGGGCGCGTGTGATGCCGACATACATCAGCCGGCGTTCCTCCTCGATGCCTGCAGCAAGCAGCGAATCGCGATGCGGCAGCAAGCCTTCCTCGACACCGACGAGGAAAACGTGTTTGAACTCCAGTCCTTTCGCGGCATGCAAAGTCGCCAGCTGCACGGCATCGGTTTCGCCATCGGCGCGCTGATCGAGCAAAGTGGCGAGCGCCAGCGTCTGCGCCAGATCGAGCAGGCTGCGCCCCTCTTCTGCGCTCTTGGCGGCCAGCCAGTCGCGGAACTGGCCGACGTTCTGCCACTTGGCGCGTGCCTCGCCCGCTGCCAGCGTTTGCATCAGATGCGCCTCGTAGCCGATGGCGGCGAGCAGCTCGTCGAGCACCTCGCCGGCCGGTGCGGTCGCGGCGCGTTCGGTCATCCGGGCGATGAAGGCGCAGAACTCGCGCAGCGCAGCCAGGGCCTTGCCGCTCACCTCCAGCTCGATGCCGGGACTGCGCACGGCGGCGAACAGGCTCTGCCGCCGCCGGCCGGCCGCGGTGCCCAGCGCCTCGAGCGTCGCACCGCCGATGCCGCGCCGCGGCGTCGTCACGGCGCGCAGGAATGCCGGATCGTCGTCGCCGTTGAGCATCAGGCGCAGATAGGCCATCAGGTCCCTGATTTCGGCACGGTCGAAGAAGGACTGGCCGCCGGAGAGGACGTAAGGAATACGTTGCGCGCGCAACTGTTCCTCGAAGGCGCGCGCCTGATGGTTGCCGCGATAGAGAATGGCATAGTCTGACCACTTGCCCCGATGTTCGAAACGGTGCGCCGACAGCCGGGCGACCACCCATTCGGCCTCGTGCGCGCCATCGCGGCAGGTTTGGACGCGGATCGCTTCACCCCCGCCGCGTTCGCTCCACAATTCCTTGGCGAACGGCTTCGGATTGAGGGCGATCAGCCGGTTGGCCGCCGTCAGGATGCGCATCGTCGAGCGGTAGTTCTGCGTCAGCGGCACGACTTTCAGCTGCGGGAATTCGTCGCGCAGCGCATGCAGGTTGGCGATGTCGGCCCCGCGCCAGGCATAGATCGACTGATCGTCGTCGCCCACCGCGGTGAACGACGCTCGCTCGCCGGCGAGCAGCTTCATCAGCCGGTACTGGCTGCGGTTGGTGTCCTGATACTCATCCACCAGCAGATGCCACAGCCGGGCGCGCCAGCGCGCCGCCACTTCCTCGTGGCGTTCGAACAGTTCCACCGGCAGGCGGATCAGATCGTCGAAATCGACCGCATGCCAGGCGGCGAGGCGCTGCTGGTAATCGCCATACACGCGCGCTGCCGCCAGCTCGAGATCGTCGGCCGCCTGCGCCGCGGCTTCCGTCGGCGTGATGAGCGCATTCTTCCAGCGCGAGATCAGCGCCTGGATCAGCCGCGCCCGACCCTTGTCGCTGCCGGCATCCAGTTCCTGCACGATCTGCGCGCAATCGCCGGCATCGAGGATGGAAAAAGTGGGCTTGAGATCGAGATGACGCGCTTCCTGACGCAGGATGCGCGCCCCGAGGGCATGGAAAGTACTGATGATCAGCCCATCGAGCGATCGGCCAGCGGCCAGCCGTGCGGCGCGCTCGCGCATCTCACGCGCGGCCTTGTTGGTGAAAGTGATCGCCGCAACGTGTTGCGCCGGGTAGCCGCACTCGCCGATCAGATAAGCGATCTTGCGCGTGATGACGCGTGTCTTGCCGCTGCCGGCGCCAGCCAGCACCAGCAAAGGGCCGTCGAGATAGCGCACCGCCTCGCGCTGCGCCGGATTGAGGTCTTGCATGGGGCGTGAAATCAGGACGACGACAAGCGCAACAGGCGCATTGCACGCCACCGGCGCCTTGCCGGGCTGGCGTCAGGCAAACGATCATGGTGGTTGCCCCCCCTGAAGATGAAAATCGGCACTGCCGTGGAAGCGACCCTTGGATCCGGGTCCGGGGCATGCTTGGCCGCGATAAAAGCGGTTGCAGCCCGTTCGACCGCCGCCGCGCTCGCGCGCGTCCAGCAAGTTTGCCTGCGCCGGGAAAAAATGTTCGCTACCGCGAACGTGCTGTCGCGGGCAAGCCCGCTCCCACGAAATATGCCTTTCGTGTGATTTTCACACTAATGCCGGACGATCAGCGCAGCTTGCCACGCACCAGCTTGACCTTCTCGGGATGCTGGACGCTCACCTTGCCCTGCTTGCCACTGAGATTGCCACACTCGCAGGCGGCCGGCAGATGCGTCACCGAGCTGACGATGAAGCCACAGTTGGCACATTCGTAATAGATGTTACCGCCGGTGGGCAAGGGCACGCCGCCGGCATGTTCAATCGGTTCGAAACGGTAGATCTTGCGCAAGTCGAGTTTCATGATGCCTCCAGCCGCGATTCTATCCCGACCTCACCGCGCGCGCCTGCACGATGGGCGTCATCGCGCTGTCACTACCGGAGACGATCATCCGGTGCTCGCGTATACACTGTCCTCGATCGCTACGATGACCATCCGCTGATATATTGCTGCGCGGGCGCGAGGGCGGCGTTGCACGGTGCTCGCTCCCTCGCCGATCTATTCGATAGGCTGCGGTCGCTGCTTGATACGGGCCTCCTGCTTCCTCCCACTCGCGGCTTTCTTCAGCGTTTCCTTATCGCCGTCCGCGGCATGCGACGGAGCGGCGTGATGCGCGCCTCGCCGCAGCGAACGCCGTGCCGATGGTGCTGACTTTGGCGCAGCGGCGCGACGCATGGGTCGGCTTCGATCGGTTTCATCGCCTGGGGTGACCCAGCGATGCGCCGCTGCGGTCACCGACGAGTGGAGGGCCTGACCGTGCTTACCGGATTACGATCGATGCTGCCGCTGCTGATTCTGCTGCCGCTCCTGCCACCGGCCGCAATGGCCGGGTCCGCCGCCGGCGAGGCAGGCGCGCCGGTCGATCTGCACTTCTTCTGGTCACTTTCCTGTCCGCATTGCCGCAATGCCCACCCGTTCATCGCCAATCTGCCAGTGGCCCTTCCCTGGTTGCGTCTGCACGAACACGAAATCTCGCGCGATCGGGCGGCGGCCGAACGCTTCCGGGCGCTGGTCGAAAAGGCGGGCGCCGGTGACATCGCGGGCGTGCCGGCCTTCTACTTCTGTGGCGAACTGCATTTCGGTTGGGAAAGCGAGGCGAGCACCGGCGAGTTGCTGCGTCGGCGCCTGACCGCCTGTCATGAGCGGGGGCTGACCGTCGTCCCGGGGGACAATGCGGCGCCCGGCGCGGGCATGAACGAAGTCGAACTGCCCTTCGTCGGCCGCGTCGATGCCGCCAGTCTGTCGCTGCCGGTCCTGACCATCGTGCTCGCCGCACTCGATGCGTTCAATCCCTGTGCTTTTTTCGTGCTGCTGTTCCTGCTGTCGATGATGGCGCACCAGAAGAGCCGTGGCCGCATGCTGGCCATCGGTGCGGTGTTCGTCCTCATCTCGGGCCTGATGTATTTCGCCTTCATGGCGGCTTGGCTCAATGTCTTCCAGCTCATCGGTCATCTGGCGGCCGTCACGCTGGCCGCCGGCGCGCTGGCCGTGCTGATCGGCCTGCTCAACGTCAAGGATTTCTTCCTCTTCAAACAGGGGCCGAGCCTGTCGATCAGCGATGCCCGGCGCGGCGACATCGCCCGCCGCGCCCGCGCCATCCTCGCCGCCGAGCATCTGCCGGCCATGCTCCTCGCCACCGTCGTGCTCGCGGTGGCGGCCAATTTTTACGAGCTGCTGTGCACGGCCGGCTTTCCGATGGTGTTTACGCGTTTGCTGACGCTGAACGAGCCCTCGCTCGCTGCGCGCTACGGCTGGCTGGCGCTATACAACCTGATTTATGTCTTGCCGCTGGCGGCCATCGTCGTTCTGTTCGCCCGCACACTGGGGGCGCGCAGGCTCAGCGAACGTGAAGGCCGCCTGCTCAAGCTGCTTTCCGGCCTGATGATGCTCGGACTCGGCCTGCTGTTGCTTTTCGTGCCGGAGCGCATCGATCAACCGGCCATTGCCTTGGGCCTGATGCTGGCCGCCGTCCTGCTCACCGCGCTGGCGGCGCGCTGCACCCGGCCTGCACCGCCACGCTGACCTTCCCGAACCTCTTTGGAGAACGATCATGTCCCGTCCGCTCAACGTCCTTTTCCTGTGCACCGGCAATTCCGCCCGCTCGATCCTGGCTGAAGCATTGCTCAACATGATGGGTAAAGGCCGCTTTCAGGCCTTCTCGGCCGGCAGCCATCCCACCGGGCAGGTGCATCCCTATGCGCTGGAACTGCTGAAGAAGAACCGTCTGCCTACCGATGGCCTACGCAGCAAGAGCTGGGACGAATTCGTCGCTCCCGGTGCGCCGGAACTCGACTTCGTATTCACCGTGTGCGACAAAGCCGCCGGCGAAGTTTGCCCGGCCTGGCCGGGGCAACCGATGAGCGCCCATTGGGGCGTGCCCGATCCTGCCGCGGTCGAAGGCAGCGACGAGGACAAGCGTCACGCCTTCTTCGCCGCGATGAACCAGTTGCAACAGCGCATCTCGATCTTCGTCAGCCTGCCGCTGGACAAACTGGACAAGGTGACGCTGAAGCGCCATCTCGACGAGATCGGCCGCGGGCACGACGTGCTGGATGAGCCGGCCGGGTGAGTGCGCTGCGCTTTCCCAACGACCACCTCGCCGCTTCGGCCGCCCTGGTCGATGGAATGTCGGCGGTACCGGCCCATGCGGCGCACCACGTCTGGATCGATTTCGGTGCATCACAGGGGGCGTCAGCGATGCACCGAAACCGCCATCGTGCCCATCATCTGCGGGATGGCCGCAGAGTCCGTGCCGTGGGCGGCCCAAGCCGACGGCCGCGGTGCCGTCGTGTCGAAACGATCGCCGGGGGATCATCGTCCCGGCCGGGGTTCGTCGCCGTCGCTGCTCCGGGGCACAGTCCAGGATAAACTGCGCTGATGGCAACTGCTCCCGACCTCTCCCTCCTCGGTCAGTTCATCGACATCGTCCTACATCTCGACAGGTATTTGGCGCTGCTCATCGCCCAATATGGGACCTGGATCTACGCCATCCTGTTCCTCATCGTTTTCTGCGAAACCGGATTGGTGGTGACGCCTTTCCTGCCCGGCGATTCGCTGCTCTTCGTCGCCGGCACGCTCGCCGCCGCCGGCGGTATGGACTTGGCGACGCTGATCGCCGTGCTGTTCTCCGCTGCCGTACTCGGCGACAACACCAATTACTGGATCGGTCGCGCCTTCGGCCAGTGGATCTTGCGCCGCCACTGGCGCCTCTTCAACGAAGCGGCCTATGAGCGCACTCATGCCTTTTATGAACGCTACGGCGGCAACATGATGATCGTGGCACGCTTCATCCCGCTGGTGCGTACTTTCGCGCCTTTCGTCGCCGGCGTGGCGCGCATGGACTACCGGCGCTTCTTCGTCTTCGATCTGGCAGGCGCCGTGCTGTGGGTCGGCTCGCTCACCTTGGCCGGCTACTGGTTCGGTGCCCTGCCCATCGTCAAAAACAACCTGTCGCTGATCATCGTCGGCATCGTCGTGCTGTCGCTCATGCCGGTGCTCATCGGCTGGCTGCGGCACCGCTTTGCCAGAGCGGCGGCATGAGCGCTTTCGTTACCTGGCAATGGGCGCAGCGCCGTGCCTTCGGCATCGCGGCGGCATCTGCGCGGCACGGCGGCGGGATCGGGTGCAAGACAGGGAAGTACCGAAGACGGCCGCACGCGGAAGATGGCCGAAAGTGCCCGCGCCGCAACCGGCCCAGTGTTTCTTTCACCCCTTCGGGCAGCGTCACGGTGCGGCGGAGGCCGCGACGGGCGCACAATGGCCACATAATGGCCGCCCTTCACGTTCGAAGTCGGCTCCGCCGGCACGGCGCCAGGAAGGCAAACCCATGACCGAGAAAAGCTATGTCATCCTGATTTCCGGGCGCGGCAGCAACATGCAGGCGCTGATCGAGGCCGATCTGCCTGGTCGCTGTGCGGCGGTGATCAGCAACCGGCCCGAGGCGGCCGGCTTGAGTTGGGCGGCTGCGCGCGGCCTGGCGACCGCAACGGTCGACCACCGCGCCTACCTAAGCCGGGCCGCTTTCGACGACGCGCTCGCCGCCGAGATCGACCGCCACACACCCGATCTCGTCGTCCTTGCCGGGTTCATGCGCGTGCTCGGCGACGCTTTCGTCGCCCGCTATGCTGGCCGCCTGCTCAACATCCACCCTTCGCTGTTGCCCGCTTTCCCCGGCCTGCACACCCATCGCGCCGTACTCGATCACGGGCTGAAGATCCACGGCGCGACGGTGCATTTCGTCACGCCGACGCTCGACAATGGCCCGATTGTCGTCCAGGCCGCCGTGCCGGTGCTCGATGACGACGACGAAGACCGGCTGGCCGCGCGCGTGCTGCGTCAGGAGCATCTGATCTATCCGGCGGCGGTGCGCTGGTTCCTCGAAGGACGGCTGAAGCTGGTCGACGGCAAAGTGTCGTTGCACGAGGATGTCGCGGACGAGGCGGCCGCGCTGCGTTCGCCTGCTTGCGGATGACGGTGCGCTTCCGCGTCGCGCTGCTCTGCTCACTGCTGATGCACCTCGCCTTGCTCGCCGGGTCGGCCTGGCATCTTCCCCGCTTCGATCCGCCGCCGTCACTGCCCCCGCGGCTCGATGCCGTTCTGCGCCCGCCGACGACGCTGCGCGCCCAGCGTGCTGCTTCGACGGCGAGCTCGCCGCAGGCCGGCGGTGAAGCAGGCGCATTCCGGCCGACCGCCCGCCTCCCCGAAAGCGCCGCAGCGCACCACGTGGGCGGCGAGACCGCCGCCGATGATCTGCCGGCCGGGCCTGACGATGCGCCCGCCCCGGACTCCGTCGCCGATACGGCGGCGTTGCCGGCGGAGCCGGCGCCCGCAGCCGCCACCAGACCGTCGGACGACGAGATCGCTGCCGGCCAGGCGTCCCCGCTGGCAGAAGCTACCGAAGCGCCGCGCGCGCTGCGCCTCGTCTTCGTCGTCAGCCGCGGCGAAGACGGCTTCGCCGTCGCTCGCGCCGAACACCGCTTGTACATCGGCGACGGTGCTTACCGCATCCGCACCGAACTGGCCACCACCGGACTGACCGACCTGGTCCGGCCGACACAGGTCGTCCAGCACAGCACGGGTCATCTCGGCGACGGCGTGCTGGTGCCGCTGACTTTCCGCAGCGAACGGCGCGGCCAGAGCGAGGAGACGCGCTTCGACTGGTCGAACCATCGCCTGCATCTGGCCGACGGTCAAACCTTGCTCCTGCCGGCTGGAACGCAGGATCTGCTGTCACTGTTCTACCAGCTGGCTCTGACGAGCGCTTCGGCCATCGAGCTGCCGGTGACCACCGGCCGCAAGCTGGAACGTTACCGCTTCGAAAATACCGGCGAAGTCGTCCTCGACACCCCCTTCGGCCCGCGGCGTGCGCTGCACTGGCGCAGCCGTAACGCGCGCGAGACCACCGAGGTCTGGCTGGGCATCGAGGAGCGCCTGCCGCTGAAGATCCGCCACATCGATCGCCGCGGCGATGTTTACGACCAGAACATCGAGCGCATCATCGCCGAGGAGTCTGTCCCATGAACGTCATCACCGCTCCGCTGCTTGCCCAGACCGTCGATGTCGTCGAGCGCATCATACGCTGGCAGCAGCCGGCCGACGCGTTGCTCAGCGCCCACTTCCGTCAGCACCGTCTCGGGCCGCGCGAGCGCGCCTTCGTCGCCGAGACCGCCTATGCGCTGCTGCGCCATTGGCGCTCGCTGTCCTCCTGGCTCGGCGCCCATGCCAGCCCACGCGAGCTGGTGCTGGCGACGCTGATCCAGCGTCGCGGTTACAGCCTGCGCATGCTCGAAGGCGCGCTCGGCAAAATCGAAGCGCAATGGCTGCGCGAACTGAAAGCGCGGCCGCAGGCTGCACCGACGCTCGCCGAGCGCTGCGAGCTGCCCGACTGGCTGCTTGAGCGCCTGCTGCCGGTCTGGGGTGAGGCCGGGCTCATCGAGCTGGCCGACGGGCTCAATACCCCGGCGCCGCTCGACCTGCGAGTCAATCCGCTCAAGATCGAACGCCCGGCGGCGCTCGCCCGCCTGCACGCCGATGGCTTCAAAGCGGTGCCGGGCACCCTCTCTCCACTGGCCATCCGCGTCACTGGCCGGCCGGCGCTCAACCGCCATCCGCTCTTCCTCGACGGCAGTCTCGAGGTGCAGGACGAAGGCAGCCAGCTGCTCGCCTTCCTCCTCGCGCCGCGGCGCGGCGAGAGGGTGGCCGATTTCTGCGCCGGTACCGGCGGCAAGACACTGGCGCTGGGCGCGCTGATGCGCTCCACCGGCCGGCTCTATGCGTTCGATGTCAGCGCCGCCCGCCTGCAGCGCCTCAAACCCCGCTTGGCGCGCTCGGGCCTGAGCAATGTCCATCCGGTCGCCATCGCCGACGAGAACGATGCCCGCATCAAGCGTCTGGCCGGCAAGCTCGACCGCGTGCTGGTCGACGCCCCCTGTTCGGGACTGGGCACACTGCGCCGCAATCCGGATCTGAAGTGGCGGCAAAGCGCGCAGGCGGTGAGCGAACTGGCTGCCAAGCAGGCACGCATCCTCGCCGCCGCCAGCCGGCTGGTCAAACCCGGCGGCCGGCTGGTCTATGCCACCTGCAGCATCCTCGCCGAAGAGAACGAAGAAGTCGTCGCCGCCTTCCTCGCCGCACAGCCTGCATTCCGGCGGTGCGATGCGCCCGAAGAATTGCAACGACACGGAGTGTGCCTGCCCGCCGAGAACGCCGGCGACGGTCCGCGCGATCTGCATCTTTGGCCGCAGCGCCACGGCTGCGACGGCTTCTACGCCGCCTTGCTGGAGCGCCAGGCATGACGCCACCCATCGTCCGGGGCCCGCTCCTGGCCGCCGTGCTGATCGGGCTGACTTTCGCCACGCCTGCGCCGGCGAGCCAGAAACTGCCGGCCGAAGGTTCGATCGAACTCGCCTTCTCGCCATGGGACGATGCCGAAGGCGCCTTGTTGCGCGCCATTGGCGAAGCCCGTCGCAGCATTCACGTGCAAGCCTATCTGCTCACCAGCCGCAACATCGCGCGCGCACTGCTCGAAGCGAAGAAACGCGGTCTCCGGGTCGAAATACTCGCCGACCGCGAACAGGCGGTGCGCACCGATCACAGTCGCCTGAGCGAATTGCACGCTGCCGGCATTCCGGTACGGCTGGAAGTGCGCTATGCTGCCGCCCATCACAAGGTGATGATCCTCGACGGCGAAGGCGACAAACCGGTGGTGATCACCGGCAGCTACAACTTCACCTTCTCGGCCCAGGCGCGCAATGCCGAAAACCTGCTCATCCTGCGCGGCAACCGCGCGCTGGCGCGCGCCTATCTCGCCAACTGGCGGCGGCATGCGCGTGAAGCGTTGGCTTTCGATGAGGCTCTGACGCCATGAGCGCCAACGCCCTCTCTTCTGCTGCCCACAGCGCGCCGCTGACCGCGCTGCTCTACGACCTCGGCCAGCCGGACATGCCCGGGCAGATCGGCCTGCTGCTCGCCTGCCTACTTTTGGCGCTGATTCCCGACCGGCTGCTGCGCCGCCGCGCCGCCGCCCATGAAGGGCTGCGCAAACTCGGGCTAGGCGCATTGCAGCGGCTGGCCTTCCCGCTGACCGCGCTGGCCTTGCTGACGCTGGCGCGCCTGATTGCCGCACCCTACATGCACGTGCGCATCCTGGCCATCGCCGCCTCGCTGCTCGCCGCACTGGCCGTCATCCGCGCCGTTTTCTATGTCCTGCGTCACAGCTTTGCCGCTGCCGCCTGGCTGGCCAACTTCGAGCGTGGTTTCGCGCTCACCGTCTGGAGCGTGGCGGCACTGCACCTGACCGGCCTGCTGCCCGAGTTGATCGAACTGCTCGAAGCCATCTCCTTCACCATCGGCAAGCAGAAACTGGATCTGTGGCAGATCCTGCAAGGCATCGGCATGCTGTTTACGACGCTGATCCTGGCGCTGTGGCTGGGCGGACTGCTCGAAGCGCGCCTGATGGCCGCCGCCGGTCTCGATGCCAACCTGAAGGCGGTATTCTCGCGCCTGCTGCGTGCGCTGCTCATCGTCCTCGCCGTGCTCATCGGTCTGCCGCTGGTCGGCATCGACCTGACGACGCTGTCGGTGTTCGGCGGCGCCCTCGGCGTCGGCCTCGGTTTCGGTCTGCAGAAAATCGCCGCCAACTATGTCTCCGGTTTCATCCTGCTGCTCGACCGCTCGATCCGCATCGGCGACTTGATCTCGGTCGGCAACGAACGCGGTCAGGTGAGCCAGATCACGACACGTTACACGGTGCTCAAGGGCCTGACCGGACTGGAAGCGATCGTGCCGAACGAGGTGCTGGTCGGCTCGGTGGTGCTCAACGAAACCTATACCGACAGCCAGGTGCGACTGGCGTTGCCGGTGCAGGTTGCCTATGGCACCGATCTCGAACAGGCGCTGGCGCTGCTCGTCGAGGCCGGCAAGGGCCAGGAACGGGTACTGACCGATCCGCCGCCGAAAGCCTTCGTCGTACGCTTCGCCGATTCGGGCATCGACCTCGAACTCGGCGTCTGGGTGGCCGACCCGCAAAACGGCTCGCTCGCCGTGCGCTCGGCGATCAACCTCGCCATCTGGCGCAGCTTCCGGCAACACGGCATCCAGATCCCCTTCCCGCAGCGCGAAGTGCGCCTGCTGGCCGAACGCTGAACGCTGCCTTCACCGACCGGCGGGATGGGCCGGCTTGCTTCATCGCCGAAACAATCCCGTCCAGGCCGACCTTGGCGGCGACAAGTCGTTGGCCGGAGCCTACGACGCAGGTCCGGCTCTCTAGAAAACGAAGGGTCGCCCCGAGTCGCCCCTCGAGGGGAAAAGCGAGCGCAGCGAGTTTTTCCGGCTGGGCTCACAGGCCGAGGCTCGGCCAGAGCGCATCGATGCGCGCTTTCACTGCCGCGTCCATGACGATCGGCCGACCCCATTCCCGCGTCGTTTCGCCCGGCCATTTGTTGGTCGCATCGAGGCCCAGCTTGGCGCCGAGACCGGCGATTGGCGAAGCGAAATCGAGATAGTCGATCGGCGTATTCTCGACGAGCGTCATGTCGCGCGCCGCATCGACGCGCGTCGTGATCGCCCAGACGACTTCCTTCCAGTCGCGCACGTCGATGTCGTCATCGACGACGATGATGAACTTCGTATACATGAACTGGCGCAGAAAGGACCAGATGCCGAACATCACGCGCTTGGCGTGGCCGGGATACTGCTTGGCGATGCTGACCACCGCCAGCCGGTAGGAGCAGCCTTCCGGCGGCAGGTAGAAATCGACGATTTCGGGAAACTGTTTCTGCAGCAGCGGCACGAAGACCTCGTTGAGCGCGACGCCGAGCATCGCCGGCTCGTCGGGCGGCTTGCCGGTGTAGGTCGAGTGATAGAGCGCATCGCGCCGCCGGCAGATACGCTCGACGGTGAATACCGGAAACTCGGCCACCTCGTTGTAGTAACCGGTGTGGTCGCCGAATGGCCCCTCCGGCGCCGTCTCGCCGGGATGGATCGCGCCTTCGAGCACGATCTCGCTCGCCGCGGGCACGAGCAAGTCGTTGCCCAGACATTTGACCAGGCGCGTCTTGGCGCCGCGCAGCAAGCCAGCGAAATGGTACTCGGACAGCGTATCCGGCACCGGCGTCACCGCGGCGAGGAGAGTCGCCGGATCGGCGCCGATGACCACCGCGATGGGAAACGGCTGACCGGGATGGGCGGCGCAGTAGTCGCGGAAGTCGAGCGCGCCGCCGCGATGCGCCAGCCAGCGCATGATCAGCTTGTTCGGCGCGATGAGCTGCTGGCGGTAGATGCCGAGATTCAGGCGCGGCTTGTGCGGACCCTGCGTCACCACCAGCCCCCAGGTGATCAGCGGCGCGGCATCGCCCGGCCAGCAGGTCTGGATCGGCAACGAGCCCAGATCGACCGCTGCGCCTTCCTGCACGATCTCGTGACAGGGGGCCGAGGAGACGACTTTTGGTGCCATGTTGAGCACCTGGCGCAACAGCGGCAGCTTGTGCCAGGCATCCTTCAGGCCGCGCGGCGGCTCGGGTTCTTTCAAGAAGGCGAGCAGCGCGCCGATCTGACGCAATTCGCCCGGCTCGTTGCGCCCCATGCCTAAAGCGACGCGGCGCGGCGTGCCGAACAGGTTGGCGAGCACCGGCAGCGCCGATCCCTTGGCACGCTCGAAGAGCAGCGCCGGCCCACCGGCGCGCAGGACGCGATCGCCGATTTCGGTCATCTCCAGGTGCGGATCCACCTCGATGGCGATGCGTTTGAGTTCGCCCAAAGTTTCGAGGCGCGCGACAAAGGCGCGCAGATCATCGTCGTGCATCATCGAATCTTTCGTTCAAAGGGCGTGAATTGTGACCGCATGGGCGCCGACATGGGCGACTACAATTGCGGTAAGACATCCTGCCGCGGAGTGAGCCATGTTTTGCGCACGCTGCATCGTACTGTTGATCGGCATACTGCTGACAGGCAGTATCCGGGCGCAAGGCGTCCCGGTGGCCATGCTCACTTTACCCCAGGGCGAGATCGTCCGGCTGCAGGGCGGGCAGCGCGAGGCGCTCGGTCCGTTCAGCACGCTGGCGGCCGGCGACGTGTTGCAGCTGAATGGTGGCCGGGTGAGCGTGCTCTATCCCCAAAGCGGGCGCGTCGAAGTCTGGCAGGGCAACGGTCGGTTGCGCGTCGGCGTTCAGCACGGCGAGGCAGAGGGCCTGGCGCCGCCGCTCGTCGGCCGTATGCCGGGCGAGGTCGCCCAACAGATCGCGCGTTCGCCGGCCGGCGGTACGTCTGGGGCGCAGCGCACCCGCTCACTGGTGATGAGCGAGCCGGCGAGCATCGACGACACCTATCGCCGGCTGCGTCAGGCCGCACCGGCCGACGATCTCAATCCCGAGATGTATCTGCTCTCGGCGCTCTTCGAACGCCGTGACTATGCCCGCATCGAGCAGGTACTCGCCGAGCTGAAATCCCGTCAGCCGGGCAACCCGGAAGTCGGCATGCTCGCCGCGCTCTATGGCAAGGCGCTGCGCAACGTCCGGCGGCAGTGAGACGTTTGATCCTCGTCGTGCTGGCCGCGCTCGTCGCAGGCTGTGCCGTACGGCGCGAGCTGGCGCGTGACGCATTGCTCATGCGCGCCGCGAGCTGGCAAAGTCAGCTTCATCGGCACGGCGATGTCGCGCTCCGGTTCTGGCATCCGGCCGGATTGCGCAGCGACCGGCTGACCGTCTATCTCGAAGGCGACGGCGCCGCCTGGCGCACACCCCTGCATCCTCCAGTCGACCCGACGCCCGACGAACCGCTGGCCCTCGCCCTCGCCCTCGCCGACGGCCGGCCGGCTGTGGCCTATCTCGCCCGCCCCTGCCAGTATCTCGCTGCGCCAGCGCTGGCGCGCTGCGGGCAGGCTTGGTGGACGCACGAACGTTTCTCGCCGCTCGTCCTGAAGACGATGAACGAGGTGCTCGATACGCTGAAGGCGACGACGGGCGCGCGGGAGCTGGAACTCGTCGGCTACTCGGGCGGCGGCGTGCTGGCGACACTGCTCGCCGGCCGGCGTGACGACGTCGCGCAACTCATCACCGTCGCCGCGCCACTGTCACTGGCTGCCTGGACGCAGGCACACGGGCTCGCCGGCTTCCCCGCCTCGGCCGATCCAGTGCAGCAGACCGATCCACTGCCGCCGGCGATCCACTATGCCGGCAGCGAGGACCGCATCGTGCCCGCCGAAATCGTGCGCGACTTCGTCGCCCGGCGCGGGGGACGCCTCGAAATCATGGCCGGTCACGATCATCGCTGTTGTTGGCATCGTATCTGGCTTACACGCAGCAAACCGTAGAGACCGGCACGCTTTTCCCGGGGATATCGGCAGCCCGCGTTACGCCGCCATCTTCCCGTTTTGCCCGCCGCTCATCGATCACTCAGACGCGGCGAACACCTCTTCCAGAGAAGCGGCCTCGAGCAGCCGTTCGCTCCATAGCAGCAATTCTTCCTCGCTGCCGGCATCGAGCTTTTGCTGCACCCACTCAGGCAGCGGGCTGCCGAAACGGCGCAGTAACAGCCGGGCAAGCACGGCGGCTTCGCCTTCGTGCCGTCCCTCGTATCGCCCTTCCTGTCTGCCTTCCTGTCTGCCTTCCTGTCTGCCTTCCTGTCTGCCTTCCTGTCTGCCTTCCTGTCTGCCTTCCTGTCTGCCTTCCTGCCAGCCCGTCTGTCTGCCTTCCTGCCAGCCCGTCTGTCTGCCTTCCTGCCAACCCTTCTGCCGCCCCTGCTGCAGGCCGGCAAGCAGACCTTCCTGATAACTCGGCAGATTGCGTATTTCGTCGAGTGAGAACATCTTTACTTCCTCCTTGACCAGAGCATCGAGGCGGCGATTGACCGCCAGAGTCTCCAATTGGAACAATA
>Ga0209207_1000231_pt1 | contig 39935 bp, 38 predicted proteins | sample SaghotsprinmetaG_FD_184140 | JGI IMG/M metagenome (GOLD analysis project Ga0209207, IMG submission 184140) | Hot spring microbial communities from South Africa to study Microbial Dark Matter (Phase II) - Sagole hot spring metaG (SPAdes) (version 3) | ecosystem: Environmental > Aquatic > Thermal...
GCAGATAATCCTCGGGGATCAGCGCCGGCACGCGCAGGTTGATCTCCGGGCCACCGCCCAGGGGTTGGTCCAGATTGGGCTGCTCGCCTTTCTGGATGGCCTTCACGGCCCGTTCCAGCATTTCCATGTAGAGGGTGAAGCCGACCGCCTGGATCTGTCCGCTCTGGCCGTCGCCGAGCAGTTCGCCGGCACCGCGGATCTCCAGGTCGTGGGTGGCCAGCACGAAGCCGGCGCCCAGATCCTGGGCGCCGGCGATGGCTTCCAGGCGGCGCTGGGCGTCTTCGGTCATCTGTTTGCGGGGCGGTGTGAGCAGGTAGGCATAGGCCTGGTGGTGGCTGCGCCCCACGCGGCCGCGCAGCTGGTGCAGCTGGGCCAGGCCGAACTTGTCGGCGCGCTCGATGATGATGGTGTTGGCACTGGGCACGTCGATGCCGGTTTCGATAATGGTGGAGGCCACCAGCACGTTGAAGCGCTTGTGGTAGAAGTCGCCCATCACCTGTTCCAGCTCGCGCTCGCGCATCTGCCCGTGGCCGATGCCAATGCGCGCTTCCGGTACCAGTTCGGCCAGGTCGCTGGCGCATTTTTCGATGGTTTTCACATCGTTGTGCAGGTAATACACCTGGCCGCCGCGCAGTAGCTCGCGCAGCAGGGCCTCCTTGATGGTCGGGTTGTTCTGCTCCATGACGAAGGTGCGCACCGACAGGCGACGCGCCGGCGGGGTGGCGATGATCGACAGGTCGCGCATGCCGGCCACGGCCATGTTCAGGGTGCGCGGAATCGGCGTGGCGGTGAGGGTGAGGATATCCACCTCGCTGCGCAGGGCCTTGAGCTGTTCCTTCTGGCGCACACCGAAACGGTGTTCTTCGTCGATGATCACCAGGCCCAGGTTGTGGAACTTCACATCGTCCTGCAGCAGCTTGTGGGTGCCGATCACGATGTCCACCTTGCCCTCGCTCAGCTGCTGCATGGCCTCGCTGACTTCGCGGGCCGACTTGAAGCGGCTCATCACCTCGACCCGTACTGGCCAGTCGGCGAAGCGGTCGCGGAAGCTGTTGTAGTGTTGCTGGGCGAGCAGGGTGGTGGGCACCAGTACGGCCACCTGACGGCCGCTGTGCACGGCGATAAAGGCCGCGCGCATGGCCACCTCGGTCTTGCCGAAGCCGACGTCGCCGCAGACCAGGCGGTCCATGGGTTTGGCTGCGAGCATGTCGGCGCGTACCGCGTCGATGGCGGCCTGCTGGTCCGGGGTTTCCTCGAAGGGGAAGCCGGCGCTGAAGGTGGCGTAGTCGGCGCTCGGGTCGGCGAAGGCATAGCCTTCCCGGGCGGCGCGGCGGGCGTAGATATCCAGCAGTTCGGCGGCCACGTCGCGCACCTGCTCGGCGGCCTTGCGCTTGGCCTTTTGCCAGGTCTCCGAACCCAGGCGGTGCAGCGGCGCCAGGGCATCGTCGCTGCCGGTGTAGCGGGCGATCAGGTGCAGGCTGGCCACCGGCACATACAGCTTGGCTTCCTCGGCATACATCAGGGCGAGGAACTCGGCGGCCTGGCCGTCGAACTCCATGGTCACCAGGCCCAGGTAGCGGCCCACGCCGTGGTCGATATGCACCACCGGCGCACCTTCGCGCAGCTCGGTGAGGTTCTTGATCACATTGTCGCCGCCGTCGCGGGCCTTTTCCCGGCGCCGGCGCTGCATCACCCGCTGACCGAACAGCGGGCTTTCCGCCACCAGGGCCAGGTCGTCCAGCAGCAGGCCCTGATCCAGCGGGGCGATGCATATCCCCAAGCGTTCATGGCTGTCGACAAAGGCCGGCCAGCTGTCGAATTCCCGCGGCTTGAGCTTGAGGCGTGCCAGCAGTTCCAGCAGCACTTCGCGCCTGCCGGCCGATTCGGCGCAGAACAGTACCCGGGCCGGATGCTCCTCGATAAAGCGCCGCAGGGCCGCCAGGGGCTCGCTGGCCTTGGCCTGGATCGCCAGGTCCGGCAGGGGCTGGGCATTGAAGCGGGTGCGGCCGACGCCTTCTTCTATATCGTCCTGGCTGACCACCAGCCGTGGCCAGTCTTTCAGTCGAGCGAAGCAGTCTTCCACCGGCAGGAAGATATCGGCCGGCGGCAGCAATGGGCGCTCAGGGTCGACCTTGCGTTCTTCATAGCGGCTGCGGGCGTCGGCCCAGAAGTGTTCGGCGGCCTTTTCGATGCCGGGCAGGGAGAACACCTGGGTGTTGCTCGGCAGGTAGTCGAACAGGCTGGCGCTTTCCTCGAAGAACAGCGGCAGGTAGTACTCGATGCCGGCCGGGGTGATGCCGGTGGACAGGTCCTGGTAGATCGGGCAGCGGCGGAAATCCACGTCGAAGCGTTCACGAAAGCGCCCGCGAAAATCGGTGACGGCCTTCTTCTCCAGGGGGAACTCCCTGGCCGGCAACAGCTTGATCGACTCGACCTTGTCCACCGAACGCTGAGTTTCGGGGTCGAAGGTGCGCAGGGTTTCGATTTCGTCGTCGAACAGGTCGATACGATAGGGTGTGGCGCTGCCCATGGGGAACAGGTCGATCAGCGCGCCGCGCACGGCGAATTCGCCATGCTCGTATACCGTATCCACACAGCGATAGCCGGCGGCTTCCAGTTTTTCGCGCATCTGCGCCACGTCCAGGCGTTGGCCCACCTGCAGAACCAGGCTGCTGCCGAGCAGAAAACGCTTGGGTGCCAGGCGGTGCAGGGCGGTGGTGATGGGAACTACCAGAATGCCGTGCTGCAGATCGGGCAGGCGATAGAGGGTGGCGATGCGCTGGGAGATGATGTCCTGATGCGGCGAGAACAGGTCGTAGGGCAGGGTTTCCCAGTCGGGGAAATGCAGCACCGGCAGGCGCGGGGCGAAGAAGCTCAACTCTTCCTGCAGGCGTTCGGCGCTCTGGCTGTCGGCAGTCAGCAGCAGGGTAAAGCCTTTGGCGGTGCTGGCGGCTTCGGCAATAGCCAGGCTCAACGCGGCTCCGGGGAGGTTGCCCCAATGCTGTTTGCCGGCGGTGCTCGGCAGGGGCGGCAGACGCAGTACGGACACGGGCAGCTCACGGTCAGGACACAGGGTCGCCGATTGTAGCGGGCGTGGTGTCCGGTGTCAGTGTCGACAGCTGTGCATTGCTCAGGCGCGCATGCGCCGTCATAATGTAGCCCCTTTTTTCAGCCCCTACATGTGGAAGGTACTGCCCGTGACCCAGAAGCCCGACCAGTGTCTCGGTGAGTGGATCGATCGAGAAGCCCTTGCGGAAGCGATGATTCCGATGATTGGCCAGCTCTACCGTAACAACAACGTGGTCACCTCGATCTACGGCCGTGGTCTGATCAACCGTTCGGTGATCGATATTCTCAAGGCCCACCGTTTCGCCCGTCACCGCCTGGCTGACGATGTGGAACTGTCGGTGCACGACACCTTCCCCATCCTCAAAACCATGAGCGAGCTCAAGCTGGGCGCTGCCTCGGTGGATCTGGGCAAGATGGCCGGCAAGTTCAAGGCCGAAGGCAATGGCCGAAGCCTGGAGCAGTTCGTCAAGGACGAGCTGGCCGAAGTGGCTGGCAAGCAGAATGGCGAAGCCCGTGAAGGCACTGACGTGGTGCTCTACGGTTTCGGCCGCATCGGCCGCCTGCTGGCGCGCATCCTGATCGAGAAGACCGGTGGTGGTGACGGCCTGCGTCTGCGCGCCATCGTTGTGCGCAAGGGCGCCAGCAATGACCTGGTCAAGCGTGCCAGCCTGCTGCGTCGCGACTCGGTGCATGGCAAGTTCAACGGCACCATCACCATCGATGAGGAAAACAACACCCTCACCGCCAATGGCAACCTGATCCAGGTGATCTACGCCAAGTCGCCGGCCGAGGTGGACTACACCCAGTACGGCATCAAGAACGCCCTGCTGGTGGACAACACCGGCGTATGGCGCGATGCCGAGGGCCTGGGTCAGCACCTGGCCTGCCCGGGTGTCGATCGCGTGGTGCTGACTGCGCCGGGCAAGGGCGCGTTGAAGAACATCGTGCATGGCATCAACCATGGCGAGATCAGCCCGGAAGACAAGATCATCTCCGCCGCTTCCTGCACCACCAACGCCATCGTGCCGGTGCTGAAAGCTGTGAATGATCAGTACGGCATCGTCAACGGTCACGTCGAGACTGTTCACTCCTACACCAACGACCAGAACCTGATCGACAACTTCCACAAGGGCAGTCGTCGTGGTCGTAGCGCCGCGCTGAACATGGTTATCACCGAAACCGGTGCCGCCACTGCCGCCGCCAAGGCGCTGCCGGTACTCAAGGGCAAGCTGACTGGTAACGCCATTCGTGTGCCGACGCCGAACGTGTCCATGGCCATCCTCAACCTGAACCTGGAGAAGGCCACCACCCGCGAAGAGATCAACGAGTACCTGCGCCAGATGGCCATGCACTCGGACCTGCAGAAGCAGATCGATTTCGTCAGCTCCCAGGAAGTGGTGTCCACCGACTTCGTCGGCTCGCGCCATGCTGGTGTGGTCGATGCCGAAGCCACAATCTGCAACGACAATCGCGTCGTGCTCTATGTGTGGTACGACAACGAGTTCGGTTACAGCTGCCAGGTGGTGCGCGTGATGGAAGACATGGCCGGGGTCAACCCGCCAGCCTTCCCGCGCTAAGCGCAAGGCCATGAAAAACGGGAGCCAATGGCTCCCGTTTTTTTATGGCCTGCCAATCCCTGGCGGCCACCCTGCGGGCCGTCGCTATACGACGTTAAAAATGGCTCCCGGCCATTTTTTATGGATTCAGCTTTTATTCGCGGCTGGCCAGCAGGTTGTCACGCAGCTTGTCCGAGAGCCCCTTGGGGGCCAGCCAGATGCCCAGATAGGCCTTGGCCAGTTGCGCGTCATCGCTATGGAAGAGTGCCTGACCATTGCGCTCAAGGCTCAGGCCGCTGCCTGGCTGGTAGTTCAGGGCATAGCGGTCGCCGCTGCGAATATCGGCAAAGTGCCGATGCAGGGCATCGATCTGCGGGCGCAGGCGCGCCAGGGTCTGGCTATCGTTCTGACGCTCCAGGGTGACCCAGGCGGCCTTGATCACGTCTTCGCGCTTGATGTTGCGAAAATAATACAGTTCCAGGCGCTGACTCAGTTTGTCGTTGAAGGCCTGGTCCGGGCTGATGCTGGGGGCGGCGTAGAAGGCGGCGGCATAGACGTCGGCCCAGAGGTAGGTCAGGACGTCCTGATTCTTGAGTACCAGCTGGCTCTGTTCGAGTTGCACCTGGGGTGTGAAGTTGGCTTCGCGCAGGCGTTCATTGGCCTGGGCGGGTAGGGCGATGCCAATGATCAGTAGCAGTGTGAATTTCAGGGCAATTCGCATGGGCTTGTACCAAAGTTGTACAGACTTTATGTATTTCACCGTTTTGTTGCCGTGAGTCAACGTTCTATCTGTTGCGCGCTGTTACCGAAATGTCAAAAAAAGCAAGCGCTTGGGTGGCCAGGGGCGGGGGGGCTCTCTATAATCAAGCGGATTTTTTACCCAGGTTAGGCATCATCATCCAGGCCAATAATTTCTGGCTCTGGATGGGGCGCTAATGCGCTTGATTGTCCTGGCTATCCTATAAAAAGTTTTATAAATCAGTGGTTAGGCAAACCTATGATCAAACTAAAGCATGGGCTTGATTTGCCCATAACGGGTGCTCCGGCACAGCGTATCGAGGCCGCCAGGCCCGTGCGCAGTGTCGCTGTCATCGGCTTCGACTATCACGGGATGAAGCCGACGATGGAAGTGCAGGTCGGTGATCGGGTCAAGCTCGGTCAACTGTTGTTCACCGACAAGAAAACCCCGGGCGTGCGCTACACCGCGCCGGGTGCCGGTGTCGTCAGTGCCATCCATCGTGGCGAAAAGCGTGTGCTGCAGTCGCTGGTGATCGACCTGGAAGGTGATGAGCAGGAGACCTTCGCTCAATACCCGGTCGAGCAGCTGGAGTCGCTTAGCGATGCCCAGGTCCGCGACAACCTGCAGAACTCGGGTCTGTGGACAGCCCTGCGCACCCGTCCGTTCAGCAAGGTGCCGGCGCTCGATGCCGTGCCCAGTTCGATCTTCGTCACTGCCATCGACACGCACCCGCTGGCCGCCGATCCGGCCGTGGTGATTGCCGAACACGCCGCTGACTTTGAAAACGGCCTGAAAGTGCTGGGTAACCTGGCCAAGGTCTTTCTGTGCAAGGCCGACAGCGTCAACCTGCCTGGCGAGAAGCTGGCCAAGGTGCAGAGCGAGGCCTTCAGCGGCCCGCACCCGGCGGGTCTGCCGGGTACCCATATCCACTTCCTCGACCCGGTCAGCGTCAGCAAGAGCGTCTGGCAGATCGGCTATCAGGACGTGATCGCCGTGGGCAAGCTGTTCACCAGCGGCCAACTGTTCGTTGAGCGCGTAGTGGCCCTGGCCGGTCCGGTTGTCGAGAAGCCGCGTCTGGTGCGTACCCGTGTGGGTGCCAACCTGCAGGAGCTGACCGCTGGCGAGCTGCAGCCCGGGTTCAATCGGGTGATCTCCGGTTCGGTCTTCGGTGGCCGTACGGCCCAGGGCGCTTTCGCCTACCTGGGTCGTTACCACAATCAGGTGTCCTGCCTGGCCGAGGGCAACGACCGCGAAATGATGCACTACCTGCGTGCCGGGGTTAACAAGCACTCGGTGCTGAACGTTTTTGTGTCGAAGCTGACCAGTGCCAAGCTGTTCAACTTCACCACCACCACCAATGGCAGCCCCCGCGCCATGGTGCCGGTGGGCAACTACGAAGCCGTGATGCCACTGGACATCCTGCCGACCCAGCTGCTGCGCTCGCTGATCGTCGCCGATACCGAGATGGCCCAGAAGCTGGGTTGCCTGGAACTCGACGAAGAAGACCTGGCGCTGTGCACCTATGTCTGTGCCGGCAAGTATGAATACGGCCCGATCCTGCGGGATAACCTCACCCGCATTGAGAAGGAGGGTTAACCCATGGGCGTCCGTGCATTCCTCGACAAGATCGAGCACAACTTTGAAAAAGGCGGCAAGTACGAGAAGTGGTACGCCCTGTATGAGGCGATCGACACCTTCTTCTATCGCCCCGGCAGCGTGACCAAGACCACCGCCCACGTGCGTGACGGCATCGACCTCAAGCGCATGATGATCACCGTGTGGCTGTGCACCTTCCCGGCCATGTTCTTCGGCATGTGGAACACCGGCTACCAGGCCAACCTGATCTTCGCCAACAGCCCTGAGCTGCTGGCCGCTCAGGAAGGCTGGCGCTTCGCCCTGATCGGCTCGTTGGCCGGTTTCGACCCGAACAGCCTGTGGGATAACTTTATCCAGGGCGCGGCCTACTTCCTGCCTGTCTACGCGGTGACCTTCATCGTCGGCGGCTTCTGGGAAGTGCTGTTCGCTTCGATCCGCAAGCATGAGGTCAACGAAGGCTTCTTCGTTACCTCCGTGCTGTTCGCCCTGATTCTGCCGCCGAGCATTCCGCTGTGGCAGGTCGCCCTGGGCATCAGCTTCGGCGTGGTGATCGGCAAGGAAGTGTTCGGTGGTACCGGCAAGAACTTCCTCAACCCGGCACTGACCGGCCGTGCCTTCCTGTTCTTCGCCTACCCGGCGCAGATGTCGGGCGATGCGGTATGGACTGCGGTGGACGGCTTTGCCGGCGCCACTTCGCTGAGCCTGGCGGCTTCCGGCGGCATCGAGAACGTGATCAACAACGGCATCACCTGGATGGACGCCTTCGTCGGCACCATTCACGGCTCGCTCGGCGAGACCAGCACCCTGGCCATCGCCATTGGCGGCCTGGTTCTGCTGATCACCAAGATCGCCGCCTGGCGCATCGTCGCCGGTGTGATGCTGGGCATGATCGGCCTCTCCCTGCTGCTCAACGCCATTGGCTCGACCACCAATCCGATGTTCGCCATGCCCTGGTACTGGCATCTGGTGGTGGGCGGTTTTGCCTTCGGTATGTTCTTTATGGCCACCGACCCGGTGTCGGCGTCCATGACCAATACCGGCAAGTGGATTTTCGGTGCCCTGATCGGCGTGATGGTGGTGCTGATCCGTGTGGTCAACCCGGCCTTCCCCGAAGGCATGATGCTGGCGATCCTGTTCGCCAACCTGTTTGCACCGCTGATCGACCACTTTGTCGTTCAAGCCAATATCAAGCGGAGGCTGGCACGCAATGTCTAGTCAAAAAGAATCCACCGTTCGCACGCTGACGGTGGCCCTGCTGGTCTGCCTGGTGTGCTCGGTGTTTGTCGCCGGTGCGGCCATCGCACTGAAGCCGACCCAGGTAGAAAACCGTCTGCTGGACAAGCAGCGCAGCATCCTGGCCATTGCCGGCCTGGGTGAGGCGCGCATGTCCGCCGCCAAGGTGAAGTCGCTGTTCAACAGCACCATCACCGCCAAGCTGGTGGATCTGGAAACCGGCAAGTTCTCTGATGCCTTCGATCCGATCACCTTCGATCCGCTCAAGGCCGCCAAGGACCCGAAAACCTCCAGCGTGCTGAAAGGCAGCGTGGATATCGCCGGGATCAAGCGCCAGGAGCGTTACACCACTGTTTATATGGTGGAGAAGGACGGTGAAGTCGAAACCCTGATCCTGCCGGTGCGTGGCTACGGCCTGTGGTCGACCCTGCATGGCTTTATTGCCGTCAAGGGTGATCTGAATACCGTGGTCGGCATGGGCTTCTACCAGCACGGCGAGACGCCGGGCCTGGGTGGTGAAGTGGATAATCCGAAGTGGACTGGTCAGTGGCCGGGCAAGACCCTGTTCGACGACAACGGCGAGTTGGCCGTGCAGGTCGTCAAGGGCGGTGTCGACCCTCAGAACCCGAAAGCCGTGCATCAGGTCGACGGCCTTGCCGGCGCCACCCTGACTGGCAACGGTGTGGATAACCTGCTGAAGTTCTGGCTGGGCCAGAACGGCTTCGGTCCGTTTATCGCTAACCTGCGTGCAGGGGAGGCCTGATCATGTCGCAGCCGACTGTTAAAGAAGTCCTGCTTAATCCGCTGTTCAACAACAACCCCATCGGCCTGCAGATCCTCGGGATCTGTTCGGCTCTGGCGGTGACCTCGAACCTGCAGACTGCGCTGGTGATGTCCGCCGCGCTGACCCTGGTGTGCGCGTTCTCCAACCTGTTCATTTCGATGATCCGCAGCCAGATCCCCAGCTCGATCCGCATGATCGTGCAGATGGTGATCATTGCCTCCCTGGTAATCGTGGTGGATCAGGTGCTCAAGGCCTATGCCTACTCGCTGTCCAAGCAGCTGTCGGTGTTCGTCGGTCTGATCATCACCAACTGTATCGTGATGGGCCGCGCCGAAGCGTTCGCCATGCAGAACCCGCCGATGATGTCGTTCTTCGATGGTATCGGTAACGGTCTGGGTTACAGCGTGTTCCTGATCGCCCTGGGCATCATCCGCGAGCTGTTCGGCGCGGGTAAGCTGATGGGCTACGAAGTGCTGCCGGTGATCAACGACGGCGGCTGGTATCAGCCTAACGGCATGCTGCTGCTGCCGCCTTCGGCTTTCTTCCTGATCGGCCTGTTTATCTGGGCCGTGCGTAGCTGGAAGAAGGATCAGGTCGAGAAGAACGCCTACAAGATGGCGCCTCAGGTATCCAGCAAGGAGGCCTATTAATGGAACATTACATCAGCCTGTTCGTCCGTGCGGTGTTCGTTGAGAACATGGCGCTGGCGTTCTTCCTCGGCATGTGTACCTTTATCGCCATCTCCAAGAAGGTGGAAACCGCCATCGGCCTCGGCATCGCCGTGGTCGTGGTGCTGGGTATCACCATGCCGGTGAACAACCTGATCTACACCAACATCCTCAAGGATGGTGCCCTGGCCTGGGCCGGTCTGCCCGATGTGGATCTGTCCTTCCTTGGCCTGCTGACCTTTATCGGTGTGATCGCGGCGCTGGTCCAGATCCTGGAAATGACCCTGGATAAGTACGTGCCCGCGCTGTACAACGCCCTGGGTGTGTTCCTGCCGCTGATCACCGTGAACTGCGCCATCATGGGTGGCTCGCTGTTCATGGTCGAGCGTGACTACAACCTGGCCGAAAGTACCGTCTACGGCATCGGCGCTGGCGTCTCCTGGGCGCTGGCCATTGCCGCACTGGCCGGTATCCGCGAAAAGCTCAAGTACAGCGATGTACCGGATGGCCTGCAGGGTCTGGGGATCACCTTTATCACCATCGGTCTGATGTCGTTGGGCTTTATGTCCTTCTCCGGCGTGCAGCTGTAAGGAAAGGATGAACAGATGATCAATTACGAAATCTTCCTTGCCATCGGCATGTTCACCGCCATCGTGCTGGTGCTGGTGCTGGTCATTCTCGCGGCTCGCGCCAAGCTGGTGTCCAGCGGCGACGTGAGCATCGAGATCAATGGCGAAAAAACCATTGTGGTGCCGGCCGGCGGCAAGCTGCTGCAGACCCTGGCCGACAACGGCATCTTCCTGTCCTCCGCCTGCGGTGGTGGCGGTACCTGTGCCCAGTGCAAGTGCATCATCGAATCCGGTGGCGGCGAAATGCTCTCCACCGAAGAGTCGCACTTCACCAAGCGCGAGGCCCGCGAGGGCTGGCGCCTGTCCTGCCAGGCCGCGGTCAAGCAGGACATGAAGATCGAGGTGCCGGAAGAAGTCTTCGGTGTGAAGAAGTGGGAGTGCACCGTCGAGTCCAACCCCAACGTCGCCACCTTTATCAAGGAGCTGACGCTCAAACTGCCGGAAGGCGAGAACGTCGACTTCCGCGCGGGTGGTTACGTGCAGCTGGAATGCCCGCCGCACACCGTGTACTACAAGGACTTCGACATCCAGGAGGAGTATCGCGGCGACTGGGACAAGTTCAACCAGTGGAAGTACGTGTCCAAGGTCGACGAGACCGTGATCCGTGCCTACTCCATGGCCAACTACCCGGAAGAACGCGGTCTGGTGAAGTTCAACATCCGTATCGCCTCGCCGCCCCCCGGCAAGGACGATCTGCCACCGGGCAAGATGTCTTCCTATGTGTTCAGCCTCAAGCCGGGCGACAAGATCACCGTGTACGGGCCGTTCGGTGAGTTCTTCGCCAAGGACACCGACGCCGAGATGGTGTTTATCGGTGGTGGTGCCGGCATGGCGCCGATGCGCTCGCACATCTTCGACCAGCTCAAACGCCTGAAATCCAAGCGCAAGATCAGCTTCTGGTACGGCGCGCGTTCCATGCGTGAAGCCTTCTACGTTGAAGAGTACGACCAGTTGCAGGCCGAGAACGAAAACTTCACCTGGCACCTGGCGCTGTCCGATCCATTGCCGGAAGACAACTGGACCGGCCTCAAGGGCTTTATCCACAATGTGCTGTACGAGAACTACCTGAAGGACCACCCGGCTCCGGAAGACTGCGAGTTCTACATGTGCGGCCCACCCATGATGAACGCCGCCGTGATCAAGATGCTGATCGATCTGGGCGTCGAACCGGAGAACATTCTCCTCGACGACTTCGGCGGTTAAGCGTGAAGTGTGCGGTACTCCAGCCCGTTATTGCTGTCGCCCTGGCGGCAGCCCTAACGGGCTGCTTGCCTTCTGAGAAGGTCGAAGAGTTCGGCGGCCCGACCATGGGCAGTACCTATTCGATCAAGTATGTCCGCAACCAGACCGTGGCCCCCCTGGCCGAGCTCAAAGCCGCCACCGAGGCGATTCTTGCCGAGGTGGATGTGCAGATGTCCAGCTACCGCAGCGACTCGCTGATCGAGGCCTTCAACCGGGCCCCGGCCGGTACCTGCCAGACAATGCCTGAAGGCATTCTGCAGGTGGTGGCCAGCGGCAAGCAGCTGGGAGAGGAAAGCGATGGCGCCTTCGATCTGACCCTGCGCCCGCTGCTGGATCTCTGGGGCTTTGGTCCTGGCTCGCGGGGCACCCATACCCCTGAGCCCGAGCAGCTTTCCCAGGCCCTGGAGCGCGTGGGGCAACGTCACTTGCGCATCGAGGGTGAGCAGCTGTGCAAGGACCTGCCGCTGCAGGTGGACTTCAACAGCATCGCCGCCGGTTATACGGTGGATCGGATTATCCAGCGCCTTGGCGAACTGGGCGTCAGCAGTTATCTGGTGGAGGTCACCGGTGAACTCAAGGCTGCGGGGCGCAAGCCCGACGGCAGCCACTGGCGCATCGGTCTGGAGGCCCCCCAGGAGGGGCAGCGGGTGGCGCAGCGGGTGCTCGAACTCGATGGCTACGGTATCTCCACGTCGGGTGACTACCGCAACTATTACGAGGAAAACGGCAAGCGCTATTCCCATACCCTCGACCCCAAGACCGGCAAGCCGATCGAGCACCGCCTGGCTGCGGTAACCGTGGCCGATCCCTCGACCCTGCGTGCCGATGGCTTGTCCACCGTGCTCTTGGTGCTTGGCCCGGAGGAGGGCCTGGCTTACGCTGAACGCAAGGGAATTGCGGCATTTTTCGTGACCCGTGTCGATGACGGCTTCGTCACACAGGGCAGCACGGCATTCGAGCAGCTATTTGCTGCAGGAGGTGAGCAATGACTTTCCTGGTAGTTTTCCTGGCCATGGTGCTGGTGGTGGGCATGATGGCCATTGGCGTGATCATGGGCCGCAAGCCCATTGCCGGGTCTTGTGGCGGTATCGCCAACCTGGGGATCGAGAAGGAATGCTCGATCTGCGGCGGAAGCCGCGAGAAGTGCGAAGAGGTCAACCGCGACAAGGCCGAGGCGTCGACCGACCTGGCCTACGACGCGACCAAACGCTAATCGTGCGCAGCCTGGCCCTGGGTTAGGCTGCCGCGTACAGGTTCTGTTTGCCGGGCGCTCCGTCGCCCGGCCCTGCCGCAGGCGCAGCATAAGCGCCGCGGTATGATCTGAAGGAGTAATCATGGCGGTCTATAACTACGACGTAGTGGTGCTGGGTTCCGGCCCGGCGGGTGAGGGCGCGGCGATGAACGCGGCCAAGGCCGGGCGCAAGGTGGCCGTGGTCGACAGCCGCCGCGAAGTGGGCGGCAACTGCACTCATCTGGGGACCATTCCGTCCAAGGCGCTGCGTCATTCGGTGCGCCAGATCATGCAGTTCAACACCAACCCGATGTTTCGCCAGATCGGCGAGCCGCGCTGGTTTTCCTTTCCCGATGTGTTGAAAAGCGCCGAGCGGGTGATCGCCAAGCAGGTGACCTCGCGTACCGGCTATTACGCCCGTAACCGTATCGATGTGTTCTGTGGCACCGGCAGCTTCGCCGACGAACAGACCGTGGAAGTGGTTTGCCCCAACGGCGTGGTGGAAAAACTGGTGGCCAAGCAGATCGTCATCGCCACTGGCTCGCGTCCCTACCGCCCCGCGGATGTGGATTTCCATCACCCGCGGGTCTACGACAGCGACACCATCCTCAGCCTCGGCCATACGCCGCGCCGCCTGATCATCTACGGCGCCGGGGTGATCGGCTGCGAGTACGCCTCGATTTTCAGTGGCCTGGGGGTACTGGTAGACCTGATCGACAACCGCGATCAGCTGCTGAGCTTCCTCGACTCGGAAATTTCCGATGCCCTGAGCTACCACCTGCGCAACAACAACGTGCTGATTCGTCACAACGAGGAGTACGAGCGCATCGAGGGCCTGGATAACGGAGTGATCCTGCACCTCAAATCCGGCAAGAAGATCAAGGCCGATGCCCTGCTCTGGTGTAACGGCCGTACCGGCAACACCGATCAACTGGGCCTGGAGAATATCGGCATCGCGGTCAACAGCCGTGGGCAGATCGAGGTGGACAAGCACTACCGCACCGAAGTGCCGAACATCTTTGCCGCTGGCGATGTGATCGGCTGGCCGAGCCTGGCCAGTGCCGCCTATGACCAGGGCCGTTCGGCCTCGGGCAATATCGTCGAGAATGACAGCTGGCGTTTCGTCGATGACGTACCCACCGGCATCTACACCATTCCCGAGATCAGCTCCATCGGCAAGAACGAGCGTGAACTGACCCAGGCCAGGATCCCCTATGAAGTGGGCAAGGCCTTCTTCAAGAGCATGGCGCGGGCACAGATTTCCCACGAGCCGGTTGGCATGCTGAAGATTCTGTTTCACCGTGAAACCCTGGAAATCCTCGGTGTGCACTGCTTCGGCTACCAGGCTTCGGAGATCGTGCATATCGGCCAGGCGATCATGAACCAGAAGGGCGAGGCGAACAGCATCAAGTACTTCGTCAACACCACCTTCAACTACCCGACCATGGCAGAAGCCTATCGGGTGGCGGCGTTCGACGGGCTCAACCGGCTTTTTTGAGCGGCTCCGGCCGGTGGCCTGAGCCGGCTGGAGAGGATGGCTTGAGTGACTCTGCCGAGTGGCGCTGGCCGAATCGGGAGAGTTTCTAAAGCCCCCAGGTTCAATGTCCGCACCTGTTGTGCGGGCAAAAAAATGCCCGTATCGCAGGATACGGGCATTTTTCTTGGGCCTTACCGATCAGGCGTAGTGGCCTTTGTCTGCTGTACCCAGGTTGAAGTGACGCACCTGGCTGTGCAGGGTTTCCGCCAGGCGGGCCAGGCTGCGGGTGGCGTCGCTGACTTCGTCGGAGCCTTCGGCGTTGTTGCTGGCCAGGTCGCGGATCAGCTCGATGCGCTGGCTGATATCGTGGGCCACGGCGGCCTGCTCTTCGGCGGCGCTGGCGATCTGCACCGCCATTTCGCTGATGACCCGATTGAAGTGGGTGATGCTGTCCAGTGCCTGCCCGGCATCACCGGCCTGGCGCGCACCGGCTTCGGCCTGTTCGCGGCTCTGGCTCATGACGCTCACGGCCTTCTGCGCGCCGCTCTGCAGGCGCTCGATCATGCCCTGGATTTCCAGGGTGGAGTCCTGGGTACGCTGTGCCAGGGAACGGACCTCATCAGCCACCACGGCAAAGCCGCGACCCTGCTCGCCGGCCCGGGCTGCCTCGATGGCGGCGTTCAGGGCCAGCAGGTTGGTCTGGTCGGCAATCGAACGGATCACATCGAGAATGCTGCCGATGCTGCTGGTGTGTTCGGCCAGGGTCTGCACCACCTCGGCCGCTTCGCCGATATCGCCGGACAAATGCTGAATGCTGCCGACCATCTGCTCCACCACCCGGCGCCCGTTGTCGGCGGCCTGGTCGGCCTGCTGCGCGGCTTCGGCGGTCTGCGCCGAATGGCGCGCCACCTCCTGCACCGTGGCGGCCATCTCGGTGATGGCGGTGGCCACCTCCACGGTGTGCAGTTCCTGTTGCTTGATATTGTCCAGGGTCGAGCTGGTGGTAGTGGTCAACTGGTCGGCGGAAACGCTGAGCTGAGTGCTGGAGTGCACCACATTGCTGACGATCTCCCGCAGCTTTTCCACCATCTGGCTGAAGGAGTGCGAGAGCACGCCGAATTCACCGCTGTTCTGCTGATCCAGGCGGGTATTGAGTTCGCCTTCGGCAATGCGCTTGGCCTCGGCCGACAGCCGCAGCAGGGCGCCACTGACCTTGCGCCGGATAGCCAGGATACCCAGGCCGGCGATCACCAGCAGCAGGACGACCATGGCGGCGATGGCATTCATATAGCGGTCACTGACCTGGCTGAGCTGGGCAACCTGGCCCTGGGTGCGCTGGTCGAGCAGGGCGAAGAAGTCATCCACCGGGTGCATGATCTTGGCCTTTTCCCGATGGTACTCGGCACTGTGCATCAGGCGGGCGGCCAGTTGCAGGTTCGGCTCGCCCAGGCGGCTGAACTGGCCCTTGTCATCCTTGAAGCGACCTTGGGCGGCGTTCATGGCCAGCTCTTCCAGCTCGACCAGGGCATCGGAGTTGGCCTGGGCCTCGGCCAGCTTGGCCAGTTCAGCGGCGCTGAAACCCTGGGCACGCATCAGGTCCAGCAAGGCTACGGCCGGATCGGTGCCGTGCTTGCTGTTTTCCCCGGCCAGCAGAAAGTCCAGATGAGGACGCTGATAGTTCTGAGGTCGCGGTTGCTTGCCCGCACGGATGTCGAGAATGTCGTGGTAATGCCTGGCATAGCTGCCATCGCCCGTGACGGCGAGGGTGCGGGCCATGCGGGTGAGGTCGTCGGAGCTCTGCCGCAGCTCATCGGCCAGCAGGTAGGACTGGTAGCGGCTCTCCTGGCTGGCGCTGAGCTGCTTCTGGTTGTTCAGCAGCAGCACCACCAGCAGGCAGAGCAGGCTGGCGCAGACAATGATGGCGCTGAAAATCAGGGAAAACAGACGCTGGATGGACATGCTGGCACTCCTTGCAGAACGACGCCGGGCAGGAGGGCATGGGAGGGGCGGTGCGCGGGGGCTTTCCTTCGCCGGGCCAATCCTAAGCCTGTACTGACGAGCGTTCCATGCTGCCGATTGAGAAGGGTGATTCGGGGTTGGCACCGCTTTGGTGCGCCCTGCAATAGTTGACCATTCGGTTGTCTTTTGCAAACTCCGTCACAGCCTTCCGTCGGCCGCCAGGGCTGCATCAGTCCGGTTATACTGCTGCCTTGCTAAGGAGTGCCCCATGTCGCTGATCGATCCAATGTTCTGGCCCCATATTCTGGCGGCTGTGTGGTTTGTCCTGTGCTGGGCCGGCTATACCCGCTACGCCCAGGCCAAGGGGCGGACCACGCCCTGCCTGGCCAGTGTGCTGCACCTGTACCGCGAGGACTGGATGCGGCGCATGCTGCTGCGCGACAACCGTATTGCCGATGCCAATGTGATCGGCAATCTGGAACGCAACGCCTCCTTTTTCGCCTCCAGTACCCTGATTATCCTCGCCGGTATCCTCACCGTGCTGGGGGCGTCGGACAAGGCGGTGTCGCTGCTGGCCGATCTGCCCTTCGTGCAGGCAGCCACCCGGGAGCTGTCTGAGGTCAAGCTGCTGTGCCTGGGGGTGGTGTTCGTTTATGCCTTTTTCACCTTCAGCTGGTGCATGCGCCAGTACAATTTCGCCGCCGTGCTGGTGGGCTCGGCGCCGATGATCGGCGAGCGACATGTTACCGAGCAGGAGCGCAAGGCCTTTGCCGAGCGCACCGCGCGGGTGATCTCGATGGCCGCGCACCAGTTCAACCAGGGCCTGCGCGCCTATTACTTCGGCATGGCGACCCTGGCCTGGTTTATCAGCCCCTGGTTCTTCATGCTGGTGAGCGCCGGCGTGGTACTGGTGCTGTACCGCCGCGAATTCCATTCCGATGTACTGGAGGTGATGGTCTATACCCCGACCTTCGATACAACCAAGGAGAGAAGCGAATGAGCCTGCCGTTCTGGTGCGTGTTTATCAGTGCCCTGCTGATTTTTCTGGCCAAGGCGCCCGTGGCCAAGGCCATGGCCGAGGAGGGTGGCGGGCGTTATGACAATCGCCATCCGCGCGCCCAGCAGGCGCGCCTGAGTGGCTTCGGCGCTCGCGCCCTGGCGGCCCACCTGAACAGCTTCGAGGCCTTTCCGCTGTTTGCCGTTGGCGTGCTGATGGCCCATGTCACCCAGACCCAGGGACCGCTGGTGGATGGCCTGGCGCTGACCTTTGTTGCCGCGCGGGTGCTGTATCTGGGTTGCTATTGGGCCGACCTGCACTGGCAGCGCAGTGTGGTCTGGGTGATCGGGCTGCTTAGCAGCCTGCTGTTGATGCTGACGCCCGCGCTCTGATCTGGCGGCAAAAACAACAAGGCCCGCGTTGTGCGGGCCTTGTTCTACGGCGTGAGGTTACTCGCCGTCTACCGCGTTCTTGGCTGCTTCGCCGGCATCTTCGATGGCCTGGCCGGTTTGCTCGGCTGCATCTTCGATGGCGTCTGCGGCAGTCTCGGCGGCTTCTTCCAGTTGCTCGCCTGGGGTGGGCTCGTTGCCCAGCAGTTCGTCGACTTGATCCGCGGCGGCTTCGGCGCCTTGCTCGATTGCATCGCCCATGGACTCAACGGCCTCGGCGGCGGACTCTTGCGCCGACTTCATTTTCTCTTCCGGGGTCTTTTCGCAGGCCGCCAGGCCCAGGGTGGCAGCGAGCAGCAGGCTGTAGGTGAGTGCTTTTTGCACGGTCGATACTCCTTGTGAACAAAGGTGGCAGCCAGGCTTACCTGGCCGGACCAGTTTGATGGCCAGCCCTGACCTAAAGTTCCCCCGGGTGTGACTTTTACCCAGCATCCGGTCACAGTTTTGCTGCTTCCCGCCCATCCGGGCGTTATCATGCGCGCCTTTCGTGCAGTCGTTTTGGTTATCCACTTATGAGTCATTCCCCTATTCTCGAACGGGCCCAGCGGTTTCTTTCGGTCTTGCGTCACTGCCAGGTGCTGGGCATGAGCGTGCACAGTGCCAAGCCGGAGGGGTTGATCCTGCGTCTGCCTTACAGCGCGCAGATAGTCGGCAACCCGGAAACCGGGGTGATCCATGGCGGCGCCATCACCACCCTGATGGACACTACCTGCGGTATTTCCACCGTTTGCGTGCTGCCCGAGTTCGAGATCTGCCCGACCCTGGACCTGCGTATCGACTACATGCATCCGGCCGAGCCCCATAAGGATGTGTTCGGTTTCGCCGAGTGCTATCGGGTCACGCCCAATGTCATCTTTACCCGTGGCTACGCCTACCAGGATGACCCCGATCAGCCGATCGCCCATGTGGTGGGGGCCTTTATGCGCATGGGCAAATCCGCCCAGAGTGGCAAGAGCGTGACGGCCAGTATCCAGGGAGGTGGCCAATGAGCACGCTGAACCTCAATGAGTTGGTGCGCCAGGCCCATGAGCAGAACGACTATGATCCGCTGATCAGTCTGATTCCCTATGCCAAGTTGCTGGGCATCGAGTGCCTGCGCCTGGGCGACGACATGGTGTTTCGTCTGCCGGCCAATCAGGACTGCATTGGCAATCCGACCCTGCCGGCCCTGCATGGCGGGGTGATCGCCGGCTTTATGGAGCATTCGGCCATGCTTCACCTGCTGATGTTCATGGGCATTCCGCATTTGCCGAAAATCATCGACTTCTCGATAGATTACCTGCGGGCCGGGCATTATCGTGACACCTTCGTGCAGTGCCAGGTCTGGCGCCAGGGGCGGCGCGTGGCCAATGTGGCGATTACCGCCTGGCAAACCACCCAGACCGAGCCGATTGCCACGGCCCGGGCGCATTTCAAGGTAGATGAGCCCTGAGTGCGCACATTACACGGATAAGCCCACCCCATAGATAAGGACGGAAAATGGATGCGCTGCTGATACTGGGCGGAGTGCTGTTGATTCTCTGCGGTCTGGTCTGGCTGGTCATGCGCGCCTTTTCCACCAGTCTGCTGTGGGGCTGGGGCAGCCTGATCCCGCCCGTGACCCTGATCTATGTGCTGCGTCACTGGGCCAGGGCACGCTCGCCCCTGGGCCTTAGCGGCCTGGGCGTGATTCCACTGGTCGTGGGCCTGACCCTGCTGGCCAGCCAGGATGCGCAGCGGCTGCAGGCACTGCTCAGCCTGCAGTGGTTGCAGGGCGAGGTGCCGGCCCCGGCGGAGCTGGCCATCGATCTGCGTGGCGAACTGTACGGCCGGCCGTTCCAGCCCCAGCAGGGCGAGTTGATCGACGGCGTACTGAGCCTGCGCGAGGGGCGCGACTTCTTCGCCCAGAGCGAGCTGATCATTCGCCTGCCGCAGGCGCAGCCGGGGGCGGTACGCCTGGATGTGCTGCCCGCCGATGAGGGGGCTCTGCCTGAGGTGGAGATCAGCTGGCTGCTGCCCGAGCAGGAGCTGCCGGAAGCCCGGCGCCTGAGCCGCGGCTATACCCTGCACCTGAATCTGCAGCCGCTGCCGCCGAACAAGCTGGTCGGGGACTTCCACCTGGTGCTGCCGCCCCATTTCAAGACCAGTCTGAGCGGCACCCTGGAGCTGTTCAGCAATGGCCTGCGCTACAAGGGTACGACGGTGGATCGCACGGTCGACTCGACGGACACCCTGGCTTATGTGATCCATGACTATTTGCAGCGGCGCTTTGCCACCCGCGAGGTGCAGCTCGATGCCTTGCCCATGCCACGGTTTCCGGCCAAGCAGCTGGACTTGAGTGTGCGCGCGCAGATCGATGGCCAGTGGCAGGAACTGCCGGTGCTGCTGAATAAGCAGGAAAACCGTGGCTGGGGCGTTGCCGCCGATCATTTTCCGGCCTTGCCTGCCGCCGCGCCGGCGACACCGAGCAGTGCGCCGACGCAGGCTCGCAGCGAAGCTCCGGAGCGCAGCAGCCGGCCCCTGGACCGACGCCTGCGTTTCAGCCTGGAGGCCCTGTTGCGCAGTCCCAACCGCTACCAGAACCTGACCATGCGCGTGCAGACCGAGCGCGGCAACAGCGCCGAGGGCCGCTTCCAGGGCATCGATGCGGACGGCCGCATTCTGTTGCGCCAGCGCCTGAGCGGGCAGGGCGAAGTCAGCTATCGCCTGCGCCCGGAAGAGGTCAGTCGTATCGAGTTGCTTGAGCCCTGATTGTCCTCGGCAGCAAGCCCTTGAAATCCCAGGCATTGCCCCCACCTGTTAGACATTCGCCGAAACCCGGCCTCGTCAACCATGTGGAGTGAGATGACCATGAGTGTGGAAACTCAAAAAGAAACCCTGGGCTTCCAGACCGAGGTGAAGCAGCTGCTGCACCTGATGATCCATTCGCTGTACTCGAACAAGGAAATCTTCCTGCGTGAGCTGATCTCCAACGCATCCGATGCGGTGGACAAGCTGCGCTTCGAGGCGCTGGCCAAGCCCGAGCTGCTGGAAGGTGGCGCCGAGCTGAAGATCCGCGTCAGCTTCGACAAGCAAGCCGGCACCGTGACCCTGGAAGACAACGGCATCGGCATGAGCCGCGAGGAAACCATCGCGCACCTGGGCACCATCGCCAAGTCCGGCACCGCCGACTTCCTCAAGAACCTCACCGGCGACCAGAAGAAGGACTCGCACCTGATCGGCCAGTTCGGTGTGGGTTTCTACTCGGCCTTTATCGTCGCCGACAAGGTCGAGGTCTTTACCCGTCGCGCCGGCCTGAGCGCTGCCGAAGGCGTGCACTGGGCCTCCAAGGGCGAGGGCGAGTTCGAGATCGCCACCCTGGACAAACCGGAGCGCGGCACCCGCATCGTCCTGCACCTGAAAAAGGATGAGGGCGAGTTCGCCGATGGCTGGCGCCTGCGCAACATCATCAAGAAATACTCCGACCATATCGCCCTGCCTATCGAACTGCCGAAGGAGTTCCACGGCGAGGAGAAGGACAAGCCGGCCGAGCCGGAGTGGGAAACCGTCAACCGTGCCAGCGCCCTGTGGACCCGTCCGCGTACCGAGGTCAAGGACGAGGAGTATCAGGAGTTCTACAAGCACGTCGCCCATGATTTCGAGAACCCGCTTTCTTGGAGCCACAACAAGGTCGAAGGCAAGCTGGAATACACTTCGCTGCTCTATGTGCCGGGCCGCGCACCCTTTGACCTGTACCAGCGCGACGCCTCCAAGGGCCTCAAGCTCTATGTGCAGCGCGTCTTCATCATGGATCAGGCCGACGAGTTCCTGCCGCTGTACCTGCGCTTTATCAAGGGTGTGGTGGACTCCAACGACCTGTCGCTGAACGTCTCGCGCGAGATCTTGCAGAAGGACCCGGTGATCGACTCGATGAAGTCGGCCCTGACCAAGCGCGTGCTGGATATGCTGGAGAAGCTGGCGAAGAACGAGCCCGAGCAGTACAAGGCGTTCTGGAAAAACTTCGGCCAGGTGCTCAAGGAAGGCCCGGCGGAAGACTTCGCCAACAAGGAGAAGATCGCCGGCCTGTTGCGCTTTGCCTCCACCAGCAGCGAGGGCGGCGAGCAGTCGGTTGCCCTGGCCGACTACCTGGGCCGGGTCAAGGACGGGCAGGACAAGATCTACTACCTCACCGGCGAATCCTACGCGCAGATCAAGAACAGCCCGCACCTGGAAGTGTTCCGCAAGAAGGGCATCGAGGTGCTGCTGCTCACCGATCGTATCGACGAGTGGCTGATGAGCTACCTGACCGAGTTCGACGGCAAGCACTTCGTCGATGTGGCCCGTGGCGACCTGGACCTGGGCAAGCTGGACTCGGAAGAGGACAAGAAGGCTCAGGAAGAGGTTGCCAAGGCCAAGGAAGGGCTGATCGAGCGCCTGAAAGGCGCGCTGGGCGAGCAGGTGGCCGAGGTGCGCGTGTCGCACCGGCTGACCGACTCGCCGGCGATCCTGGCCATCGGCGAGCAGGACCTGGGCCTGCAGATGCGCCAGATCCTCGAAGCCAGTGGGCAGAAGGTGCCGGAGTCCAAGCCGATCTTCGAGTTCAACCCCAGCCACCCGCTGATCGAGCGCCTGGATGGCGAGCCGGACGAAGATCGCTTCGCCGATCTGTCGCACATCCTCTTCGACCAGGCTGCCCTGGCCGCCGGCGACAGCCTGAAGGACCCGGCTGCCTATGTGCAGCGCCTGAACAAGCTGCTGGTGGAACTCTCGGCCTGATAGCCGTTGGATAAGAAAATGCCCGGGCCAAGACCCGGGCATTTTTGTTTCTGCCGTTTTTAGCGAGCTGCGCCGCGCAGATAGGCCACCCAGTACACCCCGGCCACCAGCAGGGTACCGCCGAGGATATTGCCCAGGGTCACCACCAGCAGGTTGCCGGCCATGGCGCTTGGCGCCAGGCTGTCCGGGCCGCCCAGGGCCAGGCCGTAGGGCAGGAAGAACCAGTTGGCGATGGAGTGCTCGAAACCGACCGTGACAAAGGCACTGATGGGCAGGGCGATGGCCAGGATCTTGTCGCACACGCTGTGCCCTCCCATGGCCAGCCATACCGCCAGGCATACCAGGGTGTTGCTCAAGATGCCGCGGGCCAGGGCCTCCAGCCAGGACAGGGCGCTCTTGTCCTGGGCGATCTGCAGGGCCGTCTTGCCCACCGCGCCGTCGCCCAACTGCGCGGTGTTGGCCCAGTACACCAACAGCACGGTGCCCAGGCAGCCCAGCACATTGCCCAGGTAGACCAGGCACCAGTTGCGCAGCACCTCGCGGCTGCTGATCAGGCGGCTGGCCCAGGCCATGGCCAGCAGGTTGTTGCCGGTAAACAGCTCCGCGCCGCCGATCACCACCAGCACCAGCCCCAGGCAAAAGCCCAGGCCGCCCAGCAGGCGGGTTACGCCGAAGCCCAGGTTGCTGTCGCTGACGATCACGGTAAACAGCAACGCCCCCAAAGAGATAAAGGCCCCGGCCAGCAGCGCCAGGACAAACAGACTCAGGGCATCCGCCCGGGCCTTGGCCACGCCCATGTCCTGCACGCGCTGGGCGATCTGGCGCGGCTGGTAGGCGTCGTGGAACAGGTGCTGGTCGCTCATGTGCAACCCCGTGCTAAACCGATGCCGATCAGCATAGTGCAGCCGGCCCGGCGCTGCGCTCTAGGCCGCGTCCGCTCCCGGCGGGCTTGCGGCATTCACCCCGTCCATGGGGATTGCAAGATCGGCAGCGGGCGGGAAGCGGGCTAGAGTTAAAGTAGGCTATGTACCCATTAAGCGTTGCCCAAGTGCTTGGGGGGGAATGGCGCTATTTGCAAAGGCCGCGATCTGTAGGGTGCGCCGTGCGCACCAAGTCAGGCGGCAAATTGCTGGTGCGCACCCTACGCCTCAGACTCTCCCGCGCTCAGTGGCGAAGCTGAACGCAATACACTATTGGCACAGAGCCTTAAACAATCCTGGGCAGCTTGCCGAGCTGCCTGCCACCCAGATCGTTGCGTCTATGGCCCGTCAGCTGTTTCCCCAGAGTGCCCTCAACCCCGGCGTGCGCAAGCGCGAGGTGTTCGGCTGGGCGATGTATGACTTCGCCAACTCGGGTTACACCACGGTGGTGCTGACCGCGGTGTTCAGCGCCTACTTCGTTGGCAGCGTGGCGGCCGACAAGGCCTGGGCCACCCTGGCCTGGACCAGTGCCCTGGCGCTTTCCAGCCTGATCGTGATGCTGAGCATGCCGGCCATCGGTGCCTATGCCGACCTGCGCGCGGCGAAGAAGCGCCTGCTGCTGCTCACCACCCTGGGCTGCGTGCTGGGCACCGCCGCCCTGGCCGGGGCGGGGCCGGGGGATATCGCCTGGGCCCTGGTGGCCATCGTGCTGTCCAATGTGTTCTACACCTATGGCGAATCGCTGATCGCCGCCTTTCTGCCCGAGCTGGCCCGCGAGGAGCACCTGGGCAGTGTCTCCGGTTGGGGCTGGAGCCTGGGCTACCTGGGCGGCATGCTCAGCCTGGGGCTGTGTCTGTGGTACGTGCTCTGGGCCCAGGGCCAGGGCCAGCCGGCCGCCCATTTCGTGCCGGTGGCCATGCTGATTACCGCCGCCATTTATGCCGCCGCGGCCCTGGTCACCTTCGCCCTGCTCAAGGAGCGTGCCCAGCCGCAAGCGCAGGCTGCTCAGACGGGTGGCTTGCGCGCCGCGCTGGCCAGGCTGCGGCGCACCTGGCAGCAGGCGCGTCAGTTCCGCGACTTCAGCGCCTTGCTGGCCTGCCTGGTGGCCTATCAGGCTGGCATTGCGGTGGTGATCGCCCTGGCGGCGGTGTATGCCGAGCAGGCGCTGGGCTTTGCCCAGACCGAGACCATGACCCTGATCCTGCTGGTCAATATCGCCGCGGCCCTGGGTGCCTTTGCCTGGGGCTATGTGCAGGATCGCATCGGCCACCGGCCGGCCCTGGGCATCACCCTGGTCGGCTGGATTGTGATGACGCTGCTGGCCGCCCTGGCCACGGGGCCTGGACTGTTCTGGGTGGCGGCGGTCATTGCCGGGCTGTGCATGGGCAGCAGCCAGTCGGCTGGGCGGGCCCTGGCCGCGGTGCTGGCCCCCGAGCGGCAGCGCGCCGAGTTTTTCGGCCTGTGGATGTTCGCGGTGCGCCTGTCGGCCATTCTCGGGCCCATGACCTACGGCCTGGTGACCTGGCTGAGTGCGGGTAACCATCGTCTGGCCATCCTCACCACGGGCCTGTTCTTTGTCGCGGGCCTGGTGCTGCTGGGCTGGGTCAATGTGCAGCGCGGTATCGCTGCAGCGGCAGCGGCCAACCGCAAGGCGCGCGAGCAGGACGCCTGAAGCTCGCCCGGATTGCATCGGGCTACGGCTGTCTATGGGCAGGCTATCGCCATGTCGGCCCAGGCGTTGCTGGATAAACTTCAGGCTTCGGTGGTGGCCAGGGCCAGGGCGATGCTCCGGTGCGCCCGGTCACGCAGCTGCACCGCGGCGGCAAAGGGCTCCAGATGCGCCGGTGCCGTCAGTGGGGCGCCGATACGCAGGATCAGGTCCGCCTTGCGCGGCCACCAGCGCTTGTCCGCCAGCAGTTGCCGGGTACCGGCCAGGCTCAGCGGCAGTACCGGCACCCCGGCATGGGCCGCGGCGAGAAAACCACCCAGGCGAAAGGGCAGCAGGCCAGGGGCCTCGACAAAGGTGCCTTCGGGGAACAGCAGCAGGGGGCGACCGGCCTGCACCTGTGCGCTCATCTGCTGAGCATCGGCCACGCTGCGCCGGGGGTCGAAGCGTTCGACAAAGGCGCTGCCCAGGCGCTTGAGAAAAGGCCCGGCGAACCACTGGCCTTGCAGTTCACGCTTGGCCACAAAGCTCAGGGGGCGTTCCAGGGCGGCGATCAGCACCAGGCCATCCAGGTAGCTGGCGTGGTTGCAGACCAGCACGCAGCGGGCATCGGCCGGCAGATGAGCCAGACCCTGGACCTCCAGGCGCAGCCCCGCCAGGCGCAGCAGCAGGCGGGCGGCGCGATGGCAGAAGCCCCAGGCCAGGGCCTGGGTCGGCAGCAGCAGGGTGGTCAGCCAGACAGCGGGGGCGAGCAGCCAGAACAGGCACTGGGCGCGCAGACCAAACAGGGCGTCCGACAGCCGTCGCAGGCCGTGGCGCAGGCGCAGTTGCAGGGCGCCGGCGGCCAGTCGCAGCCACTGTGCCCTGACGCTGCTATGGCCCTGCTCCAGGCCGCCCTGTTCAACCAGGGTGCGACAGGCCGAGCGGCGCACCTTGCCGCTGGAGGTCTTGAGCACCGTATGCGGCGGCGCCAGGAGGATGTCGTCGGCCGGCTCGCCGATGCTGGCCAGTACCGCCTGCGCCACGGCTTCGCGCAGGGCCTCCTGGTTCTGCTCGGCCCGTGGGCTGACCTCCGCCAGCACCACCAGGCGCTCGGTGCCGCTGCGTGCATCCTGGCGGCCGAACACCGCCACGCAGCCCTTGCGTATGCCGGCCACCTGACCCACCGCTTCCTCAATTTCCTGGGGGTAGAGGTTGCGTCCGGCGCGGATGATGATGTCCTTGACCCGCCCGGTGACGAACACGTCACCCTCGGCCAGATAGGCCCGGTCGCCGCTGTCCAGCCATTCGCCCTGGCTGTCGCGAAACAGCCCAGCGGTCTGCTGCGGGGCATGCCAGTAGCCCTGGGTGGCCGAAGGTCCGCGAAATTCCAGGCGACCTTCGATGCGTTCGGCCAGGGGTTGGCCGGCGTCGTCGACGATGCGGATCTCATGGCTGGGCAGGGCGCGGCCGCAGGCCACGAAACGCAGCGCCGTGGCCTCTGTGCTGGGCTGTGCGCGGCGCTGCGCCTGGAAGATCTCGCGGTCGACGCTGTCGATCCGCAGGCCGCGCCCCAGCGGCGGGAACAGCAGGCCCACCGAGGCCTCGGCCAGCCCATACACCGGGGTCATCGCCGTGGCCCGCAGGCCGCAGGCGGCGAAACGCTGGCTAAAGCGCGTGACGGTTTCGGCGCTGACGGCCTCGGCGCCATTGAAGGCCAGGCGCCAGCGGCTCAGGTCCAGGCCGGCCAGCACGGCATCGTCGATACGGTTCAGGCACAGTTCGTAGGCGAAGTTGGGGCCGGCCGACAGCGTGGCGCCATACTGCGAGATCGCTTCCAGCCAGCGCCTGGGGCTGCCGAGAAAGGCCAGGGGCGACATCACCACCAGGCGAAAACCCAGGGTGAAACTGCCCAGCCAGGCGCCGATCAGACCCATGTCGTGGTACAGCGGCAGCCAGCTGACGAAGACATCGTCCGCACAGGCCTGGGTGGCGCTGGCCATGGCGCGGATATTGGCCAGCAGGTTGGCGTGGGTCAGGGTCACGCCCTTGGGTTGGCCGGTGCTGCCGGAGGTGTACTGGATAAAGGCGATGTCCTGCGCGCGCACCGCCACCGGGGTGAAGGGTTGGCCCTGGCCGGCGGCGATCAGCTGCGCGGCGGTATGCACGCGGTGCAGCCCCGGCACCCGTGCCTGTAGCAGGCGCGACACCTGCATGGCCGCCGGCACACTGATCAGCAGGCGGGTCCGGGCATTGCTCAGAATGCCGGTATGGCGGCGCACATGGTCTTCCAGTTGGGAAGGGCGCGCCGGCGGGTAGATCGGCACCGGAATGCCGCCCGCGCGCAGGATGCCCAGGTAGGTGAAGAAGTACTCGGGCGAGGTGGGCAGCATGATCGCCACCGTCTGTCCCGGTTGCAGGCCGCAGCGCTGCAGCCCGGTGGCCAGAGCCAGGGACGACTCGTGCAGCTGGCGGTAGCTGAGCGGGGTTTCGCGCTGCTCGGCCAGGTAGACAATCTGCACCCGATCCGGGTGCGCCGCCATATGCTCATCGAGTACCTCAAGCAGGGTGCTGGCCTGGCTTGTCCAGTCCTGGGCCGGCGCGCTGCTGGCCACACCTGGGTCCGCCATGGGGGGTACCGCTATAGGCGCGCTTGGGCGGCAGCGCCCCCGCTGCACGGCCTGCCACAGGTCGGCCAGGGTCTCGGCCGTTTCCAGGGTGTCTTCCGGCAGGCTCAGGCCACTGGCCGCCTCGATGCGCAGCAGCAACTCCATGCGGCTCAGGCTGTCGAAGCCCAGGTCGCGGTCCAGGGAACTGCTCAGGCTGATCTGGGGCAGGCTGCCGCCTTGCTCTGGATGCAGGTCCTGCAGAACCCTGAGCACCAGCTGGCACAATTCGGCCTCGCTCCAGGGCGACGGGGCAGTGGCGGGGGCGCTATCCGGGCTGTGCATGGGCTGGCCTCTGCGGTTGGCGCGGCCGGCCCAGGCCCAGGTGCCTGGATGCGGCGCCGCGCACCTGGCTGCCTGGGCAGCCAGCAGAGTCAGTATCGTACAAGCCGGGCCCGGTTGCAGGGCTCGGGTGCGCTCAGGCCGGCTGCAGTTGCTGGTCCATGGCCTCGATGCACTGCTGCATCTGGGTGCGGCAGTCTTCCAGCACGCGCGGCAGGTCATCCTGGGTCAGCCCGGCGGTGGGGATCGCAGGCAGGGCGCGGATCATGATGCGGCCGCTGTGCCAGCGGTTCAGTTGCATCTGCTTGACGTAAGTGCTGACGCACACCGGAATGATCGGCACGCCGGCGGCGATGGCCATCTGGAACGCCCCTTTCTTGAACGGCAGCAGGCCCTGGCCGAGGTTGCGCGTGCCCTCGGGGAATACCCAGATCGAGGTGTCCTGGTGTTTCAGGGTGTCGGTGGTGGTGAGCATGGCTTTTTTCGCCTGCACGGCATTGCCGCGATCAAGCAGCACATTGCCAGCCAGCCAGTACAGCTGGCCGAAGAAGGGCACCCACTTCAGGCTTTTCTTGCCGATGCTGACGGTGCGCTCGGGCACCACGCAACCCAGTACATAAAGGTCGTAGTTGGACTGGTGGTTAGCCACTATCACCGCCGAGCGTTGATGGCCGAGCAGTCCCTGTACCTGACGTTCGACCTTCAGGCCGAGCAGCCACTGCGCCGGCAGGCTGTAGAGGCGCGCGCACAGGCGGCTGTTGTCCGGGTTGAACGGGCGGCAGAGGCCCAGCAGCAGGCCCAGCAGGCCGGCGAGGATAAAGTGCACGCCCATGGCCAGCATGCGCAGGAGAAAAAGCATTGAGGTACGCCCGTCACAATAAGGTCGCGCAGTGTACGGATGTGCACTGCGTTGGGCAAATGCGCCGGATTATCGGTTGGCCGCTGGCCGCAACTGGCGCATAGGCGACGCGGCGCTACACCTTGAAGCGGCCAAGCAGGCGATCCTGCTGACCGACCTGTTCGACCATCACGGCGCATTGGCGCACCTGCTCCTCGGCACCGCCGGCCACCTCATGGCTGATATCGCGGATATTGGTGGTGTTGCGGTTGATCTCCTCGGTGGTGGCGCTCTGTTGCTCGGCGGCGGTGGCGATCTGCAGGTTCATGTCGTTGATGCGGGTGATGGCTTCGCGGATGCGCCCGAGCATGTCGTTGGCCGCGCTGGCGTCCTCGGCGGTCTTGCTGGCGCTGTCGCGGCTCTGCTGCATGCGCGACTCGGCCTGTTTCACCCCGGACTGCAGCTGGTCGATCATCTGGCGAATTTCCTGGGTCGACTGCTGGGTGCGCGAGGCCAGGGAGCGTACCTCGTCGGCCACCACGGCAAAGCCGCGCCCGGATTCGCCGGCCCGGGCCGCCTCGATGGCGGCGTTGAGCGCCAGCAGGTTGGTCTGGTCGGCGATACTGGTGATCACCGAGAGAATCGACTCGATATTGTGGCTGAGCTTGGCCAGCTCGTTGATCGCATGGCTGGTCTCGTCCATCTCGTCGGCCAGGTTCTTGATCGCCTCGGTGGAGTGTGACACCACGCGCACGCCGTTCTCGGTTTCCTGATTGGCGGCAATCGCCGCCTGGGCGGCGGCCTGGGCATTGCGTGCCACCTCTTCGGCGGTGGAAGCCATTTCCTGCATGGCGGTGGCCAGCTGATCGAGCTCCTGCAGCTGTTGCTGCAGGCGCCCGGAGGACTGGTTGGCTTCACTGGAGGTCAATGTGGTGCTCTCGCGCACCTGCTGCGAGCTGCCCATGACCTCGCTGATCAGCTTCTGCAGACTGGCCAGAAAGCCGTTGAATTCCTGGGACACCTGGGCGATCTCGTCCTTGCCATCGGCCGGCAGGCGGCGGGTCAGGTCGCCTTCACCACTGTTTACCTCGCGCAGGGACCGGTGCAGGTGCTCCAGGGGCTTGAGCAGGCTGTTCATCAGCACGCCCAGCACAATCAGGCTGATCACCACCCCCAGCACGGTGCCGATCACCGCGCGCCAGCTCAGGGCATTGGCTTCGGCCATGACGATGCTCTTGTCCAGCACCACGCCGATATACCAGTCCATGCCGCTCAGGTTGGGCAGCGGGGTAAAGGACACCAGCAGGCGCTTGCCGGCACCGCTGACCTCCTGCAGCGCCTTGTCCAGGGCCGGGCTGCTGCCGTCGAATAGTTCGCCGTATGGCTTGCCGTTCAGCTCGGTATCGGGGTGGGAGATGATGTTGCCGTTACGGCTGAGCAGAAAGGCATAGCCGGCGCCGTTGAAGTCCAGGGTGTTGACCGCATCGGCCACCGTCTTCAGGCGAATATCGCCGCCCAGCACGCCCAGGAAGCTGCCCCGGTCGGTGATGCGGGTCACGGCGGAAATCAGGATCTCGCCCGTGGTGGAGTCCACATAGGGCTCGGTCAGCACGGCCTGGCGGCTGTTCTTGCCCAGGTCGTACCAGGGCCGCTTGCGGCCATCCCACTCCGGGCTGGGCTGCCAGTCATCGCTGTTCTTGATTGGCTTGCCATCGGCTTCGAGGGCGCCGAAGACCAGAATGAACTCGTTCTTGAGCATCGGTGAGTTGACGATGCGCTGGGTTTCCTGCGGGCTGTACTGGCTGTCGAGAGCCTGGCCCATCAGGTCCATCAGGCGCAGCTTGGCGTTGAGCCAGTTCTCGATCTGCCGGGCCAGGGCGTTGCTCGACTCGGCGATGCTGGCCGCCACCTGGGCATGCAGGGTGCTGCGCACCTGATTGATCTGCGCCAGGGACAGCAGGCTGGTGGTGAGGAACAGCACGATGGCGGCCGCCAGGCCGACCTTGTGGGCAATCTTCATGGCTGGCTCCAATGGCAAGCACTCGGTGCCTTCACTCCCTGGCTGCCTTAACCATTAAAGGTAATACAGCCTGGGCAGATTGCCTGGCCATCTGCCATTGAATTGCCATAAACGCAAAAGCCCGGCGTGGGGCCGGGCTTGCTCGGGGTGCTGGGGTTGTTAGCCCAGGTGTTGCTTATCCAGCTCCACGGCGCGATCCAGGGCTTCCAGCAGGCCCTTGCGCACTTTCAGCTTGGTGTTCTTGTGCGCGGTCATGTTGATCTTCTTCATCTGCTGCGCCACGGCCTGGGCAGTGGCCAGCAGCTGCTCGGCTGGCACCACCTTGTCGAGGAAGCCGGCGTCCACGGCGCCCTGCGGGTCGAACATCTCGCCGTTGATCACCGAACGGTGGAAGGCCGACTTGCGCAGGCGGTCACGGGCCAGCTCGATACCGGCGTGGTGCATGGTCATGCCGATCTGCACCTCGTTCAGGCCGATGCTGAACGGGCCTTCGGTGCCGATGCGGTAGTCGGCCGAGAGCAGGAGAAATGCGCCCTTGGCCACGGCATGGCCGGGGCAGGCGACGATGATCGGGAAGGGGTGGGCGAGCATGCGGCGGGCCAGGGTGGAGCCGGCAGCTACCAGATTGATGGCGTTCTGCGGGCCGGAGGTCATCACCTTGAGGTCATAGCCGCCGGAGAGAATGCCAGGCTGGCCGGTGATGATGACGATGGCCTTGTCCTGCTCGGCGCGATCCAGGGCGGTGTTGAAGGCGGCGATCACGTCCGGGGAAATGGCGTTGACCTTGCCATTGCTCAGGGTCAGGGTGGCAATGCCGTCTTCGAGTTGGTAGCTGATCAGGTCGCTCATGGTCGGGTTCCTTGTGCTGAAGTGGGGCAGACGTTACTCATCCGCGTCGGCCAGGTAAAGCACGGCGGCTGACTGGCTGGTCAGCGCCCTCGGGGCTTATCCGCCCGGAAACTGGGTTAAGCCTGTGTGGTGCTGGACCACGGGCCGTCGCCTGGGCGGCCAGGCCCTTTCAGGCCCGATCCGCCTCCATTGCCGGCAGTCCGCCGCCGTATTCCACATAAGCGCATGAATCTTCTGAAAAAAACTTTTGCTTTTGGGAAAAGCTTCGGCTAGATTAGCGCGCCTCGACAGACAGCAATGCCTGACGAGATCCGGTGAAGTGTCCGAGTGGTTGAAGGAGCACGCCTGGAAAGTGTGTATACGGGAAACCGTATCAAGAGTTCGAATCTCTTCTTCACCGCCACTTTCGCAATACCTAAAGCCCTGAAAGCTGAGAAGTTTTCGGGGCTTTTTGCTTTCTGGCTTTCGGCAGGTGTCGAAGAAGTGTCGAAAGCCCGATTTACTCGTAGTGCGACCAGAGGCGGAGCACTTTGACGGTCTGTTCATCCTGCAACACCTGATAGACCAGGCGATGCTGGATGTTGATGCGTCTGGAGTAGGCACCGGCCAGATCACCGACCAGCTTTTCGTAAGGCGGCGGGTTCTGGAAGGGGTTTTCCCGTATCACTTCCAAGAGCGCCTTTGCCTTGTCCTTCAAGCCCGCCGAGGCGAGCTTCTGTGCATCTTTCTGTGCCTGTTTCGTGTATGCGAGCTGCCAAGTCACCAGTCCAGTTCCTTGGCGCATTCGTCTACAGGTTCTGCCATGCCTTCCTTGATGGATTCGCGCATGCCAGGAATAGAGAGCAGGTACAGGGTTTCCTGAATGGCGTCCCAATCCTCAGCCGAGAGCAGGACAGCATTTGTCCGCTTGCCAGAGATCAGAATGGGCTGGTGAGATTCGGCGGATTGATCCATCAGCCGATAGAGGTTGGTGCGTGCTTCGCTTGCTGTAAGGGTGCGCATGGAGCAGTTCTCCTGAGTCATGTCGCAAGCGTACGCCAAAACGTACGACATGTTAATGCCCCTCGTCGGTTAGTGGGTTCAGCCTCAATGCGTCCTGCAGGTGATCGGGCGACAGGTGCGCATAGCGCATGGTCATTGCCAGCGACGTATGCCCCAGGATTTTCTGCAGTGTCAGGATGTTCCCGCCCCGCATAACGAAGTGACTGGCGAAGGTGTGCCGTAGCACGTGCGTGGCCTGGCCGGCCGGGAGCTTAATCGAGGTCTTATCCAGTACGCGGCTAAAGGTCAGCATGCAGTTGGTGAACAGGCCGTGACGCTTGAAGTAGATCTGCAGAGCCTTTTCCAGTTCTCTATCGATAGGAATCGACCGGGTTCGCTTCGACTTGGTGTTGGCAAAGGTCACCATGCCGTTTCGCACTCGCTCACCCCACCAGTTCGAAAGGTTCGTGCAGCGGCACGAAGGGCACCGGCTTGCCGATGTTGGCCACAACGCTCCAATACTTGGGCGGTTGGTCGCTGGGCGTGTGTTTCGCGCAGATAGAGGCCGGTGTGATTTCCCAAAGGAAATTCAAGGGCGTCCAGATGCCATCTATAAGGGCCATGGTGCGCACCCTGCCGGGTCGGACATGCGTAGCTTGAATTGCGCGTCTGTGCGGCTCATGGGGCCACCCCTGCGAAAAGCACCAAGCGGGTCTTGCCAAGGTTCACGCTTTCGATGGCACCAATACCGACCCAGTACGCGACCGTATGCACGGGAACACCCGCGAGGGCGGCGAATGCGGCCTGGGTATAGAAGGGAGGATTCATGCCGTCCACTCCTGTTCAAGCAGCCAGGAGCGGAGCAGGGCGCTATTGACCATGCGGCGCTTGCCGAGCTTTACGGTGGGTACGACGCCTTTCATAGCCCAGGCGCGGTCGGTGCCGTAGGTGAGGCCGTTGCGTTCAGCCCAGGACTCGACGGTTTCCACGCCCTGCTGTGGGCCGATTAGCTTTGAAGGTTCTAGCTCTTCCAGTTCCATGCTCGTTCCGTCACTATTCGTTTCACTGATGCGATATTGAACGAGTTCAATATGACTAGATCCAAATAGGATCTTGTGTTCGATCATATTGAGATCTAGTCAAAATGGATAGTGTTTATATATATGGTTTTGGAATGATAAAAGATCGGGTTATAACTATATTGAAGTCTTCGAGCATGCGTCTGCCGAAGCTTGAGGAAGAGACTGGAATCAGTCGCTATACCTGGGCGAACTTAAAGAATCCAGCAAAGAGTCGAGAAATTAAAGAAGAAGAAATCGAAGCTATTGCGAAAGTATTTCCTCAGTTTAGGTGGTGGATGTTGACTGGTGAAGTTATGCCCGAAAAAGGACAAATTTCCCCTTTAGATCAAGGTGGGGTCTAAAGAAAGTAGGCTGTTTCAATGTATAAGACTCGTTAACTCTCGGAGAGTTGACTAGAAATTGCACTTAAAGGAAAAGGACAGGTAGGGAAATGAAAGTTAAGGTCTCAGCAATAAAAGTTCGCCAATGGCTACCAGAATGGGAAAAAGTCGATTGGGATCCTGAGCAGCATAGAGCCCAACCGCCACAGAATTTCATGGTTCTGTCTATGAAGGCTGGAGACCTTCGCAGGCTTTCTGCGATCTACAGGCGCCAAGCCGACGGTGTGCTGCCTCGAACAGAAGACCTTGGTATTCAACGTCGCCATGACAAGAAACGATCTGAAGAGATTAAGGAGTTTGTTAAATTTGGCTACCCTTACTGTGACTTGACAGAGCACAATAAGCAAAGTGGCGAACATGAAACATTGAGGAAGCCCGGCTGGCTGCCGTCGGGGATTGTTATCAATATTTTGAAACCTTCTGATTCAAGGATGAATCGTACAGTTAACCCGGTTGATTTAATTGAAGTAGAGGATGATCCAAATAATTCCTCCTTTGCTACATTATCAATTCCTGATGTATGTAATAAAGAATGGGAACCGCAAGGAGTTGCACCTATTGAGGTTATCGATGGTCAGCACCGATTGTGGGCTTTTGATGATAATAGTTTTGCTCCAGATTTTGAAATGCCTGTTATTGCGTTTCATGGTTTGGATATTAGCTGGCAGGCATACTTGTTTTGGTCTATTAATATTAAACCGGTGAAAATAAATACAAGTTTGGCTTTTGATATGTACCCTCTTTTGCGGGCAGAGGATTGGCTGGAAAAGGAGGGGCATAAGGTATATAAAGAAGCGCGTGCTCAAGAACTTGTCGAGACTCTATGGATTCATCCGCTGAGCCCATGGAAGAATAGAATTGATATGCTTGCGACGCCTATGAATCCTTATGTTCGCCAAGCTGCGTGGATCCGCACTCTTATAAGTTCGTTTATAAAGCCGGCAGACGCTAGAAAAAGTACAGGCGGTCTATTTGGTGAGGTGAGGAATGCGTCAAGTGATGTTTTGCCTTGGAATAGAGCGCAACAGGCATCTTTCCTTATTTGTACGGGGAAGGCGCTGTTGGATGCTATCAAGTCATCTTCCTTGGAGTGGATTGAGTTACTCAGGGAAGATCACCGAGACGACTTTCTTGATCCCGAATTTGAGCCTGCTATGTTTGGAAAGAAAACGTTTCTAAATACAGATCAGGGTATAAGGGCTCTTTGGCTTGCTGTAAATGATATTTTTATATGTAAGCTGAACGAGTGGAAGCTATTTGAATGGTTGCCTGTTGATGAGTTTGGTAGCTCAGGTGAAGACGGTGTCACGCGGGAAATAGAAAATTTAGAAAATCAAAAGATAGCGGAAAAGATACTGGCATTGGGGCAGTCGTTGGCGACTTTTGACTGGCGTACCTCCACCGCAAAAGGCTTGTCGGATGAGCAGGTCTTGATAAGGAAAGGATTTAAAGGAAGTGGTGGTTACGTAGATCTTAAGCGATTGCTTCTTGAGCATATCACTGCAACTTGTAGTGATGAAGAGGTCGCCGACGCGGCAATGACAGCGCTTAAGTATTAAGCTGGGGTGACAGAAATGAAACCAGCGCAACAGGCAGCTTTGGCCTCTGCAAGTCCATCGGAAATTATCAATGCTCTAAGTAGGGCTTCGGCCAACTTTAAGGCTCAGTCTTTGCTATCCATGGGGAACAAGTATCGTGAAAATGTTAGCAAGAAAGTCGATAAGCTCTGCAAGGGGGTAGGGCCTTATAACGAACCTGAGCTAGTAGAGTCCATTGCTGTTTCTTCAATATTACATTTGTTTGATGGATGGTCTTATTTTGCTGAAGCATTGAAGGCATCTTTTAGAGCGGAGCATGGTATAGCTAGGCATCTAGCCTATTACAGCGAACTAAGATCTTCAATGTCGATACTGGCTGCTCATGGAGTGGGTGTTTTTAATTCAAAGCATGTGGTGGTAGGCGCAGGTGGAAGCATAACTAAGTTTCCGGGAGATATGGGCACTCATGTTATGGCTTGGGAGGCATTAAAAGAGTGGGGTACATCATCTCATTCAGGAAGTCTCATTGGTAACGACATTTATGCATTTAACGTAACTCTTAACGACTGGATAAAGGTTTTTCAGGCAACTACAACACTTAATCTTAGTGGCGCGGAATGGGTTAATAAGTGGGGGTTGGATCTTAGTCGACTTACCGAGGATAGAAAGACTAGAAACGAGGTCAGTTATGGCGTGTGTTTTGATCACAAGCTTCCACGTCAGACTCCGTCCATGCTTGAACCTTGGCTGAGGGAGATCTGGCTGGCCTCTGAACCAAGTGCATCACCTTTTTCTGCTTTAGACCAGTATTTGGTACGCTCTACTTTGGAAGGTATATTTAATACCAAGTTTAAGAATCCTTCCGATAGTGCCGGGCAGTCTAAGAGAGCTTTGATTAGGCGGATGGAGGATACGTGTGCTTCGCTGGGAATAAAAGGTGATGCGATCCCGGATTTTCTGACTAGACGTAAAGTTCCTATGGATCTGGAGGTTATGCGTTTGGCTTCAAAACGCTCCAAGGTTAATGGGGCGCTTCAGTATCAGGAGGTTCTGTCTAGAACGTTTTTGCTATTGCGGCTTTCTTCAGCGTCTGTAAGATCTTTGGTTTTGGCCGCAGGATTAAAGGTGGACGATATAAGCTTCTGGTGGCAGCACGTTTTGTCAGAATCAGGATTGTGGCAAAAGAGTACACCGCCAAATGATATTGAGGAAGCGAAGGATCTATGGGCAAATGTGGAGCTTTCGCTTGACGAGCTTTCGGATTTCACAGCAAAAAATCCTCATGGCTGCTGGTTCGATCTTCATACGAAAATAGCGTGGGATATAGAAAATTTGTCAAGGGTTGAAAAAGTAGCACTTTGGGGATTGTCATGAGTAGTGACAAGGTTAATCCCTTCCTGAAATGGGCTGGAGGGAAACGGTGGCTGACTGAGAAACATATCAATATTTTTCCCGAATTTAAGGGTAAATATTTTGAGCCGTTCCTAGGTGGTGGTGCGGTCTTTTTTTCTCTAGCCCCGAAATTTGCTCGGCTTTCAGATTTGAATGGGGAACTCATTCAGACTTATAGAGCGCTGAAGGCAGATTGGCGTTCTGTAAGAAAGGTGCTTGAAGTTCATCATAGTAGGCATTCGCCCGATTATTATTATCAGGTGCGAAATTCAACGCCTAGAACGGAGCATACGAAGGCGGCGCGTTTTATTTATCTTAATAGAACGTGCTGGAATGGCCTTTACAGGGTGAATCTTAAGGGGGAGTTTAATGTTCCTATCGGGACAAAAAGCAACGTACTAATGGAGTGCGATGATTTCGAGCGTTTGGCTGAAAGGTTAAGCCAGGTCGAGCTTTTTACTTGTGATTTTGAAGATACTATAAACGAAGCCTGTGAGGGAGATCTAATATTTGCTGATCCTCCTTATACGGTTAAACATAACCTTAATGGCTTTGTTAAATATAATGAAAAGATATTCAGTTGGGAGGATCAGGAGCGTCTTGCTAATGCTTTAAAGCGGGCCTCTGGTCGAGGGTGTATTGTTGTTTCAACTAATGCCTACCACCCAGTGGTTAAGGATTTGTACACCGAGGATTTTGAGCTGGCCGCGATGAACAGGTCCAGCGTAATCGCAGCTTCTTCGGACTTTCGAGGTGTCTACGAGGAGTTGCTGGTAACAAATTTTAAGGTGAGCAGCATTTAGTTTTATAAATAGATGCGTGGTGTCGAAAAAGTGTCGAAATCACTGGGCCGAATTGAGCCAAAACGAGCAGGTGAGGGGAGTGAAAGCCCCGTATTAAGCGGCTTTGACACGATCTGAAACGCTCACAGACGGGTTCGAATCTCTTCTTCACCGCCACTTTCGCAAAACCCCTGAGAGAGCAATCTTTCAGGGGTTTTTTGCTTTCTGGCGACTGGTAGTCTCAGCCGTGTGGGGTGGCACGGCACTTCCCGTTTTATGCTTGCTCAGTCAGTATCCGTTGCAACCGCAAGCTATCAACGGCAGGGAAGCAGTGATGAGATCAGATTGGGATGATGCGCCAGGCTATATACGCAACAGCAAAAGGCCTTTCCCATGGCGTACGGTAGGGGTGCTGGGCGTGGGGGCGGTGATCACATGGGGGCTGATCGCGCTGTTCGCCAAGCCGATCGTTATCGACGTTAATCAGCTCAAACAGGCTATTCGCGTTGATGGCAAGCCGCTGTTCAGCCAGCAACCGGCGCCGCAACCTTACAACGAGCCAAAGCCGCCCCTAAGCCTGCCGTCCATTCCCCTCGATCCGCCCGCGCAACAGGTTGTCCGCCAACCTGCAAATCAGATCCAGCCCCATGCCTCTTTGCAGTGGACTGAGAGCGAGAAGGCTAAGGCGAGTACCCGCTCCAGGCATGAATTTAACGACAGTAACTACATCCCCAGGCAGCCGGCCAGCACCTACACGCCCCCCGCTATTCACCAAATAGCAGCAGCGCCCCGGCAAACACCGCAGCGCCAAGCCCAACAGGCTAGCAGTGAGCGGACGTCCAAGTGGATCAAGGGCTGGAATGGCGGCACAAATTACTTGGCGGAGTGGGTTTCCATCAATAACTACATCGATGGCACAACGGTCTGCGCCAATCACCGACGCGGCTCTATCGACTATCGGGAATGCCGCAAGGCGGCCAAGCAGCACTACCACGAAGAATGCAGAGCATGGAGAGCGCGTTACGGCAATGACCGCAGCGATCATAGCGACCTTATGAAACAGCGCTATTGCTCGGCTGCGAGCAGCTTTAGCCCGATGGGGTAGCGCCTGCTGAGGGCTTGGCAGGCCGCACTTTAAGGCGCAGGCGTTGGAAATATGCCCGGTTGGCTGGCTGAGCCGGTTCACTTTCCGCCCCTGCCAGGAGCTTTTCGAGCAGTGCCTGGTGACCTGGGTCACGACGCATGATCTGTCCTTGATGGCATTAACCTAAAAGGTTATTTTTGCCTGGAAAAGCGCAAACCCCATTTCAAGCTTGAGCGGGTGAAGCAGGCCGTAGTCGAGCAGCGTTATCGCTTCACCCGCGTAGCCCTTGCAGGGGGGGGGCCGAGCTGGGTATGGAGATGGCCGACATGCTAGCCGTTATCAGCGCCCTGAGCAGCCGCGACTTTTTCAAGAGCATGACAACCTATCAGGATCATGCTGCCTGGCAGGACGTTTACCGACCCGAGACCGAGTTCGGCCAGATCTATTTGAAGTTCACGCTGGTAGCCGATCTGCTGATCGTTTCCTTCAAGGAGAAGTGACCATGAAGTGTCCAGTATGCAGTGGGGCGGAACTGGTTCACGACACCCGTGATCTGCCGTTTACCTACAAGGGGCAGACCACTCAGATTACTGCCGTAACGGCTGACTGGTGTGATGCCTGTGGCGAGTCCCTGACCGGGCCTACTGAAAGCGAGCGCGTAATGCGTGTCATGCACGAGTTTCGCCAGCGGGTGAATGCCCAAGGCGGTAATCAGGAGCTGATTCGCACTGTGCGCAAGCAATTGCAGTTGAGCCAGCGCGAGGCGGCCGAGTTGTTCGGCGGCGGAGCAAATGCGTTTTCGCGCTACGAGCGGGGCAGCACGGAGGCTCCACAACCCTTGGTGCAGTTGTTCAAGATTCTGGGTCGGCACCCAGAGTTGCTCAACGAGCTGCGCGCTGACTGAGTACCGAAAACACCCAGGCGAGTTGTGCCGTGGCGAAGGTGGGGTAGGGGCGCAAGCTGGCTAGGGACCTTCCCCTCGCTCATAACGGTCCAGGGTATCGCTGGCCACCTGGCGGCCGAGCATGATCAGTTCCGGGGCCTTGTAGAACTCGAAGAAACGGCAGGCGCGCTTGGGGATGTTGATCAGGATATCCGGCGGGTAGCCGGCGA
>Ga0209207_1000232_pt1 | contig 39933 bp, 40 predicted proteins | sample SaghotsprinmetaG_FD_184140 | JGI IMG/M metagenome (GOLD analysis project Ga0209207, IMG submission 184140) | Hot spring microbial communities from South Africa to study Microbial Dark Matter (Phase II) - Sagole hot spring metaG (SPAdes) (version 3) | ecosystem: Environmental > Aquatic > Thermal...
TGGAATGCCGGAGTTAATTTGAGTCGGTGGGATGGATTCGCCTGCCCGTTGGGGCTATATGTTCCTCCGGGTGGGGTGTTTGAAGCCCCCCAAAACTTCGCCTCAGACTCGTTAGAAGTAGCGAGTATGCAACTCAGTGAATACGCTCCGACTTCGGTTGGAGTGGGCTAGAACTGGGAATCCCCCACCTCTTAGCGAAGCCTAGGTGGGGGAGCTTCAAGGAAGCGATGTATTTGCTAAGTCGGTACGGTGGTTGGTCAGCACAGCAGTTATCTGCGAAAATTCGAGGTTATCTGCCGCCGCACAACTTCACCGTTGGGCTGCTTTGTCTCTCGGAAGTAGCAGTATAGCTAGCTTGTTTGTTTGGAATTTAGGTTCAGTTACCCTTGTGGACAATAACGGCTAGAATTTTAGATACTAGCGTTGGTTATCATTCCTCTATGTCACTCCAAGAAGTTAAAGAACAAGCCTTTAAATTGTCACTAAGCGATCGACTAGCTCTGGTAAATCTCATTATTGAGTCACTTCAGGAGGAGCTTAACAATCAAAAAAGCCAATCAGAGCCGGTTGAACAGCCATCCTATATTCCTAGGAGTTCTATACGGGGACGTTTACGTGCAGAACGGACGGCTTTAATTGATCAGATGCGCGGATTATTGAAAACAGATAAGCCTGCTCCTACAGATGATGAAATCCAAGCTATGTTGGGAGAGCGACTGGTAGAAAAATATTTACAATGAAAGTTTTAATTGATGCAAATATCATTCTTGATTGTTTACTGGAGAGGGACCCATTTTTTCATGAGGCGGAGGCATTATTTCAGGAGATAGCCTCCGGTCAAATTATTGGTTATGCTACGGCGACAACGCTAACAGATGTTTTTTATATTGCAAGGCGGCATACTCAAGGCATTGAACGTGCAAGACAAGTAATAGCAATCACATTATCAGCTATGGAAATTTGCCCTGTTGACCGATCTGTATTGGAATTAGCTCTGGCATCCACTACATCAGATTTTGAAGATGCAGTACAGATTGCGTGTGCATCAGTTCAGGGCTTACATGCGATCGTTACCCGCGATGCTGAGTTGTCTACTACTTTGGTTCCAGTGCTGTTCGTAAGCCAAGTGTTACAACAGTTAGAAAGATTGGAGTAGTTTTTATGTAGTGCCAGGAGCCCAACTTCACCGTTATCTCCAGAGGAATGGCGCGGAATTTTATTGATTTGTATCAATTTTTTATATTTTCATCAGAATAATCTAGAATTTCAGAATAGTCGGTTTCACCTAGAACCATTTCCACCTTTAATTTCGGCAGGAGAGATCGAATGTACGTGTATTGCACGGAAGCTGTTGAGGAAGCCGCAGAACGCCTCGGGCTAGCATACAACTTGGCGACCGTGATCAAGCGGCTAGAAAACGCAGATGCAAGCGTTCTCCCCCAATTGTTCGACATACGTTACCCCTATTGGAAGTGCAGCCTCCGTCACAATATCCGCTTGCTGGGAGATCTACGCTGGCTGGATGACGAACCGATCTTTGTCTTATTTGGATTGTGGCCACGAGGTGGGCATGAATACGCCACCTTTTTGGAGCAGCGGGAGACAAGAGATTATCGGAACTGGGTACGAAGGCTAGTATCTGATGAGGAATTAGAAAACTGGCTGGCAGAGCAACAGCAGCAAGAGGACGAAGATAAATCAGGAGTTCCTTTGGATCTGCCTTTGGCGCTTGAGGGCTGGGCGCAGTTTTTGCATCCCCATACCTGCAGGGAGCGGCTGGTTTTAGAGAGCAGCCAATGGGTCAAACAGATACCAGCGCTCTCTCACGACCAGCGGCGCCAAGTGTATCGAATGGTAACTACGTTAGTGGACGATGGGCAAGGGGTTCGCTATCAGCGGTTACCGGAGTTTTATCCGGGGGCGGCTGTGAAATACTGGGATCAAGAAGCAGTACACCTAGCGTTTAGCTGGGTACAGGTTCAAGAACGAGCAGAGCGTTTTCTGTTCCTAATTGGGGTTTACAATCATTATCCGAAGCAACAGGAACGGTTTCAACTAGGAACAAGTACAGGTTTATTTGGGTTAGGAGTCAACTCGCCAAATATTCTCCGGCAGCTTCTCCCTTTAGAAACGTGGAAGCGATATGCTATCCGTGCTTACCCCGACTACATGGTGGGGGATGAGGAAATTTGGCTGGAAATGCAAGCAGAAGTAGAAGGCAACTTGGCTCTCTCGATGGAGGAAGAAGCCATCCTACAAGAAAAAGCTATGCCTCTATTGATCAATGGGCGGGCAGGCAGTGGCAAATCGCTGATGTTGTATTATCGTTTTGCCGATTACTGCAGTTACTATCTGAGGATAGGTCGCGATCAGGCTCCAGAGTACAAACCACTGTTTTTAACCTATAGCCCGAGTTTAGTGCGGCAAGCCCAAGACAAAGTTAGTAAAATTTTACGGATTAGTCATCTGCATCGTGCAGAGCAGGAATTTTCTAAAATAGATGTTGACCAGTGCCAAGCCTTTTTCAGTACGTTTCATAATTATTTACTAAGTTGCCTGCCTGCAGAACGGCAGGAACACTATCAGCCAAATACGTATATAAATTTTCATCGGTTTCGGCAGCGGTACCGCTACATTCCCGGTGTGGATATCGAACTAGTTTGGCACACTATTCGTACCCTCATTAAGGGGTATGACATCAGTGGCTATCTAGAGCCTGAAGATTATTTGGAACTGCCGCAAGGCGATCGCAGCGTTGAGGAGAATGTTTTCAGGCGGGTCTATCAAGGAATTTGGCAAAATTACCATCGTCTGACAACTTATGAGGGTTACTGGGACGACCTTGACCTAGCTAGAGATGTGCTAAACAACGGTACAATCAACCCTATTTACCCCGTAATTTTCTGTGATGAGGTTCAAGACTTTACCCGAGTTGAGCTAAGTGTTATTTTGTGTTCTTCTCCTTGGGGTCAGTTTAGTCTTGGCCGAAACGTTGAATCTCTCCCCTATGCCTTTGCCGGAGATCCTCTTCAGACCGTTAACCCTACTGGATTCCGCTGGAGTATTCTCAAGCAATATCTTTACGAGCATATTCAATCGTATCTGTTGCCAAATCAGTCGTTTAATGTGCCAGATGTGCGAGAACTTCACAATAACTATCGTTGCAATCCTCACATCACCCGCCTGAGTAATGTCATCAATTTATGGCGGCGAATTTTGCTCAATGACACCCATATTCTGCCCCAAGAGCCATGGCGTCCGGATGAAATAGGAACGAGGTTTGCAGCACAAAAATTTATTTTGCATCGAGATATAAGTCGACTTGAATTGCAAAGAATGCTCAACAGCAGAATAAGCACAATCTGCATTATCCCCTGTTCTCTGGGTGAGGAATTGGACTACATCGAGCGAGATGCAGAACTCAAGGCTATCTTTAATGACTCCCTTAACAACAGACTTAAACCTGCAATGCTTCAAACAGCTACAGCCGTTAAAGGCATGGAATTCAAAGAAATAATTCTCTATAAATTCGGGGAGTATTACCAACAAAATTTTAACCGAGATCTCAGGCACTATGCACAAGGGAATATACCCCTAAGATTACTGTATTTCCTTAATCAACTATATGTGGCTATCACTCGGCCTATCGATACGCTAATCATCCTTGATACAGAGGCCGGTTGGGAGCAATTCTGGGAACCGTCTTTGAAGATCGACGCTAACTTTCTGCTAGATCAGCTAGGGCAGCATCGGCAACAGTGGTACACAAATCCGTCTTTGCTGGCTAGCCCCGTTAATGGAGTGATCAATTTGCGATTGCAAGACATTGAGGACATCATCAGGACGGCTGTTAAATTTCTCTCACGCGGTGTGGAGGCCAATGATCTTCAAGCCCTTCGGGATGCCCAAAGTTTTGCACACAGGGCAAACGCTCAGGCACTGGTACAAGAATGTGATGCTTGGATAGCCAAAATTGAGGGACGGTACCTAGAGGCAGGGGAATGTTTCTTAAACATGAAGGATCGGTTTCTGGACTATAGGTCTCCCAAACGCGAAGCTTGGCAATGTTTCTGGGCAGGGCAGGCTTGGTCTAAGTTACAACAGTACAGAAATGAATTTGCTGAGGTATCGGATATTCCTGACTATAGCCCCTTAGTCGATTTGATGGTGGTGATGCAAACACCTGCTCCTCCCCAACCAGAAATGCTTTTGAGTCCTGTCGTACGGGTACGGGACTGGCTAACTACAGACGTGAGTCCAAAGTCCTGGGATGCCACTTGGAATGCAGGTATAAAGGGATTTTTCGAGGCATTAGGTTTAGTGCTCAAGGAGTTGGACAAAATTTATTCTCAGGAAGTAGATCGCAAGAGGTTTGTGGAAGCCAGTTGTCGGGCTTGGATGAGCACTGTCACTTTCCCGAGGGAGAGATGGCAGAAATATGCTGATGTTATCGCAGCTAGCTTGCGGCACCAAAAAGAATGGACGCTGCTGTTGCGCGTGCTGATTCAGCGACAAGCATGGGAAGAGCTATTGAAAACTGCGCAGGCTCAGCCCCAAGCATGGTTACAAGAACATGATAACCAGCTAGTTACTGTTCTGGAACAGAATCCGGACATCCTAGGGCAGTGGAAAGACCTAGGGAAACGAGCACAGTTGTTGTTTAGCAAGGTGGTAGCCGTTTGGGAGCAGCAGAGCAAAACAGAACATTCCTTGTACTACCGAGCCAAAATTGAACTTGTAAAACCACCAGAGCAGGTAAAATGGCTGGCCAAAGATGGCCAACACCACAAAGTCATCAGCCTGTGGCGGGAGCAAGGATCCTCCTTTAAGGACAAGTGGCAGGAATATGCTGATGTTATTACAGCTAGTTTGCGGCACCAAAAAGAATGGCCTCTGTTGCTGCGCGTGCTGATTCACCAACGGGCATGGGAAGAGCTATTGAAAACTGTGCAGGCTCAGCCCCAAGCATGGCTACGAGGACATGACTATGAATTGTTATCAACTTTAGCCCGAGATACTACAACGAACTGGCCAGAACTAGCACAGCGTTTTCCTAAGCTAAGAGCTTTTTTCCGAGAGGTTCTTACCAGTGTAGAAGTTGAGTTAGGGGGGCTACACCATCGGGCGCTGGAATTAGGTCTGGCCTACGAATACTTGGGTTACTACAAGGAGGCTCTGGCCTTGTATAGATGCTTGACCGATGCTGAAAGCACGCAAGGTAGTGATCGAGAAGATTGGCAGGCGGTGGCTCGTCAACGCTGGCTGTTGGTTCACAAGAAGTACCAAGAAAGGCTTCAGGCGCAGGGGCAACCAGACCAAAGGCTAGCGGAGGAATTCCACAAGAAGCAGGAATGCTGGGGTAGTTGTATTTCTCAGGCAGAACTAAAATTGCCTGCTTGGCATCCTTGGACATCTACTTTTGTGGAGAAGCCCAGTCCGGTACAGGGATGGATTATACAAAAATCCCCCCTAAGTTATAACGTTGCTGTTCCCACCTGATCAATAACTCGAATAGGCCCTGTAATATCACCGTTAAGAAACTGCCGCAGGTAGGGGTCATCGGTGGTTTGTGCCTCGGCGCGGCTGCCCTGCCAGCAAATTCGCCCTTGATAGAGCAAAATAAGGCGATCGCCCGTGTGCTCAATGGTGCTGTTTTGGTGCGTCACAATGACATAGGCATGACCTGTGCGCTCCTTGAGATCCCGGATAAGCTGTTCAACCACCGTTGAGGCAATGGGGTCTAGGCCAGCGGTAGGCTCATCATAGAGCAGTAATCGTGGGTCATCCTCGGTGTCATCGGGATTGTTCACAATGGCGCGGGCGAGGCTCACCCGTTTGCGCATCCCGCCAGAAAGTTGTGCCGGATAGAGATCCTCCATGCCCGAAAGACCCACCATCGCCAGTTTTTCACTGACAATTTCGCGAATGCGCACCTCCGGTAACCGCGTGTGATGATACAGATAAAAGCCAACGTTTTCCGCCACTGTCAGGGAGTCAAACAGTGCCGACTGCTGGAACACCATACTCATCCGCACGTGGTGGTGGCCGTCTTGGAGCAACCCCTGCCGCCGCTGACCGGCAATATAAATATCCCCCTTGTCGGGTTCAAGGAGTCCGGCAATCAGGCGCAGCACTGTTGACTTGCCCGTTCCCGAAGGCCCCAGAATCGCTAAGGCATCATCGGGATAAATGCAGAGGTTAATGTCATCCAACACCCGCTGATTGCCAAAGGCTTTGGAGACCCCCCGCAGTTCCAATAATGGCTCGGGCATTGTTCCTGTCCCTACTATCCAAAGGATTCAAATTCAAGGTCTTCAATGGCCTGTAGCCCGCGGGCATCCCCCAGCTTAAAGAGCGCCGCTTTGGCATCCTCTTGTACACCCATATCGCTGTCTTGGAGCGCGGCAATCAGGTGATCGATAGCTTCAGTATAAAGCTGACCGAGGGGAATTTTGCGACAGGCGTGCCCCAACGCCCAGGCACAGTTACTGCGCACCGCGGCAATTGTATCTTGGGCAAGGGCAAGGGCAAGGGCAGGAATTACAGTGGCGGCAGCCTCTTCACTGGCTTCGGCAACCTGACCTAGGGAGCTAGCGGCCCACAACCGCACCGCGGAAATATCGGTCTGGAGGGCACGAATTAAGGGATCGAGGGTGCGGCGGTAAATCTCGGGAAAGGGAAAGCGCACCCCACAGTTCCCTAAGGCCCAGACAATGCCTTTGCGGACGTAGCCGTTCCAGTCGCGCTCCAACTGCTGAATGAGGGCATCAATGGCGGCAGTGCTGAGGTTGCGCCCTAGGGCATAGGCGGCACTGACCCGCACAAGCGGACAGGATTCCTGCAACAGTTGAATGAGGTAAGGGGTGGCGCGCTCATCTTGAATTTCACAAAAGGCACGCGCCGCTAACATTCGCTCGGTGACATCCGTAGAGGTCAGCAACCCTAGCATCAGGTCTGGATCGGGGCGATCGCCCTCTTCACTCGGGAGAGCGGCTAGCGCATCTTCAGTTTCAGGAGTGTCGAGGAGGGGGAAATCGTGGTCATCCATAGTATTCCTACTCTACAGGATGGCTTTAATCCAGACTAGCCCCTAGGATTCGGGGGCAAGGGCAGCGTTGATGAACCCCCGAAAGCCGTAGATATGACGCTGACCTGCGTAGGCCACCAGTTGCACTGTGCGTTCATCTCCCGGTTCAAAGCGGATGGCGGTGCCTGCCGGAATATCAAGGCGCATTCCCTTGGCCTGTTCGCGGTCAAATTCCAGTGCCGCATTCACTTCATAAAAGTGATAGTGGGAGCCGACCTGAATGGGGCGATCGCCCGTGTTGGCCACCGTCAATGTCACCGTAGGGCGACCCCCATTGAGTTCAAGGGTACCCTCAGCCGGAATGAGTTCACCGGGAATCACTGTCACCTCCAAGCCTTTGTGTATGTTGCACGAGTTGTAGGAGTTGTACGAGCCTGTATGCCCCGTATGCCTATCCTAGGGATAGAGGCGCACCATCTGCCAGCCTTCCCCCTCACGCCGATAGCACAGGCGATCGTGGAGACGGTTGGGTCGCCCCTGCCAAAACTCTATCAGGGTCGGCAGCACCCGGTAGCCGCCCCAATGCTCGGGTCGTGGCACCGCTTCTCCATAGCGCGCTTCAATTTCGGCGAGTGTTGCCTCTAGATCAGCGTAGGACTCGAGCACGTCACTTTGGTGCGAGGCCCACGCGCCCCAGCGGCTGCCCAAAGGGCGGGTCGCAAAGTAGTGATCCGACTCCGCTGCACTAATGCGCTCAACGGTACCCTCAATGCGCACCTGCCGCTCCAGTTCTGCCCACCAAAACACCAAGGCGGCCTTGGGGGTTTGGGCTAACTCTTGACCCTTGCGGCTACGGTAATTGGTAAAAAAAACAAAACCCCGTTCATCCAATTCCTTGAGCAATACCACGCGAGCCGCGGGCATCCCATCTAAGCCAATCGTCGCCAAGGTCATAGCATTAGGTTCTGCCAACTCGGCATTGACTGCCTCGGTAAACCACACTTGAAACTGGTGTAGGGGGTTGGCCGCCACGTCGCTTTCGAGGAGGCGTTGGCGGCGGTACTCACGGCGTAGATCAGCAATGCGGGTCATGACTTGTTTTCAGGTTCAACAGGTTCAGTCTCTCCATTGATCCTAGAGGATTCTGTGGGGGGCTGTCGCCACAGGGCGCGGAAAAAATAGCTGAGGATTAAAAAAATGAGGCCAAACCCCATAAACAATAGCACTCGCCAAACCGGGGCAAGCTGAATGAGGTCAATAACAAAGAGGCGAATGATCGTGATGATCAGTGTGATCAGAGCTACCACCCGTACCCCCGCCACATCCCGCCGTAACCCATAGACCAGCAAGCCGACACCAAACAAGCCCCAAACTAGAGTGGCAGCACCTGTCCCCAAACTAGCCAGTTCGTGTTGAATCCACGCCAAGGTGAGGGCATAGCCAAACACCCAATAGACGGGTCGCGTGGTGGGCGCTAAAAAGTACGTACTGCCCAACCCGGCAGCCATCACCGTGAGGTCAGTGACAAATTCGCGATTCAACAGGGGCGGTGTACCTGCGGACAGGCTTAAAAAGCGAGCCGCCATCACTAGGGTGAGAATGCCCCACCAGATATGGGCAATGGTTCGCACAGGCGTGGAGCGGTAGTGCTGGGCAAGGTAGTGCAAAATTAAGCCTTCAATGGCAAGGGGTGCCAAAATCAAAGGATTGCTGTGGTAGCGATAGACAATGCCCGCCAAGATCAGCAGTAACCCCGTCAGGCTATAGACCCAGCGCCACGAAGGGGGAATGCGCCGCCACAGTAGGCTGGTGGCTAGATAGAGCGCCCCAAAGAGAATAGAGAGGCCGCCAAAGGTGGTGGCAGACCAGTTCCACACCACCGCCGACAACCCCAGTCCCAAAAGGGGATTAAACAGCGCCAAGGCTTGGCCATGGGGGGCGGTAACCGTCTCGCGATCGCGCCACTGATACCACGGCGGCAGAACGGTAAAACCGAACCACGTCAACCCCAAAATGACCTGCAACAGCCATGGGGCCAGATCAGGGTCATCGAAGGCAGCGGCGGCAATGCCCAACACCAGCCAACCGAGCCAAAAGCCTGACCACAGGAGCGATCGCCACCCCTTGTAGGCGTAGATCCCCCAACTGCCTGCCACAATCACAAAGGTATAGGCTGCCAAGGCAAGGGGGCTGCCGGACTCGTCGTAGAGCAAAAAAGGCGTGGCCAAGCCGCCAAGGGTGCCAATGACCGAAAAGATGGCACGATTTTGGCGCAGGGCAAGGAAGAATGCGCCAATGGTGACCGCCACCATCAAAGGAAACGCTATGGCGATCGAGATGAGATCGAGCAATTGGTAAGCGGCAAAGCCCGTAATGTAGTAGGTGGCCAGCCCGCCCCCTTGCAAAAATTGACTAAAAATTGCCCGCTGCTGTAGCCGCCACCCCAAAGCAATCAGCCCTGTGGCCATCAATAGCCCCATGACCACCAGTACGCCACCGGTGAGCCAACCAAAATCAATCGCGTACTTAAAGAAGAAGGCAATGCCCAGCAGCAGAAGCCCAATCCCGAGGCGGTTGAGCCACAATTCCCAGTTCTGCAACCAGTCGGTTTTACGATGACTAGGAGGGCTAGCACTCACCGGACGGATGGGGGGTGCGGTTGCTGCCTCCGGAGTAGGGGCCGTGGGTTGGCCTGTTGCTGCCGGTGGTACAGCGGGGAGCACCTCCTCCCGCAAGACCGCTTCTTGCAAAATTCGCAGCGATCGCTGGAGTGCCTCAACCGTTGCTTCGAGCACTGCGACACGATGCCGCAGATCATCAATCTCAGACATAAATTGGCACCTAGAACGCTATGTTCTTTCGTAAGAGTTAAGAGCCGCAGGGCACACAACAGGGGATATGCTATATTAGCTCTAGCCTAGCTGCGGCGTTGGTGGCTGCCAATATTGTTTTGTGATCTACAATTACAAAACATATGGGAATCATCACCGTCGGTGGCAGTAAACTGACCCTAGAGTCAGAAACTTCTAAGCCTGCGGTTAGCATTCCCCCCTAGTTTCTACTAGGTCATAAACTGAGGTAAAACGGCGTTGCGGTTAGGCTTTTTCTGGCGCTAATCATCGGCAAAAATGTAATCGTACAGTTCTTCAGGCTGCGGCTCAGGGCTATTTTCGGCAAACTCCACCGCATCATCCACCACTGCCTGCACCTTCTTCTCAATGGCTTGTAAGTCCTCGGAAGTGGCCAGTTCCTGCTCCACTAGGTAAGCGCCGAGCTTTTTAATGGGATCCCGTTTCAACCAAAATTCTTTTTCCTCTTTGGAGCGCAGCTCATCCGGGTCAGCCAAGGAGTGACCCCGGAAGCGATAGGTTAGGGCCTCAATTAGGGTGGGGCCTTCGCCAGCCCGCGCCCGGGCGATCGCCGCTTCTGCGACGGTGCGTACCGCCAGCACATCCATGCCATCCACCTCTTCGCCCACCATGCCAAAGACCTTGGCCTTTTGGTAAATTTCTGTTTCCGAACTGGCGCGATCGTGAGCCATCCCGATCGCCCACTTATTGTTTTCAACCACAAACAGAATCGGCAGTTTCCAGAGGGCGGCCATATTCAAACATTCAAAAAACTGGCCATTATTGCTAGCCCCATCGCCAAAGAAGCAGGCCGTCACTTGGTCGGCACCGGCATCCCCCATCACTTGACGGCGGTACATAGACTGAAACGCAGCCCCCGTAGCCACCGGAATGCCCTCCGCCACAAAGGCAAACCCCCCTAACAGGCGATGCTCTGCCGAAAACAGGTGCATCGAGCCGCCCCGCCCCTTACTGCAACCGGTTGCCTTGCCAAACAACTCCGCCATGACCTGCCGCGCGGGCACCCCAGCACTGAGGGCGTGGACATGGTCGCGGTAGGTACTACAGACATAATCATCGGGACGCATGGCCTTAATCACGCCCGTGGACACCGCCTCCTGGCCGTTGTAGAGATGGACAAAGCCAAACATCCGCCCTCGATAGTACATCTCCGCACACTTGTCTTCAAAGGTGCGCCCCAGCACCATATCTTCGTAAAGGGTTAGCCCCTGTTCACGGGTAATGGTGGTTTGGGGAACCGATAACGAGGGGAGACTACGCTCTTGAACCATAGAAGACAACCAGCAGATCAAGGGTGAACGATCAAACGATCAGGATAAAACAATGCCCCTATTATTGGCATCACATTATCGTATCAAACTATGGGGCAGGAACACCTTGACGGTCACAGGTTGGCCATAGGAGGAGGCCGGACTGGGAGCGTACCCCTACGGATCAAAATTTGCAAGTGTTTGCAGGTGCGCTTACCACGTCGGGTCACTAAAAATGTAGGCCGTGACGCAGGGGCGATCGCCCCCAACGGTAGAAATACAGGTGCGAATTTCCTCGCCATCTTCGAGTTCCACGGTGCACGCACCACAACTGCCCATGCGGCAGCCGGTGGGAATCTCCACACCCGCGCGATCGGCCACCGTCAGCCAACTTTCTCCTGCGGTGGCCTGCACCGATACGTTCTCTGGTAAAAACATTACGGTGATCCGTTCGCTCTCCATCTATTGTGTCCTCTTTTGCTGAGCTTAAGCCTGCCATTGACACAGGGAGTGCCGTTCCCGAGGGGTGAGGGGGCGCACTTGACGGGGACGTAACGTCCCGAGGTGCACGCAACCAATCGCCACCCGTTTGAGGCTGATCACTGGATGATCAAAGTAATCAGCAACGCGGCGAATTTGGCGATTCCGGCCTTCGTGCAGCACAATCTCTAGCAAGGTGCGATCCGCCGTTGGTGTGATCACCCGAACCGTGGCGGGCAACGTGAGGCGACCCTCTAGGGGGACCCCCTGCCGCCACTGCTGTAGCGTGGTTTCAGAGGGCTGGCCCTTGACCCACACCCGATAGGTTTTGGGGATGTGGTGGCGGGGATGGGTCAGCCGATAGGTGAGTTCACCGTCATTGGTGATAATGAGTGCGCCACTGGAGTCAACATCTAGGCGACCGACGGGATGCAGTCCGGGTACCCCCCGGTAACGCGGCGGCAAACTCTCCAGAACCGTGCGCCGCCCCTGCGGATCCTCACAGGTGCAGATGACCCCTTTGGGTTTGTGGAGGAGCAGATACACCCGTTCGACGGCTTGAGCCGGACGGAGGGAGCGCCCCTGATATTCAATGCGATCGCGATCGGGATCCACCTTGTCCCCCAACTGAGCGGGGCGACCGTTGACCCAAATGTCCCCTTGGCGAATGAGGGTTTCGGCATGGCGGCGCGAGGCGACCCCCCAATGGGCAAGGACTTTGTGTAAGCGTTCGGTTGCCATTAGCCAGCCTGTAATGCCTCAATATCTGCGGCCACAATGTGGGGAAGCAACTGGCTGATTTTGGCCGCATCCCAGTGCCACCAGGCAATCTGCTCTAGAGCCGCAATCACATCATCGCTGAAGCGTTGGCGAATGACCCGGGCCGGATTGCCTCCCACGATGGTATAGGCCGGAACTGATTTGGTAACCACGGACTTGGCGGCCACCACCGCCCCATTCCCCACCTGCACCCCAGGTAGAATGACGGCTTCGTACCCTAGCCACACATCATGGCCAATGACGGTATCCCCTTTGTAGGTTTGGCTGTCGGGGGGTGGCTCAGTCTGCTCCCAACCATGGCCAAAAATATAAAAGGGATAGGTGGAAAACCCCGCCATATCATGATTGGCACCATTCATTATAAATTTTACATTGCGGGCGATCGCACAGAATTTACCAATGATCAGCTTGTCACCGATAAAGGGGAAGTGGTACAAAACATTGCGTTCAAAGTCTTCTGAGTCTTCGGGATCATCGTAGTAGGTGTAATCACCAATTAGGATGTGGGGATTCGTAACCGTATTTTTAATAAAACAAATTTGTGGAAACTGCGGTAACGGATGTTTTTGATTGGGGTCAGGCCCCTTCCCAAGAAGCGGCATAGGAATTCAGCAAAAATCTCACTAGCCACCATCCTAGCGACAATGCTGCCACGCCTGCCCTAGTTGCCAAGGCTCACCATCGCTTGATAGAAAGGGAATACGCACCAAACGTTAACTGTGAGGAGCACCCATAAAATGAAATCTATCTATAAACTCTTAGCTGTAGCATTAGTTCTTGCTAGCTTGTCTGTGGGCTTGGTAGCCTGTGGTGGCGGCACGACTACTCCTGAACCTCCCACGGAGTCGCCTTCACCGGAAGGGGGCACTAACTAACCCACCTGACGTTCAGGCTCAGCCGCTGCATTGATAGCGACTCTTCACAAGAGGGCTGGGGCAGCGGCTTAAAGGTTTCCCAACGGGTCACCCCTCTCCTTGCGCTAGGGTAGAGTTAAACCGCTGAGGGTGTTGTTATGAGCGCCACAACTGATCTGGACGGGTGTGCCTTCTTAGCCGCTCAAGCAAAAGTAAAATCCTACTTAGCATCGTGGTTTCAGTTAGGCAAGCGGATCTGCATCTGGGGTGGCCAACATCACCTCCTGCCTCAACCGGTGCTTCAGGGCGATCGCTACAGCCAGGCCTTTGAAGCCTGCTGGGCTTTCATCATTTCAGGCCGTGCCGGAGACTGTTTTTTAGAAGAGACCAATGAAACCATTGAGCAACTGCTGACCCAGTGCTGGGAAATTACCCCCTGCGCCCGCTGCCAAATGCCGATTGCGCTGCCCTGCCACGGCTTACCGCCTGTGCACTGTCCCTGCGCCAGCCTTAGCAACTGGCCTAATTTTGATCTACCGTTACCCCGCACCCCCATCAACCCACGGGCGCACTTACTCTCGTTGCGGCAGCGTTTAAGTCCCTAGTTCCCATGGTGTGGGATGCCCCGCTACCGCCCGTGGTTCACCCCCAATGGCAGATCGATCCACCGCCGCTGCGACCCCAATCGCTGCATCTATGGTGGATTCCTTTAGCCCCTGAGCACCCCCGGCAGCAGGTTTTACGCTACTATCTGCGTCGGTACTGCCCTCACTTGCCCGAGGCTCCCCTGCCAGTCACCAAAACCGGAAAGCCCTTCTTGGCGGATCTGCATTTTAACTGGAGCCATTCCCACGATGTTGCGCTTCTTGCGGTTAGCGGTGCGGCAGCGGTCGGTGTTGATTTGGAAGTGGTGCGTCCCCATGCCTACCGTGAGGCGATCGCCCGCCGTTTTTTTGGCCCTCAGTTGCAGGCGGCACTGACCCCGGATCGCGATCGCGCGTTTTTGTATGCTTGGACGTATTATGAGGCGTGGATTAAGGCGCATGGCGGCTCCCTGTGGCAGCCCCCGCCCCCTTGGCAACCCCACGCTGCCTATCGCTTTAGGGTGGGCGATCGCGCCGTAGCTACGGTTGTGTCCCTCAGCCCGTTGCCGCCGATCCTGCAATTTCTGCGGCAGTCACCCCTGAGTTACGCATCATGAACAACACGCTAAAATCCTCATAGAGTGACCTCAGTTACCGTAAGACACCCTAAAGGAACAGTCAGAGACGTGTGGCCGTCCAACCACCAGTAGCTGTGGTAAACCCAACCCGTGACCTTTTAGATTGTTGAGGAGTTGACCCATGAAACGCTGGCAGAAACTGGGCTTAGGGCTTTTAATGATGGCCTGTTTTGGGGCGGTGACTCCCCAAGCAGCCCGTGCAGGCATGTTTACCCAAACGGAGGTGGATCAGTCTAAGTACGTGGTCATGGCAGTTCCGGTTGCGCGGGGCGGCTATCGGCTATTAGTGGTGGAGCAAATCAAAGATACCCGTCCCTGCTGGAGTGAGTCCGGCAATGGTCCTGTTGTGGTTGATCCCCTGTTGGTTACCTTTGACTTTACCGGCATTTGTGGCCGCGCCACTGACAGTAATGGTTACTCGATTCGCGTGGCTCAACAGGATTTGGGGTTGCAGTATGGCCTCCGCATTGAGCAGGGAGACGGTGAACTGTTGCTGGTGGGCAGCAGCCACCGCGGTGGACCCGGCATGGTGATTGGCCGTACCTATGGCATGGTCGAGGGGCAGTTCCTCAAATTTATCCTTAATCCGAGCTGGCGGCTCACTCGCCGCACCTACGAAGGGCGGGTTCTGGGTCATGTGTACTTCACCAACGATTCGTGGGACGCGGCAACAGGAGCAACGCCAACTCCTACCCCTGTGAGTAGCGAAGGGGCTCCCGCCAGCAATGAGGCCAATCGTACGTCGGAGGCAAACACCACCTCGGTCGCACCGATCGCCATTCCTGTCCCGGGTCCCCAAAGCTAAGCCCCTTGGCGAAAGTGCGCCAGAAACTCTTGATTGCCCGCAGGCCCTAAGATTGGGGATGGCGTTACCCCTAAGGAAATCCATCCCTGTGCTTCGGCAGTGCTGATAACCTGTGCCACCGCCGCCTGCCGTGCCTGTTCATCGCGGACAACGCCCTTTTTACCGAGGCGATCGCGCCCCACTTCAAACTGGGGTTTCACGAGGGCAATCAGTTCTCGCGGCGGCACCAATAGCTGCCACAGGGCGGGCAGAACCTTGGTGAGGGAAATAAAAGACACATCTACCACCCCCAAATCCGGTCGGGGTGCCTCCGGCGCGTACAGTTCCGCTGGGGTCAGGTAGCGTAAATTCGTGCGCTCCTTCAGAATCAGGCGGGGATCTTGGCGCAGTTGCCATGCCACTTGACCGTAGCCCACATCAATGCCGTACACTTGCTTGGCACCCGCCTGGAGCAAGCAGTCGGTAAACCCACCCGTGGAAATACCGCCATCCAGGCAGATGCGATCGCGCACGAGAACGGCAAACTCCCGCAGGGCATGGGCTAGTTTTTCACCCCCCCGGGAGACAAAGGGCGATCGCGCCTTCAGTTGAATCGTGGCATCCACGGCCACAAGGGTGCCCGGCTTGTCGATGGGGACGTGGTTCACCTGCACCTCGCCCGCTCGAATCCAGCGCTGGGCCTGCTGACGGCTCTCGCACAGGTGCCGCGCCACTAAGAGCATATCTAGGCGTTCTTTGGGAAGACTCATGGGCTTTTTTGTAGTGCCGCAAAGGCGAAGTATTGATTCACGTCCAACGCTAGGCCACGAATAGTCGGCTGCACAAAGAGGGTCGTCTGACTCTGCCAAAGGGGAATAAAGGCCACCGCCTCGGCATTGAGCACTTGGAGTTGGCGCAGTAGCTCATCCCGCCGTTGTGGATTCCCTTGGCGACGACTGGCGGCAATCAGGGTATTGGCCGCGGGACTGTAAAAGAAGGACCCCCACGCAGCACTGGCACCGCTGTCGCACCCCGCGGTTGGCGAACCGCGATCGCAGCTTAGGAAGGGTTCTAGGTAGTTATCGGGATCATAGAAATCACCATACCAGTCCAGCAGGACGAGGGGGTAGGCACCCGTCTCTAGATTGCGGTAGATGGTGGCGGAGTCGGCACTGTCAAGCTGCACCCGCACGCGATCGCCGAGGTCACGCTCTAAGGAGGCCTTGAGGACGGTAGCGGCCAAAACATTGCTGGGAATGTTGGCGCGATACCACAAATTCACCACTAGGGGGCTTGCCGCCGTAAAGGGAGTTGCCGCCAGCCACCGGACAATGGTTGAGGGCTGACCCTCCCCATAGAAGTTGCGAAACACAGGCTCACTGACGGGAAATAGGCTGGGCACAAGGGAATACAGCGGATCCACCGCCCCCAAAAAGACCCGCTCTTGCAGTCGCTGGCGGTTGATGCTAGCCGCCAATAACTGACGTGCCGCCAACTGATCCCACGGGGGCTGCCGCAGGTTGAGGCTCAGCACCGTAATGGCATTCCCGGCGCCCGCGATCGCCTGCCAGTGGTGGCGGTTCGCCTGTTCCTTGAGGGCACGGATCTGGTTGGGATCTAGGGCACCAGCGGCCACATCTACACTACCGGTGCGAAAGGCATTGTAAAGATTGGCACTACTAGAGAAAACCTGTAGGCGAATGCCCTGATTGCGGGGGGCACCACCCCAATAGGCCTTAAACGGCTCAAGGCGTACCCCATCGGTACCGTAGGCGGCCAAGCGGTAGGGGCCTGTCCCCACAAACTGGGTGGGCAGAAAGCGATTGCCTGCAGCGGCATAGGCCGTTGGCGAAATGGCACACAGACCGCTAAAGGCCAAGAGGTGAGGCAAGGCCACAAAGGGTTCCTTGAGGTGAATTTCCAGCAGATCGTCCCCTACCGCCTTAATGGCGGCCACACGACCGGCCAGCAGCGAAGAGGGTTGGCCGCCACTCTCGATAAACCGTTGTAGGGAAAAGGCCATGGCAGCCGCATTAAATTCAGTCCCATCGTGGAAGCGTACCCCCCGCCGCAGCGGAATCCGGTACGTCAGGCCATCATCACTCACCTCTGGTAAGGCCGTGGCCAGTTGCGGTATTAGTTCATGGCTGTTGGGTGCATAGGTGTAGAGGCGATCGCCCATGTTGTAGAGCAGTAACCCCGCGAGGGTTTCGTAGGCATCGGCGGGGTCGAGGGTACGCAGCCGCGCCGTTGTACCAATCACAATCGCGTTCGGTGTGGCACCTGTAGTGAGGCGATCGCCGCCACAAGCCCCTAAAACTACAGCCAGCAACAGCGCCAGACCCGCCCAAAGCAGTCGCCGCCAACGACACTGAACCATCAGCACCCAACACGCAGGAAAAAGGGCGAACGATGGGATTCGAACCCACGAATGGTGGAACCACAATCCACTGCCTTAACCACTTGGCTACGCTCGCCGTGCTTCTTAAGCTAGTTTTTTAGTATAACATTTTGGTTTTACATTTCTCCATGGTTTTGCCCTTCGGATCCTATCGCCCGTGGCTGGTCGCAGGGGGCGTTGTTACCCTCACTGCCGTAGCCGCCGCACTCACCAACCCCACCCCAGCCGATTATCAGGCGCAGGCAGCAACAGAAATTAACGGCTTTTTGCTGACTCAGGTATGCCCGCAACTCCTAGAGCAATCCACAATGGCTCCCCTTGCGATGGAGGCCTGCCAAGACCTAGAAATGGGTGAGGCGGAGGATATTGAACGCTACATTGCCTACCATACCCGCACCTATAACCTCGGCGTAGCCACCCTCTTTGTCACCGAGTTCCCGATTCAACCGCTGTGGAGCCTCGGTATATTCGGCCAAATTGTGCCCCTGCCCCTCAGCTAACTGCGAAAGAGGCGTGAGTACTGAGTTTCGTGCTGCATACTGGCCAAGGCCAACCCCAAGGTACAACTCTCGAGGTCAGCATCCGCCCGATCAAGACTCTGCTGCACCGCCGCACTGACGTGGGGCCGTAACTGACGCAGGAGAACTTGGCCAGCGGTCTGTCCCAAGGGCACCAGCTTCACCGCCGCGCTAATTAGGGTGCTCAGCCAACTCTGGAGATAGCCCAAAACGGCAATGTCTAGGGGAATAGGGGCGATGGCCGCCGCCACACTAAAGGCCACACTGGTATTCCACGGGTAGGGATGGGCCGCTTGTAGTTCCAAGGGGACGCGATCGCCCTCGAGGGTTTGCACCAGCGCCATCAAGGCAGTTCCCATCTGCCAGTTTTGCGCCCGTAACTCCTCCGTTTCCCGCACCGCTGACAACCAGCTATTCCAGTAGCGTAACCGGTCCAGATCACCCTTCTCAACAGCACGATAGGCTCTGACTATGACCGCCGCCTCCAACTGGGCGCTACCATGGCGTAATTCAAAGGTCAGCCAGTCCTCGAGCGCCGCTGCCGTGGTCAGGTGTTGCTGCGCCACAAGGGTTTCGATCCCCTCCGAATAGTTAAAGCCGCCAATGGGCAGCGCCGGACTCACCCACTGCAACAGGGTTAACAGGGTCGTATCAGTGAGCATGGGAAGGGTACGCCCCCGCTTCAGGACAGAAGGCCGTGACCTCAAACGTGACCGCTAGACCCCGCTGTTCTAGTAAAGTTTGCAGCACCGGATCCGCCGTCAAGCGCAGATAACTGGCATGGATCTCGAGGGGGACATGGCGATTCCCCAAGTGATAGGCCGCCTGCAACAGGGACAGCCGATCGGCGGCCTCCACCCGTAGGGTAGGTTCCGGCTTGGCCTGAATTTGCACCGTCACCGTGCCATCTGCCGTAGCAAGGAACTCTCCCGGTTGGAGGATGGTTCCCCGCGATAGCTTTAGGTACAGGGCTTCCCCCTCCTCACTATGGCAGTGCAGCCGACTACGGCAGCGTTCTGCGGCGGTCAGGGCAAGGTGGAGGCAGCGGGCCGTTGCTGGTGGTTCAGGACAGCGTTGGGTGAGCGTGATCATTACGCCAAGGTTAGCTCAACAATCTTATCAAAGCGGAACCCTTTCACCAGTTGCTGTAGTCCCTCGATCAATACGGCCTCGTCCGGCGGAATCTCGGCAATCAGTTCCTGAATGCGCTTACTGTTGAGTTTTTTGGCGGCCTCTTGCAGTTCGGCAATCCACGGGCGGGGCATGACCATGAGGGCTGCAGGTTCAAGGGTGACCCTTCGGGGGGCTGTCGGTGCCGCAGGAGTTGCCGTAGTGTCATAGCGATAGTCCAGATTCAGGTGATGGGCAAGGCGCTCAAGAATGGTTTGGGCGCGGAAGGGCTTGGCAATGTAGTCATCGCAGCCAATGCGCAGCAGTTCTTGCTTGTCTTGCTCAAAGCTACTGGCGGTCACCGCCAAAATCTTAGGAGCGCGATCGCCCCCCTGCGCTTTAATTAGGCGGGTGGCCTCTTTGCCGTCGAGCACCGGCATCCGAATATCCATGAGAATGGCATGGGGCTGCCACGCCTGCCACTGCTCAATTGCCACCTGACCATTTTCCGCTTCGCGGCACTGAAAGCCCAAGGGCTGCAATAACTGCACCAGCAACTGCCGATTTTCGGCCACATCGTCCACCACTAGAATGCGCACCTCTGCCGTCGGGTCTGCCAAACCCAAAATGGTGCGGGGCGTGTCCTCCTCTAAATCGGCCCTATCCCCTAAGCCGACGCTAATCTCAAAGGTAAAGTGGCTGCCTTGCCCCTTTTCGCTGCGCACATGAATATCTCCCCCCATCAGTTGCACAAATTGGCGGCTAATGGCCAACCCTAGGCCCGTGCCCTCACTCACCTTCTTACTGCTGTCGGTTTGGACAAAGGGCTGAAACAGTTGCCCCAACTCAGCAGCGCTCATGCCAATGCCGGTATCACTCACCTCAAAGGCTAAGCGAGCAGGCGTGCCCGGGGTATAGTTCACTTTGAGCGCTACCCCGCCCTCTTTGGTAAACTTAATGGCATTGCTGAGCAGGTTTACCAACACCTGCCGCAGTTTCAGTTCATCGGTCTTGACCGCTAAGGGCAGATCCGCTGGCACGTCAAAGAGCAAGCGCAGCCCCTTGGCATCGGCCCGCACCTTCAACATACTGTGGAGTGTCTCCAGCATCCGTCGCAGATCAAAAGTGATTTCCTGCAGCGTAATCCGCCCCGCTTCAATTTTGGCCATGTCCAGCACGTCGTTAATGAGACCCAGCAGGTGCTCACCACTGCGGTTAATGGTTTCAAGGGTTTTGCGGTGCTGCGCCCCCAAGGAGCGATCGCCCAAAAGAATTTGGCTAAAGCCGAGAATGGCATTCAGGGGCGTGCGCAGTTCATGGCTCATGTTGGCCAAGAAAACACTTTTGGCCTTGTTGGCGGCCTCTGCCGCGTCCTTCGCTTTAATCAGTTCCTGTTCCGCCCGTCGCCGCTGATAGGCCGCAAGGCTAATGGTGACAATATCCGCCACATTCGAGACAAAACTGCGTTCCTCCACCAGCCACAGCCGCGGTTCCCCCACCTGCTCCACGCAGAGAATCCCCAGCAATTGACCGTTAAAGATAATTGGCGCATCAATTAGGGATCGCACCCCATAGGTCAGGGCATAGTCCCGCAGTTCATGGGTACGGGGATCCGCCAATACATCATCCACCACCAGTGGTTCCCCCTTGTGCAATAGCTTGAGGTACTCGGGATAGGTGGGCTGGCTCAGGGCAGAAGGGGGGCTGTCGTTGGTCGCCGTTGCATCGTACTGAGCCACACAGAGGAGGTGATCCCCCTGCAACTGCCATGCGGTGACCCGCTGCACCTTGAGGGTGGTGGCCGTTGCCCGGATAATGTCCTGGAGCGCTTGGCGAAAGTTCCCCTGCTGCACGTGGGGCGACTGGCTCAACTGCACCAGAGCTTCGTTGTGGGTGTACAAAATTTTCTCTTTTTTCAGGAGTTGGGCATTTGCGCTGGCCAGTTCGGCGGTGCGCCGCGCCACCTCCTCTTCAAGGCGCTGGTTAAAGCGGCGGAGTTGGCTAAAACTTTCCTGTAGTTGACCGGCCATGGCCACAAACGTGCGCCCCAAGTTGCCGATTTCATCCCTGCCTTGGGTATCCACAACACCGTGAATATCTAAGTCACCCGCGGTAATTTTCTGGGCGGCAAGGTCTAGCTTCTGGATGGGCTGCACCATATAACCGGTCACCAACCAAGTGACGATGCTAATCAGACCAAAGGAAATCATTAGAATAATCAGGCCAAAGCGCGTTTCCTCGTTCACAAAGGCCAGAAAGTCCGCCTCATTCAAACGAATGGCCAAGCTCCACCGGGATTGATCAATGGGGGCGTAAAACACCCATTGCTTTTGGGACGAGTTCCAGTCGGTTAGCCAGCGGTGTCCGGTTTCACCGGCAGTCATGGCCTGACCCAATTCCTTGAGATCTGAGCGATCTTGGGCTTCAGCCACCTTAAAGATCGATTGACCAATGTAGGCTTGATCCCCATGGAAAATGACCCGACCGAGGTGATCAAGAACAAAAAACTGAGCCTCCCGCAGCCCCTCAATGTTGATCTGCTCTTCAAGGGTTGTGAGGGCAACATCCACCGTGGCCACACCGCGAATTTGACCATCCCGGCGAAAGGGGGCGGAGAAGGTAACCATGAGGGCATCCCCCGCCCCTTCATCAAAGTAGGGTTCGCTCCAGCGGGCGACCCCTGTGCGCACGGCTTCGCTATACCACTCCCACTGGGGATCGGTGTAGTCATAGACTTGGCCGGTATCTACTTGCCGCAGTTCATTGCCCTGCTTAAATACGTAGGGGCAAAAGAGGCGTTTTTGGGGGGAGAAGCCGTAGGGTCGAAAGGCAATGGCCGCCCCGTAGGTGAGGGGGTTGAGTTGCACGTTTTTAGCGAGGAACTGATATAGCTCGGCCTCGCTGGTGGCGGGAAAGGTTTCTAGGGCATGGGCGCTGGTGCCTGCTAGTTCTGCCATTTGCCGCAGGTTGTCATTAAATTGAGTGGCATAGAGGAGCACAAGGTTCTGCTGCCAGTCCTCGTAGTCGGCGGTACTGCGGCGAATAATACGGGAGCGAATGTACAAAAATAGTCCCGTATAAATCACGATAATGGGTAGGAGTGTCCACAGTAGGAGTTTGTGGCGAAAAGATAATTGACCCACGATGGCGATCGCCCTCCAAGGCTTCAGGGGTGCAGCATGTCTCTATCCTAGGCTGGGACAGGTGAGTTACCCCTAGCAAAAAAATCCCCTAAGATCCGCTGGTGAATCCTACCGAGGGGGCGAACTTCCCCGAGAAGGGTGGCAAAGTGAACCCCCTGCACCACCGATTCGTAGGGCACCAAGTCCATGCCCTGTCCTTCGCGCAGATCAAGGGCCGCAAGCTCGCAGGTGAGGGGGGCAACAAACACCGAGCGTTGCGCCTGCGCATCAACGTACTCGCCAAAAAAGTGAAGCTCCGGCAGACGGTAGCCAATTTCTTCATAGACTTCCCGCACAACCCCTGCCGCTGGGGTTTCCCCCGCCTCTAAGTGACCACCAAATAGCCCCCAGTGCCCCGGGTAAAGAATCGTTGCGCAATCATCCCGCAACTGCATCAGGACGCGATCGCCTTGGTAAAGAATGGCAAGAGCAACATGGACAACCGCGCCTGCCGCCATAGAATCCCCCCATTGCGTATCCAGAAATACCTTAGCCCACAGCAAAACTTTGTAAAGTAAAATGGAAGATACATCTCCCCTAGAGATGCAGCGGCAGCACAAATGTCCCGCACCATTGCCCCTGAAGCCCTAACTTAACCCTCATGCGCTGCCCACAGACAACCCCAAACCCTAGCCGCTAGTGCCGTATCCTTACCTCCTCCTATAGCAATTCTTGTATTAACTCATCCCTCGCATAAGATTTTACAAATTGGTACACAGTGGCACACTCTTAAGATTGTCTTAATATTTTCTTGGGGGATTGCTGTATCGATTTATTCATTTTGTGGAGTTTGTTGTGTTATGTTTTACCGCTTAGCCGAACAACATCGCCAGTTCATCCGCGACCTTGTGCTAAATTTGCAGGCTCTGGCGATCGCCCTTGAGCACCGTGGCCTCATGGCCTCCTGCTACACCTGTGGTGGCGAGCTAAACAGTGCCTCCTTCATGGTGAGCTTGGCCGACAACCACCTAATCCGCTTTTTAGTCTCTGACTACGGCATTACCTGGACAGAAATGCGCGATGACCGCGAACTCATGAAGCTTGAGGGCGCAGAAGCCATCAATCAACTGCAAGAATTGGCAAATCTGCTCAAAGGGTGCCACAGCCTCGCCGTGACCGCCTAAACTCCCCCATCTTGCCAGACCGACCCCTGTGGCTGTCCACTGCCTCAGCCAGTTGCCATCCTAATAGTGCTAGCGTAAAACTATAGCCTAGCCTCAGGGTTGATCCCCAGCTTCCTCCATGACCGAATTGTCCTTAAACTGGCAGCATCAGTACCTCTGCGTGAACCACGTCCGTCTGCACTACGTGACCCAAGGGACGGGTGATCTCGTTATTTTACTCCACGGCTTTCCGGAATTTTGGTACTCGTGGCGATTTCAAATTCCAGTTTTAGCCCGCCATTTCAAAGTGGTCGTGCCGGATCTGCGGGGCTATAACGACTCCGAGAAGCCCGCCCATGGCTACGATCTGGAAACCCTCAGCCAAGATGTGGTGGGGCTGATTCAGGAGTTGGGTTACGAGCGGGCGCACCTGGTGGGTCATGACTGCGGCGGCCTCATTGCTTGGCATGTGGCAGCGCGCTTTCCCCACCTCGTACAGCACTTGGCGGTGCTCAACACACCCCATCCCTACCGCGCGGGTCAGGAGTTGTGGCAGCAGTTGGAGCAGTTTTGGCGCAACTGGCCGCTGCTGGTGTGTCATATTCCCGGTCTGGCGGAATACTGGCTGGGTCAAAATTTACAGGGCTTTCTCCAAGATTTGTTTCAACGCTACTCTATCCGTAAAGCCGCATTTTCGGCAGAAACCCTGCAACTGTATCAGGCGGCACTCGAAAAAGCGGGGGCGATCGCCGCGGTTCTGAAGAGTTATCGTCACCTTTGTTCACCGCAGCAGTGGTGGCAGTTATTGCAACAGCATAAAGAAGCCATTGCCAGCCCCACCCTTGTCCTCTGGGGCGCTGATGATCCCCTTGCTCCCCCCAGACTTGCCGAGGGGATGGAACAGTGGATTCACGCACCGTGGCGGCTGAAATGGTTGCCCGAGTGCGGCCACTGGGCACAGCAGGAAGTGCCGGGTCTGGTCAATCGGGAACTGCTCGGCTTTTTACGGGCATAAAAAATCCCTCCCCCGCTGTGGGAGAGGGAAATGTAGGGAAGCAACCTAGGCCAGCCACTCCAGCACCGCTTCCTCCTTCGTATTGGTGCGGCGCTCAGGGGTTTCGCGGGTAAACTTCATGTGGATGGCGCGGTTTTGCTCCCCATCCGCCGCCACCGCCAAGATCGGGAAGTCAATTAACCCATCCTGGAACGACATCTGGAAGCGGAACGTGCCATCGGGATTTAGCTTAATCGGGCGACCGCCAATGGTCACGGTGGCATCCGGCTCGGTGGCTCCATAGACAATGAGTTCGGCATCCGCCACCAACCAGAACTTGCGGGGACGAATCGGCGCTGCCGAGGCAGAGAAGCCCACCCCCGACATGGTGAGACCAGACACCGTTGGTACCGCCCACAAGCCCACGCCCGAGGGGAACACGTAGGAACTAATGGCCATTTCCGGCAACTGGGAGATTGACCCCGGCACTTGGTGCATCGAGCCAAAGAGGGAACCGGCCACCCGCTGTGCCTCTGCCCCTTCCGCCATGGCAAAGATGCCTTCGTAAATGGGATTGGGTTCTGCCGTGCCCGCCAAGGGTGCCCCCAGATCAAAGAGGGTTTTGCCCCGCAAATCCATCTCCCAATCCACCGTAATAAATTGATCCCAGACCCAATCGGAGGGATAGGTGGGCGGAATGTGCACCGGAGCAGAGCGCGCTAGCACTAGCCAGCGCCCATCGGGACAGCGGTAGCCAATTTCCACCACATAGTCGCGATCGCTCACCGGAATCGGCAGGTACCACTCCCGCGCCAACTCATCGCAGGGGTACTCCTGAACGCTGTGGGGAATTTGACTATCGAGGTTAATGTTGGTGGCATCGTACAGGCGCAGCGCCAACTGCTGACCCCCTTTGCGCCGTAGCTCCTCGCGGTGCTCGTTGGGAACATCCCAGTAGGTGTAGGCCCACTGCGGATCCCGGGGCATCAGGACAATGCGGCTTTCGCCATAGCCGCCGGGCAAATCCCCTAGCCCTTCATCGACGGTGGCGAGAAGAACTTCATCTTGGGCAGGACCGAGATCGAATTTTGCTGCTTCCACTTTTTCTTGCGACTCCAATGTAGAGGGGACAGGTTGTACCGGAATGGTGGTTGTTCCGTTGGCTTCTGCCTGTTTTTCACGGATGGCAGCGAGGAGTTGATCTTTACGCATACGGCTGTAGCGGGACACTTGCAGTTCACTGGCCACCCGCCGCAACTGCCGCAACGTCATTTCTTCTAAGGGGGGGCGATCTTTCGGCATAGGTGCCTCCTAAGTAGTGTTGATAGACCTTGCTATCCCTTGCCCTTCATATTTGGCAAAAAAATCCACCGCCGTCAAGGCAATAAAACGTAACATTCAGGACTGGCCACACAATTTCCCCGATTGCGGGGATCGCACGTCAGGAAATCATGACATTTATAAGGTGTGGGGATCGCGATAGAGACCTTTAATGGGCGGGTCGGCTGGGGTCGTGTTTGGGGCAAAAGGGAAGAGTATAGTAGGAACTAGACGGTGCCCATCCACTGTTTTGCTGTAACGGGTTCAATCATGACGATCGCCTCTAGCCGCTCCCTTGCTGATCTGTGCCGTGCTGACTTTCCGATTTTGGCGCAGCAGGTGCACGATCGCCCCCTGATTTACTTCGACAATGCGGCCACGGCCCAAAAGCCCTTAGCGGTCTTAAATGCCCTTGAGGAGTACTACCGCCACTACAATGCCAATGTGCATCGGGGGGTACACACGCTCAGTGCCCAAGCCACCACCGCCTACGAAGGGGCGCGGGAAAAAGTTGCCCAGTTTATCAATGCCGCCAGTGCTGCCGAAGTGATCTATACCCGCAATGCCAGCGAAGCCATTAACCTAGTGGCGCGCAGTTGGGGGATGACCACACTCCAGGCGGGGGATGAGATCATCCTCACGGTGATGGAGCACCACAGCAATTTAATTCCGTGGCAGTTTGTGGCGCAGCAGACGGGTGCCCACCTCAAGTTTGTTGAGTTAACGCCGGAGCAAACGTTTGATTTGGCGCATTACGAGCGTTTACTGAGCGATCGCACCCGCTTGGTGGCGGTGGCCCATGTCTCGAATACCCTCGGCTGTGTGAACCCAATTCCCGACATTGTCCGCCTTGCTCACGGGAAGGGGGCGCGGGTCTTGGTGGATGCCTGCCAAAGTGTGCCCCACCTGCCGGTGGATGTACAGCAGTTGGGCTGTGACTGGCTGGTGGCCTCGGGCCATAAGATGTGTGCCCCCACCGGTATTGGCTTTTTGTGGGGGCGGGCGGAGTTATTGCGGCAAATGCCGCCCTTTCTGGGGGGGGGTGAGATGATTGCCGATGTGTTCCTCGATCATGCCACCTACGCCGATATTCCCCATAAGTTTGAGGCGGGCACCCCCGCCATTGCCGAGGCGATCGCCCTTGGGGCGGCCATTGACTACCTAAACCAGTGGGGGATGGAGCGCATCCACACCTACGAGCAGGAACTGACGGACTACCTCTTTACAAGGTTGCAGACCCTGCCCAGTGTTACAGTCTATGGCCCTCAATCGGGCGATCGGGCGGCCTTAGCCAGCTTTACGGTCGGTGAGGTGCATCCCCACGATCTCTCAACCATTTTGGATCAGGCCGGGATTGCCATCCGCGCTGGGCACCACTGCACCCAACCGCTACACCGCTACTTGGGGGTTCAGTCCACCGCCCGAGCCAGTTTGTACTTCTACAATACCCGTGAGGAGATTGATCAGTTTATTGCCGCCCTTGGTGAGGCGATTGAGTTCTTTGGCGAGGTGTTTGCCTAGAGCTTTAGGCTGAGGAGTTCGCTGGCCTCCGCCTCAAAACCGGCACTGCTCAGGGCGCGGCGGGTGCGATCGGCATCCTCCACGCGGAACTGGGCACCGAGGCGCACGTACTGGTGGTGGCGGCCATCGGTGACTTTCACTACAACGGGTACTTTGGGCAGGCCTCCCACCTGCTGCTTGAGGATCTCCGAGAGGCGATTTTGTGCTTGGATGTCGCTTGCTTTTTCCACCGGCAGTTGCACCATGACCAGTTTCACCTCCTCTAGGGGTTCGGCATCTTCAATGACTAACTGGAGGCGTTCCTCGCGGTGATCGAGGCTGCCCCACACCAGTAAGCGGTGATCCGGCTGTAGGTGTTCGTGAATGCGCTCGTAGGCCTTGGGAAAGATCACCGCCTCTGCCTGTCCCGTCAGATCCTCCAACTGGGCGATCGCCATCTGATCCCCTTTTTTAGTGGTAATGGGCTTTAGCTCTGTCAGTAAGACAATGGCGCTAATCATGCCCTCACCGCTGTAGTGTTCTAGGTCCCCCAAGCTAATGGGGGCAATCATGGCTGCCGGGCGACGCACATCCTTCAGGGGATGGTTAGAGACGTAAAAGCCGAGCAATTCCTTTTCTTGGCGTAACTTTTCCGATTCCGGTAAATCCGGTACCGGCGCAGCCGTCGGAGCCGGATCATAACTGCCGGTAGGCTCATGGCTGGTGCTGCCCCCCATCAGATCAAAGAGATTCACTTGACCAATGGCGCGATCCTTGGCGCGCCCCTGTGCCCAGTCCAACACTAGGGGCAGATCCACCAGCAGTTGGTGGCGGTTCCGCTGCGGGTGTAGGGCATCCATGGCACCACAGTTAATTAGAGCCTCAAGGGCACGACGGTTCAGCACACGGCTATCGACGCGATCGCAAAAGTCAGCAAGGCTTTGGAACGCCCCCCCCGCTTCCCGCGCCGCCAGAATAGCTTCAATGGCTCCTTGACCCACATTGCGTACCGCCGATAAGCCAAAGAGAATTTTTTCATCCACTGGCGTAAAGTCAATGCGCGATCGATTGACATCCGGCGGCAGCACCTCAATCCCCATACTCAAGCAGGTGGCAATGTAGCGCTGCACCTTGTCCTGATCGCCGCTATTGGAGGTGAGCAGCGCCGCCATGTACTCCACCGGAAAATTTGCCTTCAGAAAGGCCGTTTGGTAGGTGACGTAGCCGTAAGCCGTAGAGTGAGATTTATTAAAGCAATTGGCCGCAATCACGCCGTTGGCCAGCAAGAAGTTATGGTCTGCCGCCAAGCCAATGTCATAAACTGCTTCCCAACCTACGACCCGTCGGCCAATAATTTTCACCGCTGTGCCTATCCCACAAACTGCTGCCCTTTATTCTAGCCGGGGCACTGCCCCCAAATCGGGGATACGCAAATCCCGCAGGGGTTGTCCTGCCAAGCAGCGGTAATAGGCGGTGAACCAATCGGGGGTTTGCACGCCCACACTGGCCAACGCCGCTACCGTGGGAAACGGCCACAGCCGATCAAATACCACCCCCTCGTCCCAGCTAAATTGCAGGAAATAGCAGCCCACGGGTGCATCAAGGGCATCCAATAATTGTCGGCCAAGGCGGTAAAGCGCCTGGCGGTGGCGATCGCTCCCATGAATTGGCAACTGCCACCGACCGTCCACGCAACCCACCACCTCACCAAAGAGCGTTCCTTTTGCCGTCTGCGCAAGCGGCAATTGATACGCCCCCCCCTCTGCCACAGGAATCCCCCACTGCGCCACCTGAGCGCGCAAGCCTGCCACATTTTGACACTGCTGCCATACCGCTACTGACGAGGGAGCCATCAACGTCAAACAGTACTCGAGGCGATCGGGGGAAGGGGAATAAGCACTAGAGTTCTCGAGTACCGACACCTCAATCACGGCTGCTGGATTCGCCTGCTGCAACAGCGGCGCCACCTGATCTTTAACCTGTTCGGCGGAGAGTTCATGGGCACAGGGTTCTGCTGCACACCAAATGCAAGTTGTTAATGTTTGCGTTGGAATACCCATAGAGATGTTGGTCAACCTCACTGGAACACCTAACCCACTGTTGCCCGATACCAAGCCTGCCACATTAAGACATCCCACAGGTGAAACTGCCAGTTCCGTCGGCCAGACAAGTGCTCGTCCCACAATTGTCGCACCGGTTGTGGGTTCAGGTAGCCTGCCTCCCGCAGCCGATGTTCATTGAGTAAATCCTCTGCCCAATCCCGTAATTCCCCCCGCAGCCAGTGATCAATTGGCACCCCAAAGCCCATTTTAGGTCGCTCGATAAGCTCCTGAGGGACATAGCGGTAAAGCACTTGGCGTAACAGCCATTTGCCTTGGCCATTGCGAATTTTCAGCCCAACGGGTAGTTGCCACGCAAACTCAACCAGCCGATGATCCAGCAGCGGCACCCGAGTTTCCAAACTGACCCCCATTGCAACCCGATCCACTTTCACCAGAATGTCATCGGGTAGGTAACTTAGGGTATCCAGTGCCATCATGCGGTGGCGGAAGTCGGCCCCTTGTAACCAAGGCTGTTCTTGCGTGAGCACTGTCGGTGGCTCTGTAGTGCCTAAAACAAGGGAAGAGGGTGTTTTCCAGTGAGACACTAGTGCATAATAGATCGCCTCTGGCTCAGCAGCATTCAACACTTCAGCAAGCTTGTGCAGCTTATCCCCCGGATTAGCATAGCGATAGCGCCGGGGTAGCAGGTGGCTAAAGACAGAAAAGAGATGATTCCAGTACTTTGGGGGCAATGCAGTTAAAAGGGAGGACAGGGAGGTACGTAACCCTTTAGGCATCCACCCTATACGCCGCCACAAACGATCAACCAAAAAGTAACGGTTGTAGCCACCAAACAACTCATCACCACCATCCCCTGAAAGACTGACGGTAACGTGCTGCCGTGCAAGCTGGGCCACTAAAAACGTTGGAATTTGCGAGGAGTCAGCAAACGGCTCATCGTAGAGTTCAGGCAAGCGAGGAATCACCCCCATCGCCTCTTGGGGCGTTACGTATAGCTCGGTATGATCCGTGCCCAAGTACTGCGCCACCGTTTTGGCATGTTTCGCTTCATTGTACTCGCCTTCATGAAACCCAATCGTGAACGTGCGCACAGGCTGCTTTGACTGTGCCTGCATTAGAGCCACAACCGTTGAGGAGTCAATCCCTCCCGATAAAAATGCCCCCAACGGTACATCAGCCAGCATTTGTCCGGCAACTGCCTGCTGGAGCAGCCGTTCTAGTTCGTTGACAGCGTCGGTCTCAGAGTCAGAAAAGGGGTGAGCTTGCCCTTTGGCCACACTGTCCGCAAACGACCAGTAGGGAATGGGCTGAGTGCTCTGCGTCCCTGCAATTTCTAGGTACGTTCCCGGTGGCAGCTTAAAAACATCTTCATAAATCGAGTAGGGTGCCGGAATGTAGTTGTACCGGAAAAAGAGAGCCAGTGCGTCTCGTTCAATTTCACCCACAAATGCAGGATGGGCGCGCAGTGCCTTTAGCTCAGAGCCAAATAAAAACACGCCCTGCTGCCAACCGTAGTACAGTGGCTTTTCGCCGAGGCGATCGCGGGCAAGGGTTAGGATACGGTCTTGGCGATCCCAGAGGGCAATGGCGAACATGCCTACGCACCGTTGCAGGGTTTGCTGTATGCCCCACGCTTCAACCGCAGCCAGTAATGTTTCAGTGTCGGAATGCCCCCGCCAAGGAGGAGCTGCTCCCTGAGCTTCTAGGTCTTGCCGCAGTTCAATGTGGTTATAAATCTCACCATTGTAGGCAATCACATACCGACCCGAGGCAGATACCATCGGCTGGTGCCCCGCAGGCGAAAGGTCAAGAATCGAAAGCCGCCGGTGACCCAGCGCAATCCCTACCGCCTCATCAACCCATTCCCCAAAATCATCTGGACCGCGGTGGACTAGGGTATCGGTCATTCGCCGCACAAGAGTTACTGCTTCATCGTGCGAGCAGCCCCCCTGTTGCCAGAATCCCGTCAATCCGCACATAACCCCTCGCCTCCTTAAGTGCTCTCGTCGTGCAGAGCATTCCGCACATAAAATACCTTGCCCACCCGCTCGATGTGCCCAAGTAGTGCAGGGTTATTGATCGTCTGCAGCCAGCACAAATCAATTTGGTAGGGAATCGATGATTCTTCCAACTGCCGAGTCAGACGCCCTAGCCTGTCGATATCCAACTTCGCCCCAACCAAGACAAGGTCGATGTCCGAGCCGGGTCGGTGTGTCCCCTTAGCGCGCGAGCCAAACAAAACCGCTAGCTCCACCGCTGAATCCTGCGCAAAGATTTGCCGTATAGCTGCAATTGTGACGGCAGATAAACCAAAATCAGACTGGCTCACACCTCACCTAAAAAGCGTCGTTTCAGTTCCAGAAAAGCCGGATAGTAACGATTCACCACTGCCTCCACGATAGCCAAGGCCACAGCTTCGTTGTAAGTGTGACTGGAAAGGTTGCGCTTGTCAATCATGTCCATCCACACCTCTCCGTCACTGATGAGCCCGCGATTGAACGCCTCCCGTACCGTACTGCGGGAACCCACCAGTCCCTGAATACCTTCAAATTCTAGATAGTCCTTGAGTACATTCCAAGCTAGCTCATGAGTGAACTCAAAGCCTTGGATCAAACCCTGCTGTTCTAAATCCGATAAGGGGCGGGTATGGTAAAGCTCCACCGCCGCTGTTAACTGACGCAAGGCGCGTTGGTAGTTCTGAAAGTGCTGTTGCCAGCGGATGTCGTAGCTCATTCTTGATCCTTAATATGTTCACCCAAAAACCTACTTGGCGAAGACTCGCAAGCAATCTTAGTGACACACTGGGGCACTTGTTCAGAGCAACCCAAGGATTGACGATCATCAGACCATTGATTTGTTCATACTCTCGCACATTACGTGTGGCCAACACCATACGCTTCGTTAACGCGGTGGCGGCAATCTGAGCAGCTTCAACCGTCATCGGGCGACCTAACCGTATCCTGTGAGCAACGATCCGCGCATAGTGTGTGGCGGCTCCTTCATCAAAAGATAAACAACGTCCGGCGAAGTCTTCATCGAACATGGCTTGCACAGCAACAAACAAATCTTGCTGCTCGGGTTCGGGTGCATAAACTCCGAGAGTAGGTTGGTGTCGAGCAGAATCACAACCCAACCTAGACACTGGGCGGCGTACGCGGGACATGACAGTTGGGCAAGGAGAATTCCTCGCTGGCAACCCCGGCAAAGCAATCACGCAAACGCTGACCCATCGGAGCCGACGAAACCGGTTGAGAAAGCGCTTCACGCAGAATGGGGCGCGATTCCTCATTTACTCAGACCCGTCGATAAACGTATTCATCGCATCCTGAACCAAATAACCCCAGATGTCGCCCCCCAAAACCTCCCTTTGTAGCAAAAATTTGCTCGGGCACAAAACCAATTGCACGCATCTGGGCTTCTACCTCTCTTGGGCTAATAGTCTCATAAGGCCAGCCACCCAGCCAGTCATGCACATCATGCTCAAAATGCATTCCTCGAGTACGGTAATTTGCTACGTATTCACTGTAACTTCGGCCATTAGCAGCCAATGCTAATCGAAACCCAAGCTGGTAGATAGCTCGCGCTCGCGTTTGCGCACTGATAGAAGCTTGAGCATACCAAGACTTTTCTGAGCGCCAGAACCAGTCCATCCAAGTCCGCCTGTAAAGAGCAAAAGCAAATCTTCCTCCCTCCATCACTAGTTCGCTTGCTTGCCGCAAAGCACGCAACATATCCCCTGTATGATGCAGCACACCCCAAGAATAGACCACGTCGAACTTCCCCATTACTTCGGGATTAAGATCGAATACGCTTTGACACTCTACCCGAAAGGCTGCGTTTGGCAACCAGCGTTCAAGGAGTAAGCACGTTGTTGCCACCGAATCGGGGTCGATATCCACAGCAATTACCTCACGTGCACCCAGTCGAAGTGCTGCCAGTGCATGTAGCCCTGAGCCACAACCAATGTCCAGAAAACGCAAACCGTCTAGTTGCTGGCCAAGCAATTTTTGAAGACCTCGCTCAGCTTCTGTAATTTCACCTTCCGTTACCTTTTCGGTATATGCTGCCCAATTTTTGCCAAAGGAAAAGTGGGATTCCTGAGCAGTTAAGTCACTCATAATAAGCTACCCTTCATGACAAGTACAAAAACTAAGCATACCTTAAGAGACAATGGCGGTCACTGCTGCAGTATCTCATTATTCACCACCGTCACCCAGATATCGCAGTACCGACGCACCATTGCTTTGATATCGAATTCACTCCCGATTCTCTCGCGACAGCGCACTTGCCGACAACGCCACGCCTCACGATCTTGCCATGCGGACAAAGCCGACTCAATAGCGTTGGCCAGTGCATTGCTATCTCGCGGTGGCACAATCCAACCTGTATCCCTAACAATAAAAGCAGCATCACCCACGTCAGTGGCCACACAAGGTGTACCACAGGCCATCGCCTCAGCGAGTACGTTAGGAAATGCTTCTGCAAATGACGAGAGCGTATGAATATCCAGCGCACTCATAATTTTTGGGATATCCCGTTGCTCACCCAGAAGCTGCACCTTGTCGTTCAAACCAGCACATTGGATTTGAGTTACTAAGTCTCGGTTGTGTTCATCAATGCCCATCCCAACGAGTACTGTTTTGAAATACCTACCACGTTCTTTGAGAAGACCAAGTGCCGTAATCAAGTTACTATGATCCTTATAGGGATCAAATCGTCCCACCATGCCAATAACGGGGATATGCTCGGTAACACTCCACTCGCTTCGCAGCCGTACCCGCGCCTCACCATCCGGCGCAAAGCGCGACAGGTCATAACCATTTGGAATCACCGCCATTCGCGATAAGTCATAGCCCAGCTTGCCGTGTACTTGTAAGGCAGCATTAGCACACGCCACAATCCGCGCTGGTAATCTGCGGGATAATAATGCACACGTTCGTACGATCCAAGTTGTACCTGCTGAGTATTTTGAATTAAGCGTTGTACTACGAATGCCCCAGACTACGGGTACGCCCGCCAATTTACCAACGATCCCGCCTAACAAATCTGCATGATACATCCAAGTCTGGATCACGTCGGCACTAGAGCATTTCACACCTCGCCATAACTGCAGCAAACCACTTACTGTAAGTTGACCACGTGGCATATCAAGTGTGGTAACTTTAACACCAATATTTCGCAGCAATGCTCCATATTTGCTTTCGTTTGTGAGACAAATAACCTCATGCATATTCTCGGGGTTGTGGGACACCAAACGAAAGAGCACTGCCTCAGCTCCGCCATCGTTCAGGCTAGTAATGACGTGTAACACTCTCATGGCTACTGTACTCAATCAGGCTCCAAAGGCATACCCAGTAAGTTTAGGTAATGATTAATCGCTTCCTCCTGATCGAAAGCTTGCGCCCGTTTTCTTACGTTAGGTAATGTTTCTCGGGGTGCAACAAGCACTGCTTCAATAGCTTCTGCAAGCACCTCCACATCTCCCACGGGTACTAACTGACCCCAACGACCATTCTCCAAGATTTCCCGTGGACCACTAGGGCAATCGGTGCTCACCACTGGTGTGCCGCAGGCCATTGCCTCAATCAAAACACCCGGCAACCCCTCCCAACGGGAGGAAAGTACGAACACACGCGCATGGGACAGGTAGCTGAAGGGATTATCAACAAAGCCGGGCATTTGAAACGTATCGTCAGTTAATCCTAAAGACAGCGCTAAAGTTTGAAGTTCATCCCGCAACTCTCCCTCCCCTAAAATCAGCAACCGCGCTTCATGACGGTTATAAAGGGTTGCAAAAGCACGGATCAAGGTAAAGAAATCTTTTTGCAGTACTAAGCGGCCAATTGCAAGAATCACTGGCCGTTGGCTTGAGGCAAACCAAGGATGGGTAACGGCCTCTCCAGCGATTTTCTCAATATGCTCTAGATCAAATGGATTATAAACAACATGGACTGAATTGGGCCTCAAATGGGCAAAGCTTTCCAATGCTCTTGCAGCACCTTGTGAAACCGCCACAATTTTATCTGCCATTGGATATACTCTTGGTACAAGGGCATAAATAATCTTTGATAGTAAGTCCTTAGCATGTTTAACTTCTATAGTAATAGTACTACGCTCTGATATTACTAACTGAGTAGCTGCACCTGCTAAAATACGAGCCAGAATCGCCACTAAATTAGCATGGCTCATAGCCGAAAGCATAGCAGCAGGCTTGTTGCGACGCAGATAAAGAGCCAAAGGCCACAAGCTCTTAATGACCCGCCTTCCATGTAAATCCACAATGCGTACTTGCGGCGCAACATCTTTAAGGTATGGTCCTTCTGCTTGTGCAAGCACTAAAGCCACAGAATATCCACGCCTAGCGAAGCCGTTAGCAAGCGTTACCATCACTCGCTCGGCACCACCGCCGTGTAAGGAAGGAACGAAAATAGCAATATCAAGTTTCATGCGACCAATCTAAAATTTGTTCTGCTTTTCAGCTAAAGTTCAACGCTTTTATTCATAGTAATCTGCTCAAATACTTCTTCCCACATTTGAGTTATTTTTTCAATTGAAAACCTTTGACGCGCTTCTACTGCTCTGGATGATAATTTCTTGCGCATATTTTCATCAGTCATCAATTTTTTCATATTTCTCGTTAATGCAGCAACATCTTGATTAGGAACAAGTACTCCGTCAATTTTATGTCTAATAATATCAGATGGTCCCGTTTCACAGTAATCTAGAAGCTAGTGCAAGATAAGTACTAGCACCAGTCATCATCCCAATAGCAATATCTGGCTGATATTCTCTTAGTAATTGGCGCACTGCAAACAGAGTTCGCAGATTGTTTCTGATTTTCAAAAAATACGTTGGGCTTTCAGCAGCAGTATTCAAAGAGACGCGAATTATATCTGCATCAAGCTTATAAAAATCAGTCTCTGCATCTAAGGTTGCCACACAAACAGACCATCCTTTGCGTACCCAGTAATTTGCTAAATTTGCTGTGACCCGCTCTGCTCCACCCGCGGAAAGTGAGTAGGTAAGAAGTAAAACTCGTCTCATTTTTTCACATCTACACTATGATTTTCGTTGCGGATTTCAATATTCTTTTCAGGAAACGTTCAGAACTTCTAGATAGCTGTATCAATTAAAATCGGCACAAAGTAAATCTTTACCTATTTCTTTGGCACGTTGAGAAAAGTAATCGGAGTACTCTTTAAGCGCTCGAGTTACAACTTCATTATGATACCAGTTTTGGCCGATGATACCCATATTTGTTCCCTTTTCTGGATTAGTTATATACTCCTGAAGGCGATCTGCGACTTGCTCAGGAGTTTTGGCGTTATAAACAGGATACAGAGTTTCAATCTGACTTCCATGTGTTTTTTCATCACGGTAAGTCAATAAAGGCTTACCAGCAGCTAATGCTTCATAAATAACCCCACCACCAAGCCAACTTTGACAAAATTCTGCGGCTACAATATCTGATAACAGCAAACCAGGCATTATATCTTTACGATACATTTTTGGAAGCCAAACAACCGTATTTTCAGGGCAGAGCTTTGAAACAAGTTCTTTTGATTTATCAACATCTCTACCATATTCTAAAAAGACTAACTTCTTAGCAATTAAGGGGTTACGCTGACAGAAAATTGACCAGCCTTGAATAAGTACATCGTTTCCTTTTGTATTTGGATTAGATTTCTCTCCCCAAACATGTCGTCCATGAGCAACTACCATCAGTTCCGCACTATTACGAATTTTAATAAATTCTTGACCCCAGTGTGTTTTATTAATAATTTCATATAAAATATCTTTTGAATATTCGGGATAATAAACTATTGGAACTCCTGTAATCATCCGTTTAGTATTTTTAAAATAGCGGCTAATCTGATTCTCATAGATTTGATCTGAATAAGTTATATGTAATAGCCTCACTTTCTGGAAACCTTTTTGCTGATAATGAATAGCCAACCAAAAGGATAAAAGCCTATGGGGTGCCACTAATTTGTAATGTGTTAGTCCCCAAATGTCATCTCCATAAGGTATAAAAATATCAAGTTTAACTCCTGCCTTATAGCAATAGGCAGGAGCTAATCCACAACCAATAATAACATCATAGTTCTGTAAGTCTTTTCTGATTGTATCTACTGTTGTAGATAAGAATTTAGAAGGCTGCCCCCAGTTTAGTGACTTAACCCAAGTAGTATAACTTAGGTTATAAGTATCACATTTCGGGTGAAAATGCTCCATTTCATAATCAAAAAGGAGTAATGAACAATCAAAACTTCTATCTCTCAAATAACGTGCGATAGAAAAATGATTATTATTCATGTTGCCCAGAAAGGCAATGCGAATATGTTTTGGGTTGTCTCTAGTAGTAGTCATATCGATTTTGTAGCTAGGATTTCATAAACACCTACTTCATCCTGATATACACCTTTTAAAAAAGGCTTGGGGGCTGGCGCTGCTTTATTAAGGTGTAAGCATCCTTCTGAAGCAATTTTTATATCTATAAACCCAAGATTCTGCAGTTCAGATCGCATCTGCTCAGGTTCAATAATTAAATGCATACCTAGCTCATAGTATCCTTCCCTATTATACTTAAGGGTATCTGCAAAAGTGCGTGCAACAATGGCTCTAGGATCATAATCATCAGCCTTGTTGTGTTCTTCTTTCCATAAAAAGATATACCAACCCAACCCATTAGCACTCACATAAAGTAAGCCACCTGGCTTTAATACGCGAGCAAGTTCTTTTAAGAATTCAAGCCATGGTGTCATAAAAATCACGCTATAACAAAAGACTGCATCAAAACTATTACTTTTGTAAGGTATTTTATCGATGCCACTAATTCTTGTACTGATATTATTTACTCCAAGCTGTTGACATAACACATCCACAAATTCAACACGGTGGGTAGAAATATCACATGCACTCACAGACTGATTTATACTTGCAAGAGCAAGTGACCACTGTCCATAACCACACCCTGCATCTAATACATTTTTATGTCCTGAAAAACCGATCGCTTCTAGCCTCGCAACATACTTATCCAGCCCCTCTCTATAAATTCGCTTTAAAAATAACTGATCGTTGTGCCCCATTGAGTGGATGTACTCTGATTGTACTTTACGCAACGCCTCGTAGAGTTCCGGATAAAAGATTTCCATATGTGTGTACTCAACTACTCTTTCTATGGTAAATATGTAAGTGATCAGAGGTGTAAAAAGTCGCAACAAAACCTTAGATTGTAAGCACCACGTAGTTCCATGCCTGTCAACCAAAACTCCAATAAACAACTGAACATTGCTAATGCGATTCTGGTTGCACATACCTTAACAACTTATCTAATTATCTAACAGTTTACCTCTCCACAACTCAGAACCTTCTATTAACTCTAAAATTAAATAGGCAATTAATACCATGCTTAGTATATCTTAGTGAAAAAATATCACAGTTTTGCTCCTTTATTTCATCACTTTTGGCTAACATTCAACACTTCTAGTACTGATGATAACTGTTCCCATAAATTTACCTCATTTATGTTGAGCAATGACTTTCTGCTAACTCAATACATCCAGAAGCTCTATCAACCATGTTCTTACACCTTTCCTTGGATTTCGATATAGTGCTAATTCCTCGGGATTGTGATACGCTGCTCGGGCAGCTTCATACTGGTGTAAGCTTTCTGTATTAAGAAAGATGTGAATTGGGTGGAAGTTGAAAACAATGAATTCATTTATGAATTCATTGCATTCAACAGCTTGCTTGGCATCGGGAAATTTTATTTTTCGCTCCATATACTGCAAAGCAATACTATCCTCCCATTGATAGGGTACGCGAACCATATTGTTCCAAAGTCGCCATGGCTTCACTAATATTTTTGAAGTGATCGGAATAGAACAGTTAGAGTCATGGGTAAGACCAGCCTCGGAGAACAATTCAAGGATAACAGAACTTTGTGTAACTGAGTGACTTCGTACGCTTCGAGCTTCAGGAACAATATTCATGAGGCGTAATATAACTTCGCGAGCATTAATGCCATTCCTAGCATCTCCTGCTAGTAGCCAATTAAAATTTGGATGAATGCCAAGTTCAAATTTTGGGTTTGATCTTAGACGACTAAGCCATCTTGTATCATGGGTCACAAACCAAGTACAGTATATGCCTGCTTCTTCAATCAAACTTATTGCATCAGCAAGCACTTCATCATGTGCCCAATCAATATCTACTGTGAGGAAAATCCGTTCATACCATGAGGATATTTCCTCTGGCACTATGTCACTTAATCTACCACTTGAAATAATTTTTCCATCAGGCAACATATTAAAAAATTTCCTCAAAGTATTGATCTATAATATCATTCATTACTTCAATTCACAGCTTGGCGAAACAAGCGATCAAGTTCCTCGATGTATTCCTCACGGCTGGCCGGTTGCTCCGGCTCGCGGAAACAATAGTCCCAATACTGGCTGAGTTGCGGTTCAGAG
>Ga0209207_1000233_pt1 | contig 39798 bp, 25 predicted proteins | sample SaghotsprinmetaG_FD_184140 | JGI IMG/M metagenome (GOLD analysis project Ga0209207, IMG submission 184140) | Hot spring microbial communities from South Africa to study Microbial Dark Matter (Phase II) - Sagole hot spring metaG (SPAdes) (version 3) | ecosystem: Environmental > Aquatic > Thermal...
GGACGCTATTGCCTATGCCCGCCAACATTACCAGCTGGACAACCTGCGTTACGAATGTGCCGATGCCGAACAGTTCGCTAGCACCCAGGGCTTCGACTGCATTGTCAGCCTGGAAACCATCGAACACCTGCCAAGGCCGCAGGCACTGCTGGCCAACTACGGGCGCCTGCTGGCCGAAGACGGCCAGGTGATCGCCTCGGTGCCCATCACCCCGACCCTGGACGGCAACCCCCACCACCTGCACGATTTCAGCAAGCGCAGCTTCTTCGCCCTGTTCCGTCAGCAGGGCCTTGAGGCCCGGCAGCAGCTGGAGCAGGTGCAGCCCTGGCAGTTCAAGGGCCTGTTCAGCCGGCGCGCCGACCAGCACAAGCTCAACCGCTCCGATGGCGTCGGCAATGCGGTGCTGCTGTATTACCGGCGTCACCCGCTGTATCTGCTGCGCCGGCTGTATTCGATGCTGCGCTATGGGTTCAGCAACCGCTACCTGACCTGCGTGTTTACGCGCTGACAGTCACCCAGCCCCAGTTTGCAGCGTTCATAGAGCGATGTTCCGTAGGGGCGCTGTACGCACCAGGCTTGCCGGCCATTCGCCGGTGCGCACGGCGCACCCTACCTGAGGGGGCTCGCCAGACTCGTAGGGTGGATGGCGTTTACCCATCCAGCAAAACACTTCGCCGCCTGCTCAGACACTGGCCGCTAGCGGCTCGACCGGCGCACGGCGGTAGATCCAGATGCGCTTGAGCACCGTGGCGAACTGGCGCCACAGGCTGCCACTGTTGTAATGCTGGCCGTAACGCTCGGCAATCTCGCGCACCTCCACGGCCAGGGCGGCATAACGCCGCGCCGGCAGATCGGGGAACAGATGGTGTTCGATCTGGTGGCTAAGGTTGCCGGTGAGGATATGAAACAGCGGCCCGCCATTTAGGTTGCTGGAACCACGCAGCTGACGCAGGTACCAGTGCCCGCGGCTCTCGCCCACCACCGACTCCTTGCTGAACACCGCCGCCTGCTCGGTAAAGTGACCGCAGAAGATCACGGTAAAGGTCCACAGGTTGCGCAGCAGATTGGCCAGCACATTGCCGGCCAGCACCGCCAGGGCATTGGCCCCGAGCAGCAACGCCAGCAGCGGAAAGAACAGGTAATCCTTACCCCACTGACGCAACAGCTTGGCGTTGAACTGCTTGATCAGCGGGCGCACCTCGGCCTTGCTCAGCTTGCCCTTGTAGACCTTGTCCAGACGCAGATGCTGGATGGCCACCGAGTACTGGAACAGCACCGCCTGGAGCGTCACCCACAGCGGCTGCCAGCGGTAGAAGGGCTTCCAGCGCTGCTCGGGAAACAGGCGCACCACGCCGTAACCCACGTCATCGTCCATGCCCAGCACATTGGTCCAGGTGTGGTGCACATGGTTGTGGGTATGCCGCCAGAAATCACTGGGGCCGGCGATATCCCACTCGTAGCTGCGCCCGGCAAACTCGGGGTCGTTCATCCAGTCGTACTGGCCGTGCAGCACGTTATGCCCCAGCTCCATGTTCTCCAGAATCTTGCCCAGGCCCAGCAACAGGCTGCCAAGCAGCCAGGTGGGCGGGAACCAGCCGAACATCAGCAGGCCCCGGCCACTCCAGCAGCAGAAACGCACCGCCGTGCGGATACGGCGGATATAGCGGGCATCGGCCTCGCCCAGGTCGGCCAGGGTGCGCTGGCGCAGGGCGTCCAGTTCAGCACCGAAGGCATCCAGTTCGGCGGGGCTCAGTTGGCGATCTTGACGATTGTTCATAGCTCGATCTCCACATCCCCCTGGGGGGCGCTGATACAAAGACGGATGGCCTGGCCCGGTTCGGCCAGCAGGGCGCCGCTGCGCATATCGCGCACCACGCCACTCACCAGGGTGCAGGTGCAGCTGGCGCAGATGCCCTGACGACAACCATGGGCGGGCCGCAGGCCATGGGCCTCGACCTGCTCCAGCAGGCTGGCCTGGTTATGTGCACTGAGTACCTGACGGCTGCGGGCCAGGCTCAGTTGCACCTCGCGGCGCTCGTTGCCGGCGCTCAGGGGGGGCGGGGTAAAGGCCTCCACCTGCAGCTCGGCCTGGCTGCCCAGAGCCTGCCACCACTGCTGCACCGCCCCGACAAAGCCGGCCGGGCCGCAGCTCAGCACCGCATGCTGGGCCACATCACCGATGCCCTGCAGGTGCTTGGCGGCAAAGCGCCCCTGCAGCTCGGCCGGCGCCTCGCCCTGACCCGTCAGGGCCCAGCGCACCTGCAGATTGGCATGACGCGCCTGCAGGGCCTGCAGCTCCTCAACAAAGGCCCGCTGACCCTGCTCACGCACATAGTGCAGCAGGGTCACCGGCGCGGCGAACCCCTGGGCCAGGGCGCTACGCAACAAACCCAGCAACGGCGTGATACCGCTGCCGGCGGCCAGCAATAGCACGCCCGGCGCCTGCTGCGGCCAGTGCAACTCGCCCTGCACCGATCCCAGCTCCAGCCAGGCGCCCACCGCCAGGTGCTCCAGCAGATAGGGCGACACCCGCCCGCCGCTCTGGCGCTTGATCGCGATCTGCAGGCTGCCGTCGGCGCCGACGCCGATCAGGCTGTAGCTGCGGCCAAGACGCACACCGTCGCGCTCGATATACAGCTGCACATGCTGGCCCGGCTGCGCACCGCGCCAGTTGCCGTTGGGCCGCAGGGTCAGGGCCAGCATGTCCTCGGCCACCCAGTGCCGCGCCGCGACCCGGGCCATGACCCGATTCAGGCGCAACCCCGGATTGAGCAGCGCCAGCCAGGCGTCCACGTCACTTTCACGCAACCAGCCCCGCGCCACCAGGGCGCGCAAGGGCCGCAGCAAGAGGCTGCACAGGGGTAACAGGGCAACAGGTAACAGATGCATGGCGGATTCTCAGTGAACAACCGTGCACCAGAATGGCAGGCGAATGGATTTCAGTCAACAGTCGTACACTCAAAACGCCGTGGCGGTTCGACGCAGGCGCCGCCCATTTGTTAGAGTGCGGCGCAGATTGAGCCATGCAGAGCCAGGACGCTTGAAACCGACCCAACCCCGTGCCGAACAGAAGCTGCAAACCCGCCATGCCCTGATGGACGCCGCCCGTAGCCTGATGGACAGTGGCCGCGGCTTCGGCAGCCTGAGCCTGCGTGAAGTGACGCGCAGCGCCGGTATCGTGCCCACCGGTTTCTACCGCCACTTCCAGGACATGGACGAACTGGGCCTGGCCCTGGTGGCAGAGGTGGGGGAAACCTTCCGCGACACCATCCGTCAGGTGCGCCACCACGAGTTCGAACTGGGTGGGGTGATCGACGCCTCGGTACGCATCTTCCTCGACGCGGTGGCGGCCAACCGCTCGCAGTTCCTGTTTCTCGCCCGCGAGCAGTACGGTGGCTCGCAGCCAGTACGCCAGGCCATCGCCGCCCTGCGCGAACGCATCAGCGCCGACCTGGTGGCAGACCTGCGCCTGATGCCCAGGCAGCAACACCTGAGCCAGGAAGCCCTGACGGTGATCGCCGACCTGGTGGTCAAGACGGTGTTCGCCACCCTGCCCGAGCTGATCGACCCGCCCAGCAGCACCCTGCCCCCCCATGCCACGCCCCAGGCCAAGATGATCGAGCAGTTGCGCTTTATCTTTATCGGTGCCAAGCACTGGCAGGGCCTGGGCCAGGCCGGCACCTGAGGCGGCCATGCCTGCCCTGGCGCGCTGGCTGTTCTGGCCGGTTCTGCTGCTTGCCAGCAGCGGCCTGTGGCTGGCGCTGCAGGCCGACAGCCCGCACCAGCCTGGCGTGCCCGGCGCCAGCGCCGGGCAGCCCCTGGTAATCGCCCACCGCGGTGGCGCCGGGCTCTGGCCGGAAAACACCCTGTACGCCTTCGAGCAGGCCAGCCAGCTGGGCGTGGATATGCTGGAGATGGACCTGCACCTATCCCGCGATAGCCAGCTGGTGGTGATCCACGATGCCACCCTGGAACGCACCACCGACGGCCAGGGCGAAGTGGCCATGTACAACCTTGTGCAGTTGCAGCGCCTGGATGCCGGCTACCAGTGGAGCGCCGACGGCGGTCTGAGTCACCCCTACCGTAATCAGGGCCTGCGCATACCCAGCTTTAACGAGGTGCTGCAGCGCTTTCCCGAGTCGCTCAAGGCCGTGGAAATCAAGGTGCCCGACGCCGGCATGGAGGCCAGGCTGTGTCAGGCCCTGAAACAGCACGAACAGACCGAGCGGGTGATCGTCAGCAGCTTCCATAACCGCAGCCTCGCCCTGTTTCGCCAGTACTGCCCACAAGTGGCCACCTCGGCAGGTTCCGGTGAAGTACGCCTGCTGCTGGCGCTCAACTGGCTGCACCTGGACCGCTGGCTGGCCAGGCCCACCTATCAGGTGCTGCAGATCCCCCACTACCATCGCGGCATCCAGGTCAGCAGCCCGCGCCTGATCCGCGGCGCCCAGCGCCTGGGCCTCCAGGTGCAGCTGTGGACCATCAACGAAACAGCCGCCATGCGCCAGCTGCTGGAGCAGGGTGCCGACGGCCTGATCACCGACTACCCCGACCGTGCCCTGCACGTGCTGGGCCGCACCGGGGCACGGCCGCAACCATAGCCCGTGCTGGGTCGCAGGACTGCCGTGTAGGGTGCGCCGTGCGCACCAGCACGGGCACAATTCGTCGGTGCCCGCGGCGCACCCTACAGCCCGCCTCCGAGCCTCAACGGCAAGGCAACTGCTCAGATTTTGACCAATCCTGTAGAAGCCCTGTCGTTACGGGCCTGCAGAGGGGCATACGCAGCTTATCCACAGCTCCCTCCACAGCAATACGGGATAAGTGCTGCAGCGCAGTCGACAGCGCTGGCCAAGCGATTGAAATAACTCGATTAATTCTTGACTTTCGGAGCAGCGCCCAGGGCTTCCCAAGCTCGTCCCAGCCCTGATCAGTATTCGTACAGACGCGTAAAAAGCACTGGCCACGGGGGCTGCAAGTCTCTGCGAGGTAGTTATACACAGCCCTACCCACAGTATCCGTGGACAATTTCGCCACGCTCTCACAGCTCTCTGCAAAACAGCCTAAGCCATTGTTTTACTGATTAAAAACCATTGATCAAAAAACATACAGACGAGTCAAGCCAGCGCTCCAGCAGGCCTGCAGCAGCCTGCTCCCACCTTATCCACAGCTCGCTCCACAGTCTTTGTGCACAAATACACAAGGCGCGGCGGGCCGTGCATCCGAGCCGGCCGGGTTCAGGCTATGGCGCTGATCGATAGATTCAACCAACTGCTCTGCCTGACATGACCTAGGCTTGCTCTATCAACCACCGGGAGATTCGCCATGGCCTTCCCTGAACTGCTGCAGCGCCTGTTGGCCGCCTATGCCGGCGCAGCCAGCGGCAGCGCCGACTGAGCGCATAAACAGCCTCAACCCGGCTACTCGCCCTGGGGCAATACCGTGACCTGCACCTCGGGGTCGTGGCTGCCACCACCGAGAATCACCCCGCGCAGCGGCGAGACATCGGCAAAGTCGCGGCCCCAGGCCAGGGTGATATGTTCCAGCGCCGGGCGGATATTGTTGGTGGGGTCGAAGTCCACCCAGCCCTGCTCTGGGCAGTACACCGAGACCCAGGCATGGGAGGCATCGGCACCGATCAGCCGGGGCTGGCCGGGCGGTGGCTGGGTCAGCAGATAGCCGCTGATATAGCGCGCCGACAGGCCCATTGAGCGCAGGCAGGCGAGCATCAGGTGGGCGAAGTCCTGGCACACGCCGCGGCGCTGCTCCAGCACCTGCAGCAAGGGCGTGGCCACCTGGGTGGCGGCGGCATCGAAGCGAAACTCCCGGTAAATCTTCTCCATCAAGGCGTCCACCGCCGCCAGCAACGGGCGGCCGGGGGGGAAGCACGCGGCCGCGTAGTCGGCAAATTGCCGTTTCAGGTGCACATAGGGTGACTCGAAGCGAAAGCGCATGGCGTCCAGTTGCTGTGCGTCCAGGGCCTGGCCGCTATAGCGCAGGGCTGCGCAGGCCTGCTCCCAGGCCGGCGAGGCGTGCAGATCCAGGGCCGGGCGCGCCAGCACCTCGACCTCAAGCCGGGCGCTGACCTTGAGTTCGCTGTGAGGTCGCTCGAATACCAGACGGGTCAGCGGGTTGCCGAACACATCCAGGCCGTCCTGGCGCTGGCAGGGTTGCGGGCCGACCAGCAGTTGATGCTGCAGGCAGCGCTGCCAGGGGCAGGCCCGTGGCCACAGGTGCGCCAGTTGCTGGGCCAGGGACACCGGGCTGGCGTAGCGGTAATGGGTGTCGTGGAGGATCTGGTAGCAGGCGCGGTTCATGACGACTGGGTCCGCTGGCTGGCATCGACATGGGCGAAAAAACGCAGGCCCAGGCGGTCGGAAAGCTCGGCGCTGGCCTGGCTGATACTCGTCAGCAACTCGGCCAGGCCCTCCAGCACCTCCTGCACACTGCCGGTACCGAACAACGGGTTCTCCAGGCTGCCCAGGCTAAAGCGCGCCAACTGCCCCTCAAGGTGCTGCAAACGGCGCTCGCTTGGCAGATCGAAGTCCTGACCCAGGCGGGCCAGGGCGCGCAGCAGGCTGCCCAGCTGGAACAGCACGGCATGAGGGTTCTGCTCGTCCAGCAGCAACAGGTCGAGTACCGGGATCAGCTGCGCCGAGGCCAGGTAGCGGGTGCGGTAGGTGATGCTGCTGTTGCCCAGCTCCAGCAGCCATTCCAGGGCCGACTGGTCCTGCGCCGCACCGCTCTGCAGGAAGTTGGCCAGGCTGTCGCAGAGAAACTGCAGGCGCTCGATACCACGCCCGAGCATCAGAAAGCGCCAGCCGTCGTCGCGGGTCATATCGTCCAGGGCAAAGCCCGACAGCGCCGCCAGGGACAGCAGCACAGCGTCGAGAAAATCCAGCCATTCGCCGCAATCGGCCTGCTCGTCGTCCAGGGACTGGGCCTCGCGCTGCAATTCCAGCAGGGCCTGCCAGTTGGCCTGGGACAGCTTGCCGCGTACGCTGCCGGCCACCCATTGCAGGCGCTGCAGGTTGGCGCGCAGGCTGTCCGGCCAGTCCTCGCCGAGCAAGGCTGTCAGCAGCCGCGACTGCAGCTCACCGCTGTCGGCAGCGGGCAGCAGGCCCTGGCTTTCGGCCAGCCCCAGGGCCGTGTGCAGGGCCTGGGGGTCATCGTCGTCATCCACATAGCGCGCCAGCAGAATACGCAGCAGCCGCGCATGGTCTTCGCAGCGTTCGCTGTAGCGGCCGAACCAGTAGAGGTTCTCCACCACCCGCGAGGGCAGATAGGGGTCGCTGCGCACCAGATCGGCCACCCCCAGGGGGCGCAGCCATTGCCAGGGCTCGCCGGCGTGGCGCTCCCCCAGCACCCAGGTGTCCTTGCTGGCCCCTCCGCGCTGCATCGACACCACCTCGGCGTCGGCCTCGCCGGCCACTCGGGTCAGGCCGCCGGGCAATACCCGATAACCGCCATCGGCACTGGCCACGGCAAACACGCGCATGCCGATGGCCCGTGGCTGCAGGCCCTGACCATCCCAGACCGGGGCCTGGGACAGCTTGGCCCGGGCCTGGGCGACATAGGCGTAGGGGCGTGCCTTGAGACGTTCAGCCAGCTCGGCGCGCTGCGCCTGATCCAGATCGCGGCCAAATACCGGGGCAAAACTCTGCGAGGGAAAGCTGGCGCGCACCAGCAACTTGTCGAGCTGCTCCAGGGCCTCGTCCAGCACCGGCGGCTCGCCGCACCACCAGCTGGCAATGCTGGGCAGCAGCAGTTCTTCGCCCAGGAGTTTTTCCGCGATGGCCGGCAGAAAACCCGGCAGGCCGGGGGATTCCAGCACGCCGCTGCCCAGGGCATTGGCCACCAGCACATGGCCCTGGCGCACCGCTTCGAGCAGGCCGGGCACGCCCAGGGCCGAGTCGGTGCGCAGCTCCAGGGGGTCGCAGAAATCATCATCCAGGCGGCGCAGAACCGCATGCACGCGGCGCAGGCCGGCCAGGGTCTTCAGATAAACCTTGGCGTCACGTACGGTCAGGTCACTGCCTTCCACCAGGGGATAGCCCAGCTGGCGCGCCAGATACAGGTGCTCGAAATAGCTCTCGTTAAAGCGCCCCGGCGTGAGCAGCACCACCAGCGGCGTCTCGCCACCTGCCACAGGCGCATGGCGCGCCAGGCTGTCCTGCAGGGTGCGGAAGAAGCCGGCCAGGTATTGCACGCGCAGATCGCGGTACAGCTCGGGAAAGGCGCGGGAGACGATCTGCCGGTTTTCCAGGGCGTAACCCGCGCCGGACGGCGCCTGGGTACGGTCGGCGGTGACCCACCAGCGGCCATCCGGGGCGCGGGCCAGATCCACCGCATACAGATGCAGCCAGGTGCCGCCCGGTGGCTGCACGCCCTGGCAGGGCCATAAATAGTTGTTATGGCCGAACACCAGCTCGGCCGGCAGCAGGCCATCGGCCAGCAGCTGTTGCGGGCCATACAGATCGGCCAGCACGGCATTGAGCAGCCCGGCACGCTGGGCCACGCCGGCGGCGATCTGCTGCCATTCCTCGGCCTCGATCAGGTTGGGCAGCAGGTCCAGCTCCCAGGGCCGGTCGGCACCATCGGGGTCGGCGTAGACGTTATAGGTCACGCCGTTTTCCTGGATCTGCCGCGCCAGCAGGGCCTGGCGCTGGGCCAGCTGCGCCGGGCTGCTGCGCTGCAGACGCTCCAGCAGCAGGCGCCAGTGCGGGCGTACCTGGCCGCCTGCGTCGAGCAGTTCGTGATAGGCCCCGGGGTTCAGGGGGTAGTCGGCAAGCAGGTCGGGCATGGACATCTCGGCAGTCAAAGCGCTAGCCCCCTCTCCCTCTGGGAGAGGGCTGGGGAGAGGGAAATGACGCCCTCATCCGCCCCTCCGGGGCACCTTCTCCCGGGGGGAGAAGGGATTAGGTCAGGCGCAAATCCAGGGTCATGGGCATTTCATTATTGTTGATTGGCACCAAGGTCGGGCGTTTGCCTGGGCTGTGGCCCAGGCGGAAGAAGCGTGCCAGGCGCCGGCTTTCGGCCTCATAGGCATTGACCGGCAGGCTGTCGTAATTGCGCCCGCCGGGGTGGGCGACATGGTACTGACAGCCGCCCAGGGAACGGTTCATCCAGCTATCCACCAGATCGAACACCAGCGGCGCATGCACCTCGATGGTCGGGTGCAGACAGTTGGCCGGCTGCCAGGCGCGAAAACGCACGCCGCCGACAAATTCGCCGACCTTGCCGGTGGGCCGCAGCGGCACCGGTACGCCGTTGCAGGTCAGCATATAGCGATCCTGCGGCATGCCCGTCACCTTGACCTGCAGGCGCTCCAGGGAGGAATCCACATAGCGCACCGTGCCGCCGCCACCGCCCTCCTCACCCAGTACATGCCAGGGCTCCAGGGCCTGGCGCAGCTCCAGCTCGATGCCCTTGACGGCGAAGTCACCGGCCTTGGGAAAGCGGAATTCAAAGTGCGGGCCAAACCACTCGCCGGGCAGACGATAGCCGCAGCCGTCCAGCTCCTGCAGCACATCGGCGAAATCCTGCTCGATAAAGTGCGGCAGCAGGTAGCGGTCATGCAGCTCGGTGCCCCAGCGCACCAGCCGCGCAGGTTTGTAGGGCTCGCGCCAGAAGCGCGCGATCAGCGCACGGATCAGCAGTTGCTGGGCCAGGCTCATCTGCGCGTGGGGGGGCATCTCGAAGGCACGCAGCTCCAGCAGGCCGAGACGCCCGGAAGCGGAATCCGGCGAATACAGCTTGTCGATACAGAACTCGGCGCGGTGGGTGTTGCCGGTCACGTCCACCAGCAGGTTGCGCAGCAAACGGTCGACCAGCCAGGGCGGGCAGTCGCGGCCCGCTTCGGGGATCTGGGCGAAGGCGATCTCCAGCTCGTACAGCGCATCGTTGCGCGCCTCGTCGACGCGCGGCGCCTGGGAGGTGGGGCCGATAAACAGGCCGCTGAACAGGTAGGACAGCGACGGATGGTTGTGCCAGTAGCTGATCAGGCTGCGCAGCAGGTCCGGCCTGCGCAGAAAGGGCGAATCCGCCGGGGTCGCGCCACCGAGGACAAAGTGGTTGCCGCCACCGGTGCCGGTGTGGCGGCCGTCGAGCATAAATTTTTCGCTGGACAGGCGGCACTCCCGGGCCTGGGCGTAGAGAAACTCGGTGCGCTCGACCAGCTCATCCCAACTGGCGGCCGGGTGGATATTCACCTCGATCACGCCGGGGTCGGGGGTGACGCGAAAGTACTGCAGGCGCGGGTCCAACGGCGGCTCATAGCCTTCCAGCAGCACCGGACAATTCAGCTCGGCGGCGGTGGCTTCGATGGCGGCCACCAGCTCCAGGTAATCCTCCAGGCGCACCAGGGGCGGCATAAAGAGATACAGCCTGCCGCCCCGCGGTTCGGCGCACAGCGCGGTGCGCACCACACCGGCGGCCGACTGGCCGAGCAGCGGGCGTTTGCTCGCACCCTTCTGGCTACCCGGCCAGACGCCGCGCAGCTGCGGGGTGATCTGCGCCGCAGCGGGCAGCGGGGCGAACACCTGGCTGGGGTCTTGCGGGGTGATATAGGGGTAGTCGGCTTCGCTGACCCAGGGCTGCGAGTCCAGCGGCAGGCGGTAGCCCATCGCCGAATCGCCCGGTATCAGCCGGCAGTGGCCATCGCGCAGAAACCAGCTGCCGCTCTGCCAGCCCAGCTGCCTGGCCTGGCGGGCCAGCGGCAGGATATGCCCGACCACCTTGTCCAGGCCCTGCTCGAACACCTTGCGCAAGCGCTCGCGCTCTAGCGGATCGGCCAGGCGCGGGTCTTCGGCCGTGACATTGCTCGGCAACCTGCGCTCACGCCACAGGTAGTAGAAGCGGTCCTCATAGGCCGGCACGCAGTACTGGCCATCCACCCCCAGGCGCTCGGCGAGCAGGGTCAGAAAGTCGGCGGCCTTGGCCGCATCGACGCCGTAGTCTTTTTGCTCATCGGCATACAGCGCCGGGTTGTGCCAGATCGGCTCACCATCGCGGCGCCAGTAGGCATTCAACGACCAGCGCGGCAGCTGTTCACCGGGATACCACTTGCCCTGGCCGAAGTGCACCAGCGCATGCGGCGCGTAGTGCTCGCGCAGGCGCAGGAACAGGTCGGTGGCCAGGCGGCGTTTGTTCGGCCCCAGGGCGGCGGTGTTCCATTCCGCATCATCCGGGTAATCCAGGGCGACAAAGGTGGGCTCGCCGCCCATGGTCAGGCGCACATCCTGGGCCTGCAGGTCCTCGTCGATCTGCTGGCCGAGGGCGACAATCGCCTGCCACTGTTCTTCGCTGTAGGGTTTGCTGACCCGTGGCGCTTCCCAGATACGCTCGACCCACATCTGGTGGCTGAACTCGCATTCGCACTCATCCACGCCGCCGCTGATCGGCGCTGCCGAGGATGGCTCGGGGCTGCAGGCCAGGGGGATATGGCCTTCGCCGGCTAACAGGCCGCTGGTGGGGTCCAGACCGATCCAGCCGGCGCCCGGCAGGTAGACCTCGCACCAGGCATGCAGGTCGGTGAAATCCACCTCGGTGCCGGAGGGGCCGTCGAGGGCTTTCACATCGGCTTTCAGTTGAATCAGGTAGCCGGAAACAAAGCGCGCCGCCAGGCCCAGGTGGCGCAGCAACTGCACCAGCAGCCAGGCCGAGTCGCGGCAGGAACCGGAGCCTTTCTCCAGACTTTCTTCCGGAGTCTGCACGCCCGGCTCCAGGCGGATCAGGTAGCTGATATCGGTGGAAAGGCGCTGATTGAGCGCCACCAGAAAATCCACGCTCGGCGTCGGCGTCAACTCGATGCTGGCCAGGTAGTCGGCAAACAGCGGCGTGGCCGGCAGCTTGCACAGATAAGGCGCCAGCTCGGTCTGCTCGCCCGCGGTGTAGGCGAAGGGAATCTGCTCGGCATAGGGTTCGAGAAAGAAATCGAAGGGATTGAAGACCGCCATTTCGGCGACCAGATCCACCTCGATCTTCAACTCGCGGGTCTTTTCCGGGAACACCAGCCGCGCCAGGTAGTTGCCCTGGGGGTCCTGCTGCCAGTTGATAAAGTGCTCGCCCGGCTCGACCTGCAAGGCGTAGGACAGCACCCGCGTGCGGCTGTGCGGCGCCGGGCGCAGGCGCACCACCTGCGGGCCCAGGTTGACCGTGCGGTCGTAGCGATAGTGGCTGACATGGTGCAAGGCGATATGGATCGACACGGCGACCTCCTGCGAGCCTGGGCGACACACCCGGCAGCGCAAGACTTATGCCAGAGCCCCAAGGCCCGAGGACTGGGGCCTTCACGCCTTGGCGCAGGCCGCCACGCACCACAATGGAGCCACTGATGCCCCACCCCTCTGGTCGCGCACGCAATTGGGTCATGCCCGTCTAGGGGCCTGTCGGGCTTGACCGTTCGTAGCGAGGGAAAGCCCGGTTTGAGTCAGTTTTGTTGATCTTTCGAGGCGAATAGCGAGCTATTTAGTGTGAAAGTCGCGCAGCGACGCCCTCCTTGCTGCCCTTCTCCCTCTGGGAGAAGGTGGCGCGAAGCGCCGGATGAGGGTGGGCATGCCATGCAGACTTTCATCGTTCGGGGTGCCGTCGCGGCATGCCCGTTAACGAGAAAGAGCAGCAAAAATGGCCCCCTCTATCTAGAAGAGCGGCTTTTCCGCAGTAGAACAGTGTTAAGTCCGACAGGCTCCTAACAGCCCCCCTCCAGGCTGGCAATCCAACGCCCAATCACCTCCACCCCCTCGGCATGCATCAGCGAGCGCCCCAGCTCCGGCATCATCACACTGGGATCGACGCTTTCCAGGCGGTACTGCAGCACCGACTTGTCCGGCTGCCCCGGGTGGATATCCACCAGGCGATTGCCGGAGCCCTTGCCGGCGGCCACCGGCTGCTTGCACAGGCCGTAGGCAATGCCCAGCGGGGTGTGCGGGTCCAGATGCAGCCCCGAGGTACGCCCTGGCCCCTGGGGGTTGTGGCAGTGGCTGCAGTTGGCGTCCAGGTAGCTGCGCGCCTGCTGCTCCAGGCTTTCGCCATTGCGTGGCGTCGGCCACAAGGCATTCTGCGGCACGCCCTGCAACTGGTCGGGCAACCCCTGTAGGCGGCCCTGTTGCTGCCAGTGCTGCAGCTGGTTATGGCTGCCACCGGCGTAGGCAAACGCCTTGTTCAGGTGCCGCGCCTTGGGCCCCAGGGGGTTATTGCCCTGGCCTGCCGTTTCCTCATGACAGCCGGCGCACTGGTTGGCATCCGGCACCTGATAGTCAACCGCCTGGGTCTGGCCCTTGGCATCCAGCAGGCTCACCTCGCGGCTGTCACCGGCCCACTGCAGATAGGCTTCCTGCTGCTTTGCATCCCACACATAGGGCAATGCCACCCAGCCATCCTGCTGTTTAAGAAGGATGCGCGTCTCCATCAGCTGCACCCGCGCCAGCGCAAGGCCGCGCTGCGGATCGCGCACATCCGCCTCGTTGAGCAGCAACTGGCCCTGGGCGTCCCTGGGGTAGTAGAAGGTCTTGCTCAGCACCGTGCCGACCGGGTAATCGAAATGCGCCTCGCCGTAGGTCGCCGCGGTACCTGGCGGCATCCACAGGGTGCGTAGCTTGTGCGCGTAATCGGTAAACAACGGGGTATTGAGGTCATAGGGCAGCGCCTCGGCGATGGGCGCGAGGTAGCCGCCAGCGCGCTGCAACATGCCCCAGTCACTGAGCTTGTCCGGGTAGTGGTCGCCTTCAGGCAGGTACAGGGGCGCCGGCTGCTGATTGCAGCCAGCCAGCGTCAGCAGCACCAGCAAGAGCACGCTGCGCATCAGACCTCCTCAGCCTGCTCGGCCAAGGCCAACCTGACCGCTGGCAGCGGCGGCAGGCTGCAGCGATAGGGCGCGATATCGGTGCTGATGTTTTTGTACCTGTTCGGCGCATCGACATTGATGATGCCGGCCTCACCGTTATTGATGCAGATGGCCCGATCCGCCGGCAGGCGGCCATCGATCAGGATGTCCTGGTTGACGTAACCGTCCCACAACACATCCGGCAGACGACCGTTCAGGCCGAACTGGCTGATCTTCAGCGCCTTGAGTTCCAGATGATCAGGGCTGTCGCCGCCCGGGCCGAAGCGGTTGCCGTGGATATGGATGCCCTCGGGGTAGGGGTCGAAATTCTCGGCGGTGGAGAGGTCGGTATAGCCGGTGCTGAAGTAGCTGCTGATGATGATATTGGCGGTCTTGTGATCGCCGATATCGTTGTCGAACACCTCGACATCGTCGTTGGAGTTGATCACCACCCCCGAGCCTGCCGGCACGCTGGCCACCGGCGTGCCCTTGTGGCCGAAGTTCCTGTGGTTGTTGCCTTCGATCCTGTTGCGAAACACCCGGGTCACCCGGCCGACCTGGGGCAGGTTGGGCATGTTGAACACCAGAATGCCACCGGTATTGCCGGTGGCGACGTTGTCGTAGACATCGGCATCCACGGTGTTTTCGATCTCGATGCCGGCCACATTGCGTTCGGCGCGGCTGTTACGCACCACCACGTTGCGCGACTGGCCGACATAGATGCCGGCATCCGATGCGCCGATGGCCACAACCCCCTCCACCAGCACGTTCTCGGTCTGTACCGGGTAGATGCCGTAGGCACCGTTTTCGGTGGCCGGGCCGTTGGTCCACTCGGTACGCACGCGGCGAATGATGATGTTCTTGCCGCCTACCACTTTCAGCGAGTCACCCTTGGTGTCTTCGAAAGCGATGTCCTCGATGGTGAAGTCCGAGGCATCCACCAGCAGGCCTTCGGCACCGGATTTCTGCCCCTTGAAGCTCAGGATGGTCTGGTCCATGCCGGCGCCGCGCAGGGTCACGCCGCTGACCTTGAGGCTCAGGCTGCGGTCGAGCTGATAGGTGCCGGCGGGGATCTCGATCACCGTGCCGGGCTTGGCCTTGATCAGCTGGGTCTGCAGGTCTCTCTGAAAATCCAGGTAAGTGGCGGGCGGAGCATCCTCGCCGCAGCCGGCCAGCAGCACGGACAGGGCGAGCAGGGAAATAGGGGCAAGGCGCATGGCAGTCTCCGCTGTTGTTGTTATTTATTGGCACCATAGTACCAATTAAGACCAAAAAGCCAAGCCCACCGCTGACACACGGCATTGCCGCCTACGCAGGCTGCCTGCCATCCGTTACCATCGGCCCATTCTGGCGAAGAGATGCGGCATGTATATCTACCGATTGGTATTGATCCTGGTGGTGGGGATCTACCTGTTCTCCCCGGCCATCATGGACTGGTGGATCGACCCCAATGGCGCGTGGTACCGGCCCTATCTGCTGTGGCTGATTCTGATCGTCGTGACTTTTATTCTTCAGAGCCAACGCGATGCTGACGAGCTTTAGCCTGAGCCAGCTGATCCTGATCAGTGCCGCCTACCTGTTGCTGCTGTTCGGCGTGGCCTGGGTCAGCGAGAAGGGCCTGATCCCGCGCTGGATCATCCGCCACCCGCTGACCTATATCCTCTCGCTTGGCGTGTACGCCAGCGCCTGGGCCTTCTATGGCACCGTGGGCCTGGCCTACCAGTACGGCTATGGCTTCCTGGCCAGTTACCTGGGGGTATCGGGGGCCTTCCTGCTGGCACCGGTGCTGCTCTACCCCATCCTGCGCATCACCCGCACCTACCAGCTGTCTTCGCTGGCCGACCTGTTCGCCTTCCGCTTTCGCAGCACCTGGGCCGGCGCCCTGACTACGGTGTTTATGCTGGTGGGGGTGCTGCCGTTGCTGGCCCTGCAGATCCAGGCGGTGGCAGACTCCATCGGCATCCTCACCCGCGAGCCGGTACAGGAGCGGGTAGCCCTGGCCTACTGCGGGCTGATCATCCTCTTTACCATCCTGTTTGGCGCCCGCCATATCGCCACCCGCGAGAAGCACGAGGGCCTGGTGTTCGCCATCGCCTTCGAGTCGGTGGTCAAGCTGCTGGCCATCGGCGCCATCGGCCTGTATGCGCTGTATGGCGTATTCGATGGCCCGCAGGATCTGCAGCAGTGGCTGGTGCAGAACCAGGCCTCCCTGACCAGCCTGCACACGCCGCTGCAGGAAGGCCCCTGGCGCACCCTGCTGCTGGTGTTCTTCGCCTCGGCCATCGTCATGCCGCACATGTACCACATGACCTTTACCGAGAACCTCAACCCCAGGGCCATGGTCAGCGCCAGCTGGGGCCTGCCACTGTTCCTGCTGCTGATGAGCCTGGCGGTGCCGCTGATCCTCTGGGCCGGACTCAAGCTGGGCGCCACCACCAACCCGGAATACTTCACCCTGGGCGTGGGTATCGCGGTCAACAGCGAACTCCTGGCCCTGGTCGCCTATATCGGCGGGCTGTCGGCCTCCAGCGGGCTGATCATCGTCTCCACCCTGGCCCTGTCCGGCATGGTGCTCAACCATGTGGTCCTGCCGCTGTACCAGCCGCCGGCCGAGGGCAATATCTACCGCTGGCTGAAGTGGACACGCCGCGCGCTGATCCTGCTGATCATCATGGCCGGCTACGGCTTCTATATTCTGCTCGGCGCCGAGCAGGACCTGGCCAACCTGGGCATCGTCGCCTTCGTCGCCACCCTGCAGTTCCTCCCCGGCGTGCTCTCGGTGCTGTACTGGCCCGCCGCCAACCGCAAAGGCTACCTGGCCGGTTTGCTGGCCGGCATCGGCGTATGGCTGGTGGGCATGCTGCTGCCGATGATCGGCAACCTGCAGGGCTACTACATTCCCTGGCTCAACCTGGTCTATGTGCTGGACGACAGCAGCTGGCACCTGGCGGCCATCGCTTCCCTGGCGGCCAACGTGCTGGCCTTTACCCTGGTGTCGCTGTTCAGCGAGGCCAGCGCGGAAGAAAAGAGCGCCGCCGAGGCCTGCGCGGTGGACAACGTGCGCCGCCCGCAACGGCGCGAACTGCTGGCCGCCTCGCCCCAGGAGTTCGCCACCCAGCTGGCCAAGCCCCTGGGTGCGCGCACCGCCCAGCATGAGGTGGAGCAGGCCCTGCGCGACCTGCACCTGCCCTTCGACGAGCGCCGCCCCTATGCCCTGCGCCGCCTGCGCGACCGCATCGAGGCCAACCTGTCCGGGCTGATGGGCCCCAGCGTGGCCCAGGACATAGTGGAAACCTTCCTGCCCTACAAGGCCGGCAGCGAAACCTATGTCACCGAGGACATCCACTTTATCGAGAGCCGCCTGGAGGACTACCACTCGCGCCTCACCGGCCTTGCCGCCGAACTGGACACCCTGCGCCGCTACCATCGCCAGACCCTGCAGGAGCTGCCCATGGGCGTCTGTTCCCTGGCCAAGGATCAGGAGATCCTGATGTGGAACAAGGCCATGGAAGAGCTCACCGGCATCCCCGCCCAGCGCGTGGTCGGCTCGCGCCTGGGCACCCTGGATGAACCCTGGCACGGCCTGCTGCAGGACTTTATCGAGCGCCCCGACGAACACCTGCACAAGCAGCGCCTGAGCCTGGACGGCGAAACCCGCTGGCTCAACCTGCACAAGGCGGCCATCGACGAACCCCTGGCCCCCGGCAACAGCGGCCTGGTGTTGCTGGTGGAAGACCAGACCGAGACCCAGTTGCTGGAAGACAAGCTGGTGCACTCCGAGCGCCTGGCCTCGATCGGCCGCCTGGCCGCCGGGGTGGCCCACGAGATCGGCAACCCCATCACCGGCATCGCCTGCCTGGCGCAGAACCTGCGCGAGGAACGCGAAGGCGACCCCGAGCTGACCGAGATCAGCGAGCAGATCATCGAACAGACCAAACGGGTGTCGCGCATCGTCCAGTCGCTGATGAGCTTCGCCCACTCCGGCAGCCACCAGCACAGCGAGGAGCCGGTGTGCCTGGCCGATGTGGCCCGCGATGCCATCGGCCTGCTGTCGCTGAACAAGCGCAGCATCGAGGTGCAGTTCTTCAACCTCTGCGACCCCGAGCACTGGGTGGAAGGCGATCCCCAGCGCCTGGCCCAGGTGCTGATCAACCTGCTGTCCAACGCCCGCGACGCCTCACCCCAGGGCGGCGCCATCCGCGTGCGCAGCGAGGCCCAGGAACACAGCGTGGTGTTGATCGTCGAGGATGAAGGCAGCGGCATTCCCAAGGCCATCATCGACCGTCTGTTCGAGCCCTTCTTCACCACCAAGGACCCGGGCGAAGGTACGGGATTGGGCCTCGCGCTGGTCTATTCGATCGTGGAAGAGCATTATGGGCAGATAACAATCGACAGCCCGGCCGATCCGGAGTTGCAGCGCGGCACCCGTATCCGGGTGAGCCTGCCGCGGCATGTCGAGACGGCGTCCATAGCGACTTGAATTAGCTAACCGAGAGCCCCGGCGAGTGGCCAACGCCCCGCACGGCGCCCAAGAGACCGTCGAGAGACCGAATTGATGCCTCATATTTTGATCGTCGAAGACGAAACCATTATCCGCTCTGCCTTGCGCCGCCTGCTGGAACGCAACCAATACGAAGTCAGCGAGGCCGGCTCGGTCCAGGAAGCCCAGGAGCGCTTCAGCATTCCCGGCTTCGACCTGATCGTCAGCGACCTGCGCCTGCCCGGCGCCCCGGGCACCGAGCTGATCAAGCTGGCCCAGGGCACCCCGGTGCTGATCATGACCAGCTACGCCAGCCTGCGCTCGGCGGTGGACTCGATGAAGATGGGTGCGGTGGACTATATCGCCAAGCCCTTCGACCACGACGAAATGCTCCAGGCCGTGGCGCGCATCCTGCGCGACCACCAGCAGAGCCAGAACGCTCCCAGCGCCCCGGCCACCCTGCCCCGCCCCGGCGCCGACAAGGCCGCGGACAACAGCAACGGCGAGATCGGCATCATCGGCTCCTGCGCCGCCATGCAGGAGATGTACAGCAAGATCCGCAAGGTGGCTCCCACCGATTCCAACGTACTGATCCAGGGCGAGTCCGGCACCGGCAAGGAGCTGGTGGCCCGCGCCCTGCACAACCTGTCGCGGCGCGCCAAGGCGCCGCTGATCTCGGTGAACTGCGCGGCCATTCCGGAAACCCTGATCGAGTCCGAACTGTTCGGCCATGAAAAAGGCGCCTTTACCGGCGCCAGCGCCGGCCGCGCCGGCCTGGTGGAAGCGGCCGACGGCGGCACCCTGTTCCTCGACGAGATCGGCGAACTGCCCCTGGAGGCCCAGGCCCGCCTGTTGCGCGTGCTGCAGGAAGGCGAGATCCGCCGGGTCGGCTCGGTGCAGTCGCAGAAGGTCGACGTGCGCCTGATCGCCGCCACCCACCGCGACCTCAAGAGCCTGTCCAAGGTCGGCCAGTTCCGCGAAGACCTCTACTACCGCCTGCATGTCATCGCCCTCAAGCTGCCCGCCCTGCGCGAGCGCGGCAATGACGTGATCGAGATCGCCCGCGCCTTCCTCGCCCGCCAGTGCCAGCGCCAGGGTCGCGACGAGCTGAGCTTTGCCGCCGACGCGGAACAGGCCATCCGTCATTACAGCTGGCCGGGTAACGTGCGCGAACTGGAAAACGCCATCGAGCGGGCGGTGATCCTCTGCGAGGGCAAGAGCATCAGTGCAGAGCTGCTGGGCATCGATATCGAGCTGGACGACCTGGACGACGATTTCCCCGGCCTGCCGCCACAACAGGCCGGCAGCGGCCACGAACCCAGCGAACCGACCGAGGACCTGTCCCTGGAAGACTACTTCCAGCACTTCGTGCTGGAGCACCAGGACCATATGACCGAGACCGAACTGGCACGCAAGCTCGGCATCAGCCGCAAGTGCCTGTGGGAACGCCGTCAGCGCCTGGGCATTCCACGGCGCAAATCGTCGGGTGCTACCGCCGACTGAGGTGACAAACGAGGGAACGCAAGGTTCCCCGTCTTGTTACCCCTTTCAACACTTAGTAACAAAGGCCGGGTCTTATGGTAACGAGAACCCGGCTTTTTTCTGCCCAACGCACACCCCGCAACCCGTCCAAGCCCTTGATTTACAAGGAATCGTAAAAACTGGCACGGGTTCTGCATTATTGCTGGCACAACAACAATAACAAGCACCACCCACTCAACAACAAAAACAACACGTAACGACTCCAGAACAACAAAAACAACAAGAATGGAGACGCAGCTAACTGATCATTTTGGAAAGGAATTGCCCGTGGGGCTTGCCCCATAACCAGGCCGAGAACAACAAAACTGCCTCAAGGCAGCTCCAGTACTGGTTAGGTCCGCGTGACCAAGGCAGCATCAGCATCCAAAGTAATCCGTTTGCTTCTGGTGCCCCGAATGGGGCTCACTCATAGAGTCAATGACTTGAGAAACCGGGTAAAACAACAACAATCAGCCCGTCATAATAATAAAAACAAAGCACGCACCTACTTGGGGGGGAGCCTAGGTTCCCCCAGTAGCTTCCCGCAAAGCCCTCGCCGCATATTCCTGCCTGTTTCTGCATCATCCTCCGACTCAATGCTAGAATCCCTGCCATTCCCGTGGCCGCCCTGTACTGTGGCCCGTCATTTCGTCAAACAGTGCCTCCCATGCTGAAAAAGCTGTTCAAGTCCTTCCGCTCTCCCCTGCGCCGCGGCAAACAGGTGCACAGCACCCCGCAAGTGCTCGGTCGCAGCCAACACCCCATCGAACGCAACGAAATCAGCCGGTACGCCACCAGCGTGGTCGAACGCCTGCAAAAGGCCGGCTACCAGGCCTATCTGGTCGGTGGCTGCGTGCGCGATCTGCTGCTGGATCTCGACCCCAAGGATTTCGACGTGGCCACCAGCGCTACCCCCGAACAGGTGCGCGCAGAATTCCGCAACGCCAGGGTGATCGGGCGCCGCTTCAAGCTGGTGCACGTGCACTTCGGCCGCGAGATCATCGAAGTGGCCACCTTCCGCGCCAACCACCCCGAAGGCGATGAGGAAGAACACAGCAACCTGGCCTCGCGTAACGAGAGCGGGCGCATCCTGCGCGACAACGTCTACGGCACCCTGGAAGACGACGCCCAGCGCCGCGACTTCACCATCAATGCGCTGTACTACGACCCCGGCACCGAGCGCATCCTCGACTACGCCAATGGCGTGCACGATATCCGCAACCACCTGATCCGCCTGATCGGCGACCCGACCCAGCGCTATCAGGAGGACCCGGTGCGCATGCTGCGCGCCGTGCGCTTCGCCGCCAAGCTGGATTTCGATATCGAGAAACACAGTGCCGCGCCCATCTACAAGCTGGCGCCCATGCTGGCGGAAATCCCCGCCGCGCGCCTGTTCGAGGAAGTGCTCAAGCTGTTCCTCTCCGGCTACGCCATCTACACCTACGATCTGCTGCTGGACTATGGCCTGTTCGGCCAGCTGTTCCCGGCCAGTGCCGAGGCGCTCAAGGCCAACCCGGAGTACACCGACCAGCTGATCCGCAACGCCCTGGAAAACACCGACCTGCGCCTGCAGCAGGGCAAGACCGTGACCCCGGCCTTCCTCTTCGCCGCACTCCTCTGGCCGGCCCTGCCGGCCCGGGTGATCCGCCTGCAGGAACGCGGCATGCCGCCGATCCCGGCCATGCAGGAAGCCGCCCACGAACTGATCAGCGAGCAGTGCCAGCGCATCGCCGTACCCAAGCGCTTCACCATGCCGATCCGCGAGATCTGGGATATGCAGGAGCGCCTGCCACGACGCAGCGGCAAGCGCGCCGATCTGCTGCTGGAAAATCCGCGCTTCCGCGCCGGCTACGACTTCCTCCTGCTACGCGAAAGCGCGGGCGAGCAGACCGGTGGCCTGGGCGACTGGTGGACCCGCTACCAGGATGTCAGCGACAGCGAGCGGCGCGCCATGATCCGCGACCTCAGCAGCAAGGACGACGGCCCCAGCGCACCGCGCAAGCGCCGACGCAGCAGCGGCAAGCGCAAGCGCGGCCCGGGCGAAGGCAGCGACGGCCCTGCCGGCGAATAAGATGCAGCGCGACTCCGAGAACAGGGCACTACGCGCCTATATCGGCCTGGGCAGCAACCTGGCCACCCCCCTCGAACAGTTGCGCAGCGCCCTGGCGGCGCTGGCAGCTCTGCCGCAAACTGCCCTGGTAGCCCGGTCCTCCTTCTATATCAGCGACCCCCTGGGCCCGGCCGACCAGCCGCGCTATGTCAATGCCGTGGCGGCCCTGGACACCGAACTCAGCCCCATCGCCCTGCTCGATGCCCTACAGCGTATCGAACTGGAGCAAGGTCGCACCCGCAAGGCCGAACGCTGGGGGCCGCGCACCCTGGATCTGGATATCCTGCTGTTTGGCGACCTGCAACTGGACGAGCCGCGCCTGACCGTGCCGCATTACCATATGCACGCCCGCGCCTTTGTCCTCTACCCCCTGGCCGAGATCGCCCCCAACCTGCACCTGCCCGACGGCCGTGCACTGGCCGAACTACTCGCCGCCTGCCCCTTCGAAGGCCTGGAGAAGCTGGACGCAGCCCCTCGCTAAGCCTTTCATTTGGCTATGTCCCAAGACCTGTTGCAGACCGCTTTTGTAGGGTGGGTTAGCGGCGCTAAGGCTGATTATGGGTATCGCCACGCAACCCGAGCGCCGCGTAATCCACCACAGCGGCTTGCCGGTAGACCGCAATGATGGGTTACGGCGCGCTGGAGCTTGATGTTGTCTGCCTGATCCCTGGTCCGCGCCTAACCCACCCTACGTATCTGGACGCAGCCCCTCGCTAAGCCTTTCATTTACCGTCACCCCGAGAAGGTGGGCGCCCAGGAAATTCGTGGATTGTGAATGCCCGCCTAAGCGGGCATGGCGACTTTGCCAGAGCCTCCTCAGATATAAAAAGGCTATGCCCCATACCCTGTTGCGCTCAGGCTTCGGCGCTTAAGTGGCCGGGCCTGACTTCGTAGGGTGCGCTGTGCGCACCAGCGCTGGCGGTCGACTCTTGGTCCGCACGGCGCACCCTACCCAAATGGCCGATGCAACACATAATGGGTACAAGGCAATAAAAAAACCGGCCCACAAGGGGCCGGTTTTTTTATTGCAGCAGTAACGCTTAGCGCACGCCCGCCTGGCGCAGGGCCGCCGGGGTGTAGTCGCTTTCCTTGGCCGGGTAGTCGAAGACGTAGGCGCTCTTCTCCTCGTTCTTCATACCCAGGGCCAGATAACGGCCGGACAGCAGGTCATACAGGGTCTCGACGCTGTACCAAGGTACTTGCTTGTCGTAGTAGTACTGGGCATGGGCCTCGGCCACGCGCCACAGGGTACCGCGACCGTCGTAGTGGTCGATCTGCGCGGCTTGCCAGGTGTCTTCATCGATATAGAAGTCACGCTTGGCATAGATGTGGCGCTCGCCCTGCTTCAGGGTGGCGGTCACATGCCATACGCGGTGCAGTTCGTAACGGGTCAGATCCTGGTTGATATGACCGGCCTTGATGATGTCGGCATACTTCAGCTTCGGCGAATCCAGACGGTAACTGTTGTAAGGAATGTAGATTTCCTTCTTGCCGTTCAGGACCCAGTTGTAACGGTCAGGTGCACCGTTGTACATGTCGAAGTTGTCGGAAGTACGCAGACCATCGGCGGCGGTACCCGGACCGTCATAGGACACCTGCGGAGCACGGCGCACACGACGCTGACCAGCGTTGTACAGCCAGGCCAGACGCGGCTCCTTCACCTGGTTCAGGGTTTCGTGAACCAGCAGCACGTTACCGGCCAGACGCGACGGCGCGGTTACCCGCTGCTTGAAGTAGAACAGCACGTTGCTCGGCTTGCTGGTATCGGCATCGGCCAGGGCGCCACGGAAGGTGAACTCGTCCTGGAAGTACACCAGCGAGTAGGAACCATTGGCCTGCGGAGTGGCCTGGGTAACCAGACGCTTCACGCTGCCGCCGCGGTAGCGGGTGATATGGTTCCAGATGGCTTCCAGACCGTCCTTCGGAATCGGGAAGGGGTTGGCCACCTCGAAGTTTTCCAGACCGTTACCGCCTTCCACCATACGGGTGTTGACGGCATTGCGCTTGCTGGCTTCCAGCACGAAATCGGGCAGGGTAGCCGAGCGATGGGTCGGGAATACCGGCATGCGGTAGGTTTCCGGGTAACGCTTGAACATGGCCTGCTGACCGGGGGTCAGCTTGTCCTTGTACTGCTCGAAGTTGGCAGCAGTAATGGTGAACAGCGGCTGCTCGTTGGGGAACGGATCGGCCAGGAAGCCGGCAGCATCCACCGCACCGGCGTTCTTCGGCAGACCACCGGTCCAGGCCGGAATGGAACCATCGGCGTTACCCGCCATTTCCGCACCGACCGGCGTCAGGCTGTTACCCAGCTTGGCAGCCTCGTCGGGCGACACCGCCGCCATTACGCTGCTGGCCAGCAGCGTAAAAGCCAGGGCGCCAGTTTGCAGCAGACCTTTTGTTGTTTTCATAGTCATAGTGTTCCTTAAATATTCCAGTCCGCTTAGAAGTTCATACCGAAGCTGAGGGCGACAAAGTCACGGTCAACAGCAGTGTTGTACTTGCCACCAAAGAAGTTGGTGTAGGACACGTCAGCGGTATAGGTGTTCTGGTACTCGGCGTTCAGACCCAGGCTGACGGCCTTGGCGCCTTCGGTAAACAGGCCATTGGGGCCGTAACCGTCGACATCATGGGACCAGGACACGCTGGGGCGCAGGTTTACACCGGCAAATACGTTCGGGTAATCCCAGATGGCGCGAGCGCGGTAGCCCCAGGCGGTGGAGGTAACAAAGCCCTCATTATTACAGTGCTTGCTGACGTTCTTGGAAGAGGCACTGCCAAGAGTCGACTGATTGAGAGCTTGGCAGGAGTTGATGAAGACCCCTGGAGCCACTTCGGTATCTGGCAAAGCGCCCGGTCCATAAATCGGGTCACGGCCATAGCGAACCTTGCTGGTGCTTTCCAGCCCACCCACATGGGCAACACCAATTTCACCCACCAGCGTCAGGCGGCTGGCGCCCATGACCTGATCGATGAAATGAGTAAAGGTGGTCTGGAACTGGGTAATTTCCTTCCTGTTATAGCCATGCGCAGTCTGCCCAGGAGCACCGGACAGCAGCGATGCGTTGTTAAACAGGCCGAATGCAGGATTGAGGCCGGCAAAAGCACCAATCGGAGTCAAGCCACTGTAAAGGATATCAGTGGTATTGATTTGCAGCGGGGCGTTGGGACGATAGCTCAGCTCACCGCTCCAGGCCGTACCGGTAGGCAGGGTGGTCGAAAAGCTTACGCCGTAGAGGCGAATATCTTCCGGGTACTCCATGAAGTACTGGCTATTGCCGGCCACTACCAGAGGCAGCAGGTTACCGGCCAGGTTACCAGCAGTTGCGTTGAATGCGCCTGCGCCATTGACGAGATCAAAAATGCCAGGATCAACACCAGCCCCTACCAGCGCGCCCCCCATCTGCGCAGCCAAACCAGCCAGATTATAGGCCGAAGCATCCCCAGCACGACCACTGAAGATCGGAGTGCGGCTATGGTAGTTCATGGCATAGACACCGAATTCGGTATCCAGCGGCTGGAAGAAGTAACGGAAGGCCAAGCCCCACTGGCCACTCTCGCGAGCATCCTGGTCACGACCACGACCCACGATAACGCCCTCGTCCGGGCTGCCCCAGTTAACGCCGTTATTGCCCAGAACGGTATTGATATTTTCCAGAGCCGCGGCCGGCACGTTGACACCAAAGGCAGCCAGACCAGCCAACTGCGGGGCTAGTGCGCCATTCAGAGCACCCTGGGTGCGCAGCACAGCCAGGTTGTTGTCGCAGCCATCTGCCACAACATCCGGTTGTGCAAAGAAGGTACCGCAGTTATCGACAATGGTCTGCTTCCAGCCAATCTGGTAGAAGGCTTCCATCGACAGGTTATCGGTCAGGCTCTGGCCGATATAGAACATATTGACCGGAATCAGACCTTCCTTGACCTCGGCACCCGGGCGACGGAATGCAGCCGCATCCACCGGGTTGATCGAGTTGATACTGTTCTGGATAAAGGTACTTTCACCCCAGCTCACCACCTGACGCCCCAGGCGTACAGTGCCTGGCTGATCCATCAGCGAATAGTTGTGATAAACGAAGGCATCGAGGAATTCGGCGCCCGAAGCCTTGGCTGCAGTCTTGCGACCACTGTCGTCGATATCCTTGAACTGACGGTTTTCGTCCTTCAGCTCGAAGTCATACCAGTACTTGCCGCGAACAAAGGCACCGCTGTCGCCGTACTTCAGCTCCAGATCATGGGTAGCCTTGAAAATCTTGGAGAAGGTCTCGCCGCGCTTGAAGTTCAGTTTGCTGTCGTCGGAAGTCTGCGACAGGCCGCGACCACCATTGTTAACACCAATCAGGTCCTTGTCGGCACTCTTGACCGACCAGCTGGCACCGACCGACATGGACGAGTCGAACTGCCCCTCGATCTCACCGATATTGAAAGTAACGCCGAACGCGGGTGCGGCGAGGGATGTGGCGAGGCTGACTGCCAGAGGCAGTTTGGCCAGGCGCCAGATTTGCTGTGTTTTTGTCATCGACGCTACTCCATGTGTTTTTTGTTATGGATGGTGCGGACTATAGCCAGCGGGTACTACTGCTTGATCCCTCGAAAGTGTGATTTGCAGCCCCAGGCACTCTGGCATGCAGGTTTCGGCGGGACGCCGGCCCTCGCACAGACCAGTTGGACAGCGAAGCAGCAATTACCAAGCCAAACGCTTGTTTGACTGATGGGTCACCGAAAAAAGCCGCTCAGTTTGCCAACCGGCTAACACTGATTACTCCGGGCAACCCCAGCCGCCACGCCCGTGAAAAACTGCTAAAGCCCTGCCAGCCATGGCTTTTCCGCCAGACTGTGGGCGATTGCCCAAACCCCACAGCCTGGCGCGGTGACAGGCCTATACCGTGGACAGAAACGCACTGCCGGCCGCCTGCCACTGGGCGATATCGACGCGGATACGCTTCTTGTCCAGCTTGCCGACGCTGGTCTTGGGAATTTCGGTAACAAGGGCGATCTGGGTGGGTATCGCCCACTTGTTGATGGCACCCTGCTCGACATAGGGCTTGAGATGTTCCTTGAGCCCCTTGGCATCCAGGGCCTGACCTTCGCGCAGCACCAGCAGGGCAAACGGACGCTCCCCCCATTGTGGATCGGGCACCCCGACCACCGCCACTTCGCGCACGGCCGCGTGGCGACTGATCAGGTCTTCCAGTTCCAGGGAGGAAATCCACTCGCCACCGGTCTTGATCACATCCTTGATGCGGTCGCGAATCTCGATAAAGCCCATGCTGTCGATGGCCGCCACGTCGCCGGTATGCAGCCAGCCGTGCTCCCACAGCTCCTCACCCTTCTGCGGCTCACGGAAGTAGCCCTGGGTCAGCCAGGGCGCACGCAGCACCAGCTCGCCCTGGGCCTCGCCATTGTGCGGTAACAGCTTGCCCTCGGCATCCATAAGGGCGGCCTCGACCAGGGGCACCGGCACCCCGGCCTTGATCCGGTAGGACGCGCGCTCGTCTTCGTTTCCAGCCAGCAGTTCCTCGTTGATATAGGCGCAGGAAATCAGCGGGCAGGTCTCGGACATGCCATAGGCAGCCGTCAGCTGGATACCGGTGGCCTTGGCCGCCTCGTAAAGCGAACGGTTCAGCGCGCTGCCGCCGATGATCATGCGCAGCCCGCCGAAATCGTGGCCCTTGGCACTGGGGGTGTTCATCAGCATCTGCAGGATGGTCGGTACGCAGTGGGAGAAAGTGACCTTTTCCTGCTGGATCAGCTTCATCAGCAGCTCCGGCTCATAACGCCCCGGGTACACCTGCTTGACCCCAAGCATGGTGGCCACATAGGGCACGCCCCAGGCATGCACATGGAACATCGGTGTGATGGGCATATACACATCGGCGTTACCCAGCAGGCGGATGCTGTCCAGGGCGCTGACCGTGGCGGCCATGGACATTGTGTGCAGCACCAGCTGGCGGTGGGTGAAATACACGCCCTTGGGGTTACCAGTGGTGCCGGTGGTATAGAAGGTGGTGGCCACCGAATTCTCGTCGAAATCGGCGAAGTCGTAGCTGGGGCTGGCGGCCGCCAGCAGGCTCTCGTATTCCCCGACCAGATTGGGCAGATCGGCGCTTTTATCCGCCGTATCGCTGAGCAGAATGGTCTTTTCCACCGTGGTCAGCTGGCTCTCGATGCCCTTGTACAGTGGCACGAACTCGCTGTTGACCAGCACGAACTTATCCTCGGCATGGTTCATGGTGTAGAGGATCTGATCGGCCGAAAGGCGAATATTGATGGTATGCAGCACGGCGCCAAGCATGGGGATGGCGAACATGCACTCCAGATAACGGTGGCTGTCCCAGTCCATCACCGCCACGGTATCACCGGCCTTGACCCCGGCCGCGGTCAGGGCATTGGCCAACCGGGCGATACGTTCATTGAGGGTGGCGTAGCTGTAGCGCAGCTGATCGCGGTAGACGATCTCCCGGGTCTTTTCATAACGACTGCCGGACAACAGCAGGCGCTTGATCAGCAGGGGCGATGGGTGGGCATTGTCGGCGGGCGCGATCACGCGGGTCTGCAGCATGGCGGTACCTTTCTTGTCGGTTTTTTCAGTGCGCTCAATCTAGAGTGCTGACGCGCTGGTCAAATCAGCCCAAAGGATGATTTGCCGGGTGACTCTTTGGCCTGATCCGGTCACGCAGTAGAATCGGGGCGACAGCGACTGTTAATCATCGTTCTGCAAGAGGATTTTTTGATGTCCGAGATTGTTATCGTCAGCGGCGCCCGCACCCCCATGGGCGGTTTCCAGGGCAGCCTGTCGGGCGTACCGGCAGTTGACCTGGGCGCAGCTGCCATTCGCGCCGCGGTCGAGCGCGCCGGTATTGCCCCGGCCGATGTAGAAGAAGTGATCATGGGCTGCGTGCTGCCCGCAGGTCTCAAGCAGGGCCCGGCGCGCCAGGCCGCGCTGAACGCAGGCCTGCCGGCCGCCACGGGTTGCACCACCATTAACAAGCTGTGCGGCTCCGGGATGAAGGCGGTGATGCTGGCCCATGACCTGCTCAAGGCCGGCAGCAACAGCGTGATGATCGCCGGCGGCATGGAGAGCATGTCCAACGCGCCCTATATCATGACCAAGGCGCGCGCCGGCCTGCGCATGGGCCATGGCGAGATCAAGGACCATATGTTCTTCGATGGCCTGGAGGACGCCCGCACGGGCCGCCTGATGGGCTCCTTCGCCCAGGAAACCGCCGACCAGTACGGTATTACCCGCGAGCAGATGGATGCCTACGCCATCGAGTCGCTCAAGCGTGCCCAGGCCGCCATCGCCAGCGGCGCCCTGGACGCCGAGATCGTGCCGATCACCGTCAGTGGTCGCAAGGGTGATGTCCTGGTCAAGGACGACGAGCAACCGCTGACCGCCAACCTGGAGAAGATCCCCGGCCTCAAACCCGCCTTCCGCAAGGACGGTTCAATCACCGCCGCCAATGCCAGTTCCATCTCCGATGGCGCCAGCGCTCTGCTGCTGATGACGGCCGAGGAAGCGGCCAAGCGCGGCCTCCAGCCCCTGGCCAAAATTGTCGGCCATGCCACCCAGAGCCAGGACCCGAGCGAGTTCACCATCGCGCCTATCGGTGCCATGAGCAACCTGTTCAAGAAGACCGGCTGGAGCAAGGATGATGTCGACCTGTTCGAGATCAACGAAGCCTTCGCCATGGTGACCATGCTGGCCATGCGCGAACACGGTCTGGACCATGCCAAGGTCAACGTCTATGGCGGCGCCTGCGCCCAGGGCCACCCGGTAGGCTCCACCGGTTCGCGGATTATCCTGACCCTGATCAATGCCCTGAAAAATACCGGCGGCAAGCGCGGTGTCGCCTCGCTGTGCATCGGCGGCGGCGAAGCCACGGCGGTGGCGGTGGAGCTGCTGTAAGGCAAAACGGCAGGGAATTAGCCCTGCCGTTTTCTGATTTGTAGGAGCCAGCTTGCTGGCGATCCGGGTAACCCCAAGGCATCGCCAGCAAGCTGGCTCCTACGCTGGCATCGGCAATAGTCCCAGGGCAGGCCGCTAGCGCAACTCGCTAAGCGCCAATTTCACGCCCAAGCCCACCAGCACCGCTCCCATTACCCGATCAAACCAGTGCCCCAGGCGGGTAAAGCCGGCGCGCACCCGTGCCTGGCTGAACAGCAGCGCCACCAGGCAGAACCACAGCGCCGTGGCCAGGGCCAGGTATAGGCCGTAGCCGGCCTGGATCGTCAGCGGGGTTTGCGGGTTGATCACCACGGTGAACAAGGAGAGGAAGAACAGCGTGGCCTTGGGGTTCAGTCCGTTGGTGATAAAGCCCAGGGCAAAGGCCCTGGCCGGGGTACGCGCACCTTCATCCAGGCTGATCTCACCATTGCCCGCCACAGCTGGCCTGGCGCGCAAGGCCTTGACGCCGATATACAGCAGGTAGGCCGCCGCCAGCCATTTCAGGGCATTGAACAGCACAATCGACTGCGACACGATTAAGCCGATACCCAGCAGCGAATAGGCCACATGGATCAGAATGCCCGTACCCACCCCAAGGGCGCAGAACACACCGGCGCGGCGACCAAAGCCCACGCTCTCGCGCAGCACGATGGCGAAATCCGGGCCCGGGCTGGCCACCGCAAGCAGGTGGATCAGGGCCACCGTGAGAAATTCTGTCCAGTACATCAAGGCACTCCGGGGGCGTACAAGGATTCTGCTAGGCTCGCCACTGTAAAACCTGCCCAACGTCCCAGGATAGATACAGTTGAACAACAACAGTACCCGCGCCGTCTTTCTCGACCATGCCTCCCTCGATCTCGGCGACCTTGACCTGACGCCCCTGCGCGCCTGCTTCGCCGAGCTGACACTGCATGAGCAGACCGCCCCCGACCAGGTGATCGAACGCCTGCAGGGCGTCCAAGTGGCCATCAGCAACAAGGTGGCGATGGACGCTTCGGTGTTTGCCGCCTGCCCCGAGCTGAAACTGGTGCTGGTGGCCGCCACCGGCACCAACCCCATCGACCTGGCCGCTGCTACCCGGCATGGGGTCGTAGTGTGCAACTGCCAAGGCTATGGCACCCCCTCGGTGGCCCAGCACACCCTGATGCTGCTGCTGGCCCTGGCCACCCGCCTGCCCGACTACCAGCGTGACGTACGCGCCGGGCGCTGGCAGCAGGCCAGCCAGTTCTGCCTGCTGGATCACCCCATAATCGAGCTGCACGGCAAGACCCTTGGCCTGCTCGGCCACGGCGAGCTGGGCAGTGCCGTGGCGCGCCTGGCCGAAGCTTTCGGCATGCGCGTGCTGCTCGGCCAGTTGCCGGGCCGCCCCGAGCGCCCCGATCGCCTGGCACTGCATGAGCTATTGCCCCAGGTCGATGCCCTTACCCTGCATTGCCCCCTCAACGAACACACCCGGGGCCTGATCGGCGCTCAAGAACTCAGCCTGATGAAGCCCCAGGCCTTTCTGCTCAATACCGCCCGTGGCGGCCTGGTGGATGAACAGGCCCTGGCCGACGCCCTGCGCGCCGGCCACCTGGGCGGCGCCGCCTGTGATGTCTTGACCCAGGAGCCGCCGAAGGATGGCAACCCGCTGCTGGCTGCGGATATCCCGCGCCTGATCATCACCCCGCACAGCGCCTGGGGCAGCCGCGAGGCGCGCCAGCGTATCGTCGGTCAACTGGCGGAGAATGCCTGGGCCTGCTTCGCCGGCGCGCCCATCCGCCAGGTCACGGGGTAAACTAGGCGCCCTTTCCAGCCCGAGGTGCCCATGGACCCACGAAGCGAAGTGCTGCTACGCCAGGCCGAACTGTTCCACGGCCCCCTGCTGCTGGCCGGCCTCCCGGCCGACGATCTGCTCGGCCAACTGCCCGAGGCCCAGGGCTGGAGCTGGCATGCGGGGGAGCAGGCGCAGCTGGCGACACGCTTTACCGGGCGCTGTGAGTTCGGCGTCAGCCCACCTGCCGCCGACTTCCAGGCAGCCGTGCTGTTTCTGCCCAAGTCCCGGGAACTGACCGAGTATCTGCTCAACAGTCTGGCCGCCCGCCTGCCCGGACATGAGCTGTTCCTGGTGGGCGAGAAGCGTGCCGGTATCGAGCGCGCCGCCAAGCAGCTGAGCGTCTTCGGCAAGCCACGCAAGCTGGACAGCGCCCGCCACTGTCAGCTCTGGCAGGTACGGGTGGAGCAGGCACCCGCCAGCCCTGATCTGCCAAGCCTGGCGCGCCGCTTCGAACTGCCATTGGCCGACGGCCCACTGCAGGTCATCAGCCTGCCTGGTGTATTCAGCCATGGCCGTCTGGACATTGGCAGCGCCCTGCTGCTGGAACATCTGGACGATCTGCCAGCCGGCCACCTGCTGGACTTCGGCTGCGGCGCCGGCGTGCTGGGCGCCACGCTCAAACGCCGTTACCCCGCCAGCCAGGTCAGCCTGCTCGACGTGGATGCCTTCGCCATCGCCAGCAGTCGCCTGACCCTGGCCGCCAATGGCCTGGAGGCCGAGGTGATTGCCGGCGACGGCATCGACGCGGCGCCCGTTGAGCTGAGCGCCATTCTCAGCAACCCGCCCTTCCACCAGGGCGTGCATACCCACTACCAGGCCACGGAACAGCTGCTCCGCCAGGCCGCCGCGCACCTGCAACACAAGGGGGAGCTGCGCCTGGTGGCCAACAACTTTCTCAAGTACCCACCCCTGATCGAGCAACACCTGGGCCCCTGCCAGACCCTGGCCGAGGCCAACGGTTTTCGAATCTACCGGGCGCAGAAAAACTGACTTGATCAATGCCGGCAAGCCCGGCAGAATGCGCCCGTCCTAGGGGAGTAGTCTCCCGCGAGCGCCCGCTCGCCCGGCACCCGTCAACATACTTGCTCCACAGAGCATGGCGCGTGCGACCCGAGGTTCCAGCGGAACCCAAGGGTTTGACAAGACCTATGACACGCACACCTTACCCGGGGCGGGAAGGCTGTACGTGTCATAGCCATGTCGACCCGCCCCAAGGAAACCTCATGCTCGAATCCCTGTTTGTCCCCACCCTGATCGTGGCCCTGGCCGAAATCGGCGACAAGACGCAGCTGCTTGCCCTGCTGCTGGCCGCCCGCTTTCGCCGACCCTGGCCGATCATCTGGGGCATAGTCGTGGCCACCCTGGCCAACCACTTCGCCGCCGGCGCCATCGGCGCCTGGGTCGCCAGCTTTTTCTCGCCGGCCACCCTGGGCTGGATTCTCGCTGCCAGTTTTGTCGCGGTGGCCGCCTGGACCCTGATCCCGGACAAGCTGGACGATGACGAGGCCTCGAGCCTGAAGAAATATGGCCCCTTCCTCACCACCCTGATCGCCTTCTTTATCGCCGAAATGGGTGACAAGACCCAGGTGGCCACGGTGATGCTGGCTGCCCAGTACCCGCACTTCTTCCTGGTGGTGCTCGGTACCACCCTGGGCATGCTGATCGCCAACGTACCGGTGGTGCTGGCCGGCAACTTCGCCGCCGAACGCCTGCCACTGCCCCTGATCCGCCGCCTGGCCGCCTGTGCCTTTCTGGCCCTGGCCCTGTATGCCGGCTGGCAGGCCATCAGCCTGACCAGCTGAACATGACACTCCAGTGACGCCATCGATCTGGCGCTTCGGCCAATGCGAAGCGGGCCGAACTTGCTGCTAAAGTGCGCCAGATCTTGCTCAACCCACTGCGCAGTCAGGGAGAACACCATGTCACAGGATGATCGCAAGAAGCTGGTACGCCACCATATCGACCTGGCCTGGAACAAGGGGCGCATGGCGCTTGTGGAGCAGCTGCACAGCAAGGATTTTCTCTACAAGAGCTCCTTTGTTGGCCGCCCCCTGAGCAGTCCCGGCTTTGTTCAGATGGTGCAGGACATCCGCCAGGCCATGCCGGACCTGCAGGTGGTGATCGAAGAGTGCATTGCCGAAGACTACAAGGTGGTGACCTGGAGCACCCTGATCGGCACCATCCAGAAACCGGCGCTGGGCTACCCGCCCAGTGACAAGATCCTGAGCATCTCGGCCATGGCCTTCTGGACCTTCAACCCGGCCAACGAGATCCAGGAAATCTGCACCATGTTCGACATGGAGAGCTTCCGCGCCCAGCTGGGGCTGAGTACCCAACCCTTCGCCGAAAAGGCGCTGCCTTGAGGAACCGCGGCGCGCAGGTCGAACGCCCTGCACGCCGCGATGAATCCCCGGAACACACAGCGCACCCTACCTACTGTCTTAACGCGCGCCCTTGGCCTGCTGATAGAGCGGCATCACCCGCGGAATCGCCGCCTGCAAGGCGGCAATGCGGCTGCTCGATGACGGGTGAGTACTCATAAACTCGGGCGGGGCACCGCCACCGGCCTGGGCCATCTTCTGCCACAGGCTGACCGCGGCATTGGGGTCATACCCAGCGCGCGCCGCCAGCTCCAGACCGATCAGATCGGCCTCGTTCTCGTTACCCCGGCTGTTGGGCAGGGTCAGGCTGTACTGCACCACGGTATCGGCCAGGGCCATACTGGTTTCCCCCAGCCCCAGCAGCGCACCCGCGCCCTGCCTGGCCATGGCCACACCATAGGCACGGGACATGGCTTCGCGGCTGTGCTCGCGCAGGGCGTGCGCCATCTCGTGGCCCATGATGGCGGCGATCTCGTCATCGGTCAGCTTCAGCTTCTCGATAATGCCGCTGTAGAAAATGATCTTGCCGCCCGGCCCGCAGTTGGCATTGAGCTCCGGGCTCTTGATCAGGTTGACCTCCCACTGCCACTGCGCGGCATCTGCCCGGAAGATCGGCGCATGGGGAATCAGCCGATTGGCGATGGCCTGCAAACGCTTGGCATTGTGACTGGTCTTGTCCAGCACACCCTTGCTCGCGGCCTCGCTGACCGTCTGCTGATAAGACTGGGCATACATCTGGTTGACTTCCTGGGTCGAGAGCATGCTGAACATATACTGCTTGCGCTCTACCCCCACGGCACCGCCACTGGTGGTATTGACTGCCTGACAGGCCGCCAACAAGGAACAACAGGCCAGGCTGGCCAGGCGAAATGGGATATGCATCTTCGTTCTCCTTCACGACAGGGCCGTATGCTAGGTCGTGGGTATATCTAAAACAACCGGCACGACTTGCACTATGACCGCAGAGCTTCTTTGCTAGTTGCAGAAGTGCTAACAGGCCGTTGAAAAACGTAGGCGAGGAAGCCAGTGCAAGGCAAAAACAGGCGAAAAAGCGGAGTTTACGAGCTGTAAATGAGCATTTTGAGCCTGTTTTTAACGCAGCAATGGCAACGCAGGTAGTTTTTCAACAGACTGCTAATGCTTTGGGCACAAGTTGCCGATACGCCAGGGACAGGCGCAGCTCATGCGTTGAGGAGTCCCCCATGCGATTCAAGTCGATCCAGTTCTCCGTCGCCCTCCTGGCCGGAGCAAGCATTCTGGCAGTGGTCGTGGCGCTGGTGCTGTACGCCCTGTTTGCCGGCAGCCGTACCCAGGAGTTGGTACAGCAGCGCACCCAGAGCCTGCTACAGGCCACCATCAATCAGCGCCTTGAAGCCATTGCCGACGCCCAGGTCGGCAAACTGCAGCGCCAGTTCGAGCAGCCCATGCTGGTGGCCAAGGCCCTGGCCACCCTGAACAGTCGCCTCGGCCAAAGCATGTCAGACGGCACCGTACTGGCCTTGAGCCGCGAGGAACTGAGTGCCCTGGTCGGCGAATACCTCAAGGACAACCCCGATCTGATCGACGTCTATATCGGCTGGGAGCCAAACGCCTTCGATCAGGACGACGACCTCTACGCAGGCCAGACAGACAATGGCTACGATGCAACCGGGCGCTTTATGCCCTGGTGGTACCGCGACGCAGGCCAGTTCAAGCGCGAACCCCTGACGGTCGAGCAGATGGAAAGCCAGGAGCGCCAAGCCTCCGGCGTACGTACCGGTGAGTACTATCTGTGCCCCAAGGAAACCGGCAAACCCTGCGTGATTGATCCGGCGTCCTATGACTTTGGCGGCAAGCAGGTACTGGTCGCCTCCTTCAACGCACCGATCATGGTCAATGGCCAGTTCAAAGGTATCGCCGGCAACGACCTGGCCCTGGACTTTATTCAGGAATTGCTGAATCAGGCCAAGCAGCAACTCTATTCCGGGGCTGGCGAACTGGCGCTGATTTCCGCCAACGGCAACCTGATTGCCGCAACCAAGGATGCCAGCCTGATCACCCAGAATGCCGAAAAGGCGCTGGATGCCGAGCTGCTGCAGGCATTCAGGCAGGGCGGTGGCAACAAACCCCTACTGCGCCTTGATGCACAGGGCGAAAGCGTCCAGCTGCTGCAACCCTTTCGCGTTGCCGGCACCGAAACCCTGTGGACTCTGGCCATCGTGCTGCCCACCGAAGCCGTGTTGACCGAGTTGCACCAATTGCAGAACGACCTGGCCCGCCAGGCCAACGAAGATACCCTGGGCATGGCGCTGGTCGGACTGCTGGTGGCTGCCGCCGGCCTGCTGGTGATCTGGCTGGTCGCCTACGGCATCGCCAAACCGCTCAAGCAGATGGTGGCCATGCTCGACGATATCGCCCAGGGCGATGGCGACCTGACCTGCCGCCTGGAAGTAGACCGCGCCGACGAGCTGGGGGCCATCGCCAAGGGCTTTAACACCTTCCTCGGCAAACTGCAGAGCATGATCACCCAGGTGGTCGGCTCGGTGCAGAAGGTCAGCGATTCCTCGGAGCACACCGCCGATATCGCCATCCGCACCAACCAGGGCATGCAAAAACAGCTGGCCGAAATCGAACTGGTGGCCACCGCCGTGCATGAAATGACCGCCACCGCCCAGGATGTGGCACGCAATGCCACCCATGCCGCCGAGGCGGCCAACCATGCCGACCAGGCCGCCAACCAGGGCCGGCAGACGGTACAGCGCACGGCCGAGGCCATTACCGCCCTGGCCGCGGAGATCGGCCGCGCCGTGGGCGTGGTGCAGACCCTGGCCAAGGACAGCGAGAACATCAACGCCATTCTGGTGGCCATCCGCGGCATCGCCGAGCAGACCAACCTGCTGGCCCTCAATGCGGCCATCGAGGCGGCCCGCGCCGGTGAACAGGGCCGCGGCTTTGCCGTGGTGGCCGACGAGGTGCGCAACCTGGCGCAGAAGACCCAGCAGGCCACCGAAGAAATCCAGAACATGATCCAGCAACTGCAGCAGGGCACCCGGGACGTGGTGACGGTCATGCAGGACAGCCAGGACAAGACCCAGCTCAGCGTGCAGCAGGCCAGCGATGCGTCCCAGGCCCTGGAATCCATCACCCAGGCGGTGTCGGTGATCAATGATATGAACACCCAGATCGCCAGCGCCGCCGAGGAGCAAAGCGCGGTGGCCGAGGACATCAACCGCAATGTCACCAATATCGGCCAGGTGGCCAACGAGGTGGCCAGCGGCGCCGACGAGGCCAGCCAGGCCAGCGCCGAGCTGACCAAGCTGGCCGAGCAGCAACGCCGGCTGATCAATCAGTTCAAGGTGTAAAGCAGCGTCCCTGCGCACAGATCAAAGCCTGTTCACGGGCTCACTCGCGAACAGGCTCAGCGGCGGTTCTACTCTGCAAAAGAGGATCACTCAACCGGGATGGACGGCAGAAATAGTGCCGAACATGCATAAACTTGCCGAAAGACTGCAAACCTCCTTTATTTGAGATGGGCGATTAGGGATTTTCTCCATAAGCAATGACAGCCAGTGACAGGCCTCATCCTTGACGCGTGGAGCTCTTATGAAATTTCGCTCGGTCCAGACCACCATCGCCTTGCTCGCCGGCGCCAGCATCCTGACCATAGTGGCAGCGCTCATCACCTACGCCCTCTATGCCAGCGGCCGTAGCCAGACTGTCACCCAAGAGCGCACCCAGAACCTGCTGGAACAGGTGATCGAGCGCCACCTCAGCGCCCTGGCACAGAACCAGGCTTTGCTGATCCAGCGTGAACTGGAATACCCGCTATTGATCAGCAGTGAGCTGGCCAACACCAACCGCCTGCTCGCCCTGCAGGATGAGAACGGCAGCCCACTGCTTTCCAGCAGCCGCGAAGAAATGCTCAACCTGCTCAAACAAGTGCAGGTTCAGCATCCCAAGCTTCTGGGTGTCTACCTTGGCTGGGAACCCAATGCCCTCGACAACAGCGACGACATCTATGCCGGCAGTGACAGCCCGGGCATGTCAGCCCAAGGGCGCTTCATACCTTGGGTCTACCCCAGCGACGATGGTGGTCTGAGCATTGACCTCCTTAGCCAGCTGGAAGACGAAAGCCTGCTGCCTACCGGCGTCAGAGCCGGCGAGTACTACCTGTGTCCACGGGAAAGCAAAAAAGCCTGCGTGATTGATCCGGCACCCTACGAGATGGGCGGTGAGATGGTGATGCTGGCCTCCTTTGTCAGCCCGATCATGGTCAATGGCCAGTTCAAGGGCATGGCCGGAGCCGACCTGGCGGTAAACTTTATCCAGGATCTGCTGCTCAACGCGGATCGCCAACTCTACGAGGGTGCCGGTGAGATGGCTCTGATTTCCAACCATGGACGCCTGATCGCCTCGACCCAAGCCCCGGACAAGCTCGGCAACCCGGCCACCGAGTTGCTCGATGCCAACGAGCTGGCCAATCTGAAACAACTGAGCCCAGGTCAGGTGCTCTACGACATCCATATCGAAGAAGACCCGGCAGAAAGCCATATCGAGCTATTTCTCTCCTTTAACGTCGGTAATACAGATGCACGCTGGACCCTGATGCTGGTACTGCCACTCAACACAGTGATGGCCGATCTGCAGCACTTGCATGACGAGCTGAGCAGCCAGCGCCAGGCCGACACCCTGAACATGACCCTGGTCGGGCTGTTGATTGCCGGCCTTGGCCTGCTGGTGATCTGGCTGGTCAGCCATGGCATCGCCAAACCGCTCAAGCAGATGGCGGCCATGCTCGACAATATCGCCCAGGGCGATGGTGACCTGACGCAACGCCTGGAGGTCGACCGCGAGGACGAACTGGGCGCTATCGCCAGGGGCTTCAATACCTTTCTCGGCAAGCTGCAAGCCATGATCAGCCAGGTGGTTGGCTCGGTGCAGAAGGTCAGCGACTCCTCGGAGCACACTGCAGATATCGCCATCCGTACCAATCAGGGCGTACAGAAACAGCTGGCCGAGATCGACCAGGTGGCCACCGCCGTGCATGAAATGACCGCCACCGCCCAGGATGTGGCACGCAATGCCACCCACGCCGCCGAGGCGGCCAACCATGCCGACCAGGCCGCCAACCAGGGCCGCCAGACGGTACAGCGCACGGCCGAGGCCATCACCGCCCTGGCCGCGGAGATCGGCCGCGCCGTGGGCGTGGTGCAGACCCTGGCCAAGGACAGCGAGAACATCAACGCCATTCTGGTGGCCATCCGCGGCATCGCCGAGCAGACCAACCTGCTGGCCCTCAATGCGGCCATCGAGGCGGCCCGCGCCGGTGAACAGGGCCGCGGCTTTGCCGTGGTGGCCGACGAGGTGCGCAACCTGGCGCAGAAGACCCAGCAGGCCACCGAAGAAATCCAGAACATGATCCAGCAACTGCAGCAGGGCACCCGGGACGTGGTGACGGTCATGCAGGACAGCCAGGACAAGACCCAGCTCAGCGTGCAGCAGGCCAGCGATGCGTCCCAGGCCCTGGAATCCATCACCCAGGCGGTGTCGGTGATCAATGATATGAACACCCAGATCGCCAGCGCCGCCGAGGAGCAAAGCGCGGTGGCCGAGGACATCAACCGCAATGTCACCAATATCGGCCAGGTGGCCAACGAGGTGGCCAGCGGCGCCGACGAGGCCAGCCAGGCCAGCGCCGAGCTGACCAAGCTGGCCGAGCAGCAACGCCGGCTGATCAATCAGTTCAAGGT
>Ga0209207_1000234_pt1 | contig 39720 bp, 39 predicted proteins | sample SaghotsprinmetaG_FD_184140 | JGI IMG/M metagenome (GOLD analysis project Ga0209207, IMG submission 184140) | Hot spring microbial communities from South Africa to study Microbial Dark Matter (Phase II) - Sagole hot spring metaG (SPAdes) (version 3) | ecosystem: Environmental > Aquatic > Thermal...
GTCGAGAGCGGCTACGCCAATGGCGAGATCGAAGGCAACTACGAGGCGATCCTCGCCCACGAGCGCCTGCTGCGCTTGGGCAAGTCGAACAAGCGCAACCACGCCGAGGTGGTGAAGGTCAGCTTCGACCCCGCCAAGGTGGGCCTCGAAACGGTGCTCGCGCGCTTCTGGGAAAGCCACGATCCGACGCAGGGCGACCGGCAGGGCAACGACGTCGGCAGCAACTACCGCAGCGCGATCTACACGGTGAGCGATGCGCAACTCGCCGTCGCGCGAAGAACGCGCGACACCTATCAGGTCGCGCTGAAGGCTGCCGGACGCGGCGCGATCACCACCGAGATCGCCCCGCTGAGGAAGTACTTCCGCGCCGAGGAATACCATCAGGACTACCTGAAGAAGAACCCGAACGGCTACTGCGGCCTGGGCGGCACCGGGGTGAAGTATCCCGGCGCGCTTGCGCCGGCCGGGGCGGCCGCCTCGGCCAAGCCGCCCGATCCCAAAACCCTCGACCTCAAGCGCCAACTGATCGTCTTCGAAGCCGAGGATTGCCCCTACTGCAGGCAGTTCAAGGCCGAGGTGCTCGATGGCTGGGCATCGGACATGCCGGTCGCGCGCACGCTCTCCCCGCAGCCGCCCGCGGGCTGGAGGCTGGAGAAAGCGCTGTTCGCCACGCCGACCATCGTGCTGTTCGAGAATGGCAAGGAAGTCTCGCGTTTCACCGGCTGGAACGGCGACAAGCCGCGGTTCTGGAAGTGGCTCGGTTTTCACTTGCTGACGCCGGCACAGCAGAAAATCGCCTTCGAGCAGGGCACCGAATATCCTGGCACCGGCTCGCATCTCGACGAGAAGCGCCCCGGCACCTTCGTCGACCCGATCACCGGCGCGCCGCTTTTTCGCAGTGACGCCAAGTTCGACAGCGGCACCGGCTGGCCCAGCTTCTTCACCCCGGTGCCCGGCGCGCTGACCGAGCACGTCGACCTCTCCCACGGCATGCGTCGCGTCGAGGTGAGGAGCGCCAGCTCCGGCATCCATCTCGGCCACGTCTTCGACGATGGCCCGCCGCCCACCGGCAAGCGCTACTGCATCAACGGCAACGTCCTCCGGTTCGTGCCCGACACCGCGCAATAGGCGTCAACATTCCCTCGCGGCATGCGGCGACGCGAGGGGTCGATGCTGCGCTGACCGGCGCTTACTTCATCATCGCGAACTGCACCTTCATCGTCAGCGCGCTGCCGGCGATCATGCCGCCCAGCGCGAGGAAGGAACCCAGCGCGAGGGTGGACACGCCGCTCACGCCCTGGCCGACGGTGCAGCCCATGGCGACGAAGCCGCCGTAGCCCATCAGCAGCCCGCCGACCAGGTGTTGGAAGAAATCCTGCGGCGACGAGAACCATTCGATGCGGAAGCTGCGGCTGATCACGGCATACAGCAGCGAGCCGAGAATCACGCCGAAGACGGAAACGACGCCGACGCGGATCAGGCCGAGGTTGGTCGGGTCGAGCAGGTAGCGCCCGGTTTCGCCGATCGGGCTGATGAAGGTGAAGGACTGGATGGCGGCGCGGTTGGGCTCGCCGTCCATCATCGCCTCTTCGATCCACTGTGCGCCGAGCGGGCCGGCGGTGACATACCAGCCGGCGACGACCGCGAGGCCGACCACGGCCCCGGCGAGGATGTGATCGCGGTTGCCGCGAAAGTCGGCGGACTTGAAGACGAACCACATTAGGCCCGCGCCGATGGCGAAGCCGGCCAGCAGACGTGCGGTCGAGCCATCCATCCCGGTCAGTCTGACGAGAAAGTCGTCGATGCCCTGGCCGCTCATGCCGTAGTCGGAGAGCGTGACGACCGTGGGGCCGACCCAGCTCATCACGGAGATTTCGAACAGCCGCGTGGTGAACATGAAATACACCACGGTGGCGATGGCCGCCGCGACGACGAGCGACTTGAGGTTGCCGCCGCCGATGCGCAACAGCGTCTTGTTGCCGCAGCCGCTGCCGAGCGTCATGCCGATGCCGAAGATCAGGCCGCCGGCGATGTAGCGCAGCCAGGCGAAATTCTCGGTGCGGTAAGGCGGCATGGTGTTGCTGCGCAGCGTGGCGACCGACATCGCTTCGAGCGCCGTGACGCCGAGGACGGCGACGGCGATGGCGAACAGCCAGGCGCGCAGGCGCCCGGTGTCGCCCATGTTGAGCCAGTCGGAGACCGCGCCCATGGTGCAAAAGTTGGTCTTGCTGGCGACGGCGCCCAGCACGACGGCGATGGCGAACATCCACATCAGCACCTGGCCGTGCGCGCCGGAATCGAGAAGTGAAGACATGCGTTTGCTCCGGGAAGAAAGAAATCAGCCGCCGCGCGCTTCGCGCAGGAAGGCGAGGATGGCTTCACCGGCATCCTCGCCGTAAAGATCGTGGAAGAAATGATCGGCGCCGGGCACGACGGTCAGACGCCGGATCTTGCCGTCGATGTGGGGACGGAAGCGCGACTCGGCAAGGGCAGTCTGGGCGCACAGGCCGACGACCCATGCCGCCAGCAGCCTGCGGCAATGCAGCACAAAACTTCCCACCATCGGCGCCCCTCCTTGTTTATGGTTTTCGGGGTAGACGCGCGATGTCGGTGATTTATTCCGGCAAGATGCGGGAAATTTTTTTGTCCGGGAGGGAATAAAGCGGCGGGCCGATCCGTCGTACCGCATCATGGAACCCATCAGAATGTTCAGTTTCTTGTCGGCCCAGCGCCGGGCGCTCGCCAAGCGGATCGAATCCAGCCGGGCGCGCGTCTATCGCGTTGCCTACGCCTGGTGCCACGACGCTGCCCTGGCCGACGACCTGACGCAGGAGACGCTTTCCCGCGGGCTGAACCGTCTCGATCAATTGCGCGACGAGGAGCGGCTCGTCGGCTGGCTGTTGTCCATCCTGCATCGTTGCTGGATCGACCATCTGCGCAGCCGTCGCGACTGTGAGAGCGAGGAGGCCCTGGTCGAGATGCCGGCCGACGAGCCGGGGCCGGACGCGCGCGCCGAAACGCGCGAAACGGTGCGGCGGGTGCGGCGGGCCGTCGAGGCATTGCCGGTCGGCCAGCGCCAGGTCGTCACGTTGGTGGATCTCGAGGAGCTTTCCTACGCCGAGGTCGCCGAGATTCTCGGCATCCCGATCGGCACGGTGATGAGCCGGGTCTGCCGCGCCCGCGGCGCGCTGCGGGCGCTCCTGATGCCGGCACGTGAAGAGGCGCGGCCATTGAGGTGTGTGAAATGAGCGAAAGATTTTCCGAAGAACGCCTGAACGCGTTCGTCGACGGCCAACTCGCTGCGACGGAACGCGAAGAGATTCTTGCCGCCAGCGCGGCGGATGCCGATCTGGCGCAACGCCTGTGCGCCCTGCGCGCCGGCAAGGAGCTGTTGCGCCATGCCTACGACCGGGGCAGCCTGCCGGCGGTCGGCAAGACGCCACACGGGTCCGCCTGGTGGGGCGGTGCGCTGGCGGCCGGCATCGCATTGGTCGTCGGCATTCTGATCGGCAGCATGCAGGCGCGGCCTCCCGTCGCCGCTCAGGTCGCAGCCGCCTCCCAGGACTGGGCGAACGGTCTTTTCGCCGTGCAACCCACGCGGCTCCTGGTGCATCTGGATCACGCCGACCCCTATGACATGGAGGCGGCACTCGATCTGGTCGAGGCCTATCTGGCGAAGAACAACGACAGCTTTGTCGAAGTGCTGGTCAACAACCGCGGGCTCGACCTGTTGCGCTCCGACCGCACGCCCTTTGCCGACCGCATCGCCGCAATGCACCTGCGTTACGACCACGTCAGCTTCGTCGCCTGCGAGCAGGCCATCGCCCGTTTCGAGCGCGCCGGCGAACGCGTCGTCATCGTGCCCGAGGCGGCGCGCACGCGCAGCGCGGTCGCGCACATCGCAGACAGGGTTCAAGGCGGCTGGACCTACATCAAGGTCTAGCCGGGCAGTCATCGTCAATCGACAAGGAGGAGGACATATCATGAGGCAACAACAGCACATCGAACCCGCGCGCCGCCGGGTACTCAAGATGTTCGGCGCGGCCGGCGTCGCGGCCGGGCTGGTTTCCCTGGGCGTGAGCCCGCAGACTGCCGAGGCCGCGAGCGGTCTGGGGATGCCCAAGCCGGACGAGAAAGTCGAGGAGACCATCGCGCGTCTGTTCGGCAACCGTCCGCTCCAGGCGGCGGGTGACAGAATGAAGGTCGAACTGCCGCTCATTGCCGAGAACGGCGCCGTCGTGCCGGTGCGCGTCGAGTCGAACCTGCCGATGGATGCCAAAAGCTACTTCAAGAACATCTACATCATCACCGACAAGAACCGTCGCCCGCTCAACGCCCGCTTTGCGCTGACGCCGGACTCCGGCAAGCTGTCGCTGGCCACCAACATCCGCATGGCCGCCACCTCCGACGTGCGCGTGATTGCCGAGATGAGCGATGGCAGTTTGTACCAGTACAAACAGGAAGTGAAAGTCACCGTCGGCGGCTGCGGCGGTTGAGCATCCGGTCATTCAATACAACGAAACGAGGAGAAAACGATGTCGCAAGTACGTATCCGGGTGCCGGAAAAGGCCAAGGCGGGCGAGGTGATCACCGTGCGTGCGCTGGTGACCCATCCGATGGAGAACATGCAGACCCGTGACGGCAAGATCGTCGAGAAGAACTACAACTTCATTTACAAAGTGGAGGCCAGCTACAATGGCAAGCCGGTGCTCGAGGCCGAAACCACACAGGCGGTCAGCCAGAACCCCTTCTTTTCCTTTTCCGTGAAGGTGAACGAGCCCGGCAAGGTCAAGGTGATCTTCCACGACACCGAGGGCAAGACCTACACCGGCGAGGCGGACATCAAGTTTTGACGGCAGCGATAAGGTGATCGCGTCTGCCTGGGCAGCGCGCGATTCGACAATCAAAGGAGGAGGACTCATGAAAGCGTGGATCAAGCAGCACTTGACCCGCCCGGGACGGCCTGCCTTGGCCGTGCTGGGCGTATCGTTCCTTGCCGCCTGTGCGACGGTCGGCACGACGGTGACTTCCAGGGAGTGGAAGTCGAACGCGATTCCCGACTCGCAAGGCATCGTCAAGGAAGTCGATGGCAAGCGTATCCAGCAGCGCTACCCCTACGGCGGCTTCGGCACGATCAATTTCGAGCAATGGCCGACCTTCGCCGCCGACAGCCCGGCCTATTTCCCGCCCAAGAAAGGCGAGATGCCGAAGAACGTCAAGGGCGATCCGAAGAAGGGGCAGGCCCTGATGAAGGATGGCAACAAGGGCCCCTGCGTCGCCTGCCACCTGATTCCCGATGCGTCGGTATGGCCGGCCGGCAACGTCGGCCCGGATCTGCGCACCATCGGTTCGCGCGGCATCCAGGACGACATCCTCTTCCAGATCATCTACGACCCGCGCGTCATCTACGGTCCCGAAACGCCGATGGCGCCCTTCGGCGCTTCCGGCATGTGGACGCCCGAGGAAATCGTCCATGCGGTCGCCTATCTCCAGTCGCTCAAGGGCAATCCGCCGGGCGTGCCGGAAGAGGTGACCAAGGATCCGGACTGGAACCCCTACACGCGCAAGGTGGTGCGTCCCGCCTACGGCGATCCGCTCGATCCCATCGTGAACCCGGGCCTCGGAATGACCGAAAGTCTCGCCGTGCCGCGCTGGCGCAAGGTCGGGCCGAAGGGGCAGTCCTGCGCCAGCTGCCATGGCCCGATCACCGCGCCGGACAGCAAGCGCACGATCGGCGTGATCGCCTCGATGGTGGGGGTCGGCGCGCAGTATCCGAAGTGGATGTCCAAGTACAACCGCATGATGTCGATCGAAGACTTCCTGGCCGTGCATGCGCCCGAGACGACCGGCGATGCGATGCCTTCCCAGGGGGATGAGAACCTCGCGATGTCGATTCTCGTCAAGATGCAGTCGAACGGCATGCCTTACAACCTCGATCTGAAGGACAAAAACGTCCAGGCGGCCATCGCCCGCGGCGAGGAACTGTTCCACCGTCGCGTCGGGCAGCGCGGCCAGGCCTGTGCCAACTGCCACACCGCGCGCGGCGGCGGGCGCAAGTTCCTCGGCGGGCGCTTCCTTGCCGACGTCGAACAGGACGCGATGATCAATCACCCCTACTGGCGCACCGCCTGGCAGCGGCCGATCGACATCCGCATCCGCTTCCAGTGGTGCATGACGCCCCTGCGCACCAACATGCTGCCCGGCGACGCGCCCGAGTATGCCGATCTGGAAACCTTCATCATCGCCAAGCAGACCCAGCGTGGCGACAAGGTGGATGTTCCGCGGCTGTCGCACTGATTGAGTGCTGCTCCTTTCCGCGGCGTACGGCGCGCGTGCGCCGCGGCTTTTCCCCCAAGTGTGCCACTGAAGGAGAAAACGGATGGAAGTCACCCGCAGGGATTTCGTCAAGCTGCTCGCCGTGGCCGGCAGCGTCGGCCTGGCCGACCCGCGGCGCGCCTGGGCGGCCATGACCCCGGAACGCCTGCTCGATTTCGAGTCCTACGGCAACGTCACCCTGCTACACATGACGGATAGCCATGCCACGCTGCTGCCCGTCTATTTCCGCGAACCGGATACGCTGCTCGGTATCGGCGCCGAAATCGGCCACCCCCCCTTCCTGACCGGGCAGGCGTTTCTCGACCATTATGGCGTCAAGCGCGGCAGCGCCGCAGCCTACGCCATGGCCCATCTCGATTTCGTCGAACTCGGCAAGCGCTACGGTCGCATGGGCGGCTATGCGCACATCGCCACGCTGGTGAAGAAGGTGCGCGCCGAGCGCCCCGGCAAGACCCTGCTGCTCGATGGCGGCGACACCCTGCAAGGCTCGGCGACTTCGCTGTGGACCAACGCCGAGGACATGGTGCAGGCGATCAACCAACTCGGTATCGACGTGATGTGCCCGCACTGGGAATTCACCTTCGGCATCGAGCGCGTCAAGGAAATCTTCGGCGACAAGGAAAAGTCCGGCAGCTTCAAGGGCGAGTTCGTCGCCCAGAACGTCATGGACATTTCCTGGGGACCGCCGGGCGAACCGGTGTTCAAGCCCTACACGATCCGCGAACTGGGCGGCGCGCGCATCGGCATCCTCGGCCAGGCCTTTCCCTACACGCCGATTTCTCACCCGCACCGTTTCGTGCCCGACCTGTCCTTCGGCATTCGCGACGAGCAGGCGCAGAAGTGGGTGGATGAGCTGCGCAACGACAAGAAGGTCGATGCGGTGGTGCTGCTCTCGCACAACGGCGTCGCCGTCGACCTCAAGATGGCACAGCGCGTGCGCGGCATCGACGTGATCCTCGGCGGCCACACCCACGACGGCCTGCCGGCGCCGATCAAGGTCGGCGACACGCTGGTCATCAACTCCGGCTGCCACGGCAAGTTCCTGTCGCGCCTCGACCTCGACGTGAAAAAGGGGCGCGTCGCCGGTTTCCGCTTCAAGCTGATCCCGGTGTTGTCCTCCTACATCCCCGCCGACCCGGAGATGGCGGCGCTGATCGACAGGGTGCGCGCGCCCTACAAGGCCCGGTTGACGGAAAAGCTGGCCGTCTCGGAAACCCTGCTTTACCGGCGCGGCAATTTCAACGGCACCTTCGACGAAGTGATCCTCGACGCGCTGATGAAACGCTACGACGCCCAGGTGGCCTTCTCGCCAGGCTTCCGCTGGGGCATCTCGCTGTTGCCCGGCCAGGAGATCACGCTGGAGGACGCCTACACCCACACGGCCCTCACCTATCCGAACACCTGGTCGCGCGAGATGACCGGCGCCGAAATCAAGACGATCATGGAAGACGTGGCCGACAACCTGTTCAACCGTGATCCTTATTACCGCCAGGGCGGCGACATGGTACGCGTCGGCGGCGTCACCTATACCATCGACCCATTGGCGAAGGTGGGCCAGCGCATCCGCGACCTGCGCATCGGCGGCCAGCCGATGCAGGCCGACAAGCGTTACAAGGCGGCGGGCTGGGCGAGCATGGCCGAGGTGGATGGCCCGCCGGTGTATGACGTGGTGGCGGAGTATCTGCGCAACGTCAAGCGTGTGCGCCTTGACACCGCATCGCGCGTGCGGGTCAAGGGCGCGTGATCGCAAAGGAGGCGTGAAGATGAAAGCCTTGTTCCTCGTGCTGGCGCTGGTCTGTCTCGTTCCCCCGTCGCTTGCCGCACAGACGCGCGACCCCAATGACCATTTCTTCCAGGCCACGTTTCGCGATCTTCCCGAAGAGCTTGCGCTCGCCAAATCCGAAGGCAAGCTGGGCTTGGCCATCATGTTCGAGGCCGAGGACTGCCCGCCCTGCAAGCGCATGAAGCGCGACATCCTCAGTCAGGTGCGGGTGCAGGACTACTACCGCAAGCATTTTCGCGTCATCGGCATCGACTTCAACGGCGATCAGGAAGTCGTCGATACGGCCGGGAAAACCTGGACGGAAAAACGCTTTGCCGGCAAGGAGGGCATCGGCATCCGCGGCACGCCGAGCTTCCTTTTCCTCGACCTGCAGGGGCGCGAGATGTCTCGCCAGTACGGCGAGATCCGCAGCGTCGATGCCTTCATGAAGCTGGGCGAATTCGTCGTGAGCGGCGCCTGGCGCAAGGGCGACTTCCGCGCCTATCTCGAAAAGACCGGCACGAAGTAAGGCCGGCATAGCCCATACGTTGCGGGCGGCATCCTGGTTGCCGGATGCCGCACCGCCATGCAGATTTTTCCGTCCGGCGGCGCTGATACAATCCGCGCCCCGCTTTCCTGCCATGCTCCCCATGCCGCAAAAGGTTTTCATCCGCACCTTCGGCTGCCAGATGAACGCATACGACTCCGACAAGATGCTCGATCTGTTGGGGCGCGAGGGCATGGTGCGCACCGAGGACGTCGCGGCGGCGGATATCATCCTCTTCAACACCTGCTCGGTGCGCGAGAAGCCGCAAGAAAAGGTGTTCCACGATCTGGGCCGTGTGCGCAAGCTCAAGGAAACCAGGCCCGACCTCATCATCGGCGTCGGCGGCTGCGTGGCGAGCCAGGAGGGCGAGGCCATCGTCCAGCGCGCGCCCTTCGTCGATCTCGTCTTCGGCCCGCAGACGCTGCACCGCCTGCCCGAGCTGATCGCCGCGCGGCGCGCCTCGGGCCGCGCGCAGGTCGACGTCTCCTTCCCAGAGATCGAGAAGTTCGACCGCCTGCCGCAGGCGCGCGTCGAGGCAGGCAGCAGCGCCTTCGTCTCGGTGATGGAGGGCTGCTCGAAGTTCTGCACCTATTGCATCGTGCCCTACACGCGCGGCGACGAGGTGTCGCGGCCCTTCGCGGACGTGATGCGCGAGATCGCCGCGCTCATCAAGCAGGGCGTGCGCGAGGTGACGCTCCTGGGCCAGAACGTGAATGCCTATCGCGGCGAAACGGCGGACGGCGACACCGTCGATCTCGCCTTCCTGCTCGACGCGGTGGCGGCGCTTCCCGAGATCGAGCGCATCCGTTTCACGACCTCTCACCCCTGCGAGATGAGCGAGCGGCTGATCGACTGCTTCCGCACCATTCCGAAGCTCGCGCCGCATCTGCATCTGCCGGTGCAGTCCGGCTCCGACCGCATCCTCGCGGCGATGAAGCGCGGCTACACGGTGCTCGAATACAAGTCGGTCGTGAGGAAGCTCAAGGCCGCGCGGCCGGAACTGTCGCTCTCCACCGACTTCATCGTCGGCTTCCCCGGCGAAACGGCGGAGGACTTCGAAAAGACCATGAAACTCATCGACGAGATCGGCTTCGACGCGAGCTTCTCGTTCGTCTTCAGCCCGCGCCCCGGCACGCCGGCCGCCGAGATGGCCGACGACACGCCGGCGGAACTGAAGACCGAGCGGCTGATGCGCCTGCAAAAGCGCATCGACGAGCTGGCGTTTGCCGTCTCGCAGTCGATGGTCGGCACGGTGCAGCAGGTGCTGGTCGAGGGCCGCGCCAAGAAGGATGCCGACGAACTCGCCGGCCGCACCGCCAACAACCGCGTGGTGAATTTCAAGGGCGGCGAACGGCTGATCGGCCGCTTCGTCGGGGTGACGATCACGGCCGCGCTGCCGCACAGCCTCCGGGGCGAGGTCGTCACCCGGGAGGTCTGAAAGTCGGCGCTGGCGGGACGGCGCCCCGCCAGCGCTGGCTGGCCGCTCGGCGAGAACGGCCCGCTGGGGACGGAGACGATGTTCTCGGCGCCGCGCGATTTTTGCTATCTTCCCCACATGACGGCATGCGCGCTTTGCGAAGACTCCGGCGGCGAACTCCTCTGGCAGGACGGGCGCTGCCGCGTCGTGCGCGTCGGCGGCGCCGAGGGCGTCGCCTTTCCCGGGCTCTGTCGCGTGGTGTGGAATGCCCATGTGGCCGAGATGTCGGATCTGACGGCTGCCGAGCGCAGCCATCTGCTCGCAGTAGTCAATGCCGTCGAGCGCGCGGTGCGCGCCGTCGTGCGTCCCGACAAGATCAACCTGGCCAGCCTGGGCAACGTCGTGCCGCATCTGCACTGGCACGTGATTCCGCGCTGGACGGACGACAGCCATTTTCCGGCGCCGATCTGGGCCGCGGCGGCGCGGCCGTCCCGCGCGCGCGCCGTTCCCGACGATGCCGCATTGCGGGCGGCTTTCGTCGCCGCGCTTGCCGAAATCGAGGAGTCGGTATGAATGTCGAGCTTCCCAGCACTGGTAACGAACAGCCGCCGGCCTTCACCGAAGCGCTCGCCTGCCGCGCCTGGTGCGCCGCCCTGCCGATGGGCAATCCCGTCCAGGTGCAGGCGCAACTGTTGCGCCAGCTGCACCTGATGAACCGCTTCACCCTTGATGCCGCGACGCGGCTTGCGCTGCTCGAATTGCTGCGCGAGCCCGTGTATTTCGTTCAGGAAGAGGTCGCCCGCAAGTTCTCCGGTCGTCCCCTGCCGCTCGCGCCTCCCGAGCAGGCGGCCTTCGACAGCGTCCACACCCTCTGGCAGGCGCTCGCCACCGGCTATCTGCATTGCCTGAGCGGACGCCCGGCCAGCGGCGACCCCGCCGAGGCTGCGCGGGTCTGCGCGCGCACGCTGGCGGCATTGCACCGCGATTACGTCGATCTGATACGTGCCGGCATGCAGCCCGAAGGCCTGTTGTGGCGGCGCGTGCATGCCGCGTATGCGGTGGCGGAGAAGCTCGACGTCGCCGGGCTGGCCGTCGCCGACCCCCTGCGCGATGGCCCGGCGGCGACAGTGGCCGATGCCTACGTCGAGATTCTGTTGTTGGCCGCCGGCAGCCTGCACGAAATGACGCCGCGCCAGCAGGGCTGGGTGATGCGCTGGGCGCGGCGCTGGGCCGCCAAGGTCAGCGTGCTGGCGAGCCTGCCGCCGGAATCGCCGGCGCTGCCGCTGTCGGTCGATCTCGCCAGCGACGCGCCAGCGCGCTTTCGCCCCTACAGCGGACCGAACGCGCGCTGGCTCGATACCGCCGAACTGCGCAAGAGCCTCAAGACGCGCCTGAAGCGGCTCGCCGAGGGCGGCGAAAACAACACCCCGGAAAAGCTCGGCCTCGGCGAAGATTGCCCGCAGCCGGCGTGCGGCGAAGCGCTGCGCCGCATCTATCCGCGCTGGGTGAAGGGGGGGGTGCTGCGCCGCCATGAGCGCCATCCGATGCACGGCGCCTGCCGCTTCGTCGTCGGTGTCGATGCGATCCACTACTACCTGTCGGGCAGCCAGCCGTTCAAGTCGCCGGAGGCTCCGACCGTCGACCTGCTGCGCCGCCAGCGCGAGGAACTGGCGACCTTCGACCGCGTCGCCGAGCGCTTCGAGGACGAATACAGCCGCAATCACGGCTACCAGCTCGAAAACTGGGAGGTGGTGGAAGACTGGGGCATGATCGACCAGTCTTCCGGCGGCCTGCGGCTCGAACGGGCCTTGAAGCAGGCCGGCGGACGGCTCGCCGTCGGTCAGCTCGTCGCCGTTCGGCCCGCCGGCGCGAGCGGGCTGCTGCTCGGCGCGGTGCGCTGGGCGCAGGTGAGGGGAGAGGCGATGACTGCCGGCATCCAACTGTTTCCGGGCAAACCCACCCCGGTCGCGGTGCGCGCCACCGGCGTCCAGGCCGAACGCGATCCCTGGCGGCCCGGCTTTCTCCTGCCGCCGGTGACGGCGCTCGAACTGCCCGCCTGCGCGGTGCTGCCGCCCGGTAGCTTCAAGGCCAACCGCATCTTCGAGGCCTGGAGCGTAGCGGAAGGCAGCCGGCGCATCCGGCTCATCGACGCGCTCGACCGCGGCGCGGATTACGAGCGCGCGACCTGGGCGCCCGCCGGGGACTGAACCGCCAGCAATCGCTCGAAGGCGGCCGCGTCGCCGGGTCGCCCATAGAGATAGCCCTGCGCGAACTCGCAGGCGCCGGTGGCGAGCAGGCAGGCCTGTTCCTGGGTTTCGACGCCCTCGGCGACGACCGAGAGGCCAAGGCTGTGGGCCATGGCGAGGATGGCTTCGACCAGTGCGCGGTCGGCCGGGTCGCTCGCCATGTCGCGTACGAACTCCTTGTCGATCTTGACATGATGGACCGGGAAGCGCTTGAGATAGGCGAGCGAGGAATAGCCGGTGCCGAAGTCGTCGATGGCGAGCGCCAGGCCGGCGCCGGCCGCCGCGACGAACCATTCCTTGATGGCCGGCGAATCGGCAAGCAGCACGCCCTCAGTGATTTCGAGCACGATCTGCTGTGGCGACAGGCGATGCTCGGCGAGCGTCGCGAGGATGTGCGCGACCGAGAACGCCTCCGGCAGCTGACGCACCGAAACGTTGATGGCGAGCGTGAGGCGGTGGCCGGCGGCCTGCCAGACCGCCAGTTGCCGACAGGCTTCGGCGAACACCCAGGCGCCGAGGTCGCGGATCAGGCCGGTTTCCTCGGCCAGCGGCACGAAACGGTCCGGAGGCACGAAGCCGCGTTCCGGACGATGCCAGCGCAACAGCGCTTCGGCGCCGACGATGCGACCGCCGGCGGCCAGATCGATGACCGGCTGGTAGAAAAGCGTGAACTCCTTGCGCGCGATCGCGCCGCGCAAGTCGGCTTCCATGGCGCGTCGCTCGATGGCGGCCGAGGTCATCGTCATTTCGAAGAATTGGGCGTTGTTGCGCCCGGCGTCCTTGGCGCGATACATCGCCAGGTCGGCGTTGCGGAACAGGGTTTCGATGTCGCGACCGTCGTCGGGAAACAGCGTGATGCCGATCGAGGCGCCGATGTGGATCTCGTTGCCGTCGATGACGAAGGGCGCGCACAGCTGACCGAGGATCTTGTCGGCTACCAGGCCCGCCGCGGCGGAATCCTCGATGCCGGCGAGCAGGACGACGAACTCGTCGCCGCCCTGGCGGGCGATGGTATCAGTCTCGCGTACGCACTGGCGCATGCGCTCGGCGACGGCCTGGAGCAGGCGGTCGCCCATGGCGTGGCCGAGCGTGTCATTGACCTGTTTGAAGAAGTCGAGATCGACGAACATCACGGCGACGCGCGCGCCCTCGCGCCGCGCCTGCTTCATCGCCTGGCCAAGGCGTTCGGTCAGCAGGTTGCGGTTCGGCAGGCCGGTGAGCGCATCGTAGTTGGCGCGGTAGGCGATCTCCTCCTCGCTGCGTTTTTTCTGCGTGATGTCGGCAAACAGGGCAACGAACTCGACGATCTCGCCTTCGGTGTTGCGCACCGCGGAGATGGTCTCCCAGACCGGAAACACTTCGCCGTTCTTGCGGCGGTTCCAGATTTCGCCTTCCCAGTGGCCCTTGGTGAGCAGGGATTGCCAGAGCGCCTTGTAGAAGGCATCGTCCTGCCGGTCGGACTGCAGCAGCGCGGGCTTGCGGCCGATCGCCTCGGCCGGGGAGTAGCCGGTGATGGCGGTGAAAGCGCTGTTGACGCGCTTGATGACCCCCTGGGCATCGGTGATCATGATCGCCTCGCTGGTGGCGTCGAATACCGTCGCCGCCTCGCGGATCGTCTGCTCGGCGGCGACGCGCTCGGTGATGTCGGTCTGGGTGCCGATCAGGCGCAGGGGCTTGCCCGCGCGATCGCGCTCGACGATCTGTCCGCGCGCGAAGATCCAGCGCCATTCGCCGCTCTTGTGGCGCATGCGGAACACCGCCGTGTAGGCCGGCGCCTCCCCCGATATGTGCCGCTCCAGCGCGGCGAGCGTGGCGGCGCGGTCTTCGGGATGCAGGCGGCTTTCCCATTCCTCGAAGCGGTTGGCGATTTCGTCGTCGGCATAGCCGAGCATCGATTTCCACAGCGGCGAGAAGTAGACGCGACCGGTCGACAGGTTGCGATCCCAGACGCCGTGGCCGGCGCCGTCGAGGGCGAACTGCCAGCGTTCCTCGGCCTCGCGGATGGCGATCTCGCGCACCCGCAACGCCACGGCGAGCAGATTGAAGTCTTCCGCCAGCGATTCGAATTCGTCGCCGGTTCTGAGCACGATCGTTTTGTCGAGATTGCCCTGCGCATATTCGTGCACGCCGGAGCGCAGCGTCTCTAAAGGGTCGCCGATCCAGCGGCGTTCGAGCCAGCCGGCGAAGGGAATCGCCAAAAGCAGCGAACCGGCCAGCACCTTGAGGACGATGCCCTGGGCGCGCGCCTGCTCCTCCTTGGCGCTCTTGGCATCGAGCTGCACGACGATCCACGCCTTTTCTCCGTCGGCCAGCTCAAGCGTCGTGATGTGCAGGTAGCGGTCGTCTTGCCTGAGCCGGCCGGTAGTGCCGGCGTCAGGATCGGTCGTTATCGCCGACAGGGGCGGCGCCTTGGACAGCGCGCCGGGGCTCAGGCCGAAAGCGTTGTCGCTTGCAAAATGCCCGGAAAACAAGAGCCCTCCGCGCATGCCGCGCAGCGCCGCCACCTGGTCGAAACTTGACCAATCGAAGGGTTGCGTGGCGTGCAGCCAGCCGACCGTCTCCCGCGCTTCGCCGAGGTGGCGCGTGACCGGTACCCAGCTTTCCAGCACGAGCGTGCGTTTCTTGCGGACGAGGCGGGTGACGGGCGCGTCGCCCCGGGGGAGGGCGGTGGCGAGCGTGCCGTCGCCGGGCCGGATGGCGCGGTCGCCGCCGTCGTAGGCGGCGATGGCGACCGATGGGCCGGCGCGGTCATCGATGAGCTGCGCGAGCCGCAGCCTTTCCGCATCGACGGCGAGGCTTTGCGGCACGCTTTGCGCGGTGTAATGGGTGAGCAACGCAAGGCTGGCGATGATGTCCTTGCGCGCGGCCAGCCCCGCGACCTGCTCCGTCAGGGCGGCTTGCTGGCGCGTGAGGCGCTCGCGGAATTCCACTACCAGATCATGGGTGCGCTGGACGGCGACACTGTCGTGGTGCCGGCCGATCAGCCAAGTCAGCATGACGGCCACCAAGAGCATTGCTGCAGTCAGCGAGCCGCCGAGCAGCAGCAGCAGTTTGTGGCGGACGGTCAGGCGCATGGGGAATGAAATCGTTTTCGGCCCCATTCTATGCTCCGCCGGCGATTTCGTCTGCTCCGGGCGCCTCCAGCCATTCCAGCTGCTGGCGCATCACCTCGGGCGTGGCTTCCGAAGCGTCGCCGCGCCGTGCGATCAGGCGTTGCTCCAGTTCTTCCGGCGGGGCCGTGCAGACCATCAGCTCGCAGAGACAGCCGAGCCGGCAGGCCAGCGCGCGAAAGGCGTCGCGCTCGGCGCGCTTGAGAAAGGCGGCATCGACGATGACCGACCAGCCGGCCGCCAGCGCCTGCTCGGCCAGCTCGCCCAGCCGCGCGTAAGTGCGCTGCGTCGCCTCGGGCGAATAGATCGTGCCGCCGCTGGGCTCGTCCGGCGCGAGACCGAACAGGCGCTTTCGCTCTACATCGGAGCGGATGCGCACGGTGTGCAAAAAGTCGGCGCTGGCGAGACGGCGACCGGAGGCCCAGGTCTTGCCGCTGCCCGAGGGACCGCAGGTGATTGTCAGCGTGGGAGCGCTCGGCGTCGTGAGGCGATGGGCGAGGGCCAGATAGCCGGCGCATTCGCCGGCCTTGTCCTGCAACGCGGTGACCTTGGCGCGCACCAGGGCGCGATAGACGAGATAGAAGCGCAGCACCGTCAACGCGTCGAAATCGCCGCTCCAGGCCAGCCATTCCGATAGCAGCCAGCTCGCCAGCCCAGGCTGCCCGTGGTCGAGCAGATCGAGCAGCGTGAAGGCGATTTCGCTGGCCACGTCGATGCAGCGGAAACCGGCGTTGAACTCGATACCGTCGAAGGGCACGATGCGTCCGTCGAGCAACACGAGGTTGCCCAGATGCAGGTCGCCATGGCCTTCGCGCACACGGCCTCGAGCCTTGCGACGGGAGAAGTCGCTCTCTCGTCGGGCGAATTCTTCCTCCGTCCAGCGCCTGAGCGCGGCGAGTGTTTTCGCCGCGTCTGGTTGCAGGCGTTCGAGCTCCTCGAAGTTTTCCAGCGCATCGGCGCGAATGGTGTCTGGCGCGCCAAAAGTGTTCGACATAGTCGAATCCCTCGCTGCGCTCGGGACCGCCACTGCGTGGCGTCCTGCGCCCTTCGGGCTGGTCGGCGCGGGCAAGACGGCGGCGCTGGCCTGAAAGGCGGCGATGTCGCGGGCGAAGGCGGAAAGCTGCGCGTCGGTGAGGTCGCCGTGCGCGCAGACGTGGTCGAGGCGCAGGCGCTCGTCGAAACGGCGCATCTTCACGGCCGGCTCGCCGTCAAGCTCGATAACGTCGAGGTAGAGATCGAGTGCGAAACGTCGATTGAGGCGCAGCTCCTCGTGGCAGCAGGCGCGGCGCTTGTCCACGTCGCCGTAGTCGAGGAAGGGCAGAGTCACCGGCTTCTTGATCTTGTACGCGAACTCGCCCGCGAGCAGCACCCAGGAAATGTGCGTTTCGACGACATCGACGCGCCCGGGAAAGGCGAGGGCGCGAATGAAGGATTGCGGCGCATCCGGCATAATCGCCATTATGACCCTGACCGAACTTCGCTACATCGTTGCGCTGGCGCGCGAGAAACATTTCGGCCGCGCGGCGGAAAAATGCTTCGTCGCCCAGCCGACCCTCTCGGTGGCCGTCAAGAAACTCGAAGACGAGCTGGGCGTGATCCTCTTCGAGCGCGGCCAGAGCGAAATCAGCGTGACGCCCGCCGGCGAACCGATCGTCAGGCAGGCCGAGAAGGTGCTCGCCGAGGCGGCGCGAGTGAAGGAGCTCGCCGACACGGCGGGCGATCCGCTCGCCGGCCCGCTGCGCCTGGGCGCCATCCACACCATCGGCCCCTATCTCCTGCCGCGCCTGGTGCCGCTCTTGCGCGAGCGCGCGCCGAAAATGCCGCTGATGCTCCAGGAGAACTTCACCCACAAGCTGGTCGAGGCGCTGAAAGGCAGCGAGCTCGACGTGGCGGTGCTGGCCTTGCCGCTCGCCGAGCCGGGACTCGTCGCCCAGCCGGTGTATGACGAAGTCTTTCGCGTGCTGACGCCGGCCGGGCATGCGTGGGCCAGGCAAAAGCGCATCGATGCCGGTCGCCTGCTCGAAGAGCCGCTGCTGATGCTTGGGCGCGGCAATTGTTTCCGCGATCAGGTGCTCGACCTGTGCAGCCGCGCCGGCGCCGGCGGGCCCCAGGTGATCGAGGGCTCATCGCTGGAGACCATTCGCCTGATGGTGGCCTCGGGCGTGGGCATTGCCGTCATGCCTGCCTCCGCCGTCGATGGCATCGCGGCGAACGATGCGCTGCTGCGCGTGCGTCCCTTCGCCGAGCCGCAGCCGGCGCGCCGCGTCGGCCTGGTCTGGCGCGCGAGCTTTCCGCGCCACCAGGCCATTGATCTCCTGCGCCACGCACTGCTCGACTGCAAGCTGCCTGGCACACGTCCCGTCAAATAGACGCGGGCTATCGCGCGCATTGCCGCAATCCATTTGCCTGCCGTCCCGGCGCGCCGCAAAATACGCTCATCCGCAACGTTATCGACGAAAGGAGCGCATCATGGCCAAGAAAACATCCGCCCCCCACATCGACATCGGCATCTCCGACGCCGACCGCGCAAAGATCGCCCAAGGGTTGTCGAAGCTGCTCGCCGACAGCTTCTCGCTCTATCTGATGACGCACAACTTCCACTGGAACGTCACCGGGCCGATGTTCAACACCCTGCACGCGATGTTCATGGCGCAATATACGGAGCAGTGGAACGCCCTCGACATGATCGCCGAGCGCATCCGCGCGCTGGGCCATCCGGCGCCCGGCACGTTCAAGGAATACGCCCGTCTGGCTTCCATCGAGGAAGTTTCCGGGACGCCGAAGGCGACCGAGATGATCCGCCTCCTGGTCGACGCGCAGGAAGCCACCGCACGCACGGCGCGCAGCCTTTTCCCGGTCGTCGAGAAGGCCAACGACCAGCCGACGATGGATCTGCTCACCCAGCGTCTGGAAGTGCATGAAAAGACCGCCTGGATGCTGAGAAGCCTGCTGGAAGAGTGATCCCTCACTTGGCGCGGGATGTCAGCCAGTCGAGGATATCCTGTGCCACGGTGCGCCAGTCGCGTTCGAGCATCAGGCCGTGGCCCATGCCGCGGTGGATGGTGGCGGCGACGCCGTAGCTGCGCGCCGTCATCTCTACCAGCGAGGCGGGGATGATGAGGTCGCGCTCGGCGCCGACCACACGGAGGTCGGCGCGACCGCGGGGCAGGTGCGCCAGCACCTTCTCCGGTCGCGGCAGATTGAACAGCATCATGTCCCAGATCGCGCGGTGCGACTCGGGCTGCGCCAGACGCAGATAGCGCGCCAGCGCTTCCGGCGCGACCGGCTGGGCGAAGAGGGCCTCCGCGAGGCTGTCCGCGGCGACTGCGCCGCCGCCCATCAGACGGTTCAGGTCGGCGAACAGCCGCGGTCGGCCGAACAGCATGCCGAAAGCCGGCGCCGCGAGTCCCTGCGGCGGCACCGAGCACATCAGCACGGCCGCGGCAGCCGGGTGGCGTTCGAGGTATTTCTGCACGACGAAGCCGCCCATCGAGTGGCCGATGAGTACCGGCGGCGCGGGCAAAGGCGCAACCGTTTCGACCAGGTCGGCAACGTAGTCGTCGATCGACAGTTGATCGAGCCGCTCGCGCCCGCGGCTGCCGCCGTGGCCGGACAGACTCGGCGCCAGGCAATGAAACCCGGCCGCGGCGAAGAAGGGCAGGAAATGCTCCTCCCAGCACCAGGCGGCGGTATAGGCCCCATGCACGAAGACGAGCGGCTGCGTTTCCTGCAGATGTGGGGCTACGTCGCGCTGTTCGTCGCGATCATCGCCATATCGGTCGTGATGGTCCGGCTGCTGTTCGACAAGCTGCGCCATCTGGACACGCTCCACGACTCGATGGTCGAGCTGGCCGGCGGCCAGGGCGATCTGACGTTCCGCCTGCAGGCCGACACGCGCGACGAGATCGGCGAGATTTCCTCGGCCTTCAACCGCTTTGCCGCCAAGCTGCGCGACATCATCGCCGAGACGCGCGAGGTGGTCGGCCAGCTCGCCGAGTACGCCGCGCGCCTGGACGGTCTGGTGGGGCGCTTCAGGGTCTGAAAGTCGGCGCCGGCGGGACGGCGGCGAGCGTCTCGTCCGGCGTGAAACGCCTCCCCGCACATCGCTCAAGACGTCTTCTGCCGATCCAGGCGGAACTTGACGTAGGAGCCGGGCGCATCCTCGATGACGCCGAGCCGACCTGTGGCCGGATCGCGCGCCGGCACGGTCGCGTCGTCGAGCGCCGTCACCCAGCCCTGCCAGTCGCCCCACCAGGAGCCCTCGTGCTGCTGCGCGCCGGCGAAAAACTCCTCGGTGGTGGCCGGCAAGGCCTTTGCCGGGTTGGTCCAGTAGCCATACTTGTTCGCGGCGGGCGGATTGACGATGCCGGCGATGTGGCCGGAGCCGCCGAGCACGAACCTGGTCGGGCCGGCAAACAGTTTGGCGCCCAGATAGGTGCTCTGCCAGGGCGCGATGTGATCTTCGATGGTGGAAATGAAGTAGGCCGGCGTCTTGATCTTCCTGAGATCGATCTCGACGTCGCCGATCATGATGCCGCCCGGCTCCTTGAGCAGGTTCTTCATGTACATGTTGCGCAGGTAGAAGCTGTGCATCGCCGCCGGCATGCGCGTGGAATCGGAGTTCCAGTAGAGCAGATCGAAGGGGAAGGGATCTTTGCCGAGCAGGTAGTTATTCACGACGAAGGACCAGATCAGGTCGTTGGCGCGCAGCATGTTGAAGGCGCCGGCCATCTCGCTGCCTTCGAGGTAGCCGCGCTCGCTCATCTTCTTCTCGAGGCCAGAGACCTGCTGCTCGTCGATGAACACGCCCAGTTCGCCGGGGATCGAGAAATCGAGCATCGTCGTGAAGAAAGTGACCGAGGCCAGCCGCTTGTCCTTCTTGGCCGCCATGTAGGCGGTCGTCGTGGCGAGCAGCGTGCCGCCGAGGCAGTAGCCGGCGGCGTTGATCTCCTTCTCGCCGGTCTGCTCGACGATCTTGTTGATCGCCGTCAGCGCGCCCTCGAAGACGTAGTCCTCGAAGCTCTTCTGCGCCAGGCGTTCGTCCGGATTGACCCACGAGATGCAGAACACCGTGTGTCCCTGGTCGAGCGCCCACTTGATGTAGGAGTTCTTTTCGCGCAGGTCGAGGATGTAGTATTTGTTGATCCACGGCGGCACGATCAACAGCGGTCGCTTGAACTGCGTCTGGGTGGTCGGCGCGTATTGCAGCAGCTGGAACAGATCGTTCTGGAACACCACCTTGCCCGGCGTGGTGGCGACATTCTTGCCGAGTTCGAAGGCCGCGCTGTCGGTCATCCTGACGCGCAGCTGGCCGTTGCCCTCCTCGATGTCCCGCAGCAGGTTGTTGAAGCCCTTGAGCAGGTTCTGGCCGTGCGACTTGAGGGTCTCGCGGAAAACCTCGGGATTGGTGGCGACGAAGTTCGACGGCGACATCGCGTCGATGAACTGGCGCGTGTAGAAGTTCACCTTGTCCTGGGTGTGGCTGTCGAGGCCCTTCACGCAGCAGACCGCATCGTGGATGTGGCGCGCGGTGATGAGGTAGGACTGCTTGATGAAATCGAACAGGAAGTGTTCTTCCCATTGCTCGTCCTTGAAGCGCTTGTCGCCCTTGGCCGGCGTGGCGACCGGCGGCGCGGAAAGCCCCATGAAGCGCAGCATCGAGTGCTGCCAGAGCGAGAAATAGTCCCAGACGAGGTTCATCTGCGCTTGGGCGAGCTGATAGGGGTTGGCGAGCAGCTTGGCCATCATGTCCATGAAGGCCTGGGCGACGCCCAGTTCGTCCTGCGGCGGGACGATGCCTTTTTTTGCCTGCCGCTGCGCATGCTCGGTGATCAGCTTCGAGGCGCGCTGCGCGACCTCGGCATAGATCTTGGCGATTTCCTGCGGGTCGGGTAGGGCGGGCTGTTCGGTTTCGGCGGCTTGCGACATGTGGAAGACTCCCTCGGGTGTAGTTTGTTTTTCGCTACCCCGAAGCATAGCGGATGATGCGGATATCCGTCACGCCAGCGTCGACTTTCCGACGCTACCTGACCTCGTACTCGAAATCGCCCGCCAGTTCGCCTTCGACGATTACCTGCAGGCGGCGCTTGCCGGGCGGCTCGCCGGGCCCGATTTCCCATTCGCCGTAAATTTTTCCGCCCGCCGGGACGAGCTGGCGCTGGCTGACCTGCGTGCGGCGCGGCAGCAGGATGATGCCGCCCGAAGGCCCGAAGCCCGGGCCGGCCCCGGCGCCCGCCGCGGGGAGCAGGTATTCCTCGCGCACCGAGACGCTGCGCTTTTTGCTGCGCACCTCGATGATCCAGCCGTAGCGCTGGCCTTCGCGATGCGGGACGATGTGCGTCGGTTCGAAGCTGATCGCGCGCGGATTGCTCGCATCGAAGAGACCGAATTCCGCGCTGACGATCCGCAGGCCCGGATTGCCCCAGGCCGGGCCGCCGATCAGCGCAAGCACGAGCAGGGCGCGGCGCATCATGACAGCGCCTCGATGGCTGGCAGAAACGCCTCGGTGACGAGTAGCGGGCGCTCCAGGCGGCAGAAAAGCGAGCGGCGCGCCCAGAGCGTGGGCAGATCGAGGCCCACCGCCGCGCAGGCGCGTCGGTGCAGCGGGTGCGCCGCCGTCAGGCGCGCGGTGGCGAGGACGCCGCGCCGGATGCCAGGATCGGCGAAGAGTGCCGCGCCCAAGGGGCGCGAGCCGATGGCGCGCGCCATGTGCCAGGCGCCGGTGAGGTCGGCGGGCGCCAGCACGCTGTGGGCGAAGACGACTGGAACGCCGTCGGCGACGAGCAACACTTCGCGTGTCCAGGCGTGCCGACGCGGGGGAAGGCCGATGAGGGCGCGCTCGTCGGCGAAGGGCCGGGCGTGCTTTTCGCACAGCACGCGCACGCGGAAATCAGTGCAGCGCGCGAGGATGCGCGCGGTGAGCGAGCCGGGATCGGCGAGCCAGGCACGAAGTCGGGCGGGCGCGCCGACCGCGGCGGGGCGGGTCTTCCAGCTGGGCTGCATCGTCCCGGAGGGCGTTAGATGGAGGACGCCGATGCTACCATAGCGCGCACCTTCGCCTTTGCGCCTCCGCATGCAACTCGTCCTCATCAGCGGCCTTTCGGGTTCCGGCAAATCCATCGCGCTGAACGTGCTGGAGGATGCCGGCTACTACTGCGTCGACAACCTGCCGGCGGCGCTGCTCGCCGGGCTGACCGGCCACCTGTTGCGCGAAGGCGCCGAGCGCGTCGCCGTGGCGATCGACATGCGCGGCGGCGCCTCGATCGCCGCCCTGCCGGCGCAGCTGCGCCAGCTCGAAGCGGGCGGCGTCGCGGTGCGCTTCGTCTTCCTCGACGCGCGCGACGAGGTGCTGATCCAGCGCTTTTCCGAGACGCGCCGCCGCCACCCGCTCGCCGTCGGCGAACGCACGCTCGAAGAGGCCATCGCGCAGGAGCGCGAGGCCCTCGATGCCTTGATGGGGCTGGGACATCGCCTCGACACGAGCCACCTGCACCCCAACGCGCTGCGCACGATGATCCGGGACTTCGTCGCGCCAAATGGCGGCGACGGATTGACGCTGCTGTTCGAGTCCTTCGGCTTCAAGCACGGTCTGCCGCTCGATGCCGACCTCGTCTTCGACGTGCGCTGCCTGCCGAATCCCCACTACGACCCGGCGCTGCGGCCGCTGACCGGGCGCGACGCGCCCGTGGCCGATTTCCTGCAAAGCCAGCCGGAGGTCGTGCGCATGTTCGAGGACATCCGCCGCTTCGTCGCCGACTGGCTGCCCGCCTACATCCGCGACAACCGCTCGTATCTGACCGTCGCGCTCGGCTGCACCGGCGGTCAGCACCGTTCGGTCTGGTTCGCCGAAAACCTCGCGCAGCATTTCCGCAACGAGAGCGGAACGAAGGCGCGCGTGCTGGTGCGGCACCGTACCCTCGCGCAGTGAAAGACTGGCTCGCACTCGTTCGAGCGGGGGACTGGGCGATCCTGTCGCTCGGCGCGGCGGCGGTGGCGCTCGCTTTTCCCTTGCTCTGGACGGGCGGCAAGGCCGAGCGCGCGGTGATCCGCCTCGCCGGTCGCGTGGTGGCGGAATATCCGCTCACCGCCCCGCTGCGCTACACGGTCAAGGGGCCGATCGGCGAGACGGTGATCGAGATCGCACCGGGCCGTGCGCGCGTGCTCTCCGACCCCGGTCCGCGCCAGTATTGCGTGCAGCAGGGCTGGCTGACGCGCCCCAACGCCATCGCCATCTGCGCGCCCAACCATGTGAGCCTGAGTCTCTCCGGCCGGGAGCCGAGCCATGACAGCCTCAACTATTGAGTTGTCGGTAACGGAAACCGACCGCCGCATCGCGCGCTACGCGGCGGCGGCCATCGCGCTCACCGTCGCCGAGGCGGCGCTGCCCTCGCCGCTGCCCGGCGTCAAGCCCGGCCTGGCCAATATCGTCGTCCTGATCGTATTGTGGCGTCACGGCTGGCGCGAGGCGGCCTGGGTGTCGCTCTTGCGCGTCGTCGCCGGCAGCCTGCTGGTCGGCCAGTTTCTCGCGCCGGGTTTTTTCCTCGGGTTGGTCGGTGCGCTGACGAGTCTTGCCGCGCTCGCGTTGGCCGCGCAGCTGCCGCGTCGATGGTTCGGCCCGGTCACGGCGAGCGTGCTGGCGGCCTTCGCCCACATTGGCGGGCAGTTGCTGCTCGCCCGGCTGTGGCTGGTGCCGCACGACGGTGTGTTCTATCTCGTGCCGATCTTTGGCCTCAGTGCGCTGGTTTTCGGTATCGTGAACGGCCTCGTCGCCGCCCGCCTGTTGAAGGAAACGCCATGAAAACCATCGCCGTCGCCTGGACCGGCGCCTCCGGACTGCCCTACGGCCTGCGTCTCGTCGATTGCCTGCTTGCCGCCGGCTGCCGCGTCTGGCTCGTGTATTCGCAGGCCGCACAGATCGTCGCGAAGCAGGAGACCGACCTCGTGCTGCCGGCGCAGCCGCGCGAGGCGCAGCGCCTTTTGGCCGGGCGCTTTGGCGATACGGAGAACCGGCTGACGGTTTTCGGCCGCGACGACTGGAACGCGCCGCCGGCCTCGGGCTCGAACCCGCCCGACGCCTATGTCATCTGTCCCTGCACGATGGGCACGCTGGCCGAGATCGCGGCCGGCACGGCGAAGGATCTCGTCACGCGCGCGGCGGACGTCGCCTTGAAGGAGGGCAAGCCGCTCGTCCTCGTGCCGCGCGAAACGCCGTTTTCGGTCATCCACCTCGAAAACATGCTGAAGCTGGCGCGCGCCGGCGCCGTCATCCTGCCGCCTTCCCCCGGCTTCTACCACCGCCCCGCCGACATCGGCGGCTTCGTTGACTTCGTCGTCGCGCGCATCCTCGACCGCCTCGGCGTGTCCCACGCGCTGCTGCCGCGCTGGGGCGAGTGATGGACATCCCGCTCTTCCTGCTCAATACCGTGCTGCATGCCGGCGGCCGGCTGGAACTGCGCGTGTTCGAGACGCGCTACATGGACATGGTCAAGGAATGCCTGCGCACCGATGCGCCTTTCGGCGTCTGCCTGCTCGAACACGGCGAGGAAGTGGCGGCGAAACGCGGCGCCCCCGCCGTGCCGCACCGCGTCGGCACACTGGCGACGATCGTCGCCTGGGACATGCCGCAACTGGGCATCCTCAACCTCGTCACGCACGGCGGGACGCGCTTTCGCGTCCTCGACTGGCGCACGCAGCCCGATGGACTGGTGCGCGCGGCGGTCGATCTCCTGCCCGACCCGCCGGTGACGCCCATTCCCGGCGATTATGCGCGGCTCGTGCCGATGCTGCGCGCGCTCATCGAAGCGCTGGAAGATGCGCCGCCGACACCACACCGCTTCTACGATGCCGCCTGGGTCGCCGACCGCTGGGCGGAGCTGCTGCCCCTGCCGCCCACCACGCGCCAGCATATCCTCGAACTCGACGATGGCGTGGCGCGCCTCGACGCGATCTACCGCTTTCTCGAACAGGAGACCGGCGGGCCGGGGTAAGCGAAGCCGGGCAAAAGTCGGCGCTGGCGGGACGGCGGCAAACGACCCGAAGCGGTAGTTGTCTGTCGAGGAAAGCAGACGTTCAAAGTCTGGATTGGAAACGTTCATGATGCGGGGCGCAGGACGATGGCGCCGTTCTCCACGGAGATGTCGACATCGACCTCAAGGCCGGTCTCGGCCAGCATGGGTTTCGGGATGAGAACGCCCTGCGAATTTCCGATCTTGCGAATGGTGGTGCGCATGCTTGCTCCTTGCGCATTGTTATGGCGATACGCCGCCACATGCAAAAAGCAAAGTGCAACGGCTGTCTCTCGGCATTGGAAGATGCCGCCGTCTGCGGCATCATGGGCGCCTTCTCGTTCCCGCTCCGCCGCCATGTGGCATGAAGCGTGGCGCGGCGCTCACGTATCATGCCGGCTTCGACGTGTTACCGAACCTCCCCAATGAAAGCGATAGTCGTGGCAGGCCTGAGCCTGCCGTTGCTGGCCGGCTGCGGCGAAGAGGCCGCGGCGCCGCCTGCCGCCGTCTTGCCGGCGCCGACTTTTACGCAGGCGAGCGTCGCCGAACTGGCCATTCATCCGGAACGCAGCGCGCCGGCCGCCGTCATTGGCAAGAACGAGGCGCGCATCTCGGCGGAAGTGGCGGCGACCATCCTCGCCCTGCCTGTCGATGTCGGCCAGCGCGTCCGGCGCGGCGCGCTCATCGCCCGGCTCGATCCGCGCGATGCCGAGCTCGCCCTCGAACGCGCCGAGGCGGCGCTCGCCCAGGCCGCCGCGCGCGAAGCGCAGGCGCGGGCGCAAACGGAGCGCGCCCGCGCCCTGCGCGAGAAAAATTTCATCTCCGCCGAGGCGCTCACCTTGCGCGAGACCGAACTGGCCGCCGCCGCCGCCGACCTGCGCGCCGCCACGGCCCAGCGCGACACCGCGCGGCGTGCGCTGGCGAAGCATACGCTGACGGCGCCCTTCGACGCCGTGGTGCGCGCCCGCAGCGGGCAGGTCGGCGAACTGGCTGCGCCGGGCAGCGTGCTCCTGACGCTGGTGTCGGACGGCGAGGCGGAGCTGGCCGCGCAGTTGCAGCCGCGCGATGCGCAGTCGATCGCCGTCGCGCCCGCGCCGGTTTTCGAATATGCCGGCCAGCGCCATGCGCTCAAACTGCTGCGCGTTTCGCCGACGGTCAATCGCGGCGCGCGCAGCGTCGAGGCGCGCTTCGCCTTCGTCGCGGCGATCCCGCCGACGGGCGCCGAAGGGCGGCTCGTCTGGCGCGATCCGCAGGCGCATCTGCCTGCCGAGCTGCTGGTGCGGCGCGAGGCGCGGCTGGGCGTATTCGTCGATGACGGCGGGCGGGCGCGCTTCCATCCGCTGCCCGAGGCGACGGAAGGGCGCCCGGCGGCAAGCGACCTGCCGGCGAATGCGCGCATCGTCGTGCAGGGACGTTACGCGCTCCGGGACGGCATGCCGCTCAAATAAGGCATGAGCTTTTACCGGCGGCTGCTCGACAACCACCCGCTCGCCAACATCGCCTTCGTCGTGGTGCTGGCGCTCGGGGCGTTCGCGTATCTGACGATGCCGCGCGAGCAGGACCCGGAGATCAACTTCAACTGGGTGGTGATTACCACCGTGCTGCCCGGCGCCTCGGCCGAGGATGTCGAAAAGCGCGTCACCGATCCGCTCGAAGACGCCATCGAGGGGGTGGCTGACGTGCGCTTCGCGATGTCGTCCTCGCGCGAGAACGTGTCGAACATCCTCGTGCGCTTCCGCGACATTTCCGCCGCGACGTTCGACAAGCGCATCAACGACCTGCGCCGCGACATCCAGAACAAGGCAAGCAGCGAGCTGCCGCCGGAGGCGCGCGCGCCGCGCGTCATGGAGGTGACGACCTCGAACGGCTTCCCGACCGCCCTGGTGCTGGTCGCCGGGCAAGCCGGCGACGAAGTGCTGCGCCGCCATGCCCGCGCGCTGAAGGACGAATTCGAGCGCATGTCCGGCATCGATCAGGTCTTCGCCACCGGGCTGCGCGATCCCGAGATCCTGGTCGAATTCGATCCGACGGCGCTGGCCAACCGCGGCCTGTCGGGCCTGGATGTCGCCGATGCCGCGCGCGCCTGGTTCCGCGACACCTTCGCCGGCAAGATCGAGACGGCAAGCGGCGAGTCGCACGATGCCTGGCTGGTGCGCGTGGCGGGCGAGCATGTCGATCCGGAACGGCTGGCGCAGATTCCGGTGGGGCGCGAGGCCACGCCGCTGTCCAGCGTGGCCGGGGTGACGCGCGCCCGCACGCGCGCCGGCAGTCTGGCCAGCTTCGAAGGCCGCCCGGCGGTGATGCTGGCGATCACGAAAAAGAGCCGCGTCAACACCCTGCAACTGATCGAGCGCGTGAATGCCTTCATCGCCGAGAAAAATCCCGCGCTCGCCGCCGACGGCGTGCGTCTGGAACTGCTCGACGACCAGACGCCGAAAACGCGCGAGTCGATCCGCATCATGGAATCCAACGCGCTGGTCGGCCTGCTGGTGGTGCTGGGCAGTTGCTGGCTGTTTCTCGGCGGGCGCATCGCCGTGCTGGTCGGCATCGGCCTGCCGTTCTCGCTGGCCGGAACCTTCGCCGTGCTCGGCGCCCTTGGCTACACGGTGAATATCTCCGTGCTGCTTGGCATCGTCATCGCGCTCGGCATGGTGGTAGACGATGCCGTGGTGGTGGTCGAAGCCATCTACTACAGGATGCAGCGCGGCATGGCGGCGCTGGAAGCGGCCATCGCCGCCCTGCGCGAGGTGTTCGCGCCGGTGACGGCGGCGGTGTTGACGACCATGGCCGCCTTCCTGCCGCTGATGCTGTTGCCGGGCATCGTCGGCAAGTTCATGTTCGTGATTCCCTTCATCGTCACGCTGGCGCTGCTGATCAGTCTGATCGAAGCCTACTGGATGCTGCCGGCGCATGTGGCGGCGGTGAGCCGGTGCGGCCTGCCGCCCGAACGCGCCTGGCGCACGAAGTTCAACCACCTGCTGCGCGTCAGGTATTCGCGCTGGCTGCTCGCCGCGCTGCGCCGACCGCGCCTCTCGCTCGCGCTGGCCGCCATGCTTTTCGCTCTGGCCGTCGCGGCAGCCGCGACCGGCCTGGTGCGCGTGCAATTCTTCGCCTTCGATCCGCTGCGACTGTTCTACGTCAACGTCGACATGCCGGCCGGCGCGCCGATCGAATCGACGCTGGCGCAGACCGAACGCGTCGAGGCCGCGGTCAGGAAACATCTGCAAGCCGGCGAAGCGCGCAATGTCGCCTCCTATGCCGGCGTCAAATTCACCGATGTCGAGCCGCTTTACGGCGAGGTCTACGGTCAGGTCGTCGTTTCGCTCAACCCGCAGGAAAACGGCCGCGCGGTCGGGGAAATCGTCGCCGCGATGCGCGCCGATGTCGAGGCCGTGCCCACGCCGGGCAAGATCAGCTTCACCATGCTCTCCGGCGGCCCGCCGCTGGAAAAGCCGGTCAAGGTGCGCGTGCGCGGTCACGATCCGCTCGAATTGCGCGCGGCCGCAGATGCACTGCTCGCCGTCGTGCGCGCGATTCCCGGCGCCAAGGACGTGATCGATGACGACGTGCCGGGACGGTCGCAACTGATCCTGGAGCTCGACCGCGAGGCGCTGGCCGCCGCCGGACTCGATGCCGGACGCGTCGCGCGCCTCGTGCGCCTGCATGTGGATGGCGAGATCGTCGCGCAGACGCGCGAGCGCGGCGAAAAGCTCGAACTGCGCGTGCGCGCCGCCCAGCCCGGCGGCGGTCGCGTCGTCGGCACGGACGTCATGCAACTGCTCGATGCACCTGTCGCGCTTTCCAACGGGCAAACCGCGACGCTCGGCGCCCTGGTGCGTGCCGAAACGCGCAGCGGCGCCGGCGTCATCAAGCACTACAACCTGATGCGCGCCATTACGGTCGAAGCCGACCTCGACAAGGACGTGACCGACACGGTGGCGGCCAACGCGCGCATCCGCGCGGGCTGGCGCGCCGTCGCCGCGCAGTATCCCGGCGTGACGCTCGATTTTTCCGGCGAGCTCGACGACATCAAGGAAAGTCTCGACGCCATGTTCGCGCTGTTCGCCTTCGGCGTCGGCCTGATCTATCTCATCCTCGCCGCGCAGTTCAAGAGTTACCTCCAGCCGCTCTTGATCCTCGTCACCGTGCCGCTCGCCTTCACCGGCGTGGCGCTCGGCCTGCTCGTCTCGCGCAATCCGCTGTCGCTTTATACGCTCTACGGCGTGATCGCGCTGACCGGCATCGCCGTGAATTCCGCCATCGTGCTGATCGCCGCCGCCAATGAGCGGCGTGCCAGCGGCATGAGCGTGCTGCACGCCGCCGTGTATGCCGCGCGCCGGCGCGTCGTGCCGATCCTGATCACCTCGGTGACGACCATCGGCGGGCTGTTCTCGCTCGCCTTCGGCCTCGCGGGGCATTCGCTGCTGTGGGGGCCGGTGGCGCAGTCGATCATCTGGGGTCTGGCGTTTTCCACCGTGCTGACCCTGTTCGTCATTCCGCTGCTGTATTGGCTGGCGATGCGCCGGCGGGCTTAAAATGCCCGCTCTTGATTTTCCCGCCGACCTTCCCCACTTTGGCCGAGCCGCCATGAACGCCATGAACGAAGAACTCGCCCGCCGCCACATGATCCAGCAGCAGCTCAGGACCTGCGAACGCATGACGCCCGACACCGTCGAGCTGCTCTACGCCGACCGCCGCGAGCACTACGTGCCCGCGCCCTATCGCGCGTTTGCGTTCGCCGACCTCGCCATTCCCCTTTCGCAGACGGCGGCGATGCTGACGCCGAAGCTGGAAACCCGTCTGCTCGAAGAAGCCCATCTGCGACTCGACGCCAGGGTGCTGCAGATCGGCACGGGTTCCGGACATTTGGCCGCCTTGCTGGCCGAGCGGGCGCGCGAAGTGTGGTCGGTCGAAATCGATCCCGCGCTGGCCGAACGGGCGCGCGCCAATCTCGCTGCCGATGGGGTCATGAATGTGTCCGTGATCGTCGGCGACGGACTGGCAGGCCTGCCCGGACAGGCGCCCTACGACTGCATCGTCGTTGCCGGCGGCGTGAGCGAGATTCCGCGGGCCTGGCGCGATCAGCTCAAGGTCGGCGGTCGCTTGCTTGCTTTCGTAGGCCAGCCGCCGGCGATGAGCCTGCGCCGCGTCGAGCGGCGCGGCGCAGACGCGTATTTCGCCACGGATCTGCTGGAAACCCAGGTCGCCATGCTGCAAGGCGGCGCGGCGCCACGGCCCTTCGTGTTCTGATGAAGCAGATCGCGGCGACCCGGCTCAAGGCTTGGCTCGACGATCCGGCGCGACCCAAACCCGTGCTGCTCGACGTGCGCGAGCCCTGGGAGTTCGACGTCGCACGCATTCCCGGCGCGCGGCTGATGCCGATGCGCTCGGTACCCGCCCGCTGGATGGAGCTCGACCGCGATGCCGAGATCGTCGTCGTCTGCCATCACGGTGCGCGCAGCTACCAGGTCGGCCTGTTTCTGGAACAGCAGGGCTTCACGAATGTCATCAATCTCTACGGCGGCATGGCCGCCTGGTCGCGCGATGCCGATCCGACGACGCCGACCTACTGACCCCCGGAGTTCCGCATGAAAAACAGCCTTCTCCTTCTCGCCGCGCTGGTCTGCGCCGCCACGGCCCAGGCCGCCGACCTGTTGCAGGTCTATCGCGCCGCGCAGGGCTACGACGCGCAATACGCGGCCGCGCGCGCTGCCCGCGACGCGGGCCTCGAAAAACTGCCGCAGGGCAAGGCAGGCTTGTTGCCGACCATCGGCCTGTCGGCCAATACGACCTGGAACGAGGTTTCCTCGACTTCGCGCACCAACCCGTCGGTCACGCGCAGCGCCGACTACAACAGCAACGGCTGGAGCGTCTCGCTGTCGCAACCGTTGTTTCGCTGGCAGAACTGGGTGGGCTACCGGCAGGCGGAACTTTCGGCCGCGCTCGCCGAGTTGCAGTTCGCCCAGGCCGGGCAGGATCTGATCCTGCGCGTCACGCAGGCCTATTTCGACGTGCTGCTCGCGCAGGAGGCCTTGGCCACGGCGCGGGCGCAGAAGACCGCGATCACCGAGCAGCTCGAAGCCGCGAAGCGCCAGTTCGAGGTCGGCACGGCGACGATCACCGACACGCACGAGGCGCAGGCGCGCTACGACCTGGCCGTCGCCGCCGAAATCGCCGCCGAAAACGATCTGGCCGTGAAGCGTCAGACGCTGCGCACGCTGACCGGCAAGGAGCCGGAAACCCTCAAGCGGCTCAAGCACGGCGTGCAGATCGGCAAGCCGCAGCCCGACGATATCGGCAAGTGGGTCGAATCCGCCGAGGGCGGCAACCTCGGCGTCCAGCAGGCGCAGACCGGCTTCGAGATCGCCCGTCGCGAGATCGAGCGCCAGCGCGCCGGCCACTATCCGACCCTCGATCTCGTCGCCTCCCACGGTCGCAGCGCGGTCGGCGGCAACATTTCCACCGGCGTCGGCAGCGACGGCAAATCGAGCGCCATCGGCCTGCAACTCTCCCTGCCGCTCTACGCCGGCGGCGCGGTTTCCTCGAAGGAACGCGAGGCCGTCGCCTTGCAGGAAAAGGCGCGCGCCGATCTCGACAATGCGCGCCGCCAGGCCCAGCTCGCCGCGCGCCAGGCCTATCTCGGCGTGAATGCCGGTCTCGCGCAAGTGAAGGCGCTCGAAGCCGGCGTCGCTTCCTCGCAGCTCGCCGTCGAGTCCAACAAGCTCGGCTACGAGGTCGGCGTGCGCATCAACATCGACGTGCTGAACGCGCAAAGCCAGCTCTACGACACGCGCCAGAAGCTCGCCAAGGCGCGGCTCGACACGCTGCTCGCGCAGCTGCGCCTGAAGTCCGCCGCCGGCACGCTCGGCGAGGACGATCTCGCCGCGGTCAATGCCCTTTTGGAGTAGTTTCGCCGCCTGGAGGACGGAGCGATGCTGAACCGAAAACTGGAAACCATTACGCCGGAAGACTACCTGCGCCTCGAGGCGCAAAGCCCGGTGCGCCACGAGTATGTCGCGGGGGAAATGTATGCGATGACCGGGGCGAGCATTCGCCACAATCTCATCGCTGGCAGCATTTATTCCGCCTTGCGCAGCCATCTGAAGGACTCGCCCTGCCGGGTGGTGATGGAGGGGGTGAAGCTGCGGGTCGCGCGCGACAACGCTTTTTATTACCCGGACGTGATGGTCAGTTGCGATCCGCGTCTCGACAGGCTCTCGGCCGACGACATGGTGATCGATCAGCCGGTGGTGTTGGTCGAGGTGCTGTCAGAATCGACGGCCGGCATCGACCGCCGCGAGAAGATGAGCGCCTACCGCAAGCTCGCGACCCTGAAGGAATACGTGCTGGTCGAGCAGGACAGCCGACACGTCGAGGTATATCGGCGCATCGGCGACGTCGGCTGGGAACAGATCATCCTCGAAGCGGGTGATGCGCTGGAGCTCGTCAGCCTCGAATTCCGTCTGCCCCTCGACGAAATCTATGACGGCGTCGGCATATAGCGCGCGATGAGGGCGAGCGTTTTTTCCGTCGCGCCGCGATGCCGCGCGGCGAAGGCGCGGCCCGCCTCGCCCATCGCCTTTCTCTTTGCGTCGTCGGCCAAGAGCGCCAGCGCCTGCTCGACCAGCGCGGCGGCGCCGTCGATCCGAAGCGCCGCGCCGGCCGCCAGCGCCTCGCGCGCCGCGTCGGCGAAATTGAAGGTCGACGGGCCGATCAGCGCCGGCGTGCCGACGACGCAAGGCTCGATGAGGTTCTGGCAGCCGAAATCGCGCAGGCTGCCGCCGACGAAAGCCACATCGGCGGCGGCGTAATAGGCGAACAGTTCGCCCATGCTGTCGCCCAACCAGACCTGCGTGTCGGAAGCTACCGGCGCGCCGTCGGATCGCCGTTGCAGCTTGAACCCGCGCGCCGCGACGAGCCGCGCCACTTCGTCGAAACGCTGCGGATGGCGCGGCACGACGACGAGCAATGCCGTCTTGCCGCCGTCGACTTTTTTCCACGCATCGAGGATCAAGGCCTCCTCGCCTTCGCGCGTGCTGGCGCAGAGAAAGATCGGCCGCCCGCCGAGACGGGCGCAAAAGTCCGGCAAGGCATCGGGCGGCGCGATGTCGAATTTCATGTTGCCGTGGATGTTCACCTCCGGCGCGCCCAGTCGCCGCAGGCGTTCGGCGTCCGCCTCCCCGATCGCGGCGACCGCCGCGAGCCGTTGCAGGGCGGCGCGCGTCAGGTTCGGAAAGCGCGCGTAGCGCCGCGCCGATTTCTCCGACAGCCGCGCATTGACGAGCAAGAGCGGCACGCCGTCCTCTTGGCACGCCGCGATCAGGTTCGGCCACAGCTCGGTTTCCATGACGATGCCGATCTCGGGCCGGAAGTGACGCAGGAAACGCCGCACGCCCCAGGGCGTGTCGTAGGGCAGATAAACGCGCTCCACCATGTCGCCGAACAATGCCTCGGACGTCGCGCGGCCGGTCGGCGTCATGTGTGTCAGCAGGATGCGATGGCCGGGATAACGCGCCTTCAGCGCCGCGACGAGCGGCTGGGCGGCGCGCGTCTCGCCGACCGAAACCGCATGAATCCAAAAAGTCGGCGCTGGCGGGACGGCAGGATAGACGCCGAAACGCTCGCCCCAGTGCCGCAAGTATTCCGGCTGACGGCGCGCGCGCCACAGCAGATGCAGCGCCGCCCAGGGCAGCAGGGCGCAAATCGCCAGCGTATAGAGGAAGCGCGTCATCGGCCGAGCAATTCGAGCGCGGCGCGGATTGCGTCCGACGCGGAGGGCGGCGCGCCGCCTTCGCCCAGGTTGGCGTGCGGCGCGCTGCCGCGCAGGCGGGCGCGCACGACGTCGAAAGGCCGGATGTAGATCGCCACGGTCGGTCGTTCCAGCGCTGCGGCGAAATGGGTCAGGCCGGTATCGAGTCCGACGACCAGGCGCGCTCCGGCCAGAAAACCCGCCATCGCGGCAAGATCGAGGCGCGGCGGCACGCAGGCGAGCGGGATGTCGCGCGCCAGCCGCTCGCTGCGGGCCTTTTCCTCGGCCGTCCCCCACGGCAGAACCGGTCGCAGTCCGGAGGCGGCCAGCGCGGCGCCTAGCGCGGCCCACTCGGCTGCGGGCCACAACTTGCTCGCCTGACCAGCAGCGTGCAGGAACGCCACGTAATCTTCCTTCGGCAGCCATTCCGCGGCGAGAGGGGCGCTGCGGATGCCGAACTGCGGCGGCGTATCGACCGCATAGCCGAGGGCGCCGGCCGCGATGGCGCGGCAATAGTCGACCGCGTGCTGCGCGTAGGCGAGCGGCACGCAGCGATCATAAAGGCGGGCCGCGAACGGTTCGCGGATGCCCGCCGCAGAGCCGCCCGCGCGGCGACCGTGCGCCAGGCGGGCGGCGACGGCGCTCTTGAGCAGGCCCTGGGTGTCGATGATCCAGTCGTATTCCGTCTCCCGCAGCTCGGCGAGGAAGCGCGCCATGGCGCGCCAGGTTTCGCGCGCCCCGAGCCGGCGGCGCCAGCGTCGCCAAGCTAGCGGGATGACGCGATTGATGGCGGGATGCAGGTGCGGGATCGGCGCGTAGCTCTCTTCGACCAGCCAGTCGATGCGCGCCGCGGGGAAATGCCGCCGGATGTCGCTGGCGACCGGCAGATTGTGGATCACGTCGCCGAGCGAGGAAGTTTTGACGAGCAGGAGGCGCATGGCCGCGCGATTATAGGCGCGGCGCACTCCCGGCCAGGAGGCGCTCCAGCGCGGCGCGGGCCTCATCGACGGAGATGTCGGCGACGTTCCCCGAGGCTTTTTGCAACACGACGTGCGGCGCCCCCCACGGACGCCAGCGTTCTGCCGACGAGTTGCCGAAAAAAGCGATGATCGGCTTGCCGAGCGCGGCAGCGACATGCATCGCCCCCCCGTCGGAGCAGACGACGGCATCGGCCAGCGACAGGCCGGCGACGAGATCCCCGAGCGCAAGAGTCGGCACGGCAACCACCGGCAGGTCGGAAAGGCTGCCGAGCAGCGCTTGCGCCTTCCCGTCATCGCCCGGATGGAGCGGATCGTCCTCCGCACCCGGCGCCCAGAACAGCAGCACCCGCTTCGCCAGCCCCATGGCGATCGCCCGGCGGATCAGTTCGGCAAAGCGTTCCGCCGGCCAGCGCTGGCGCGGCTTGCGCGCCGACAGATGTACCGCCAGCGTCGTCCCGCCGCTTGCCGATAACGACAATGCCGTCCGCAAGGCAGCGCATCGTTCGGGGTCGGCGCGCAGCACCAGCGCTCCGGGGGCGACCCGCAGCCCAAGCGCCGTCGCAAGCCGGAAGGTGATTTCCACTTCATGGCCGCTGCCCGTACGGTCGGTCTCGACGATGCGTCGCGGCCCCAACAGACGCGCGAAACGGCGCGCGCCCGGGGAGGCGCACAAAACGAGATCGGGCCGCCAGCGCCGCAGGCGCCAGAGCAAGGCGGCGGTCGCCAGCCAGATGCCGAAGCGGCTCTCCCCCGCCGCGCGGTGCTTGACCTTGCGGTAGGCGAAGACGGCATCGACATCGGGATTGCCGGCGAGGATCGGCGCGTTGTAGGCGTTGGCCAACACGCCGATCCACGCGTCCGGATACGCCTTGCGCAAGGCGGCGAGCAAGGGCGTGGTGCAGATCAGGTCGCCGATGTTGTCGCGGCGGATGACGAGGATGCGGCGTGGCGGCGGCGTGGCGGATGTCATGGCCGACGGCATTCCCAGCGCCAGGCGTCGGCGATGATGGTTTCGAGAGCGGCGCGCTGCGGTCGCCAGCCAAGCTCGCTCATCGCGCGGCTGGCATCGGCAACGAGACGCGGGGGATCGCCCGGTCGGGGCGGAGCGATGGAGTGAGATACCGTTTTGCCGGTGACTCGCTCGGCGGCAGCGATGACCTCGCGCACGGAAAACCCCCGGCCATTGCCGAGATTGAAGGCAGCGGACTTTCCGCCGGCGACGAGATGATCGAGTGCAAGCAGATGGGCGGCGCACAGGTCATCGACATGCACGTAGTCGCGGATGCAGGTGCCGTCCGGCGTGTCGTAGTTGTCTCCGTAGATTTCGATGGCTGGGCGCTTCCCGGCCGCCGCTTGCAGCACCAGCGGAATCAGATGGGTTTCGGGATCGTGCCGTTCGCCGAGGCTGCCGTCGGGCGTTGCGCCAGCCGCATTGAAATAGCGCAGGCAGATGCTGGCGATGCCGCAAGTCTCGCCATAATCGGCCAGCGCCTGCTCGACCATCCACTTGGTACGGCCATAGGGATTGATCGGCGCGCAGGGGTGCGTTTCGTCGATGGGGGTGCAAAGCGGGTTGCCGAAAATCGCCGCCGTGGAAGAAAAGATCAGTCGCCCGCCGCCTGCGGCGGCCAGCGCATCGAGAAGGTTCAGCGAGTTGCACAGGTTGTTGCGGTAATACTTCGCCGGCCGGGCAACCGACTCGCCGACCTGGATGAAGGAGGCGAAGTGCATCACGCCGTCGAAACCGTGCGCCAGCAGGCGGTCGAGCCGGGCGCGGTCGGCAAGGTCGCCAAAAACGAATTCCGCCGCCGGATGCACGGCGTCGCGATGGCCGGTGACCAGGCTGTCGAACACGACCACCGCGTGCCCCCTTTCGACGAGGGTTTTGACCATGTGCGAGCCGATATAGCCGGCGCCGCCGATGACGAGAACCTTCATTGCCGCAATTCTCCATTTGCCCACGCCACTACCGGGTGTAAGCGCGCGAGGAAGGCCGCGAAAGAGAATTTGTCCAGATGGGCCTGCGAAGTCCGGGGATCGGGCGGATGGGGCATGATGCGCAAGCGTTCGATCAGGCGCACGAAGTCGGCCCCGTCATCCTCGCGCGGGTCGCGGTAGAGAAAACCGGTCGCGCCATCGACGACCGTTTCGGTAAACGGCGGGGCGGCGGGCGCGAGCACAGGCGTGCCGCAGGCTTGCGCTTCGATGACGTTGAGTCCCAACGCCTCCTTTTCCGGCAGTCCGGTCAGCAAGTAGTCGATGCCGCGGTAAACGCTGGCGACGTCCGCTTGATGGCCCCAGAAACGCACGCGTCCCGCCAGCGGCGCAAGGGCCGCATCGAGATCGCGCACCGAGGCGTAGCCGCCGGCGCCGAAGATTTCCAGATGGATGCCGGGGTAACGCGCGAGCAGGGGGGCGAGAATCGCGAACAAGGCGGGGAACTGTTTGATCGGCGTGATGCGCGAAACGATGCCGAGCGTCAAACCTTCGCGGCGCGCATAGGCGGGATGGGGCAGCAGGGGATCGACGCACGGCTCGATCCACGAACAGAGGCGGTCGCGGAACTTGCGGCGATCCCAGTCGTAGCGGCTGGTGCGGCGGATGACCGACGCACCCGTGCTCCTCGACAGGTCGGCGACGCCATAAAGCGGTTCCGGCCAGGCCGGCAGACCGGCCGCGACCAGGCCGTCGCGTACCCAGCCGGAAACGGCGAATACCCTGTCGTGGCCCGCAAATGCCGCCGGATTGCGGCCCTGCACCGGCATGTGGGCGATCGCCGTGCGCAGCCGGCGCGGTACGGCGGCGAGCAACTCGGCAGGCAAGGAGCCGTGCGCCAGCAACCAAAGCGGCCCTTCGGGCAGGCAGTCGACCGCCGTCCTGCTGGCGTCGACTTTTACGACCTCGGTATCCTCGGGAAGTCCGAGTCGCCCCCAGAATCCGGCGCGCGGATGAACCAGCAGACGCGTGGCAATGCCCAACTCCGACAACGCGCGGCAGAGGAAGGCCGTATAGACCTCGCCGCCGCCGAAATGGGGCTGGAGGTTAATCTGGACGAGTCGCATTCTTTTGCATGGCGCACATGGCCCATAGCGCACCGGCGAGAAGTGCGAATCCGGTCAGTCGCGAACCGGCGAGGTTGCCATCGATCAGGGCACGACCAACGAAATGAATGACCAGCAACGCTAGCGCCGCCCCTGCCGGGCTGCCCGTCAGAAACGACAGCCAGCCTCGTCGCACCAGTGCGGCGGCAAACGCAAGAAAAAGAACAAGGCCGACGATACCGTTGGCGAGCGCAAAATCGATCCAGCCGCTGTGGCTGCTGACCATGCCGGAGATGCCGAACCGTTCATGTACATACCGACCGAATGCGTCCGCACCGTAGCCTAGACCCAGAGGGTGGTCGGCGACACCTTCTAGTCCCGTGCGTGCCCAAATCATGCGCAGGTAGAACGACTGTTCGACCCGATTGACTTTGGCGCTTGGATCGTCGCTGCCAGTCAGGGTTTGCTTGTCTATGGGGCCGGCCCAAGCGAGCCGGATGGATTCCGATGCCCCTTCCCAGCGGTCGCTGCCGGTGTAAAACACTATCGCCGCAGCGAGAACGAGAAACGGAAACGCCGAAAGGATGACTTTTTGTCGGATTTTTCCGTACAACAAAAAGATTGCTAGCACAACGCAGATGAGTACCGCGATCATCACCTGTGCCGCCTTCGCGCGCAGAAGCATTTCGGCGGCAAGCGTAGCGACGAGAAAAATGACGGTGGCGGCGGTCGGCCACGGCAGAAGACGCTGTTTATGCCACAGACGACATGCCACGTCGGCGAGCAGCCAGGCAAACGTTGCAGTCGTGAAAGGGGACGCATAGCCATAGTTGCCAAGCAAACTGTCGCCATAGATGAGTCCTCCACCCCGTATCCACGACAGCAACTGGAGTCCGAGAGTCGAGATTACGTGGAGAAACACGCCGGCAAATAGCGCCGTGATCAGCCAGCTTGGTGTGTGCGCGTGAAGTCTGGCGATATTGATGCCAATCAAGGCCATGAGCAACAGCTTGAGCCATTCGTCGGCCCATTGGGCAAGCGAGGCTTCCGGCGAGGATGAGATTAAGGTGGCTTGGATGAGCAGCCACGTACTCAAGGCAAGGAATAGCCAGCCCTCGACTCCGCCATGAACCGTGCCAAACTGCGGCCTTGACCGCGTCCGCCACCAGAGAATGTGAGCCACTCCGAGCAGCAACAGGAGCGTACGCAACGCCCCTGTACCCGGGATGGACTGCAAGCCGACAAGCAGCGGCAGCCATAGCAGTGTCAGGATGGGATGAACACCGGGAGTCATGCGAAAAACCTGCTAGCAGCACAGACCAGGAAGTGGCGTGCAATGCGGCGTCGCTGGGTGTTGTTCTGGGCGTGATGCCAGAGCAGGGAAAAGAACTTTTCCCGCGACAGCCGCGCCCGGATGACACGAGCCGCCTGACGATCCGGCATTTTCTCTATCTTGTGAAATATGGAGAACGCACCATCGACTGCCTGCCACGAAAGCAGTTGTCGCAATTCGGGTTCGCCTTCCAGC